>UMIC01032032.1_pt1 | contig 56229 bp, 49 predicted proteins | sample 1965681 | NCBI WGS metagenome assembly UMIC01 (sample SAMEA4836114, study PRJEB28245) | human gut metagenome | biome: gut microbiome; material: fecal sample | place: Denmark | collected 2008
AAATACATGACTAAACACGAAACACCGACTTGACGAAATACAATCGACGGGCTGCTCGACGTGTTCGACATCGGAGGATCGCTGTCAGGGAAGGGCGACCCGTACGGCAACGCCGTGGTCGAATCCACCAACAGGCTCCTGAAGAAGGAGCTCATATGCCGGAACCACCACACCGGCCTGGAACAACCACGCTCCGGCCTCAACGACTACGTGTGGTGGTCCGACAACCAAAGACTCCGCTCCACCCTCGGATACCGGAGCCCCAACGAATTCACACAACAAGGACTCGTCCTCTAAAGAATTGTCCAACACGCCGTTGCCAATCCAGTCCATCAAGTATTCGAACTTGACGTTTGACGGCTGGTCATAGGGAAGGATAAACCGCTTGAATACGGATGGGTTGCGAATCTCTCCTACGGTTTTGTGTTGGCCGGTCTTGTCCCCGAGGAAGTCCTCCTTACGGGCGATTGGAACCTCCCGATAGAACCTTTCTGCTCAACTGACTATGCAGTTCTCATCAATGTGAATCCGTGTGTAATCTTTGGAACGCAGAACCTTGATGAGATTCGACGCATTGGCTTGATTCGTCCTGTACTCGTATTTTTCGACGTATGGCTTGACAACGAATCCGGTATCGTTCTTCGATGCCCCACCCGAGTAAACCCGCTCAATCTCGTCGAGGTAATCGGCTGATTTATAGAGGTAAGCGGTCGCTGCTTGCAGGTCGATGGCGAGCATGTTCGCCGGCACGTTCTTGCCTTTGATGCGCAGTGCCGACAGGTATTTCACGCATTGGAACACGACGGCGTTCAGGTCGCTGATACGTAGCTTGAACTCCAGCAGGTTGCCATTGATAACGCCGTCGTTGTCGTCGGCAAGGATGTCCTCAATTGAGAGGTTGTTGTCGATTCTCGGTAGAAAAGTGGTGAAGAAGTCTAGCTGTCCTTCTCGTTCGGTGTTGAATGTGGTTGTTCCTGATAAGGTCTCCGCCATAGAGCGTTTCCTTCCCTTTGGGTGGTCGTTTTTGAACACTCGGGGAATATCTGGAAACGCCTTTGGGAGCCTCTAAAACATTGAAATAATACGGGTTTGAGAGGGTTGGAAGCTTACGGAGATATAGGAGGTGGTGCTTGTTGACGAACACGGGAAGGCGGCATGATGTATGTAGAAAACGGGGTGGAATGGCTCACGATTGGAGAGGCTGCGAAACTCGCTGAATTGTCGAAGACCAGAATCAGCGACCTGTACGAGCGGTTCCCATCAGAGAGCGTTCAGACAATGACGAGAACGAACACCCGTCGTGGTATCGAGCGGGAATCGTTCCTTGCGTGGGTGCGGCTGCGGTCGAATAAGCGGGATTATGCCCGTAAACGTGCGGAATAGCCCTTCTAACGGGCTATAGCATCGTGTTCGATAAATCGACGCTTTCGCTCCATAAAGCAGCTAAAGCCACTATTGGTAGTGTTTATACGGGGTTTCGGTGCTTGTGCGTGATTCCAGTGAGATTATCATTGTTGATAAGACCTATGAGGCAAAGGAGTCGAACGCATGTGGGATTACGCAATGCTAACCAAAGCAGCAAAAACTGTCGGTGGACCAGCGGGACTGGTATTGAGTCTGGTCGCAGGCGGTGTTGTCATCGGTGCTGCGGGACTGAAAACCATACAACAGCTCACCGCCAGCAAGAAACAAGCCGAACTGGCTGATGCCACTGCCGAGGATGAAAAATCATCCGACGACAAGAAGGAAATCGAGGAGTAATCATGGGCTGGTTCGGTTTCGGAAGCAAGAAGAACAAGCACGAGGAACCCATCGATGAGGCTCCAATCGTGGATGATTCTTCATACGACGATGACTGGGACGATGAGGACGATAGTGACGACGAGCCGTTGAGCGTGTATGACGCAGCCCTTATCTGGATGTCGAACGGCAAGGACGAGGATTACATGTTCGGTTACACCGAGGAAGAACTCGAAGCCGCTCTATAAGCACCAGAAGGAGACTATTCATGGGCAGACATCGTGAAATGGTTGGCAGCAGCTATCAGGTCCTGCATCAAGGTTCAACATCGGCTGAAGTGCGTTGCAATTACTTGTGCCCCTACTGCGACCAGATGACATGGGCAAACCTGACCGCATACCCGTCCGACTACAATCTTCTTGACACCGAGGGGTTCTTCGACAATCTCATCTGCTCGCTATGCGGGAAAGTGTCGAAAGTGTCGTTCATTCCATCGCAGCGAATCTAGACTGTTTATTGGTTCCCTGTCGGTTCATCAACGTTCGCAGAACCTTGTGCGTTCTTGTCGTTGCCCGTGTGCAGGTCCAACGGCATGCCTTGCTCACGTACCACGGCCTTGAGGAACATGTTCATCGCAGTGCTCATGTTCAAGCCGAGGTCGTCCAGCACTTCGTTGGCTTTCTCCTTGAGCTCGGGGTCGATACGCATCGTCGTCGTGGGAATGTTCACCATCCGCTCTCCTTCTCCAATCCTTGAACCGCCTTGTGATTACAGTGTAGGCACAATCACAGGCATGCACGGGTCTCACATACCCCAGTAGTCCAAGTACGGGGAGCGGATGTTCATGTAATCACGTGTCGTCAAGCGGTAATACCCGTCCACGAGCTGGCGGGTCATCACGTCGGTGATGTTCGAACCCTCCGTCTTGAACTCACGCAGCCACTCGAACCAATGTAGGTAGGATTGCAGATGCTTCGTGCTCACGCCACGGAAGCTTGCCATGAACGCTGCGAGGTTCGAGTGTAGCGTGTTCACCTTGTTAATGGCATGCTTCTTCGCATCCGTCTGCGTGAGCGTCACACCCAGCGTCTTCATTGCCGGAGGGTAAGCGGCGGCCGCATCGGTCACCACGCTCGCTCCCTTGCCGATACGGGGCTGCAATGCGTCGATGGCCCTGTCCCTTGAGAGCATGCCACGGCCGCATAGGGTCAGGAACGCTGCGTTAGCGTCCGAGACTCCCCGTCATCACGCAGATTTGCTCCTTCGACAAACCCCGCTTGTTTGCGGGCTTGCCATGACGGTGCGGCTCCCTGGGCATCCTGAACGTCTTGGACTTCCTGTGGTTGCCCTTGAAGGACTCACGGTAATACGTCTCATCCAGCTGAACCTGCTCGCCGGCCCCTGCCTTGAACCGGCTCATGTACCGTTGCGCGCATTCGATGATTCGGTGCCGCATGTGGAAAGCCGTCCGCACGCTCACACCGCAACGCTCCGCACACTCGGCCAGGGAGAGGGGAATCGATGAAGCATTCCACGTATTGCATCCACACGGCGGGCTTGAGCTTCGAGCGGGCTATGACCCTGTTCGTCTTGTTGCCGAACGTGCGGTGACAACCCATGCACAGCCAACGCTGCGAACCGTCACGCTGGTTCCTACCCCTGCGAACTATGTCGATACACCCGCAACGGGCACAAGCCTCCGGATTCGACGGGCTGGAAGTGTTCCGCTCGTAAGCATCAGCAAGCACAATCTCACGCAGGGGCCGGATGGCATGCTCGCGCTCCTCGCCATCGAGGAGTCGCAGGCTCCACTTCACGTTCCTGATAGCGGTTCTGGCATCATTGCGTTTCTTGCTCACATTCTCATTGTATGTCGCCTGTAGCTACGATTCAGCCCGGGGAAACCTGAAAATGTCAACGATGGTTCAATTGAGCCTATTGAAATTTCGTGGATAGTCGGCAGATATACATCTGTGTGTCGGCAGCGGCACATATCTATCATTGGTGGGGAGAGGAAAACTTAATAGAAGTGAGGAGCGGTTATGCGAATCACAATGAAGCGAATTTGTGCCGTAATTTCGGGATTGATGATGGTGCTATCTATAGCGATGGCAGTCTCCGGCCCTGCGCATGTGGCATATGCGGATGAGGGATCCCAAGAGATGTATCGTATGTACAATCCGAATTCCGGTGAGCATTTCTATACGGCGAATAGCTATGAACGGGATAATCTGAAAAGCCTTGGCTGGCACTATGAAGGTGTCGGATGGGTGGCTCCGGTGACGTCATCGGTTCCGGTTTACCGCCTGTATAATTCCAATGCCGGTGATCACCACTACACGATGAACAGCTACGAGAAGGACATGCTCGTCTCGAAGGGTTGGCGGTATGAGGGTATCGGCTGGTATTCTGCCGATACGACGAACGAATTCCCGTTGTACCGTCAATATAATCCGAATGCCAAAGCCGGCGCTCATAACTACACGTTGAATAGCAATGAGAGAGATGCACTGGTTCGTGCGGGTTGGCGTGATGAAGGTTTGGCTTGGTATGCATTAGGGCTTGGTGGGCCAGCTCAGTCGCAGCCGTCCACTCCGTCGCGGCCGTCTGGCCCTGCAACGGTTCCCGGGGCCATTACCCCTGGTGCATGGTGCAAGAAGATTGAAGCAGGCCAATACGGGCGCAGCGAAGATGGAGATTTGTACCAGTGCTCGTATTAGCCTGGTGACAAAATACCGCATTGGTATCGAGTGCAGTGAGTGTGACCAATAGACACTGATTACACATTCATGAGCCGTCCGCAACAAGTCAATCTAGTTGCGGACGGCTCATCAGTATATAAGAGCGTTTCCATGCTCTATTCAGAACGTTGACGCTTAGTGAAGTGTCGCCTGAGGTATGCGAATTAGTTGGTGTCGGTGATGAAGGTCTTGCGGTCGTTCTTGGCGATGACGTCAAGGATTATCCCAGTAACAAATAGCAGCAGGCCGACGATGACGAGCATGATGGCGCCGATGAGCGTGGGGAAGCGGGCCACGAGCCCGGTCTTGGCGAACTCGTAGGTGACGCCCCCGCACAGCAGGATGCCGACGATGCCGATGAGAAGGCCGATGGTGCCGAAGAAGGGCAGGGGCTTGTATTCGCGGATCATGCGGAATATGGTGCTCATGACCTTGATGCCGTCGCCCACGGTGTCGAGCTTGGATACCGATCCGGCGGGCCGGTCCCGGTACTGGATGGGCATCTCGTAGAGCCGTAGGTTGTTGTTCAGCGAGTGGATGGTCATCTCGGTCTCGACTTCGAAGCTGCGCGAGAGCACGGGATAGGTCTTGACGAACGTGAAGCTGAACGCCCCGTGTACGACACTTAAGGAAGTATTTTGGCAACAAAGCGACTGCAAGGGACGCGTTACTCTAAGCCATCACCTCTTGCTGCCCGAGGTTTTCTTATTCGCCTGATAGCGGTATTCATATGCGCAGCAGTGGCGTCAAGCATGGTTATGTCGGCGTATCCAAGCATTCGCGAACGTCTGTTTCGGCTGGCTCCTGTTGCTTCAACGGAGTCTATTCCGGTGCTGTGCATCCGGTTCCTGCTGATATTGATGCCTCTGCTGGTGATTGGCGCCATGATTGCTTTTGGCGTGAAGCCGGTGGGTATGTGGATGCACCACCATCGCTTCATACTCGGAGCAAGTGTCATAGCGGCTTGCGTGCTGTTGAATATTAGCGGCTCATCCATAGGCATGTGGAATTACTGGCTGGGACATGACATGTCTACGGACGTGGTATGGGGAACCCCTCGCATAATGCGAACCGACGAATATGTGGTGGGCACTCCTCTGGCTTTTTCGCAAAGATACTCCGGGTATAGCTACTTTAATGATTTGTTTGACAATAAACCGGCGGACATGTTCATCGTCAAGGATGCACCTGTGCTGGCTCTTGCCGAGTTGTTCAGGCCGTTCCATTGGGGGTATATCCTCTTCGGCAGTAGCCGAGGACTTGCTTTTTATTGGTCTGCGCGCCTAGTGGTACTTTTCTTGGCCGCATATGAGTTCTTCCTCTGCATCAGCAATGATCGCCGGCAGGAGAAACACAAGGGTGTAGCGTTCGTTGGTGCAATCCTCATTGCATGTGCCCCGTTGGTGCAATGGTGGTTCGCAGTCAACGCACTGCCTGAGATGCTTATCGCAATATTCGTGTCCATCGTGTGCTTTGATCGATATCTTGGCGATACCGAGTCTGGCCATAGGGCCGCATATGCCGCAGTGATTCTGATATGCGCCGGGATGTTTGCACTGACCTTGTATCCCGCATGGCAAATCTCTCTGGGTTATCTTCTTGCGGTGCTGATTCTTTGTATTGTCATACGGCATTGGGGACATATTCGAATTTCAAGGAAAGACACCCTGATTTTTGTGGGCGAAATTGCCTTATTCTGTGTGATTCTTGGCTCTGCAGTGGTGACTTCGTGGGGCACGATTCAATCCATGCTGCACACGGCATATCCGGGCGCAAGGCAATCCATCGGAGGAGGGCTGCCCCCTCTGTCGCTGATATCATCCGTGGGCACTCTCTTTTTCCCGTTCAAGGATTATGCCGTTGACTCTGTAACAACAAATATGGTTGAGGCATCACGTTTCGTAGATCTATTCCCGCTCGGAATAATTCTTGCCGTATTCGGCATGATAAAGCGCAAAAAAGTGGATGTGCTTAGTGCCTGGCTTATTACAGTCATAGCGTTGTTCTCAGTATTTGCCTGCGTGGGTATGCCGCTTTGGCTTTCTAAGATAATGATGCTGACTTCTGTGACTAGCGGCCGATGCGTGGTGGTTTTGGGCGTTGCGAATATCGCAGTGTTGGTGCGTGCGGCGGCCATTATCGATGGCAGACTTTCTTGGAAGCAGTCATTACTGGTGACTTTTGTGTTTGCCGTGATATTGGCATGGGCTAATCATGCGATGTATCTCTCGTACATTGGGCGGCTGCTGGTCGTGGCGTGTTTTGCCATAGCAGGTTTGCTCAGTTTCGCTGTTCTGAATAACGGCGTAATTGCTCGCACAGTTGTAGCGCCAATTGTGTCCGTTGGGCTGTTGGTATCAGGTTTGTCTGTGAATCCTGTGCAGTATGGGAGTGCGCCCGTGACTAAGCAGCCGCTGATACAACAAGTGCAGTCGCTGCAATCTGAGAATCCAGGAATGTGGGCAATAGATGACGCATTCGGCTCTCAGCTGGCGAATCTTGCAGTGGCAAATGGAATACACACATTGAATGCTTTGGAAGTCACTCCTGATCTTGCCACATGGAAGAAGCTTGATCCCAATGGACAATGGGAAGAAATCTACAATCGGTATGCATTTGTTTCTGTGAACGTCGTGGAACAGGAGTCGGCCGATGTGTTCACATTAGTCGCGCCTGATTCGTTTACCGTGCATGTCACGCCGGAGCAATTGCGCAAGCTAGGTGTGAGCAATGTGCTTTCTCCGCAGAAACTGGATGCGATGCAGTTCAATGGGTATTCGTTCGAGCGCATTGGCGAAACGATTGATGGGCGAACCCCATATCGGATTGTTCAACACCAGTAACAATGTCCTTTCTCGCCGTCTCGGTATGCCTGACGATATGCTGTAGGTTATGGCTGAAGAACTGTTTACTCCCCATAACATCATTGTGACCGGTGGCTGTGGTTTCATCGGTTCGAATTTCGTCCATTACGTGTACAACAACCATCCGGACGTGCATGTCACGGTTTTGGACGCGTTGACGTATGCGGGCAACCTGGAGAACATCAGGGGCATTCTGGGCGACCGTGTGGAGTTCGTGCACGGCAACATCTGCGACGCCGAGCTGCTCGACAAGATCGTTCCGGGCCATGACGCCATCGTGCACTACGCGGCCGAGTCGCACAACGACAACTCGATCGCGAACCCGGAGCCGTTCCTGAAGACCAACGTGGAGGGCACGTTCCGTCTCTTGGAGGCGGCCCGCAAGTACGACGTGCGCTACCACCACGTGAGCACGGACGAGGTGTACGGCGACCTGGCTTTGGACGATCCGGCCAAGTTCACGGAGCAGACCCCGTACCATCCGTCCAGCCCGTACAGCTCGACGAAGGCCAGCTCGGACCTGCTGGTGCGCGCCTGGCACCGCACGTTCGGCATCCGCGCCACCATCTCCAACTGCTCGAACAACTACGGCCCGTACCAGCACGTGGAGAAGTTCATCCCGCGCCAGATCACGAACATCCTTGAGGGCCTGCGCCCGAAGCTGTACGGCAACGGGGAGAACGTGCGCGACTGGATCCACACGGACGACCACTCCACGGGCGTGTGGACCATCCTGACCCAGGGCCGCCTGGGCGAGACGTATCTGATCGGCGCGGACGGGGAACGCAACAACATCACGGTGCTGCGTGACATCCTGACCGTGATGGGCAAGAGCCCGGACGACTTCGACTGGGTCAAGGACCGTCCAGGACACGACCGCCGCTACGCGATCGACAGCACAAAGCTTCAGACCGAGCTTGGCTGGAAGCCGACGCACACGGACTTCCAGAAGGGCCTGGAGCAGACCATCAAGTGGTACACGGACAACCGCGCCTGGTGGGAGCCGGCGAAGGCCGCCACCGAGGCCAGGTACAAGCAGCAGGGACAGTGATTCGATCATGGCATTTGAATTCGAGAAAGAACTGAAGGTCGAGAAGACGAACATCCCGGGCCTGCTGGTGTTCGATCTGCCGGTGCACGGCGACAACCGTGGCTGGTTCAAGGAAAACTGGCAGCGCGCCAAGATGATGGGTCTGGGACTGCCGGACTTCGGCCCGGTGCAGAACAACATCAGCTACAACGCCACCAAGGGCGTCACCCGTGGCATTCACGCGGAGCCGTGGGACAAGTACATCAGCATCGCTGCCGGCGAGATCTTCGGCGCATGGGTTGACCTGCGCCCGGGCGAGAGCTTCGGCCAGGTGTTCACCACCCGTCTGGACCCGAGCCGCGCAATCTACGTGCCTCGCGGCGTGGGCAACAGCTTCCAGGCACTGCAGGACGGCACGGTGTACACGTATCTGGTGAACGCGCACTGGTCGCTCGAGCAGAAGAAGACCTACACGTTCGTGAACCTTGCGGATCCGGAACTGAACATCCAGTGGCCGATTCCGCTGGAGGAGTCCGAGCGCTCCGAGGCCGATCTGCACCACCCGATGCTCAAGGACGCCAAGCCCATGGCTCCCAAGCGCACCCTGGTGACGGGCTGCAACGGCCAGCTGGGCCACGCGATTCGCGCCTACGCGGAAGCGCATGGTCTGGAGGGCTTCGAGTACACGGACATCGACGAGTTCGACTTCTCCGACCCGAAGGCATACGAGGCATACGATTGGAGCCTGTACGGCACGATCATCAACGCCGGTGCCTACACGGCCGTCGACAAGGCCGAGACCGCCGAAGGCCGTCCGATCGCGTGGAAGGCGAACGCCCAGGGTCCGGCTCTGCTGGCCAAGGTGGCCAAGGACCACCACATCACCCTCGTGCACGTGAGTTCGGATTATGTGTTCGACGGCACCGCCAAGGAACACATGGAGACGGAGGCGTTCGCCCCGCTCGGTGTGTACGGCCAGACCAAGGCCGCTGGCGACATCGCCGTGGCCAACGCACCCGAGCATTACATCCTGCGTTCCAGCTGGGTGATCGGCGAGGGGCACAACTTCGTGAAGACCATGATGATGCTGTCCAACAAGGTCGCCGACCCGGACGACAAGCTGGAACAGGTCACCGTGGTGGACGACCAGTACGGTCGCCTGACCTTCACTAAGGACATGGCCGAGGCGATTTTCCACCTGCTCGACAGCCACGCCCCCTACGGCACCTACAACTTGACCGGTTCCGGCGCAGTGAAGTCCTGGGCTGACATCGCGGCCGAGGTGTTCGACCTGGCGAACGGCAACGGCAGCAAAGTCAAGCCCATCAGCACCGCCGAGTACTTCGCGAACGCGACCAACCCGGTATCTCCGCGTCCGGTCAACTCCGCACTGGATCTTGCCAAGATCGGTGAAGCCGGATACGTGCCCGCTGACTGGGAAGAGACCCTCAAGACCTACGTGCAGAAGGAACTCGGCTGATAGCTGTTCATAACAGTTGACTTCAAGTGATAAAACCGCGCAGGCTCTCTGTGCGGTTTTTCATTTTGAATAAGAGTTAGCTAAGCTGAATATGTTTGTAGACGAATAATGAGTAAAACGTTGTGGAAAGCAGGTTTTTCATGAAAGGCATTATTCTCGCTGGAGGTTCGGGCACGAGACTGTACCCTCTGACCACGGTGACCTCGAAGCAGCTGCTTCCCGTGTATGACAAGCCGATGATCTACTACCCGTTGAGCGTGCTGATGATGGCGGGCATCCGTGACATTCTGATCATCTCCACGCCGAAGGATCTGCCGAACTTCGAGCGTTTGTTGGGAGACGGCTCCCAGTATGGCGTGAGCTTCTCTTACAAGGTGCAGCCTTCCCCGGATGGCCTGGCCCAGGCATTCATCCTCGGCGAGGAGTTCATCGATGGTGAGCCGTGCGCGCTGGTGCTCGGCGACAACATCTTCTACGGCAACGGTTTGGGCAGGACACTGCGCAAGGCCGCCACGGTGGAACATGGTGCCACAGTGTTCGGCTACTACGTCGACGATCCTGAGCGATACGGCGTGGTCGAATTCGATGAGAACAAGAAGGCCATCTCCATCGTTGAGAAGCCGGAGCACCCGGCCAGCAACTATGCGGTGACCGGCCTGTACTTCTACGACGAACGCGTCACCGAGTTCGCCAAGCAGGTCAGGCCGTCCCCCCGTGGCGAGCTGGAGATTACCGATCTGAACAAGATGTATCTGGAAGACGGCACCCTCAACGTGCAGACGCTTGGCCGCGGCTATGCCTGGCTGGATACCGGCACCATGGACTCCCTGTATGAGGCAGGCGAATTCGTGCGCACCGTGCAGCGTGCTCAGGGCCTGCCGATCGCCGTTGCCGAAGAAATCGCTTTTGAGAACGGTTGGATTACTCGTGATGAGCTGATGGAGGCCGCTGTGAAGTATGGCAAGAGCCCGTATGGCAAGCATCTGAAGGATGTGGCGGATAATAAGTTCATCGTCAAACCGATGGATCGATAGACCTTCACTGAAAACCCGCATAGATTGTTAGTCCGCGCTGATAAAATATGCGGGTTTGTTGTATTTGAGGAGCAATTTTGAACATCACGGAAATTTTCACCAGGAAGAACCGCCTATTACTGAAGGCGATGGTTAGCACCGACTTCAAACTTCGCTACCAGCAGTCCTTCTTGGGATACATCTGGTCTGTGCTCAAGCCACTGATGCTGTTCACCATCATGTATCTCGTGTTCGTCCGGTTCCTGAAGTTCGGTGCTGATGTGCCTCACTTCTCCGTGGCGCTTTTGCTGGGCATCATCATGTGGAATTTCTTCAACGAAACCACTACCGGCGGCATGATGTCGATTGTGGGGCATGGTGATCTGCTGCGCAAGATTCACTTCTCGAAGTATGTGATTGTCATTGCCTCATCCATGAGCGCCATGATTAACTTCGGCATCAACTTTGTTGTGGTGGTGGTATTTGCTCTGATTAACGGCGTCAGTCTTACCTGGTCGTGGTTGCTGATGGTTCCTCTGGTGCTTGAGCTGTATATGCTGTCGTTGGGAATCGCTTTCTTCCTCAGTGCCGTGTATGTCAATCTGCGTGACTTGAACCCCATCTGGGAAGTGGTAATGCAGGCTGGATTCTATGCCACGCCTATTATCTACCCTATTTCCCTTATCACTTCAAAGGCGGGCGAATATGGTCCGATATTTGCCCGGCTCGATCTGATTCTCAACCCGGTGGCGCAAATCGTTCAGGATGCGCGTCATGTGATGATTAGCCCTGCAAATCAGACCATTTGGCAGTGGGTGGATAACCCATTCCTGCAGTGCTGGCCGATTATTCTTTCTGTACTGATCTTCTTGGGTGGTTTGAAGTATTTCACCGTTAAATCCCAGTACTTCGCGGAGTTGGTGTGACGATGAACAAGATGGACAAAGCGATGGAACAGAAAAACGCTGACCGACCGGTGGCGCTCAAGGTGGAGCACGTATCCAAGAACTTCAAACTTCCGGTTGAACGTGCTGGCAGCCTGAAGAACATGCTGTTCAATTGGCTCCGTGGCATTCGCGGGTACCGTACGCAGGAAGTGCTGAAAGACATCACCTTTGATATCAAACAAGGTGAGTTTTTCGGCATTGTCGGTAAGAACGGCTCTGGTAAATCCACTCTGCTGAAACTGATTTCCCAGATTTACACGCCGAATACAGGCACAATCGAGGTGGACGGCAAACTCGTGCCCTTTATTGAGTTAGGTGTTGGATTCAATCCTGAACTGACTGGCCGCGAGAACGTATATCTCAATGGTGCCATGCTTGGTTTCTCCAACGACGAGATTGATGCCATGTATGACGACATCGTGGAGTTCGCCGAACTCGGCGACTTCATGGAACAGAAGCTGAAAAACTACTCCAGCGGTATGCAAGTGCGTCTGGCATTCTCTGTGGCAATTAAATCGCAGGGCGACATCCTTGTTCTTGATGAGGTGCTTGCCGTGGGCGATGAAGCTTTCCAGAAGAAGTGCCAGAACTATTTCTTTGAGGCGAAGCGCAACAAGAAGACGGTTATTCTGGTCACCCACTCCATGCCGGATGTGCGCAGGTATTGCGATCGGGCAATGCTCATTCAGGACGGCTATATTGCGAAGATCGGCGACCCTGACGAGATTGCCGATGCTTACTCGGATTCGTTCCTTCCCCCGCGCGAAGTAGTGGAGGCACGGCAAAAGGAAGCGGCTATTCGCAATGCCGTGACCGTGAATGCCGTAAACGTTGCCGTCGATGGCGAGACGCAGAAATTCCTGGATACGCGCGAGGACTTCACCATGAATGTTGACTTCGAATGCGATCGTCCGGTTCCTGCAAACCAGCTGTTCATCGATGTGTTTGATGGCCGCAATGTTCCCGTGCTTTCCATGCCGTTTGGCTCCGAGGACGATAAGATTTCAGCCGGTAAGCATACGGCCGAATTTGCGGTGAAGAATGTGCTCGCATTTGGCGATTTCCGCATCTGTATTGCTCTGCAGACGGACTCTGAGCGTTTGCAGTTGGCAGAGAATGCCTGCAGATTCCACATCAAGGGATCCGCCGCGGAAGTGATGTCAGTGGTGAACCCGGACAATACGGTGCAAGCGACAGTCGATTAATTCGTCTGCTGAGATGATAAGGACAGAACAAGCATGCTGACGCTGTTGAATGATCGTACATATCAGGTAACAGTCGAAAAAGTAGAGAACGTCAAGGTTGGGGAACAGTCTCGGACTATAGTGACCGGCTGGGCGGTTGACAAGATGAGGCAGACCGCCCTACCACTGGCTGTAGCCGGCACGGGTATGACGGTATCGCGGAATACTCGTGTTGATCTGGAAAAGACGTATGGATTGGATCCCAGCGATCAAGCAGGCTTCACGATTGTTATTCCTCAGGGAGTGCAGAATTTCGACTTGATGTGTCAGGCGCCTGGCACGACCATGACAAGGCACATCAATGTTCAGCGTTTGATGAGTCGATTCCGCATGCAATACATCAGCACCCGCGTGCACAGGCTCATGTTTTATGCCGCGCACCTCGGCAATCGCGAGGCGATGAAGGATTTGCGAGACGCGGTAAGGCGTCGTGTTGTTGGTGAGACGGATTTTTACGATTCCTGGATTCAGCGTCATGAAACGATGACTCAGCAGGAAGCTGAGCCCGTCATTGCCGCATTTTCTAAGACTCCGCTCATCTCTGTGGTGACACCTGTGTACAACGTGGACGAGGTCTGGCTGCGCAAATGCGTTGAATCCATGCAAAACCAGTGGTACACCAACTGGGAATTGTGCCTGGCTGATGACCATTCGCCTTCTGCGCACGTCAAGCCGCTGCTGGAAGAGCTTGCCGCGAGCGATTCCCGTATCAAGATTGTCTTTCGTGACAGCAACGGACGTATTGCGGCGGCGACGAATTCTGCCATAGAACTCGCTACTGGTGATTACGTCGGCTTCATGGACAATGACGATGAACTGGCACCGCAGGCGTTGTTTGAAGTCGTCCGAGCGTTGAATGACCAGCCCGATACGGATTTCGTGTATTCCGATGAAGACAAGATTAACGAGCAGGGCAAGCGCTTTGACCCGTTCTTCAAGCCGAATTATTCGCCAAACCTATTGCTCGGTCATAACTACATCACTCATTTCGTCGTAGTGAGCCGTGCGCTGTTGGACAAGGTTGGCGCATTGCGCAGCGAATACGACGGCAGCCAGGATTATGACTTCGTGCTGCGTGCCACCGAGCAGGCACATCACGTTCATCATATTCCGCAGATGCTGTACCACTGGCGCACCCTTGCAAGCTCCGTGGCCGGAGACCCCCGAAGCAAGATGTATGCCTATGAGGCTGGTCGCAAGGCGATCGAAGCGGCCTTGGAGCGTCGAGGAATAGCCGGTGACGTGCGAATGCTCGACAATCTCGGTACGTATAAGATTGACTATGCCGATTACACTCCGACAGTTGCGGTGGTTGCTTCTTCTCTGGCTGATGCGCAAGTGAAGCAGCTACGAGAGATGACGGATTATCCGTCGTTCACTGTGATTGCTGCTGCAGCAGATTCCGTCAATGATGTGGCAAAACGTCGTTCTGAAGATGTGATTGTGCTGTTGAACGGCATGAAGCCGACCGATGGCACATGGCTACGCGAAATGGTGAATTATGCGCGTCCCTCTTCTGTTGGCGTTGTGGGCGGTAAGGTGTTTGATACCAAGAAGCGTGTGCTCAATGTGGGCGTCACTCTTCGGGCGTTGAAGCAAGGTGAGCCTTTTGAAATGCGCGGTTCCTGGGATGAAGGAATCGGTTACTACTTCAGAGATCTGCTTCCTCGTGACATGTTCGCGGCCACGGAAGATTGCATGCTGGTGCGTCGCAAGGAATTCGTGGAAATAGGCGGACTCAATACGCGCCTGGCAGAGGGACTGCGCGGTATTGACTATTGCGCTCGCATGTATCAGCAGTCCGGTCATACTGTGCTTTGGGAGCCGTATTCGGTTTTCACGGATTGCAAGCGTACTCACTTGTCAATCAATAAGGATGACGTTGCAGAATATCTGGAGATGCATCGCGAGATCGTTGATCCGTTTGCGGCTGCATGCTTCCCGCCTGCTTCCGAGGAACAGCGGGGCATTGTATACAACCTTGATCAAGTGGATGCTAAGCAAGATGGATCCACTGTGCTCGTCAACGGATGGGCTGCCGATATACACGGTGGTGAACAGGTTGATATCTCTTTGGCGGAATCTCCTGTGGCGAGTTTGCGCAGCCTGAGCCGTTACGGTCGTCCTGACGTGAATGCAATAACTACGGTTCCCCCAGATTCTATTCTTGGCTTCCGTGCAGAAATATCGGTGCCGGGTGGACGCAAGCAATTGGCGAACGACAAGCTGCGTCTGCGTATGAGGACCTCCACAGATAGTCAGGAAGTCGTCATCCCGGTTCAGTCGTCGCCTGTTCTTGCGGGATTGTTGAACTTCCTGCGCAAGGTTGCACTACTGGGACATCCGCGTCGTACCACGAGGCGTCTGCTGGATAAGTATTGGGGCCCTCGTTGGCAGAAGCACGTGTACCATAACCTCATTCGTCGAACAGAGCGCTACGACGAGACGGCAGTGCGCAATGAGATTTCCTTGTTTGCATATCAGCCGTTGATTTCACTGCTGGTGCCGGTATATAACGTGGAGCCGAAGTGGCTGGAAAAGTGTGTGGATTCGGTTCGTAACCAGTCATACCCCAACTGGGAGTTGTGCCTGGCTGATGATCATTCGTCCGAGCCGCATGTGCGTCCGCTGCTTGAACGGTATGCACAGCAGGATTCTCGCATCAAAGTGGTGTTCCGCCCTGAAAACGGGCACATTTCCAGAGCAACGAATTCGGCTTTGGAAGAGGCCTCAGGAGAGTTCGTCGGTCTGCTTGACAATGACGATGAACTGGCTCCCCAGGCACTGTTTGAGGTAGTGAAGACCCTCAATGAGCATCCGGACACGGATCTTATCTACAGTGACGAAGACAAAGAGGACGAAGAGGGGAACCGCTTCGACCCGCATTTCAAGCCGAACTATTCTCCCGATTTGCTGATGAGTACTAACTACATCAGTCATTTCGGTGTGTATCGAAAGAGCATCGTAGATGAAATCGGTGGTTTCCGGGTCGGCTATGAGGGCTCGCAGGACTATGATCTGGTGCTTCGCTTCGTAGAAAAAACCACTCCTGATCACATCCAGCACATCGCGAAGGTGCTCTATCATTGGCGCACTTTGGCAACTTCTACCGCGTCTAGCGGCGGTGCCAAGAGCTACACATCCGACGCTGGTTTGCGCGCATTGCAGTCGGCGGTTGACAGACGCGGTATTCAGGCTGAAGTGGTTTCCGCCGGTCCGAATGGCATTTATAACGTGCATTACGATGTCTCCGGCGACGAGCTGGTGTCGGTAATCATCCCGACGAAGAACGGGTACGACAATATCGAACGTTGTGTCAGCTCAATTATTGACAAGACGGACTACCCCAATTATGAGATCATCATTGCTGATAACGGCAGCGACAACCCGCATATGCAGGATTTGTATCAGCGTTTTGCCAAGAAGCTTGGTGATCGTTTCCGTGTGGAAGAGATTGACATTCCGTTCAACTTCTCGCGGATTAACAATATAGCTGCTCAAAAAGCTTCCGGTCGTTACTTGCTGTTCCTCAACGACGATACTGAAGTCATCAGCCCATCTTGGATGACCAGAATGGTGTCGTTCGCGCAGCTGGATCGAATCGGCGTCGTGGGAGCAAAGCTGTACTATCCCACTGAGACCATTCAGCATGCAGGTATCGTGCTCGGCCTCGGCGGGGCTGCTGGGCATATTCAGGTTGGCTTCCCCCGTGGAGATTTTGGCTACTTTGGCCGACTCATCGAGAATGTCAATTACTCTGCCGTCACGGCAGCATGCTGCATGGTGAAAGCTGATGACTTCCGTGCGGTACATGGCTTTGATGAGGCTTTGGCGGTTGCATATAACGATGTCGACTTGTGCATTCGGATTCACGAACAGCTTGGACGTGACATCGTGTGGGCGCATGAGGTGGAGCTATACCACTACGAGTCCGTCACGCGTGGATACGATATTGAAAGCAAGAAAAAGAAGGCTCGACTAGATCGGGAATCTGCGAAATTCCGTAAGAAGTATGCCGAAATCGTAGATAACGATCCGTATTACAATCCAAACCTGTCTCGTACATCAGGCAACTATTGGGTTCGAGAGAAGTAAGCGATTCGTGGGGCATTGGACAACCGTCTGATGCCCCTTTTGCTTACTTAACTGCAAAGAATCCATCGTCGTTAAGGTAGCCCTTGCCCTTACTCATATCGTATTGCACGAGACGGTAATCATTTAGTAGTTGATTGGCTTCCTTGGAGAGATCCTTACGCTTGATGCGGTTCCCTTCAGCATCCAGATAGGCGGTGCTGCCATCGCCCCAGGAATCGTTGGAGCTGATCAGTCGGCTGATTGCCGGAATCTGCGCTTGCACCTGCGTCAGCATTTCCAGATAAGGTGACACCTTGGCATTCATATGTTTAGCAGCCAAAGCCATGAAAGAGTTCGATGAGACATAGCCGGCGGTCTGCGGGTCGAGTTTGACACCGGCAGACGCGGACGCCTGATTTGACCATATAAAGTAATCGGTCTCATGCATGACAAGAGTATTGTTCTTGTCTTTGGTCGCGGTGCTGTAGATGCCGGGCAGATGATCGCCGTAGAAGATAACGGTGACTGGTTTATCAACTGCATTGAGCTGGTTCAAAAAGTCCGCAGTCTCCTGATCGGTGAGGCTGATGCCCTTGGCGTAATTATCGATAGACTGTTTCTCTTCGTCGGAGAATTGGGAAACATCGGCTTCTTTGAACTGGTTGTCCGCGTAGAAATCATTGTAGGGCGCATGATTCTGCATGGTAACCAGCTGAATGAACTGGGTGTGATCATTGCTGTTGATTGAATCAAGAACGTTCTGGTACGAGGCGGCATCGCTCACATAGGGAGAACTATCGATGTGATCTTGATGTGTGATGGGAGGTTTGCTATCAAGCGAATACAACTTGCTGAAACCAAATTTCTTGTAGTTGCTATCGCGCAGATACATGTTCTTGAAGTATGGGTGGAACGCCACGGAACCATTCTTGCCGTAAGCATCATTCCATATTTGGTTGAACGTATAAGGCGTTTTCTGGTGCGGGACAAGCTCCTGATAAGGCGATTGCATGGAATTGTCGAACAACGCCAGGCTAAGGCCTGTTAATGCCTGATGTTCGATATTGGCTGTGCCTCCACCGATGCCCGGCGAGAGCATCAGGCCTGAAGTGGTAGTGCCTTCAAGGGCGTGAATATTCGGCATTGGATCTTCAGTGAGTTCAACTCCCGGCGCGCGAGTTGGGTCGGAGAATGATTCCGAAAGAATCATGACTACGGTACTGTCGGTGAGGTTATTGGCACGTGTCTCGTTAGTGGCTTGGGCGCTTTCCTTATAACGTTTAGCCAAAACCTCCATGGTCTCTTTGTTGTAATCCTTGGGCTTATCCATGGTTTTTGCGTGTGCCAGCCGCAGAAAGTCCATGGTTGGGCCGTTATAGGTGGCGTCGACAACCGTGCTCCATAGCAGGGGATCATCGCCTAGACTCTTTGCCCACTTGTAAGACCATGAGCCGTTGACTCCCAGATTCCAAGTGAACGACCAGAGCAGAGTAACGCTGAGTACCGCGGCAATGATGCGTGTGCAATTGCCGATGATGGTCTTGGTATTGCGGAATGGGCGCCACCAGTGAAATGGAATCACGCAGCGGCGGCCATCGATAAGCTGCAATGCCAAGCAGATAATAGTCAGCCAGATAAGCATGGTAATGGTGCCGTCGACCAGTGGCTGGCTGTCTTTAGGGATGAATGATGTGATTTCCCCACCGTTGCCGCTGGAGAGGAATCCCAAATCAGAAGGAATGATGGGTTCGTTGCGCAGATCGACCTTAATGCTATTCGCCACAGCGTAGGTTGACGTGATGATGGCAAATACCGCTGTTGCCACCCAGAACCGGTTCAAGACAAATATCAGTACGAGGTATACCATGCCTAGTACTAGGAAGTTGAGCAGCCAGACGTAGTTGTGTTCCATCCACATCTGGGCAACGAATTTCGTCAGCTGCCCAGCCACGCTATTGAACATTTTGGTGGTGTCATCTACTGCATCCGGATCGGCATATGTGGGTTCCTCGTACATGCTCCATTGGATGAACAGCACTGCTGCGGCGTCAACCATTACCATGACCACTACGTACAACGTGTAGGGGGCAGCGGGGCGCTTCTTCAATAGTGTGCGCAAGAAAGATATGGCTTTGGCCAGCATGACCATGGGCTGTGAAACCATCAATATGCTAAAGTTCAACGCGAAAGGCAGCGGCAATTTGTTGCTCTGCTGGTCGTCATTCTGTTTTGAGGGAACAGCTGGGACTTCGGTTTTTTCCATATCCGTGTCAGACTCTTGCGCTGAAGGTTCCTGGTCGTTTTGGATGTCGTCCACTCTGCTCGCTCATTTCTATAAACAACGTACTTGAGTATTGTAATAAGAAGCCCAAGATAAAGTCATCCCAAAATGTGCTGTGGCGAATTATGTTGGGATTGACCAGGTATTGGTAGGCCCTTGCGGTGTGCGTGTGCGGTAGACTGTGGACGAATGACCGGAAGGTAGGGCGTTATGAAGCATGTGGCACATGTCTTGAAGGGGACTGCGTGCAATATTTATCTTCCTGGTGTTGTTCGCGCTGCAGGCCTGTATGTTCATCGTCCAGGTTGGCCCTCTTACTATTCCAGATCCTGATATGCATCCGTTGTCCACGTACGCATTGGCCACAGGACAATCGTTGAATCCTGTTGCAAAGGGAAAGGATGCGCACGGCAACACCGTCAAGCAACAGTCCATTGAGGGTGATTCGCGTTTGCTGACGATTCCAGGATCCGCGAACGTTCTGATTGTTGAGTCAATCAGTAGGGCGACGCAGGGCGACTCGTCGCGGGAAACGCAGCAAAGTGCTGATGATGTGATGGCTGATCACATCGTTGTGCCGGATGGGACATGCACCAATCGCTCTAACGCGTATTTTCCGCTTGATTACTTGCCCCAAGCCATTGGCCTGAAAATCGCCATGCTGGTGAATTTGCCGCCGTACGCGCAGTGGCAGGCGGCGCGAATATCCAACAGCATTCTGTATGCGATTATGGGGTGCTTTGCCATTGCGCTGTTGCCGCGTTGGAAATCGCTGATGGCGTTGCTATTAGTTATTCCACCGGTGGCGTTTGTGGCATCGAGCCTGATGATTGATGGCATGATTGTGGCACTTTCGGCTTGCATGGTGGCGGCTATTGCGGCGGCTGCTGAGGGCAAACGTTTGATTTCTCTTCCGCACACTGCGGTTTTTGGGGGTGCTGGCGTGGGCCTTGGCGTGTGAAAAACTTCCTTATGCGTTTGTGGCGGTTGCTGTGCTGTTCCTACCTTCTGCGGTGATGACCGTGCGCCGCAAGCTAGAATTTGTGGGGATTGCGGCGGTTCTGACAGGAGCGCTGTATCTTCCGTGGAGCGTACTGTTCGGTAGCTCGTTGGCGCAGGTGGACGTATCACATAATGTGAGTGTTGCATTGTCTCATCCGATACTCACTATTGGCAAAATAGTGCATTCCATGCTGTTCCTCGGGACTTTTGCTTATCTGCCGACTTGGTATGTCGCAATGGCGGCTGTTTTGGGGTTGGTCTGGTTGGCAGCAGTGGCCTATACGGTGAAGCAGCACTGGACGGGTCAGGTGACACTGGCCTCATGGGCAGGAAGACATCGATTCCTGGTCTTAGGTCTCGTAATAGCGGCTGCTGAGATAGCAGCGTTTGTGCTCTTCGTGGGGCTTACCTGGAATGACCTGGCGTCTATGAGTAGGTTTGAGGTCTTTGAGGGAATCCAAGGCCGTTATGCGCTCCCGATATTGCCGGTATTCCTGTTGGGACTAGTCGTAGTTGACAATAGGAATGGAAGGCAGCCCGCTCTAGCCCACTGAAGGCGAGGGTTTGCTGGGCTCAGTGACTTTTCTACTTCATCGAGTGGATGCGGTTATCGTATACGACATTTTCGCAGGAGCGAATCGTGGCAAGTACCGCGCATTTCAGGCGTTCGCCGATGCTCAGCTTGCTGATCAGGGCGCGCATGGTGGCCACGTCATCGAGATGGTTCTGCCAGTCGCTGTCATGTAGTTCTTCGGAGCTGAGCGCCTTGAGGCCTTTGCCTTCATCGCGCACGCTGGCGGTCAGACCGAAGTAGTTCCGGCACGGGGTGATGCCCTGCTCCAGAGTGAATTGGAAATTCTCGGCTGCGGAGAGCACGTTATCGTGCCAGAATGCGGCGGTTCGCTTTGAGTGCGTCACCGAGTCGGGCTCCTGAAGCCAGTAGTAGAGCACGCAATCGATGTCGGCCACTTTGCCCATGCGGGCGTACAGGGGGCCTGCCATGCGGATATCCTGCGCGTAATGGCCCTCGGGGAACCGCAGGCCGTCCCACAGCTCGCGCTTGTATAGGCGGCACCAGTTCGCCTCGTTGAAGTAGCGGGCCTCGGTATTGCGGCCGAGTTTGCTGCCAAGCAGTCGCAGACTCTTGCAGAACACGGTCTGGTAGGCGGCGAGCGGGTGCTCGAACACGGTGATTTTGCCGGGCGCCTGCGCGCCTGCCTCAGCCTCTTTGGACACCTCGCCCAGCTGGGAGACGCCGAACTGGCGCCAGCGGGCCTTGCTCATATCCGCCCCGGTGCTTTGCAGTGCGTGCAGCAGGTATTCGATATTGCGGCGGTTGAGGATGTCGTCGTTGTCGGAGAACGCGATGTACTCGCCATGCGCGGCATCGAGGCCGGTGTTCTGGGCCTTGGCGATGCCGCCGTTTTCCTGATGGATCACGGTGACGCGGCTGTCCTGCGTCGCATACTCATCGCAGATGGCCGGGCTGGAATCCTTGGCCCCGTCGTCCACCAGAATCACCTCGAGGTTTGTATACGACTGCTGCAGGATCGAATCAATGCAGTAACGCAGGTAGTCTTCGGCGTTGTACACCGGCACGATCACGGAGATGAGGGGAGTGGCGTTGTTCGGCAAGGCTTATGCTTCCTCTTTGTATATGCGGACGTATCCAGTATGGCACGTTTCCTAGCCGAGCTGCGCAACGTTTAATGGGGTACTTTTGCTCGAGGATGTTTGATTATTGACGATGAAGACACCTGTGGAAGTCAATTCAGACTCAAGGCATCGAGAATGGGGTAGAGGCGATTCGCAAATTCGGGTACACCGCTTTTCCGGAGCATGTCTGCGTAGTCTTCAGGCGTTTGTGGCTATCATTTATAGCTCAGCAGTGCCGTGTGACAAACTCTTGCCACTCTTCCTGGATCGAGATCCAATACATCGAGGAAGAAATCATCGGGTCTCTTTACTTCGATGCGAAGAGGCTGTGTCGAAGTTTCAGGAAAATCTTTCGTGTTGAAGGTGACCAAGGTTTGTGCGGGTAAATAATCTGCTGCTGCAAGTACGTGCCGGTCTTTCTCGTCGCATGTCATATTTTTGATGAGGCTTTCGTAACCAGTGACTAGAGCCTTTGGGAATGCGGCAGTCATCGCATTGATACGTTGCGCCGAACGCTCTTCTCCTATGCGTAATTGGAGGTCTCTCCTCAGCTCATCGAGTATCTGTTGTGACCAGTATGGGGCATAGAGGTGTTCCTCGGCGAGACGGAGGATCAAATCGTTGATGAGTTCGTTGAAGAGCCATAAATCTGTGTGGAATGAAATATGTGACAATCCAGCATTGAGTTTGAGCTCGTAATTTTGGTATGGCTCGTCTCATCGGTAGGATAATGACGAATCGAACCTTGCGCTTGAACGCTTATTACCGGAAGGATTGCCTGAGCATGGCAGATTCTGTTGAGTATCCCGATCTTGTTATCGTTGGCGCGGGCCTGTTCGGTCTGACGGTGGCGCAGCAGGCGGTGGAGCACACCGGCGCGCGCGTGCGCATCATCGATATCCGTGACCACATCGGCGGCAACGCCTACTCGTATATGGATGAGGAGACCGGCGCGGAGATCCACAAGTATGGCGCGCACCTGTTCCACACGTCCAATAAGCGTGTGTGGGACTACGTCAATCGTTTCACGAGCTTCACGAACTATGTGCACCGCGTGTATGCCACGCATGACGGCGAGGTCTATCCGCTGCCGATCAACCTGGGCACCATCAACCAGTTCTTCCATGCGCATTACACGCCGGCCGAGGCGCAGAAGCTTATCGCCGGGCAGGCGGGCGAGCTGGCCGGCACCGATCCGGCCAACCTGAACGACAAGGGCATTCAGCTCATCGGCCGCCCCCTGTATGAGGCGTTCATCAAGAACTACACCGGCAAGCAGTGGCAGACCGACCCGTCCGAGCTGCCGGCCGCCATCATCAAGCGCCTGCCCGTGCGCTTTAACTACGACAACCGCTACTTCAAGGACACGTGGGAGGGCCTGCCCACGGACGGCTACACCAAGTGGATGGAGCGCATGATTGACGACCCGCGCATCACTGTGGAGCTTGGCGTCGACTTCTTCGACGAGTCCCAGCCGTACAACAAGACCGCGCTCAAGGCCGCCGGCGTGCCGGTGGTGTACACGGGCCCGGTGGACCGTTACTTCGACTATGAGCTGGGCGACCTCAAGTGGCGCACGGTGGACTTCAAGGAAGTACGCTACGACGAAGGCGACCACTTCGGCTGCCCGGTGATGAACTTCTCCGACGCGGACGTACCCTACACCCGCGCCATCGAGTTCAAGAACTTCAACCCGGAACGTCATGACTCCCAGAACCCGAACAAGACCGTGGTGTGGGAGGAGTACAGCCGCTTCGCCGAGCGCGGCGACGAACCGTACTACCCGGTCAACACCGACGCGGACAAGGCCCTGTACGCCCAGTACGAGGCCAAGGCCAAGGCCGAGCCGAACACTGTGTTCGGCGGTCGTCTGGGCACGTACAAGTACTACGACATGCACCAGGTGATCGACACCGCCCTGACCGCCTACGAGGAACAAGTCGCGCCGCTGCTGAAGAAGTAGACCGTCGTTTCACCAGAGGATTAACGATTTAGCTTGAAACCGACTGAATATTGCTGAGGCAATAGCCGGTTTCAGGCTTCTGTGTTTTTTGGGAAGCCAAATTTCCTGGGGTACTTAAGGCTCGCCACGAGGAGTACAGTTGTCTGTAACGCACAATGTGGCGCGTAAGACGAGGGGCGCATCTCGCAAGTGGGGTGCGATGCAGTTGAAGGAGTGCATGTCATGACTGATCCGAATGTCAATCCGAACGGCCAGGTGCCGTGGCAGCAAGCTGACGCCAATCCGACTGAGCCGTTAAATGCGATGACGGGGGAAGCAGGAACCGCCGCCAACAATGCTCCAACCCAAGCACTCGCAGCGGGCGAACAGCCCACTCAGGCGTTCACTCCTGTTGAGCAGCCTACGCAGGCGTTTACACCTGCCGAGCAGTCCACCCAGCCTCTTGCGCCGGTCAATCAGCCGGTACCGCCTACGCAGGCTTTGCCACCAGTGACTCCTGCCGCTGCGCCCGCGCCCGCATCGGCAGCGCCCAATTCGCCCTATCCGGGGGCGGCTCCGGCAGGCGGATCGGTTCCTCCGGTCTATGGCAGCGGTAGTGCTCCGGTATATCCGGGCGGCGGGGCCGTGCCTCCGCAAACGCCCTATAACCCGTATATGCAAGGCGGCCAACCGAACGGCCAGCCGGGATGGTCTGGTTCTTACGGCAGTGTGCCGCCTGAAGCGAACCAGAAGTACAACGGCCTGGCTATTGCCGGTTTTATCTGCTCGTTCCTTGTCTCACTCCTCGGTCTGATCCTGAGCATCGTGGGCCTCAACCAGATTAAGAAACAGGGCGGCAAGGGCAAGGGCTTGGCCATCGCCGGCATCATCATCAGTGCGGCGGGCATGGTGATACAGGTAATACTGGTCATCGCGCTGATCGTCGGCGGTGCCTCGTATGCCAGCAAGGCTATAGATGAGGCGAAAACCGATTCCTTCTATAGTCAGTCCTCTTCGGGCAACGGTGATAGCAGCGATAAGAGCAAAGCTCAAGATAATCTTGACGATGCGCTGGACGACACGTTGGGCGAAACCCATGACGATCTAACCGACGGCGATTATGGGCTGTACGATTCGATTCAGGATTTCGTCGACTCTTTGGAATTCAAGGACTCCATTGAATCCGAAGCGGATACGTTTGCAGACACCGGCATCACCTTCAACTACCGTGTCGACGGTGACACCTTGGTGTACGAGTACGTGCTCGACGACAGCTATGCCTCGCTAGGCGATACCGCCGCTTCCTCACTGGATGCTATGGACAGCACCTATCAATCCACCGCGAATCTGCTGGGCTCGATGTGCAAGACCTCCAGCGGCAAGGCATCATTGCGCGTCATCATGCACACGCAAAGCGGCCAGTCGCTGTATGACAAAACCTGGACCGAAAAGTAGCAATCCCAGCGAACGTGCGTTTTGGTCGATTGAAGGCCGGTCTGCTTGCTCCTTGGACGGATGCTTCTGCGGAAGGAACCGCCAAGGAGTAGGCTTACAGGCATGAGACTCGCACGTTTTTCTTTGAATGATTCGCCGCGCTACGCCTTCGTGCAGAAGGACGAAACGGACGGCAAGGACTACCTCATCGAACTGGACGGCCATCCGCTGGCCGGCGACCAGGTCAAGCCCACCGGCACTCGTTACCCGGTCGACGGCGATGGCATCCGTCTGCTCTCCCCGGTCATCCCCTCCAAGGTTTACGGTCTGGCCAAGAACTATGAGGCCCACGCCCAGTTCATGCACGAGGCCGGCCACTCCGAAATCGCCCACGCGCCGGAAGACATGGTGATCTTCACCAAGCCGTCCACCTCGGTAATCGGCCCCGACGACCCGATTGTGTACCCGGCCTGCTCCAAGGACATGAACTTCGAGCCGGAAGTGGCCGTGGTGATGGGCCGTATCGCCAAGAACGTGACCGTCGAGAACGCGATGGATTACGTGCTCGGCTTCACCTGCGTCAATGATGTGACGTTGCGCGATCTGCAGGGCATCGACCCCACGTGGACGCGCGCCAAGGGCTTCGATACCTCCTGTCCGCTTGGCCCGTGGATCGTGATGCGTGACGACCTCGACTGGAAGGACGCCAAGATTTCCTTCACGCTGAACGGCGAGGATGTGCCGATGGCGTCTGGCACCACCGCGAACCTGATTCACGGCATCCCCGAGCAGATTGCCGCCATTTCGTCGTTCTCCACGCTGCTGCCTGGCGACGTCATCATGACCGGCACCCCGAACGCCTCCGGCCACCTCGACCCAGGCGACGAGACCATCGTGCACGTCGAAGGCATCGGTGATCTGCGCAACGTAATCGTTCGGGCGTGACTCGTTCTGGCTCCCCTCTCTGAGGGGAACCGTCCAGGCGGAGAAGCTGACTGAGGGAACCAAGAACGCGCCTTACGCTCCCGGCAGAAGTGCGTGCAGGGCGGTCATCACCACCAGGCTGATGATGGCCGTCACTGTCAGCGAGAAGCCGGCGAGTTTGGCGTTGCCGGTCAGCGAATCGGTGAACTTAGTTGAGAAAATCGTGATCGGGGCGAAGGAGCCCAGCACGATGATCTCGCGAATCCTCATGTCAAACTGCCGACCGCGCCGAGACGCCGGGACAGTTCCGTGCCGGCAAGCCGCAGCTTGGTCTTAAGCGACCGCTCCTGTTCGGGGCGCAGCGATCCGCTCACGAAAGTGAGAGCCAGCCCGGCGATGGGAAAGTCGTTGTAGTCGCGCACAGCGACGGCGTATGAATCAAAGCCGGGCGTCACGTCTCCGTGTTCCTCGGCAAAACCGGTGCGTTGGGTTTCGGCGAGCGTTGCCTCCAGCTCCTTGGGCGATTTGGGGCCGATGCCGGTGCGGTCGGTGAACGCCTGACGATTGGGATATAGCGCGCGGACCTGATTGCGGGGGAGTGCGGACAGAATGGCCCGCCCGGTGGCGGTCAGGTGACTGGGTAGGCGCACGCCCACGCCTGACACTAGCGGCGGGCGATGCGCGGCGCGCTCCTCAATCACATAAATGATTTCGTTGCCGTGCAGCACGGCCAGATGTCCGTTTTCGCCGGTCTCGTCAACAAGACGCGCCAACACCGGATGCGCGACCTGCGATACACGATGTTGGCGAGAATAGGCCGATCCCAGCTCGAAAGTCTTGAGTCCGATGCCGTACGCGCGCTGCTCGGCAAGGCGGGTGACCAGTCCGTGACGCTCCAAAATCTCCAACAATTGGTACACCGTGGAGCGCGGAATGCCGAGTTCGCGAGCGAGCGTGGCGGCTTGCGTCTGACCATTGCTCGCGATGAACTCGAGGATGTCGAGCGTACGGTCGGCCGCCGGAGCCAGCGAGACACGTGGCGCGGATGATGATGTCTGATGTTCCCGTTCTGATGGCTTCACCTGCGCCCGCTTGACGGTACGTGGCTCGGTGAAGGCGTATTGCTGCGAGGCATGGCTCATATTTCCATCACCTTACATGTCTGAGATTTCAGACACAAGATGGACGAAGTGGCTTATGGCGGGCATCCGACTGAGGTGAAATGGCCAAGGTTTGATTACTCGGGGAGCGATTGGTCGCGTTTGCGTCGCCTGCTGTTGATGGGCAGGTGCGGTGAGCGAATGCGGGCAGTCGCGGATCCCCGGCGAAGCATGTGCCGCATATGTCGTATATGCGGAATGCGGCACATATATAGAAAGGTATGAGCATGGCAGAGCAGACGGTCACCGTAGGTGTTGGAGCGCTGAGCATCGAGGACGTTATCGCCGTAGCGCGCGGCGGTGCCAAAGTGGCGATTTCGGACGAATCGAAGCATGAGATGGCGCTGAGTCGCGCGGTTATCGATCATTTGGCCGACGACACCGTGCCGCATTACGGTATCTCCACCGGATTCGGCGCGCTCGCCTCCACCTCCATCCCCAAGGAACAGCGTGCGCAGCTGCAGAAAAGTCTGATTCGCTCGCATGCCGCCGGTGCCGGACCGGAAGTGGAGCGTGAGGTGGTGCGCGGCCTGCTGGTGCTGCGCCTGAGCACCCTGTGCACCGGACGCACCGGTGTGCGCCCGGAAACCGCGCAGGTCTACGCCGATATGCTGAACGCCGGCATCACCCCGGTGGTCTACGAATACGGTTCACTCGGATGCTCCGGTGATTTGGCGCCGCTCGCAGCCTGTGCTTTGGTGGCGATGGGTGAAGGCGAGGCCCGCAACGCTGACGGCCTCAAGATCGGCGGCGGCGAAGCGCTGCGTGCGGCCGGCATCACGCCCGTCGATTTGAAAGAGAAGGAAGGACTGGCGCTGGTCAACGGCACCGACGGCATGCTCGGCATGTTGTGTATGGCCATCACCGATCTGCGCCTGCTGCTCAAGACCGCGGATGTCGCCGCCGCGATGAGCGTGGAAGGCATGCTCGGCAACGACCGCGTATTCGCCGCCGACTTGCAGGCGCTGCGCCCGCATCGCGGCCAAGGCGATTCCGCTGCGAACATCGCCCGCATGCTCAAGGACTCTGGTCTGATTGAGGCCGGCCGCCCGGGCTCCACCGTGCGTGTGCAGGACGCCTACTCGCTGCGCTGCACCCCGCAGGTGCACGGCGCCGCCCGCGACACCGTGGAATACGCGGCCTCCGTGGCGGGCGTGGAACTCGCCTCCGCCATCGATAACCCGTGCGTCACGCTGGACGGCCGTGTGGAGTCCAACGGCAACTTCCATGGCGCGCCGCTGGCCTATGTGCTCGATTTCCTGGCGATTCCGACCGCCGACGTAGCCTCTATCTCCGAGCGTCGTACCGACCGCTTCCTTGACGTGGCGCGCAACCGCGGCCTGCCGGCGTTCCTGGCTGGTGACCCGGGCGTGGACTCCGGTTTCATGATCGCCCAATACACCGCTGCCGGCATCGTCTCCGAAATGAAGCGTAACGCCGTGCCTGCCTCGGTCGATTCGATTCCAAGCTCCGCCATGCAGGAAGATCACGTGTCGATGGGTTGGGCCGCCGCCCGCAAGCTGCGCCGGTCGATTCCGGCCTTTGCGCGCGTGCTGGCCGTGGAACTGCTGTGCTCCTGCCGCTCCTTCGACTTCCGCAAGCCGTACCGTCCGGGTGCGGCGGGCGCCGCCGTATACCGCGTGGTGCGCCAGTACGCCAACGAAATCGGCCCCGACGTACGCGATACCTGGACCACCCCGCAGATTGAGGGCGTGGCCGAGGCGATTCTCTCCGGCGAAGTCCTCGCCGCCGCCGAATCCGCCGTCGGCGCACTGAAGTAGCGGCTGCCCAAGCTTCCTCATCAGAGGGGGCTACTAGTCACCCTCCCCACCAAAATCCAAAACTTGAGTCATATGCACTCAAGTTTTGGGAATAGAATGGGTTCCAGGTCGGTTGACCATATCAGACAACGACAAGCTGCGGTCTGTCGCAACGCTCGCAGGGCTTTCGAAGCCCGCGAGCCGCACTGCGCAGACCGCATGATATGGAGGAATACGATATGGAACAGAAGTTCACCACTATGGCCCAAGAAGCCGTCGGCGACGCGATTCAGAGTGCGTCCGCCGCAGGAAACGCGCAGGTCGAGACCCTGCACGTCATGGATGCGCTGCTGCGCCAGGAAAACGGCGTGGCGCGCTCTCTGATCGAGGCCGCGGGCGGGGACCCGAAGGCCATCGGCGCGGCGGTGCGCAACGCTTTGGTCGCGCTGCCGAGCGCATCCGGATCCAGCACCTCGCAGCCACAGGCCAGCCGCCAGCTGACCGCCGCCATCGCCCAGGCTGAGAAGGAAATGCAGCAGATGGGCGACGAATACGTCTCCACCGAACATCTGCTTATCGGCATCGCGGCCAGCAAGCCGAACCAGTCGGCCGAAATCCTGGAGAAGAACGGCGTCACCGCAGCCTCCCTGCGCAAGGCCGTGCCCGGCGTGCGTGGTGGCGCGAAGGTCACCAGCCCGGACGCGGAAGGCTCGTACAAGGCCCTGGAGAAGTACTCCACCGACCTGACGGCCGCCGCCAAGGAAGGCAAGCTGGACCCGGTCATCGGCCGTGACCAGGAAATCCGCCGCGTGATTCAGATCCTCTCCCGTCGTACCAAGAACAACCCGGTGCTGATTGGCGAGCCCGGCGTCGGCAAGACCGCCGTCGTGGAGGGTTTGGCCCAGCGTATCGTGGCGGGCGACGTGCCCACCACCCTGCAAGGCAAGAAGCTCATCTCCCTTGACTTGGGCTCCATGGTGGCCGGTTCGAAGTACCGTGGCGAGTTCGAGGAGCGCCTGAAGAGCGTCCTGAACGAAATCAAGAATGCGGATGGTCAGATCATCACCTTCATCGATGAGATCCACACCATCGTCGGCGCGGGTGCGGCCGAAGGCTCGATGGATGCCGGCAATATGTTGAAGCCCATGCTGGCCCGTGGCGAGCTGCGCCTGATCGGCGCGACCACGCTGGACGAGTACCGCGAGAACATCGAGAAGGATCCGGCGCTGGAGCGTCGTTTCCAGCAGGTGTTCGTGGGTGAGCCGAGCGTGGAAGACACCATCGCCATTCTGCGTGGTCTGAAGCAGCGTTACGAGGCGCACCATAAGGTAACGATCGGCGACGACGCGCTGGTTGCCGCCGCGACCCTCTCGAACCGTTACATTTCGGGTCGTCAGCTGCCGGACAAGGCCATCGATCTGGTCGATGAGGCGGCCGCTCACCTGCGTATGGAGCTCGACTCCTCGCCTGAGGAGATCGATGAGCTGCAGCGCAAGGTGACCCGTCTTGAAATGGAGGAAATGCAGCTCAAGAAGGCCGAGGATCCTGCGTCCAAGGAGCGTCTGGGCAAGCTGCAAGCCGAACTTGCGGACACCCGTGAGAAGCTCAGCGGTCTCAAGGCGCGTTGGGATGCGGAACAGGCTGGCCACAACAAGGTCGGCGACCTGCGTGCCAAGCTCGACGACCTGCGCGTGCAGGCGGATAAGTATACCCGTGAAGGCAACTTGGCGGAGGCCTCGAAGATTCTGTACGGCGAGATTCCGTCCATTCAGAAGGAGCTTGCCGCCGCGGAGAGCGCGGATGCTGAATCTGCTGATGCCAGCGCGGCCAACCCGGCCGATGAGCCGATGGTCCCGGACCGTGTGGACGCCGACTCGGTGGCTGAGATCGTCTCCGACTGGACCGGCATTCCCGTCGGCCGCCTGATGCAGGGCGAAAACGAGAAGCTGCTGCACATGGAGGACTACCTCGGCAAGCGTGTGATCGGCCAGAAGGAAGCCATCGCCGCCGTGTCCGACGCGGTGCGCCGTTCGCGTGCCGGCATCTCCGACCCGAACCGTCCGACCGGATCGTTCCTGTTCCTCGGCCCCACCGGTGTGGGCAAGACCGAACTGGCCAAGGCGCTCGCCGACTTCCTGTTCGACGACGAGAAGGCCATGGTCCGCATCGACATGTCCGAATACATGGAGAAGGCTTCGGTCTCGCGTCTGATTGGCGCGGCGCCGGGCTACGTGGGCTACGAGCAGGGCGGCCAGCTGACCGAGGCCGTGCGCCGTCGCCCGTATTCCGTGGTGCTGTTCGACGAGGTCGAGAAGGCCAACCCGGAGATCTTCGACGTGCTGCTGCAGGTACTTGACGATGGTCGCCTGACCGATGGCCAGGGAAGGACCGTGGACTTCAAGAACACGATCCTGATTATGACCTCTAACCTCGGCTCGCAGTTCCTCGTGAACGAGGACATGGACGCCGACGCCAAGAAAAAGGCCGTGATGGACGCTGTCCACATGAACTTCAAGCCGGAGTTCCTGAACCGTCTGGACGACATCGTCATGTTCCACCCGCTTACGCGCGAGGAGCTTGGCGGCATCGTGGATATCCAGGTGGCTGGCGTGTCCCAGCGTCTGACCGATCGCCGCATCACGCTGGACGTCACCGACTCGGCTCGCGAATGGCTGGCCAACACCGGTTACGACCCGGCTTATGGCGCTCGTCCGCTGCGCCGCCTGGTACAGACCGAAGTGGGCGACCAGCTGGCCCGTATGCTGCTGGCCGGCAAGGTCCACGACGGTGACACCGTGCTCGTCGACCAGACCGGCGGCGAACATCTGGAGCTCTCCGCTTGGGCGAGCGACCAGATTGTCTCCGACAATCCGGACGTGAGCGTGGACAACGTCACCGAAGACAAGTGACAATCACTGGCTCCCCTCTCTGAGCAAAGCTGTCAGCGAAGCTGACTGAGGGGAGTTCGGGCTGGCGAGCTTCACTATATTGGCTCTCCTCTGAGGAGGAGAGCCTTTTCGCTACCATGGTGCTGAACTTCATACGAGGAGGGCCAGTGACTGGACGATTCGCGCCGACGCCGTCGGGGCGCATGCATATCGGCAACGTGTACGCCATGTTGGGTGCATGGCTTTCGGCCCGCTCGCGTGGCGACCGCATGCTGATGCGTATCGAGGACGTGGACAAGCCGCGTGTGGTCGCCGGTGCGGACCAGCTCATGATGGATGACCTGCATTGGCTCGGCCTCGACTGGGATGGCGAACCGATGTTCCAATCCCAGCGCACTGAACGATACGAATACGCTCTCGAATGCCTGCGCTCGCAAGGTGTGCTGTACCCCTGTTTCTGCTCGCGTGCCGACATTCGCGCCGCCTCGGCCCCCAACGAGGGCGACGGCTTCATGGTGTACCCCGGCACGTGCCGCCGCCTGCTGCACGACCATCCCGACGAGGTCCGTGCCCGTTTGGTTCGCGGCGACCAGCATTCCATCCGTATCGCCATGCCGGAATCGGCAGCGGGAGAAAAGCAACGTACAGTGCCTGACGATTCCGCTGCGCTGTCGGGAGCCGTGCCGCCGGAACAGCAGGGCGATGCCGGAATCGTTGATGGTGTCGCATGCTTTAACGACCGTGTCTATAGTCCACAGCACTACGATTTGGCCCGCGAGGTAGGCGATTCCGTGATTCGCCGAGCCGATGGACTGTTCGGCTATCAACTGGTCGTGGTCGTGGATGACCTCGATATGGGTGTTGATGATATCGTGCGCGGCCGTGATCTGCTGCGCTCCACCGCGCTGCAAATGTGGATTCGCCAGTGTCTGTTGGCTGGCGGCTTTGAGCCGGAATGCGGCAACACGGAAAAGCCTCTCGCCGAGCACCCCGAGTATGCGCACCTGCCGCTTATCGACAATGCGGCCGGCCGGCGTTTAGCCAAGCGCGAACGTTCGCTGGATATGGGGGCCTTGCGCGCCCGCAACGTAACCCCCGAGCAAATCATCGGATACTGCGCTTGGCTGCTGCGTCTGCAACCCACTCCAATTCCTTGCAAACCCGCCGATCTGCTGGCAGATTTCAGCTGGGAGCCACTGCGCGCCAACCACCTGGACCGCGCGCTGAAACCGGATGATCCAACCACTCCACAATGGCTGGCAGAAGCGTTAGGCTAGAGGCAGCCCAACAGGAAGGATTCCAATGTCGTCGAAGCTCTGGAGAAACGTGGCGCTGGCCGGCGTGGCCGCCGCCGGTGCTGCCGTGTGGGCCGTGGCCCCGCGCACGTTCAATGACAAGCGTCGTAATTTCGTGCCCTCCATTCCGGAGGTATGGTATGCCCATCGTGGCTTGCATGATGCGGGTTCTGGTTTGGTCGGCTATACCGATATCGCTGATTATGGTGGGGATAATCCGGTTAGCGCCCAAGCCGATACCACTGAGCGATCCATCGCCGAAAACGATGATTATGTGTCGCTTGCCCGTCGCATGGCTGTCAAGGCCGGCTACGGCAGTGCGGATATGAGCGGTCCGATTGCTCCCGAAAACTCGCTGGCCGCGTTCGCCGCCGCCTGCGAGGCTGGCTATGGCATCGAACTCGACGTGCAGCTTACGCTCGACGGCCAAGTGGTCGTGGTCCATGACGCCGATTTGTTGCGCGTGGCCGGCGATCCGCGCCGCATCGAAGACCTGACTTACGACGAACTCGCCCGTATTCCGCTCTTCCCGAACGGCGAGTCAGGCGATTTGAAGGCCGAACCGTTGCCGGGTGCCGACGCGAACCCGCCGCTGGTGGTCACGCCGTCCGCCGCGCCGAAGGGGTACTACCAGCATGTGCCGCTGTTCTCCGATGTGCTGGACGTGGTGGCCGGCCGGGCTCCGCTGATTGTGGAATACAAGTTCAGCAACAACAGGGCTTGGGATGAGCGTAGCGAAGAGCTCATGGAAAAGGGCCACGCCTTGCTTGAGGCGTATGACGGCCCGTACGTGATCGAATCCTTCCACCCGGGCGCGGTGAATTGGTACAAGGAGCATCACCCTGAGGTGTGCCGCGGTCAGCTGAGCTGGCCGGCGAAGCTGAGCAAGAATGGTGCGGCTGAATGGGCCGCCGGCTTACTGGCGTTCGACTGGCTGTCTCGTCCTGATTTCGTGGCTTATGACTGGACCGGTGGCGCTTCGCCGCAAGTCAAGCTCGCTCGTTCGATGGGTGCGATGCCGGTTTCATGGACCGTGCGCAGCAGCGATGAACTCGCCCAGTGCGCCCCCTACTTCGACCGCCACATCTTCGAAGCGTTCGTCCCCGACGCAGTGTGAGGTTGAGGGCGTTATTGATGCGCCCATGGGGCGGTTACAGGCTCATCGGGCGGTAACTTGCCCATGGGGCGGTTTGAAGAATATGTGAAACCGCGGAATTAAGCCATTTTGGCATACCGCCCCATGAGGATTATGCCGCCTCATGGGGCAATTACCGCCCCATGGGGGATTTCCCGCCCCATGAGGTATGGCGTTTTACTTGTGATATGGCTCGCCAGCGTTGATCTTATAAGCGCGATAAATCTGCTCCAGCAGAATCACGCGCATGAGCTGATGCGGGAACGTCATCTTCGAGAAACTCAGCAGAAAATCAGCACGACGCAGAATCGCGTCGTCAAGGCCGATTGAGCCGCCGATGACCAGCTGAATATGGCTGGTGCCACGCAATCCAAGGTCGTTGATTTTGGCGGCCAATTCTTCGCTGGACAGCTGCTTGCCATTGATGGCAAGGGCAATAACAAACGCGCCGTCCTTCAGATGCTTGGCGATGCGTTCGCCTTCTTTGGCCTTGATCTGTCGGTCAACGCCTTCGGAGGCGTGGTCAGGCGTTTTCTCATCTGCCACTTCAATGATGTTGAGCCTGCAGTAGCGCGAAAGTCGCTTGGAATACTCGTCGATGGCGTCGCGAAGATATCGTTCCTTCACGCGTCCCGGCGCAATAATGTCGATTTGCATAGATGTTCCGTTATGTTGGCTCCCCTCGGGGAGGGGAGCCAGGGAAATCAGTCAATTACGCCATAGAGACGGTCACCGGCGTCGCCGAGTCCCGGCACGATGTAGCACTTGTCGTTAAGACGTTCGTCGACCGCGCACACCACGACCTTGAAGTCGATGGACGGGTCGATGTGCTCCTCGACGTACTTGATGCCTTCGGGGGCCGCGATGATGTTGATCGCGGTCACGTCCTTGGCGCCGCGCTCGGCCAGGTAGTGCGTGGCGGCGACCAGCGTTCCGCCGGTGGCGAGCATCGGGTCGATGAGGAAGCACTGGCGGCCGGACAGGTCCTCGGGCAGACGGTTCGCGTACGTCACCTGCTGGGTGGGGTGCTCCTCGTCGCGCTTCATGCCCAGGAAGCCGACTTCAGCAGTCGGAATCAGGCGGGTCATGCCGTCGAGCATGCCCAAGCCAGCGCGCAGCACCGGCACGATGATCGGGCGCGGGGAGGCGAGCTTCTTGCCGGTCATCGGGGCGACCGGCGTCTCGATCGGCGCGGCCACCACGGACAGGTTGCGGGTGGCCTCGTAGGCCTCAAGCATCACGAGTTCGGAGACGAGCTCGCGGAAGGTGGAGGAGGGGGTGTTCTTGTCGCGCAGCACGGTGAGCTTGTGCTCGACCAGCGGATGATTCAAAACATGGAGTTCCATGATTCCCAGCCTAGTCCAAGTTTGCCGACCTGCCGAATTGGTAATGGCGCGGCTTGCTTATCGGATTGGATTTGTGGGTGATTCGACTTTTTGCTGCGATAGGCCAGTTGCAGCAGGACAATGCCCTGTCCGTGCCGAGATCTGCCTCTGATACCTCTGAGAGGGTAAAGCGTAAAAAACAACACGGTGTAAAACAGGGAATGAAACTGGTGTAAAACCGGGAATGAGATAGGTGTAAAATCGGGAATGAAGCTGGTGTAAAATCTATATTGTTAGAACGATAGAACTGGGAAAGGCTGCAATATGAACGATTTGAGTGGTCGCGATGGTACCTTGACCAGGCCTGATTATCGTTCACGCGTGGTAGATAGCAGATTAAGTAAACTGCTCAAGGCGTTCGGTGCAGTGGAAATCGTTGGGCCGAAATGGTGCGGCAAGACATGGACCGCGCTCTCCCGGTCTCGAAGCGTTGATCGTCTGGATGATGTGGCAGTTTTCGCGGCCGCCCAAACCGATCCTGCATTGGTGCTGATGGGGGAGGAGCCCCATCTGGTGGACGAATGGCAAGATGTACCGCAAATTTGGGATGCCGCTCGTCGCCATATAGATGACAATGCGAACCGCAAGGGGCAGCTGATTCTTACAGGTTCGGCTATTCCAAAGAATCGTGACGCCATTCATCACAGCGGCACTGGTCGCATTGCTCGTCTGCGCATGTGGCCCATGAGCTTGGCTGAATCCGGAGAATCCACGGGCGCGGTCAGCCTATCCGATTTGTTCGAGGGGAAATGCGAGCCTGCCGAATGCAATACGAGTATCGAAGACATCGCCAGATGGTGTTGCCGTGGCGGATGGCCCGCGAATCTTGAGCTAGACGATGAATTCGCCTTGGAAATCCCGGGCGAATATATCGCAAGTGTGCTGGATATCAGCGTGCCGAAGATGAAGAAGAATCCTGAAACTGCACGAGCTTTGATGCGAGCTCTTGCCGTGAACATCTCGCAGGCACCAAAATATGCGACGCTGGTTGCGGATATGGCATATGGCGATGAGCGGCGTGAGCCGGATACGCAGACGGTGAAGAGCTATTTGGAAATGTTCAAGGACTTGTACCTTCTGACGGATTTGGAGGGTTGGGAACCGCCACTCCGCGCAAAGAGTCGTGTGCGAACCAAGCCCAAGCGATATTTCGTGGATCCTTCGTTGCCTGCTGCGGTTTTAGGTGCCGCGCCGAATACTCTGATGCGCGATACACAGACGCTCGGCGATCTGTTTGAAACGCTGTGCATTCGTGATTTGAATGTATATCTGTCGGCTATGCCGGGTGCCGGGAATCGCATTGCGTATTACCGCGATGACAAGGGGCTTGAAGTTGATGTCATTATCGAGTTGTCTGACGGCAGGTGGGGTGCCATCGAAATAAAACTCAGTGACCTTAAGGTGAACGATGACAATGCGGATAAGCTCAAATCCTTCCGCAACAAAATCTGCGGCAATCCCATGGCTCAGGTCCGAGACCCCGAATTCATGATGTTCCTTACCGGCCGAGGTGGGAAGGCCTATCGCCGCAATGACGGCATACTGGTCGTGCCCATCGCAACGCTCGGGGCGTGAATCTGGTAAAAGAAAAGAAGCGCCGAACCGCGAAAGCGCCTGTCGGCGCAAGGGCCGCTCGCGGCGGCAAAAAATGGAGCCCGGGGCTTAAGCACGGTCCGACGCGGATACTTAGTATAGCTTGCGATGGGTCTCGCCGCGCCGGGGAAGGGGTGGCGTTGGCCGGTAGCTGATTGTTGGGGTGCGGTCGGTGGGTTTCTCCCTCAGTCATGGGCATCGCCCGTGACAGCTCCCTCATCAGAGGGAGCCTGGAGCGGGGTTACTCCAACCGTCCGCGACGCCAGAGGTTGGCACCGTGTTGGAAATCCTTGGCGGTGGCCATGAGGCTGCCGGCGGTGTGCATAAGGCGGGCGGCTTTGGTGCGCACGGCCTTCTCATCGGCATCCGAGGAGAAGCCGCCGTTGGCCTCGGCCCGGGTCACCATGCGCCGCGCCTCCACGCGCAAGCCCAACGCCACCACATCGGTAAACGCCGCCGCACGCTCAAGCGCCACGGCAAAATCGCCCACAAAAGCACCGGAGAGAATCGAATCGGCCAATCGCACGATGTCATCTTCACTGGGAGCCTGATCCACGCCGGCGATGGCGGAGGCGGTAGTGGCCACCGGCTCACCCAAGCGCCACAGATGCGCGATCGAGTCGCGATTCGATCGCATCCACGTACGCAACATATACAGTCGCCACAGCACACCAGGCAGCGAATCCGGCTCGGTATCGCTCCATAGTTCGGCGATTTCATCCACGCCGACCGTCTCCACCAACGTGAGCACCCGCTCAACAACCGCCGGGTCTTCGCTATGGCGCACACGATCCAGCAATGCGGCAGCAGACAGATGACTCATCTCGCTCAACGCCTGCGGGTCCATGCCACCGGCCAATCCATCGGCCACAGCCGGGTCGAGCTGAGCCGGGCGCGAGGGGCGTGAAGAACCCATGCGAGCAGGTCCGAATGCCGCTCCGGCCGCACGCAACGAGCCGAAGCCCGGGCCCAGACTGCCGGCGGCACCATTGTGCGCGGCATGAGCTGCAGCGGCAGCGGCCGAGGAGTTGGATGAATCAGGAAATGCGGGTCTAGTAGACAAGCGGTTGAACCTTCTGAATATCGATGATTTTGGGACCATGAGGCGTCGGAGTGACGAACAGCGCCACCGCCGTGCCGGTCGGCATGAACGGTGTCTTGGCGATCAGGCGTTTGCTCAGAGACGGCGCAACGCACATGCTGCGCAGGTGTCCGAACATACCACCAATCACCGGCCGGTGCATGCATATCGCTATGGGCTGACGGCGCTCAAGTGCGAACTCGATTTCGCTGAGTAGACACTCCCATGCGGTGTCCGGCGCAGCGGCGTATGCATCTTCGGTGAGCGGATCGAGATGAACCATGTCTCGTCCGGTCTGCCACGCGAACATCTCCAACGTCTCCTGGCAGCGCACCCAAGGCGACGTGGCCAGTCGGGTCGGATTGAAACACGCCAGCTCGCGGTTCAGCGCGTATGCCGCAGCCGCGCCGCGCGGCGTGATCGGACGGTTCGCGTCCGAACCCTTCCACAGCTTGCGCGCTTCCGCTTTGCCGTGGCGCACGATAATCACCGGCACGGCGTCAAGCGCGCCCTCCTGCACCCGATCAACGAATAGCGCGAGGATGTCCTTATCGGTGGAATGGCTGAGCTTCTTGCGGGCCTCGGCCGGCGTCAGCCACAAAACTTCGTCGATTTCGCCGATGTCCGCCCGATGCACCGGGCCAAACGCATGGGTACGCCGCAGGTTGTCGATGGCGCTGATCGGCGTGGCCATCCAGAACTGGATATGCTTGGTATCCGCCGACCGATCCTTGGTATGGCGCTGTTTGCTGCCTTCTTCGGACAGCGGGTACTCGATGTCGCCCAGATAGGGGCCAAGTTCCACGGACAGGCCCGATTCCTCGCCGATCTCGCGTACGGCGGCATGCCGGTGCGATTCGTTCGGGTCGACCTTGCCTTTCGGCCAGCTCCAGTCGTCGTATTTCGGGCGATGCACGATGCACAGTTCGATGCGGTTGAGTACGTTGTCCGCTGTGGCTGGGCTGTCGGCCTGCGCCGGGTCCGGGGTGGAAGCCGCGTCCGATGCGCCGGGTGCTGCCGTGGTCTCGCCGTCAGAATCCGTGGTGTTCGCGATGATGGTGCCATCGGTGGCAATATTGGATTTCACTGATGGAGATGATGCCCGCGTCGGCTCGGCATCATCCTTCCACCGGTACAGAATACCGCCGGCGGCTTCCACGATTCGTCTCATACTGTTCGTACCCATCTCTTGTATTGTAGGTCACGTTGGACCGCTGCTACGTAGTTTTTGCGCGCTGAACAACGATGCCCGGCATCCTCTCGAAAGAGGAGCCGGGCATCGTAACCACCCTCAGTTAGCTTGCGCTGACAGGGAGCATCGAGTGAAATCAGTTGTGTGAATTGGGGCGACGCTGGTGCTTGCGAATCAGGTATTCCTGACTATCGACCAGCGGGCGGCCCTCGTCGTCCTTGGTGTGCAGCACATACGTGCCGTCGGGCTGCATGTGCCAGCTCATGGTGGAGTCGGCCATCTGCAGGTCCACGTACTTGATGAGCTCGTCAATCTGCTCCGGGGCGGTGACGCGCACCAGAGCCTCGACGCGGCGATCAAGGTTACGGTGCATGAGGTCAGCCGAACCGATGTAGACCTCCGGGCCGGAAGCCGGGCCCTCGCCGATCTGCGGGCCGTCCGCATTGCAGAAGGCGTAGATGCGGGAGTGCTCCAGGAAGCGGCCGAGAATCGAACGTACGCGGATGTTCTCGGACAGGCCGGGAACGCCGGGCTTCAGAGCGCAGATGCCGCGTTCGACGATGTCGATCTTCACGCCGGCCTGAGAGGCACGGTACAAGGCGTCGATGGTCTTCTCGTCCACGATGGAGTTGACCTTGATCTTGATCCAGGCCTCCTTGCCAGCGCGGGCGGCGTCCTCCTCGCGGCGGATGCGCTGGATTAGACCGGTGCGCACGGTGCGCGGGGCCACCAGCAGACGGTGGAAGCTGGACTTTGGCGCGTAACCGGAGAGCTGGTTGAACAGACGAGTCAGATCCTGGCCGACCACCGGGTCGCAGGTCAGCAGACCCAGATCGGTGTACAGTCGCGCGGTCTTCGGGTTGTAGTTGCCGGTGCCTACGTGGCAGTAGCGGCGCAGACCGTCCGCTTCCTGACGCACGACCTCGATGAGCTTGCAGTGGGTCTTCAAGCCCACGATGCCGTACACCACGTGCACGCCGGCGCGTTCGAGCTTGCGGGCCCACGCGATGTTGGCGTCCTCGTCGAAACGAGCCTTGATTTCCACCAAAGCCAGCACCTGCTTGCCGGCATGAGCGGCGTCGATCAGGGCGTCGATGATCGGCGAGTTGGAGCTGGTGCGGTACAGGGTCTGCTTGATGGCCAGCACCTTCGGGTCCGCGGCGGCCTGCGCAAGGAAGGCCTGCACGGAAGTGGAGAAGGAGTCATAGGGGTGATGCAGCAGGATGTCGCGCTCGCGGATGGCAGCGAAAATATCCTGTGCGCGGGAGGACTCGACCTCGGCGATCTGACGGTTCGTGGTCGGCACGAACGGACGGTTCTTCAGGTCCGGGCGGTCCACGCTGCCGAGCTCAAAGAGCACGGTCAGGTCCAGCGGGCTGGGCAGACGGTATACCTCGTCCTGGCTCACGCCGAGCTGGTCGGCGAGCAGCTGGGAGAGGAAGGGGCTCGTGGTGTCCGTGATCTCCAGGCGGATCGGCGGTCCGAAGCGGCGGCGCAGCAGCTCCTTCTCCATGGCGTTGAGCAGGTTCTCGGCGTCATCCTCTTCCACGTCGATGTCCTCGTTACGAGTCACGCGGAAGGAGCGGGCTTCCTTGATGATCATGCCCGGGAACAGGGATTCCAGATGCGCGGCGATGAGCTTTTCCATGGCGATGAAGCCGTAACGCTCGTCCTTGGACTCCTCATCGGTCATGTCGTCCACCGGCACCAGGCGCGGCAGGTTGCCCGGGATCTTGACGCGGGCGAAGTGCGACTTGCCGGAGGCCGGGTTCTCCACAATCACGGCCAGGTTGATGGAACCGCCGGAAATGTAGGGGAACGGGTGGGCCGGATCCACGGCGAGCGGCGTCAGGACCGGGAACACCTGCTGGCGGTAGTAGCGCGAGAGGCGCTCCTGCTCGGAGGATGTGAGCTTGTCCCACGTCAGCAGGACGATGCGCTCCTTCTCCAATTCCGGCAGAATGGTGTCGATCGTGTAATGTGCGTGCTCGTCTTGCAGACGGTGTGCGGTCTCGCTGATCGCGCGCAGCTGCTGACGCGGGCTCAGGCCGGCGGCAGACGGCACGGCGATGCCCGAGTCGATACGGCGCTTCAGGCCGGCGACGCGGACCATGAAGAACTCGTCAAGGTTCGAGGCGAAGATCGCGGCGAAGTTGGCGCGCTCGAGCAGGGGCATGTCTTCGTTCTCCGCACATTCGAGCACGCGCTGGTTGAACTTGAGCCAGCTGAGCTCGCGGTCGAAGAAACGGTCCTTGGGCAGCGGTGCCTCGCCTTCCTGATCGACGCGGCGGTCGTTGTTGTCGTTTTCGGCAATATGCTCTGCGATTTGGCTGCGCAGAATTGCCTTCGAGGGTGCGTCAAATATCTGTGCCATAGCTTATATCGTAAGCTTTGGCGTGGCCGGAAAACGACTGAACGCGCCAGAATTCAACGGGTGTTCATGTTAGTTCGGTGTTGGTTGGTTTTGAGTGTGCTAGCGTCGCTCGCGACACGCCGTGAGCGGCGGTGAAACGAACGAAATCGAACATCGGACGGGTTCGATGTGAACGGTTCAGCTCGTTTTCCGATAGCCAGAAAGTGCGATTGAACAGTTGTGATAAAAAACGCACAACGACTCTCTGCAGGTTGCGAGAAACGGGAGTGATGAATAGATTATGAGGTACAAGAACAACTGAACAGAGCAGAGCCCACAAATAGTGTATGGTCACGAGGACTGTTACGTTGGACGGGCATTGGAAAGACTTACCGTTACAACGATGATGTTGTGCAGAGATTCTGCTCCAGTAGTTGAACTTGTAGAAAAGGCCCGCTCCGGCGGGCCTTTTCGTTTGTGTGTACAGTGGAGGGCATGACGGAAACACAGCGTACGCCAGAGGGGATGTCGTCGAAACCCCGTATCAAGCCGGCCGATGCCGAAGACGGCCGTCCGGTCTCTATCTCTGCGCGTCTCGGACGACTGCAATTCCACTATTCCGGCAAGTTCCGCGTGCTGCAGATTGCCGACATTCAGGATGGGCCGAAAGTCTCCAAAGACACCATCACCCTGATTGAGGCCAGCCTTGATGCCACACGGCCTGATCTGGTGATTTTCTCCGGCAACCAGATCGCCGGCTACGATCCGGCGTTCGCCGATTCATTCCGTAAACGTCGCTGGTGTGACGAACCTATTGCCGAATCCGCGCTGAACCATACCCGAGCGCTGGTGCGCAAGGCCATTGGCCAGTTCACTGAGCCGTTGGCGGCGCGCGGCATTCCGTGGGCCGTGACGTACGGCAACCATGATTTCCAATGCGGGCTAAGCAATGCGGAACTGGACGGTATCTATCGTGAGTTCCCCGGTTGTGTCAATCCGCCGAGTGAGACCTTGCCGAACCAGATTGCATATACCTGTGGAGCGGGTGGCGCTGTGCAGACGCCGTCTGGTGCCACTGGTTCCGGTGAACCAGGCACCTTCGCGCTGCCGGTTATGGACGTTGACCATACGCGCAATGTGCTGGGTCTGGTCATTCTTGACTCCGGCGATTACGTGCATGGCGGCGGCTTCGGCACACCATCGCCCGCAGCGCTCGCCTTCCTGAACGCCGTGCCCGACCGTATCGGTGCGAAATCAATGGTGTTCCAGCACATGCCGATGCCCGAGTATTACAACGTGCTGAAGCCGGTGGCGGCCAACGCGGCGTTTGCCATGCAGGGCTATCGTTCGCACGCCGATACCTACTACGTGCTGGACGAATTGCAAACCCAGCCCGGCGGATATTTGGGAGAAGGCATATCCTGCCCTGATACGTCAGACGAATTCGAATTGCTGCGCGAGGGGTATTTCGGCGTCGTAGCTGGTCATGATCATCGCAACGGTTTCGTCGGCGAACATGAGGGTCTGTTGCTTATCGCTACGCCAACCTGCGGATTCAATACGTACGGACCGGCTCCGGCCAAACGCGCCACGCGATTGATCGAATTTGATATCCGTCACCCTTACGAGCCGCGTACGCAATTGCTGGAGTTTGGCGAACTGGTGGGCAAGCCCAGTTCCAAACGCGCCTATACCTATGCGGTGAACCAGACCGCGCCTGGCGAGGGCGAGGGCGATGATTTGCTGCGCAAGCCGTCGCTATGGAGTCAACTGTCCGGTTTATTCAGGTAACCCGGTTTATTCAGGTAACTGTTCCTGATAGAGGCGGAAAGCGGCGCGAAGTATTCGAGGTTTCGGTGGCCTTCCGCTGTGTTGGACGATTAGTGGCAGAAATCCCGCGTCTCTTTCGTTGTGACGCGGGATTTCTGCCGGTTGGGCTATCGGTTGGATTGACTGGTATGTTTCAGCGAACGGCTTTGACCAGTGCCTCGGTGAGGTACTTGCCGGCGGCCATCACCAGCGGCGCATAGCGGCGTCCGGGGGCGGCACCCATGCGGCCGGTCGGGCCGGAAATCGAGATGGCGGCGATGACCTGGCCGGAGGCGTTGCGGATCGGGGCGGAAATCGAGCACACGCCCTCTTCGCGTTCGTTCACGGACTCGGACCAGCCGCGCTTGCGTACGGCGGCCAGCTTGGTGGCGGTGAACTTGGCGTGGCGCAATCCCTGGTGCAGACGGTCGGAATCCTCCCAAGCCAGAAGAATCTGGGCGGCGGAACCGGCTTCCATCGACAGCATGGCACCCACCGGAATGGAATCACGTAGGCCGGAGGTGCGTTCCACAGCGGCGATGCACACGCGCTGATCGCCTTGGCGGCGGTAAATCTGCGCAGACTCGCCAGTGCGATCGAGCAGGGTCTGCAGGATCGGGCCGGCGGCGGTCAGCAGACGATCCTCGCCTGCTGCGGCGGCAAGTTCGGCGAAACGGGAGCCGAGTACGAATCGGCCATGCTGGTCGCGCAGTACGAAACGGTGGCGTTCCAGTGCAATAGCCAAACGATGTGCGGTCGGTCGAGCGAGACCGGTGGCGGCCACAAGCTGGCCCAGCGTAGACGGGCCGGATTCCAGTGCGTCAAGAATCTTTACAGTTTTATCAAGGACGCCAACGCCGGAATGGATTTCCCCATCGTCCTTGGCGGTGGTGTCTTCAACCGGCTCGGACTCGGTCAAGCTGTTGTTCAATGGCTCTTCTTGGGAATCAGTCATAATAAGGGCGATTATGCCATCTCACATAGTGAAATAGCAAATTGGGGAAGTGTCTCACAGGGTGGCCATGAAGTTGAAAGGGCGTTCGTGGATGCCGAAGAGACATGTCTGGAGCGGAACCGAGTCATGACTAGGTCATGTTCGAGTCGTATCCGAGTCATATTGAGGCCATCATTTGACCGTATCTCAATATCCGGCATGCTCATGGCCGGGCCCATCGCAAGCACATAGGCTAATACCACGAACAAGGCGCGAACACAATACCTCGCGCGGAATTTTTTGGAGGAATCACTATGGGAACGACACTGGCCGAGAAGGTCTGGGCCGATCATCTGGTGCGCAAGGGCAGCGACGGAGCCCCTGATTTGCTGTACATCGATCTGATGCTCATGCATGAGGTCACCAGCCCGCAGGCGTTTGAGGGCCTGCGCTTGGCCGGCCGCAAGCCGCGTCACGTGGATCAGCTCATTGCCACCGAGGATCACAACACGCCGACCGTTGATATCGATCGCCCGAACCCGGATGAGACGAGCGCGTTGCAGTTGACGACTTTGGAGAAGAACTGCAAGGAGTTCGGCGTGCGCCTGCACCCGCTGGGCGACGCCGATCAGGGCATCGTCCACGCGTTCGCCCCGATTCTGGGCCTGACCCAGCCGGGCATGACCATCGTGTGCGGTGATTCGCATACGTCGACGCACGGCGCGTTCGGCGCGCTGGCGTTCGGCATCGGCACTTCCGAAGTCGAACACGTGATGGCCACACAGACGCTGTCTCTGAAGCCGTTCAAGACCATGGCCGTCAACGTCAACGGCAAGCTGCCCGCGGACGCGACGGCCAAGGACATCATTCTGGCGATCATCGCCAAGATCGGCACCGGCGGCGGCCAGGGTTACGTGATCGAATACCGTGGTGAGGCGATTCGCAACCTCACCATGGACGAGCGCATGACCGTGTGCAACATGTCCATCGAGGCCGGTGCGCGTGCCGGCATGATCGCGCCGGACGAGACCACGTTCGAGTACCTGAAGGGCCGTCCGCACGCGCCGGAAGGCGAGCTGTGGGATCAGGCCGTGGCGTACTGGAAGACGCTGAAGACCGATGACGATGCCGTATTCGACAAGGTGGTGGATATTGACGCCACCAAGCTCGGTCCATATGTGACGTGGGGCACCAACCCCGGCCAAGGTCTGCCGATCACCGCCTCCGTGCCGGAGCCGGGCAAGATCGCCGACGCCACCAAGCGCGCCGCCGCCGAACGTGCGATTACATACATGGGTTTGAAGCCAGGCATGCCGATCAAGGACATCGCCGTGGACACCGTGTTCATTGGTTCGTGCACCAACGGTCGTATCGACGATTTGCGCCAGGCCGCCGCGATTATGAAGGGCCACCGCAAGGCCGAGAACATCCACCGCGTGCTGGTGGTGCCGGCCTCCTCCCGCGTGCGTTTGCAGGCGGAGAAGGAAGGCCTCGATAAGGTGTTCAAGGACTTTGGCGCCGAATGGCGTAACGCCGGCTGCTCGATGTGCCTGGGCATGAACCCGGACAAGCTGGTGCCGAACGAGCGCTCGATTTCCACTTCGAACCGTAACTTCGAGGGCCGCCAAGGCAAGGGCTCGCGCACGCATCTGGCGTCGCCGGCCGTAGCCGCCGCCACCGCCATCCGCGGCACAATCTCGTCTCCCGCCGATCTCTGAGTCAATACACGTGAGCCCCCTCTGACGAGGGGCTGTCAGTCGAAGACTGACTGGGGGAGAGATCCCCGAAAGGAAAATTGTTATGGAAAAACTCACCACACTGACCGGCGTGGGCGTGCCGCTGCGCCGCTCCAACGTCGATACCGACCAGATCATTCCCGCTGTGTTCTTGAAGCGCGTGACCAAGTCCGGCTTCGATGACGCCCTGTTCTACGCATGGCGCCGAGACCCGAACTTCGTGCTCAACAAGCCGGAATACGCCGGTAAGGGCCAGATTCTGGTCGCCGGCCCCGAATTCGGCATCGGCTCCTCCCGCGAGCACGCCGTGTGGGCGCTGCACGATTACGGTTTCCGCGTGGTCATCGCGCCGAGCTTCGCCGACATCTTCTACGGCAACACCGCCAAGAACGGCGTGCTGGCCGCGATTATGCCGCAGGAGTCCGTCGAACTCCTGTGGAAGCTACTGGAGGAAGAGCCTGGTCGTGAGATGACTGTCTCGCTGGAGACCCGCACTGTCACTTGCGGCGACGTGACCCTGCCGTTCGAGGTCAACGATTACGTGCGTTGGCGTCTGATGAACGGCTACGACGATATCGATCTGACGCTGCAGCACGAGGACGACATCGCCGCCTACGAAAAGATGCGCGCCGAAGAGTTCCCCTTCAAGCCCAAGACCATCCCCGCCAAACACTGGGCCGAAGAAAGAATCGAGTCCGCCCGCGAGCCTGAGGACGCAGACTGGACAGGGCCGTTGGCCGATCGCGGCATTATTTAGCCGCGATCGGCCTGCTGAAAGCCCGGTGGGCTTTCAGCAGGCCCTGTGCCGAGCTGCGACAGCAGTGAGGCCAGCATTGAGCCTCGCCGAAAGGCGAGTCCATAATTGCAGGCCCAGGGCCGTTGGCTCTGTGTCTGATTGAGATTATTGGGTCGCTCGCATCGCATCAAACAAAGGTCTCACTGGTGCCCGCGCCCCACATCCATTGCGCGGCGGGCAGGAGTTGCGGCAATATTCCCTTCAGTGCCAACAACGCCATACGGTCGTTATCCACCGCAGCCACCAACACCGGCGTGGCGGCGCTTTCCTCAACACTCATGAACTCCGTCCTAGCGTTCGAAATACTGTGCCTGAATTCGTACACATTTGTGGACATAATCACGATTCATCCAGTAATGACGGTTAGGTTGAGCATCATGACCATGAATGGCATGAATCCGTCGAACGATTCCGATACGGCTCCGGCGCAATCGCTGTCAGCGCAACCGTTGCCACCTCGACCGGCACCGCAGTCTGCGGCACAGTCACAGACGCCGATGCCACAGACGCCACAGTATGTTCAGCCTGGGCCGAGTATGCAGCCGCAATATGCGGGTCAGCCGGAGGCATGGGCACAACCGCTACCTCCACAAGATGTTTCACGGGGTGTTCCACGGATTGTTTCACAAGGTGTTTCACAACCTGTGCCGCAAGCCGCAATACCTGCTGTGCAGCCTGCACAATACGCCGCGCAGCTCGTATACCCGACATATCCCGTCCAACCTACGTATCCTGCCCAGCCGATGTATCCCACGCAGCCGACGTATCCGGCGCAATCCGCCTATTCCCCATACCCGGCGCAACAGTCGGCTCCACAGCCCCTCGCTCATCCGTACTACGCTCAACCAGTGGGCTACGCGCCACAACCCTATTCCGCTGCGCCGCAACCATTCGTGCAAACGGCTCCGGCAATGCCAGTCACAATGCCCAACGCAATGCCTGCCACGATGCCCGCAGCAATGCCCGTGGTCATGCCGATCGATCCTCGCCGTGTATGGCGCACGTGGCGTCGCAAGGTGGTCAATCGTGTAATGGGACTGACTCTCGCCTATGAAGGCATGATGCTCTTGGGCGCAATGGTCGCCACCATTATCGTCGGCGTAATAACCGCGAGCGATTTGTCCGGCGTGCAGTGGGATGGCATCATCAGCCTGATATCGGTGTTCGTCGCGTTCGGATTTCTGCTGCTCATGCGCCACCGTGACATCTTCACCTGCGAATTCTGGCTTGGTGGCCAGCATCGCGACTCGTACGGGGAGCCCAATCAGCTTGGCCACATCAGCCAATATGGCGGCGGGCGCATGCAGCCTCTCTGGGCGTTGATGTTCATCGTGCTGGGCATGGGCGTGCAAGGCATCGTTATGTTGGTGCAGGTCGCTTTTTCCAGGCTGGGCACCGATCTTGCCTCTCCCACGTCAGACAGCATCGCCGAATCCAGCGTCACCGTAAGCATGTGGCTGTACGTTGGGCTGGTCGCTCCGATTTGCGAGGAAGTACTGTTCCGCGGCGTACTGATGAAGGAGCTCAAGCCGTTGGGCAAGAACTTCGCCATCGTCACCTCGGCAATGGTGTTCGGCCTGTTCCATGACGACGTAGTGCAAGGCACATTCGCGTTCCTCTTTGGCCTGATTCTGGGATTCGTGGCCATGGAATACTCGTTGGTTTGGTCGATTGCACTGCACATCTTCAACAATGCGATTCTTTCCGGCGCCATCGATACCCTTGCCGGCAACTATCTTGATGACAACGCATATTTGATATTCTCATTGTCGCTATCTGTGATCGGCGTGATCGGATCGATTATCATATTCGTGATATACGGCAAAGAGATGCGCCAATATCACCGTACGAATCGTAGTATTCCAGACACGTACTTTGGCTGGGCAGCTCCGACGTTCATCATCTTTGTGGTAGCCAATGCCGCTTTCGCCATTATTTCGTTTGTCGGCGCGATGATGGGTTGAGTGTGCGTGTGCGCATGCAGGTTGGCTTATCGTTGAAGCATGAGTGATTTTGAGCCGTTTTACGATGTCAGCCGCAGTTACGAAGACAACTATGAGCAAGGGCCGTTCGGCGCGTTCGCCGAGACGCTGAAGGATGGCAACGGTGCCGATGCCGCCGGAACCACCAGCGAGGGTGCCTCCGAGGGTGCCTTGGCCACCTTTTTGGGCCAGCCGGTCAATCTGCCTTTCGGCATTCCCGCAGGCCCGCTGCTCAACAGCCGTTTCACCACGGCCGCTTTCCACATGGGTTTCGATCTGGCGACCTACAAAACCGTGCGTTCGCGCGCCTGGGGCTGCAACCCGTTCCCGAACGTGCTCGCCGTACACCCCAAGTCGGCGGACGGTTCACTGACGCCGGGCAGCGCCGAACTGGACGAAGGCGTGCTGGCCGACACCAACTATGAACAGCCGATTTCCATCTCCAACAGCTTCGGTGTGCCCTCGCAGAGCCCTGACGTCTGGCAGCCGGACATGCGCGCCGCCATCGAGGCCGCCGGTCCCGGTCAAGTGCTGGTCCCGAGCTTCCAAGGCTCGCGTGTGGAGGGCATGAGCGAGGAGGAATACATCGCCGACCATGCCACCACCGCCCGCCTGGTCAAAGAAACCGGTGCCAAGCTCATGGTGATGAACACCAGCTGCCCCAACGAGGGCCACAACCGCCTGCTATGCCACAATCCGCTGCTCGTGGGCCGCATCACCGAGGCCGTGAAGCAGGAGATCGGCGACATCCCGCTGATGGTCAAGCTCGCCTACATCCCCAGCGACGGCGACCTTGAACTCATGGTGCGTTCCACCGTGGGCCACGGCACTGTGCAGGGATTCAGCACCATCAATACGATTTCCGCCAAACTGGTCGATGCCAATGGCAATCAGGCCCTGCCCGGTGCAGGCCGTGATCGCTCCGGCGTGTGTGGCAATGCGATTCGTGGTGCCGGCCTCGACATGGTCGCCCGTCTGGCCGCGATCCGCGAGAAGCTCGGTCTTGATTTCAAGATCAATGGCGTGGGCGGCGTGGTTTCGCCGGCCGACTATCAGGCATACAGAAACGCCGGCGCGGATTCGGTGATGTCCGCAACCGGCGCGATGTGGGACGCCGAGCTGGCCCACAAGATCAAGGCGAGCCGGTAAATCGGCTCCAAAACAAGAAACAGCCTGTACGGGCCGTGATTCCCGGACAATTCCCAGCCAGTGCCCACGTTGCATTGAAACTGGTGTTGTTATATGTAATCACGGCCGAACAAGCTGCATAACTTAACCTCTTTCTTCTTCTTCTCTCCTTTCTCTCCCCGGCGCCCATCACGCCGGGGTTTCTTTTTGCGGTGGGTACAGCCGTCTTACTCGGCCGCCGCCTTCATGGCCACGGCGCCGACGTAGTAGACCGGCTTGTCGAAGTTCGGCTGGAACAGGAAGTCCACGTTGGCGAGCTGGTCGATGGTGAAGCCGGCCTGAATCGCCATGGAAATCACGTTTGCCGCGCCGGAGATATCGGCCTTGGAACAGAACTGGCCGCCCTTGACCTTGCGGGTTTCCGGGTCCCAGGTCAGAATCGACGTGACTGGGGTGGTGGTGAGCATGAAGTCCGGGCGATAATCCTCGGTGAGCGAGGTCTCGCGGACCGTGAGCCCGCGGCGTTCGGCACCGGCGCGGGTCAGGCCGGAGGCGGCGAGCGAGAGATCGTACAGCTGTACGGCGGACGTGGCCTGCGTGCCCATGTACTTCACGGTCGGCGTCTCGATGTTGCGGCCCACCAGCAGGCCCTGGCGCACCGCGTTGGTGGCCAGCGGAATGTAATCGTGCTGGCCGGTGGGGTTGTAGAACACGGTGGCGGAGTCGCCGGCGGCGTACACGCCCGGCGCGGACGCCTGCATGTAGTCGTCGACCACGATCGCGCCGTTCGGCAGCATGTCCACCTTGCCCTTGAGCAGGTCGGTGTTCGGCAGGAAGCCGACGGCCAGAATCGCCATTTCGGCCGTGTACTCGCCCTTTTCGGTGACCACAGTGACGGTGTCGTCGTCATTGTCGCGGAACTCGACCACCTTCTGGCCGAGCGCGAGCGTGACGCCGTGCTCCTCGAACGCGGCCGCCACCTGATCGGTGATGGTCTTATCGAAATTATTGGCCAGCGGGCGATCAAGGCCGTCGACCAGCGTGGTCTTGACGCCGGTGACGCTGAACTGCTCGGCGATTTCCGCGCCGATATAGCCCGACCCGATCACCACTGCCGACTTGGCGGTTTTCGCCTTTTCCTTGATGGCGATGGCGTGATCCCAGTTCTTGCACAGCAGCACATGCGGGCTGTCGATGCCGGGGATCGGCGGGATGACCGGGCGCGAGCCGGTGGTCACGACCAGTTTGTCGAAAGCGAGGGTCTGTTCGGCGGGGTCTCCGGCCTCGTCCAGCGCGCGGTAGGTGAGGGTTCTGGCGTCGAGGTCCACGGACGTCACGTCGGTGCGCATATGCATGGTCGCGCCGGCTTCGGCCAGAGCGGCAGGGGAGGAGTAGAACATTTTCTTCGGGTCGGATACGTGGTCGCCCACCCACAGGGCGATGCCGCAGGAGAGGAAGGACAGCGTACCGTTGCGCTCGAAAACATGGACGGTCCAATCGGGGTGCTCGGCGAGAATCGAGGTGGTGGCGAACGTGCCGGCGTGCGTGCAGCCGATGACGGCGACTGTGGTCATGAATGCTCCTTTGCTTGTGGACATGGCGTCTGATGCCATTGCCCTGAATCGTAGCGTAGAAGTATGGAGAACGCCGTGGCGGCAAATGTGAGGAAGATCACGTTATCGGTTTGATTCGACGGGGGTATGGGATCCGTTGTGCACGGTGATCAAAGTTCGGCTGGGGTGCATTTCACGGAGTCGGCACATGGCTTATGGCAAACTGGACGGTAGCATTTTTTGAATCTTGATTGATTGAGGAGAGTGGCGTGGCTGAGAATCCGGATGACGTGTTGCATGTCGAGGGCGGCAAGCCTTTGAATGGCACGATCAAGGTGCGTGGCGCGAAGAACTTCGTGAGCAAGGCGATGGTCGCCGCGTTGCTGGCACCGGGCAAGTCGGTGCTGAAGAACGTGCCGGAGATTCGTGACGTGCATGTGGTGTCCGATTTGCTACGTCTGCACGGCGTGGACGTGGATGTGGACGGTGCGAACGGCATTGTGACCATCGACGCCTCGCGTGTGCAGCTGGCCGATGTGGCCGACGTGGATACACTGTCCGGTTCGTCGCGCATCCCGATCCTGTTTTCCGGCCCGCTCGTGCACCGTTTGGGTGAAGCGTTCATTCCCGCGTTGGGCGGCTGCGCGATTGGCGGACGTCCGATTGACTTCCATCTGGAGACGCTGCGCAAGCTGGGCGCCACGGTGGACAAGGAACACAAGGACGGTATCCACATCACCGCGCCCAACGGCCTGCACGGCGCGAAGATCCACCTGCCCTACCCGTCGGTGGGCGCCACCGAGCAGACTTTACTGGCGGCCGTGCTGGCCGAGGGCAAGACCGAACTGTCGGGCGCGGCCACTGAGCCGGAGATCATGGATCTGGTGTGCGTGCTGCAGAAGATGGGTGCAATCATTTCTGTGGACGTTGATCGCACCTTCCGCATCGAGGGTGTCAAGGAACTGCAGGGGTACACGCACACGTCGCTGACGGATCGCATCGAGGCGGCGTCCTGGGCGTCCGCCGCGCTCGCCACGCACGGTGACATTTTCGTCAAGGGTGCCACCCAGCCGGAGATGATCACGTTCCTCAACGTGTTCCGCAAGGTGGGCGGCAAATTCGAGGTGACGGACAAGGGCATTCGTTTCTGGCATCCGGGCGGGGACTTGAAGCCCGTGGCGATCGAGACGGACGTGCATCCCGGGTTCATGACCGACTGGCAGCAGCCGCTCGTGGTGGCCCTGACCCAGGCCAACGGCCTGTCGATCGTGCACGAGACCGTGTACGAGAACCGTTTCGGCTTCACCAAGCCGCTGGTCGAGATGGGTGCCACCATCCAGTTGTACCGCGAGTGCCTGGGCTCGCTGCCGTGCCGTTTCCGGCAGCGCAACTACAAGCATTCCGCCGTGATCTTCGGACCGACCCCGCTGACCGGACGCGACATCGACGTGCCGGACCTGCGTGGTGGGTTCAGCCATCTGATCGCGGCCTTGGCCGCGTCCGGCCCCTCGGACGTGCACGGCATCAGCCTGATCGACCGAGGCTACGCCGACTTCCGCGGCAAACTCGAAGCCCTCGGCGCCGACTTCGACTAATTCGGCCGTTCCGCGGCTCCCCTCTTTGAGGGGAGCCGCGATTTTGTTCTACAACAGCCCGTCCGCCTCGAGCGCGACGGCCATGCGGTCGAAGCATTCCTCCAGTAGCGGGTAGGGCATGGCGAAGTTCATACGCACGCAACCGCGCCCGACCTCGCCGCATTCACGGCCGTCTGTCAACGCCACGTTGGCCTTCTTAAAGAAATAGTTGGCCGGGTCGCCGATGCCCAGTGGCGAGAAATCCAGCCACGCGATATACGTGCCCTGCGGCTCCACATAGCGCACCTTGGCGAATCTCGTGCGCATCTGCTCGTTGACCAGCGCGATATTGCGCTCGATATATGCCATCACGCCCTCGAACCATGCCGCGCCGCCGTCATAGGCCGCAGTGGTGGCTATGGCACCGATGGTGGCCGTCTGGTGCTCGGACCATTCCGCGTTCCTCATCCATAGTTCCAGATCGTCCGGATTGGTGAGAATCACCTGCGCGCACTTGGTGCCGGGAATGTTGAACGACTTCGAGGCTGAAGTGGAGGTGAAAGCCTGCATGGCCGTCTGCCGGTTGATTGAGGCGAATGGCACATGCGTGTGGCCTTGGTAGACGAACGGCGCGTGAATCTCATCGGAGAATATACGCACGTCGTACTTGGCGGCCAGATCGGACAATCGCAGCATTTCTTCGCGCGTCAATACCTTGCCGATCGGGTTGTGCGGGTTGCACAGCACGAAGGCATGGCAGCCGTTCGCGAACGCCTGCTCAATGGCGTCGAAATCGAACAGCCATTCATCATTGCGCCCGCTGCTCTCGCCGGCGCCCGCGCACAGCATCGGAATTTCAAGGACCTCCACGCCATACAGGCGCGGCACGCTCAGGAACGGCATATAGGCCGGAGTCGGTACCACGATGGAGTTGCCGGCGCGCACGATCTCGCGCAGGAACACTTCGAACGCCTCCAGCACGTCCGGCACCGGGCGGATGCACGTTGGATCCACCTCCCAGCCGTAGCGGCGCTGCCATGCGGCGCACGAGCGGGCGACCTCCTTCTTCCACGGGTCGGGAATGTAGCCGAGCGCGCCACGTTCAGTAGCCTCTTCGATGGCTTCGGCCACGCATGGTGCCAGACCGTAATCCATCTCGGCGATGAATGCGCCGATGCAGCCGGGGTAACGGGTCCATTTATCCGAACCGACCTGCTCCAGATCCTCGATGGTCGTCACGTCGATGTGATTGGCATCAAAGCAAGAGGTGCCGGCGGTTGTGTTGCTCAAAGTCGTTGACTGGGGAATGTTGTTCATGCTCATAACATGTCATTGTTCCCGGTGCAGAAGGGCTGCTCAACGGTCTGGCTCCCCGAAATCGTGATGGCGCTCGCAAGCTTGCTTATCGCTGTGCGACTACTTGGCACTCAAATATTTGAGTGACGTGCGCTCGAGCTCCTCGAGCAATGAACCAAGCGCGGGGCGATGGTCGCCGGCACGAGTCACGATGCCGACCTCGCGCGCCGCAAAATCGTCGGCAATGGGACAGGCCACCAGATCGCCCTGCAAGTTGATATGCGTATCGAGCGCCGGCACCAGCGAGACGCCCATACCAACCTCGACCAGGTTCTGCGTGGCCCAGTAATCATCCGTGCAGTGGCGGATATCCGGCTTGAATCCGGCACGGGTGGCCAGTTTCACCAAATTTGCGCGGCAGGTGGGGCAGCCGGCGATCCAATGCTCGTCTTTGGCGGCGGACAGCGGCACAGGTTCGCCGGTCTCCTCGAATCGTTTGGCGATGCCGCTGGAGCGGCGCACCAGCAGTCGCATCGGATCGTAACCCAGCGAATGGAAGGTCAGGTCGTCGCCGATGTGCAGGAAGTTCGGGATGCTGCTGTAGCGGAACACGGCGGCGGTATCGGCCTTGCCTTGGGAAATCAGACCGATCGCCTCCGGTGGCTCCATCTGAATCAGGCTCAGCTCGATGTCCGTGAACATACTGAGCTTGACCACGGTACGGGCCGCGATAGTAGAGCAGATTGATGGTGGAGCCACCAAATGCAGGTGAGCAAACCGATGATGCCGATAATCCTCGACCTCACGGGCCGCCCGCTCCAGCCGCTCGGCGATGGCCTCGCCGTGGCGGGCGAGCATCGAACCGGTGGCGGTGAGTTCCACACCATGCGAGGTGCGTTGCACCAGAGTCGAACCGCACTGTGCCTCCAGCTTTTTGATCTGCTGGCTGATGGCCGGCTGCGACCAACCCGTGGCCTTGGCCGTGGCGGAGAACGAACCATACTGTTCGATCTGCCACAACGTGACCAATGATTGGGGGTTGAGCGTGGCCATAGGTACCTCTTTCGTGCGTCGTTCCATTATGGCCGCCGACAATGACCGGACGCGGCACGGTGTCGCCATCGCCGGTATCCTTAGAAGAATGAGCCCTGAAGCCTTAAGTGAACTGATTTCCAGCATTGCCCACAACCTCGTCGCCGCCGGCCAG
>UMIC01011381.1_pt1 | contig 55879 bp, 47 predicted proteins | sample 1965681 | NCBI WGS metagenome assembly UMIC01 (sample SAMEA4836114, study PRJEB28245) | human gut metagenome | biome: gut microbiome; material: fecal sample | place: Denmark | collected 2008
CGGCGGCCCCGTCCGACGAGCAGCCGGCAAGGCTGCCCGCAGCGGCCAACCACGCGGCAGCCTCCAGAAACGAACGGCGCGACATCATCGCTGCACTCGATAGACGAGGTGGAGGCCGTCGCCGGCAAGGCGCTCGACGCGCTCGAGCGAGAATGCGTGCGAACCGCCGGCTGAGCGAGGCATCTCGTCGAAGACGGAAGCCATTTCGGGCTCCCCCGAGACCGTCGGGGAGAGAACGAGACTCAGCTCGTCAAGCACGCCCGCGGCAAGAAATGACATGTCCGTCTTTCCGCCGCCGCACACGAGCAGGCGCTCGATGCCAAAAAGCTCGCGCAGCTTGCACAGGGCGAGCGGGAGGTCGAGCCCGCGCGCGCCGGCAAGCACGTATGAGACGCCGCGCTCTCGCAGATAGTCGCGATACGCCGGCGACGCCGCCTCGGTGAGGACCTCGATGACGTGCGCGTCAGCACGGCCGGCGCGACGATAGGTCGCAGACTCCCATGCAATCTCCCCGACGGGGTCGACGGAGACGTAGAACGATCGTTCGGCGTGAGGCGCCACGAAGTCCCCCTTGGGCGCGCTCCCGTGGGTATCGAGCGCAAGGGGGCGCGACCCGACGAAGCCCTTCGTGGTCACGGCCCCGTACGCCACGGCGTCCGCCCCGAACTCGACCTGCATGCGAGAGTACGCGGCGCGTGCGGGCGAGGCGGCGGGGTCGAGCATGTACGCGCCGTCGATACGCCCGTTGAGCCCGGCAAAGACGTGACAGACGACATAGGGTCTAATGTTCATGGCTCCCTACCTTACCGTGTGCCCGCCGAAGACCATGAGGTCGAGTCCGTTGAGCAGCCCGTCGATCTTGGCAACTTCATCGTCGGTGAGCCCGACCTCGGCGGCGCCGAAGTTCTCGAGCAGTCGTTCGGGCTTGCGACTGCCCGGGATGGGGATGATATAGGGCTTCTTCTCGAGCATCCAGGAAAGGGAGACCTGTGCGGGCGTCGCCGCGTGCAGCTCAGCCAGCTCGCGAACGAACCGCATGATGGGCTCCGCGCGCCTTTCGCCTTCCTCCGTGTACTGCGGCATGCCATCGCGGTAGTCTTGGGCGCCCTCGAATCTGGTGTTGTGGCTGTACGCGCCCGTCAGAAAGCCGTTCGCCATGGGAGAGAATGCCACGAGGGCGACATTCAGCTCCTCGAGCACGGGGAACAGGGATTCGTTCCAGCGCGCCATCATGGAGTAGCGATTCTGGACGGCGGAGACAGGGCACACCGCATCGGCGCGACGCAGATATTCCTCCGTCGTTTCCGAGATGCCCCACGCGCGGATCTTACCCTCCTTGATGAGGTCTGCCATGGTGCCTGCAACGACCTCGGGCTCGACCTTTGGGTCGATTCGGTGCTGGTAGTAGAGGTCGATGTGGTCGGTGCGCAGCCGGCGCAGGCTCTTCTCCACCGAGATACGGATAACCTCGGGGCGCGAGTCCACGAGGATGGTCTTGTCCGGGGCGTGCGTAACGCCGAACTTGGTGGCAATGACAACCTCGTCGCGCACGGGCGCGAGCGCCTTGCCAACCACGTCCTCGTTGTGCGCCTCGGTCCCGTCGGCGCACGTGCCAACGTAGCACTCCGCCGTGTCAAAGAAGGTATAGCCCATCTCGTGGGCCTGACGGACGACGCTCACGGCCTCGTCGTCGGGCATCGGATCTCCGCTCGCGTGCGTGATTCCCATGCAGCCCATGCCGAGCGGGCTGACTTCGATGCCGCTCTTTCCCAGAACGCGCTTGTCCATTCCTGTTCTCCCTGTCTATGATATCCGTCATTTGTTTGCGACGCCCACGTCCGCCCGTTCATCGGACTCCGTTAGGCGCATCCCCTGTCGGTGGCTTGTGCTCTCTCATCGCCAAGCGTACGGCCGCGGAGCGTTCGGCGGAATCCCCCTTTGGTGCGGTGCCCTGAACCCGCGGGTTATAACCCCGTGCGCACCCCAGCGTTATAGAACCCTCACCAACGGAAACTTCCGCCGGCGCGGCGCCCCTCGTATGGTGGATACGTCAAGTTGCGAGAAAGGAAGGCACCATGGACTACATCACCTTGAACAACGGCGTCAGGATGCCGCAGCTCGGCTTCGGCGTGTACCAGATCCCGGACGCCGCGGAATGCCAGCGCGCCGTGGAGAACGCGCTCTCGGTCGGTTACCGGCTGCTCGACACGGCCGCGAGCTACGGCAACGAAGAGGCGGTCGGGGCCGCCGTTCGTGCGAGCGGCCTGCCGCGCGACGAGGTGTTCGTGACGACCAAGCTGTGGATGTCGGATGTGAGCTACGAGGGGGCCAAGCGCGGCTTCGACGCGTCGCTCAAGCGGCTGGGGCTCGACTACGTCGACCTCTACCTCATCCATCAGCCGTTCGGCGACGTCTTCGGCGCGTGGCGCGCCATGGAGGAGCTCTACGAGCAGGGCGTTATCCGCGCCATAGGCACGGCTAACTTCTACCCCGATCACCTCGCAAACCTCATCTCATTCAACCGCATCGCCCCCGCCGTGAACCAAGTCGAGTGCAACGTGTTCTTCCAGCAGCGCGAGGCGCAGGAGTACATGGCCGGCAAGGAGGTGGCCATGGAGGGCTGGGCGCCCTTTGCAGAGGGCAGAAACGACCTCTTCCGCAACGAGGTCCTCGCTCGCATCGGCGAGACGCACGGCAAGACGGTCGCCCAGGTCGTGTTGCGCTGGCTGCTGCAGCGCGGTGTGGTCTGCATCCCTAAGAGCACGCACCGCGATCGCATGGAGCAAAACTTCGACATCTTCGACTTCGCGCTGGGCGACGACGAGATGGTCGCCATCGCCGCGCTCGACACCGGGCACAGCGCGTTCTTCGACCACCACGACCCCGCCACCATCGAATGGATGTCCGGGCTCGTGCGCAACGTGTAGACGAGCGTCAGACCGCACTGATAACTTACTAGGAGGAATTGCCATGAACTCATTCACGTACGACTACCCGGTCAGGAACTACTTCGGCGAGGGGGCCATGGACCAGGCACTCGACGCCGAGATGGATGCCATGGGCAGGACAGTGATGCTCGCCTACGGCGGAGGCTCGGTCAAACGAACCGGCGTCTACGGCCACGTGGTCGATAAGCTCACGAGCGCGGGCAAGCGCGTGGTGGACTTCGGCGGCATCATGCCCAACCCGACCTACGAGAAGTGCCAGGAAGGCGCCGCGCTCGCACGCGAGGAGCAGGTCGACTTCATTCTCGCCGTCGGCGGCGGGTCGGTCTTCGACTGCTGCAAGGTGGTTTCCGCGCAGGCGATGCTTGACGAGGACATCGAGACGTTCGAGCACGCCGACGGCAAGATGCCGAGCTCGTTCATCCCCATGGGATGCATCGTTACGCTCTCCGGCACGGGCGCCGAGCAGAACAACGGCGCCGTCATCACCAACGAGGAGACGCACGTGAAGGGCGCCTATCTGGGGGCGATGCCCATGTGGGCGGAGCTCGACCCGGCACTCACGCTCACCGTACCGCACGCGCAGTTCATAAGCGGCGCGTTCGACACGCTCTCGCACTGCATGGAGAGCTATTTCGGAAGCCCGCGCGGGCGCAATGTCACCGACGACATCAACTTCGCCATCCAGCGTAACGTCATCCGCAACATGCGGATCATCGCGGACGACGACCAGAACCTCGATGCCAGAAGCGAGCTCGTATACGACTCCGCCATGGCCGAGAACGGCGTGCTCAAGATCGGCAAGTCAACGGACTTCCAGGCGCACATGATCCAGCACCAGTACGGCGCGTACACCCACACCAACCACGGAATGGGCCTCGCGGTCATCCACCCTGCGCTCTACCGCCACCTGGCCCCCGAGGCGCCCGCGCAGTTCGCCCGTTGGGCGCGCGAGGTGTGGGGCGTCGACGCCAAGGGCAAAGACGACCTTACGGTGGCGCTCGAGGGCACCGACCGCCTGCAGACGTTCATCGGCGAGATGGGGCTTCCCACGAGCTTCGCCGAGATGGGATCCGACACGTCCGACGAGACGCTGCGCAAGGTTGCGGACACCTGTGTGCTCACCGGCGGCTGCGCCAAGAAACTGGAGCGCAGCGAGGTGTTCCAGATTCTGACCGAGTGTCTCTAGATCGACGGTGGGTCCCAATCCCGCGCCGAAGGAAACCGTACGACTCCGAGATGTCATCGTAATCGTAGGACCCGGCGAGCCCGCCGCGCCTGATGAATCCGTCGAAGTCGTCGTCGACGGCCCCCTGCTCGTCGAAGTAGGAGCGGTATTCGCCGAAGCTGAAGGGGAGGATGTGTACCTCCCCGTGGCGCCCTGTGAACAGGGTTGCCAGGTCCGAACTCAGGAGGAACGCGTTCGATCCCGTGAGGTAGATATCCCATCCGCCACGTGCGTGAATGCTGTTAATTGCTTTCTCGAAACCCTCGCACAGCTGCACCTTGTCGATGAAGAGACGGTTGCGGGTGCCCTCTTTGTGCCGCTCGATGATTTCGTGATACAGCGTGTGATACTCAAGCAGCGGCTCGTAGTCGAGGTCCAGCAGATCGATGTAGACGTTGTTGGAGGATGGGTCCCTCCGAGCAACGGAGGCGGAGAACGCCTTCATAAGCTCGGACCTACCAGAGCGGCGCATCCCCGTGATCACCTTGATGTCCCGGGTGTCCTCGATCGCCCAAAGCCGCTCCATGTACGTATTGCGGTCGACCCAATCAATCATCAGCTCTTTCTCGGTTTCAAAACCGATAAGGAAATATGCGCAAGGGCGCGTCGGAGGGTAAGCCCCAGCCATGTCATGTCGGCAGAAGCCCTCGACCGGCGGCACGACGAAGTCGAAATAGCCCTCGATTTCCCGCGGGCCCTCTTCGAAATCTTGATGGTATATGCGACGCCGTAGAGCATCGGCAACGCGTTCTGCTATGCGCCGCCTTCGGCATTGGAATCGCCCTTGCCCCGCACAGCAACGTAGCTCATAGACGGAACGATCAGGATGCTCGGCTTGTCAGGCGGTTTGCCCGTGATGTTGTAGTGCACCGTAAACGCTGATGGAGATGGCTGCGCGCGGGCACGGGCGCGCCACCGCACTTCACAGCTTGTTTCTCAAGTATTTGGGACGCACACGCGGCGTTCAAAAATGCGGAGCGACTCCGCATGGCTCGAGACTGAGCCGAGGTGCCCTACTTCTCGCTCTCCAGCAGCCCCACGATGCGGTCGATGTCGACGGCAAAGCGAGACCTTCCCTCGCGCTCGTAGCGGTCGAGGTATGCCTGGCACTCGGAGACGATGCGCTTGGTGTTGCCGTCGATGATGCGCTGGAGCGTCTCGTAGTAGGCCGAGCCCTCGGTCCTGAAGCGGCGCTGGTAGACCTTGGTTATGGGGAACATCTTGATGTAGTGGATGCCGTGGCGGCAGCCGGGGCGCGTCGTGGGGCGGGGTGGCAACGCAAAGTACTGGTCTTTGGGCGCGTTAGGGGCGATGTTGGAACGCAGCGGCACAGCGAAGTCCCTGCGCTTCCCGCGGAAACGCAGCCTCACCACCACGATGCAGGGGCGATTGTGCTTAAGCATGAGCTCGCGGTCGCCCTCGACGAGGTCGAAGAAGTCCTGGGAGATGGATACGATCTTCATCGGTTACGCCCCCTTCATACGAAGCGGGGCCCGCATCGCTGCAGGCCCCTACAGGTGGGCGATATTCTACGCCTTGCGGCACCCCGTCGCCCACGGAGGTTAAACGTACACGTAAGCCGTACTCTGAAAGCCGCGGCTTCCGGCAAGTAGTTTATACCACGAAAGGTCGCTTTCAATGCGCATAGCTCGCAAAATAACACTCGCTGGGCCGTCACCCCTGGCAGTTACCCTCCAATCTTCATTGGAGTCAGCAGGTCAATTCATACAGTTATGGGGGTGTATCCTAAAGGGAATCAAATTTACACCCCCATAACTAAGGAATTTTCTATTCCCACTCGATGGTCGCGGGCGGCTTGGACGTGATGTCGTAGCACACGCGGTTGGCGCCGGGGACCTCGGCGACGATGCGGCCGGAGATGCGGGCAAGCACGTCGTAGGGCAGCTTGGCCCAGTCGGCGGTCATGGCATCGCTGGACTCGACGGCGCGCAGGATGATCGGGCGCTGGTAGGTGCGCTCGTCGCCCATAACGCCGACGGACTTAATGTCGGGCAGGACCGCAAAGTACTGCCAGCAGCTGTGCTCGGAGTTGCGCTCGCCGGTCTGCTCAAACAGACGCTGGTTGTAGGCGTCGAGCTCCTCGCGCACGATAGCGTCGGCGTTCTTGAGAATCTCGAGCTTCTCCTTGTCGACCGCGCCGATGATGCGGATGGCCAGACCCGGGCCCGGGAAAGGCTGGCGGAACACGATATGACTCGGCAGTCCAAGCGCCAGACCAAGCGCGCGGACCTCGTCCTTAAAGAAGTGGTCGAGCGGCTCAATGAGGTCGAAGTGCACGCCTTCGGGGAACGGGATCAGGTTGTGATGGCTCTTGATGGTGGCCGTCTTGCCGCCCGTCTTGCGAGCGCCGGACTCGATGATGTCGGGGTAGATGGTGCCCTGAGCCAGGTACTTCACGGGTTTACCATCGGTCTCAAGCTGCTGAGCAACCGCGAAGAACTCTTTCCAGAACTGCGTACCGATGATGCGGCGCTTCTCCTCGGGCTCGGTCACACCGGCCAGAAGCTCGGCATAGCGGTCCTCGGCGTGGACGTGGATAAAGTCGACGTCAAACTGCTTGGTGAAGACCTCCTCCACCTGCTCGGGCTCGCCCTTGCGCAGCAGGCCATGGTTGATGAACACGCAGGTCATCTGCTTGCCCACGGCGCGAGCGCCCAGCGCAGCCACGACGGAGGAGTCGACGCCACCGGACAGGGCCAGAATCACGCGGTCGTCGCCGACCTTCTCGCGGAACTCAGCCGTCATGGTCTCGACCAGGTTGTCCATGCTCCAGTTGGGCTCCAGGCCGCAGATCTCAAACAGGAAGTTGCTCAGCAGCTGCTGACCGTACTCGGAGTGCTTGACCTCGGGGTGGAACTGCGTGGTGAAAATCTTGCGCTCGACGCACTCCATGGCGGCAACCGGGCACACGTCGGTGCTAGCGGTAACGGTAAAGCCCTCGGGCACCTCGGAAACGGCGTCGCGATGGCTCATCCACACGGTCTGCTCCATGGGCGTGGAGTTAAAGAGCTTGGCGCCGGCCGTGCGCGTGATGGTGGCGCGGCCGTACTCGCCCACCTCGGAGTGACCGACCTTGCCGCCGAGCGTCACCGCCGTGATCTGATGGCCGTAGCAGAAGCCCAAGACGGGAAGGCCCAGGTCAAAGATGGCGGGGTCGATGGACGGAGCGTCCTCGGCGTACACGGAGGCCGGACCGCCAGAAAGGATGAGCGCAGAGGCGTTCATCTCGCGAATCTCGTCGGCCGATATGTCGCAGGGAACAATCTCGGAATACACGTTGAGGTCGCGGACGCGACGGGCAATGAGCTGACCGTACTGCGCACCAAAGTCGAGTACGAGGACCTTTGCGGAAGCCTTTTGATCCATGGTATCCCCCTCTTGTTGGCGGGGAGCCGGTGCCCACCCGCGTGAATGAACGAAAATAACCTCCATAGTGTACACGTTATATGGGGTTTCTCGTCCCTCGCAGCCATCAGCGCACGGCAAACGCACGACCAGGCCCCAATTTGACGGCAATTGAAGTGTTACCAAACGTTACGGATGATGTAATACGTTTGAACATTGGACGCCCTGTGCCACAATACTGCCGAACGACTCCGCCTCTGCGGCGGCAAATACGATAGGAATACCAGCATGAAGCGCATCCTTCTCATCGCCACGGGCGGCACCATCGCATCGACCGAGGACGGCAACGGCCTCTCCCCCGCCCTGACCGGTGAGGAGCTCGCCCAGAGCGTCCCCGAGATCTCGGGCCTCTGCGAGCTCGACGTCGTGCAGCCCATGAACATCGACAGCACCAATATGCGCCCGAGCGACTGGATGCGTATCCGCGACGTCATCGTCAAGGGCTATGCCGACCACGACGGCTTCGTGATTCTACACGGCACCGACACCATGAGCTACACCGCGGCAGCACTTTCCTATCTGATTCAGGACAGCCCCAAGCCCATCGTGCTCACCGGCTCGCAAAAGCCCATGGGCAACCCCTTTACCGACGCCAAGCTCAACCTGTACCAGAGCCTGCTCTATGCGCTCGACGAGCATTCGCACGATGTGTCGATCGTGTTTGGCGGCGTCGCCATTGCCGGCACGCGAGCCCGCAAGCAGCGCACCATGAGCTTTAACGCGTTCATTAGCGTCAACTATCCGCCCATTGCCTACATCCGCAACGACCGCATCGTGCGCAACGGGCTCCACGGCACTCATCAGAATGAGAGCCCGGTGCGTTTCTACGACAGTATCGATCCGCGCGTATTTGTCCTTAAGCTGACGCCCGGCGTGAACCCGGGTATCCTGGACGCCCTAGCCGATAGCTACGATGCTGTAATTCTTGAGACCTTTGGCATTGGCGGTATTCCCGAGTTTGGCGAGTCCGGCGATTCGTTCCAAGAGGCAATTTTCCGCTGGGTCGATTCGGGTCGCACCGTCGTTATGACCACGCAGGTCCCCGAAGAGGGCCTCGATCTGGGCGTTTACGAGGTCGGCCGTGCTTACGCCGATCATCCGGGCATTCTGCGCGGCGACGACATGACCACCGAGACGCTCGTGGCCAAAACCATGTGGGCACTCGGCCAGTCACGTGATGCGGCCGAGATTCAGCGCCTGTTCTACAGCCAAGTCAACCACGACCGCATCCCGATGGCGTAATCCCTAAGGCAGCTCCACTTATCGCAGCCTTAAACGACAGGTGGTCCCCCTCGGGCCGTGCAAAAATCGGAGTATTCTGCAATTTCTCCTCCGTAGGCATAGAATCGACCGATTGTTAGACGAACTTTTAGGACGAGGGTTCCGTCTAGTAAATATTTATTCCTCATTTTTATTTAGTATGTGGATTAACTACTGCCAAAAAGGCAAAGCCAGCCGCTCGAGCTACCATCTACGGCCAAACTGGTGCTGAATACTCGCGATTTTGCACATCGCAACCAGGGGGACCCGCCCAAAGAGCGTCAAATACAGCGGGGGAACGCCCTATCCGATACCCTCGAGAAGCTCTGACACCGTCATGCCGAGTGCGGGCGCGATCTTAAATAGAACCTTGAGCGTGAAATTTGCCGTCCCATCTTCGATTCGGTCGAGGTAGGGTCGGCTGATTCCTGTCGCCACACAAAAATCAACCTTGGAGATACCAAGGTCCCTGCGTGTCTCTTCGACCCGCCTGCCAAGAATCTGTTTCGCACGTTCGTCCATGCAGCCGAGTTTGAAATGGAGCCGAACATAAACGTAAACTATAGTTTACGTTTTGCCGAATACACAGGAGTTTTCTATGTCGGGTTCTTCGGTCCGTACGTACCGAGCCACGCTTCGCACAAACAGCGCACCGCCCAAGCTCGTCGTCGTTGAAGCAGAATGCCTTTCGCCCGATGAGCGCACAGCATTTGCATTGCTATCAAGTCGCGTCGCCGCCGTTCTGGTCCCTTGCCCGGCGCAAGGAGAACTTGCCATCCAATGCCAAGCGCACAGCTGCTCGCTCAATCAGGCTACCGTAATCGCAACCAGCCAGCGCGGCCTGCCGCTCCTTTTAGAAGCTGGTATCGCACTTGCCCTTCGCGGCGCCGGATACGAAAACGAGGCCGCCGCCGATATGGTCTTTAAACCACGATCGAGCGGCGGCCTCGCAGCAGCCATCGAATATGTGTGCAGACTCGTTGCCTAAAAGGACAAGCTAGAAACCAAAGCCAAAGCCCGTTCCGGTAATCGCCGAGTACATAAAGTAAACGTTGATCACGTTGAGGAACACACCCGTGATGCAGCCGTTGCGCAGGTAGCGTTCGCACACGATGCGCGCCATGGCGGCGGAGTCATCATTGTTTTTAGCCTGGCGTCCCGCCGTAAAGTACGTCGCCACGCTCAGCAGTAGGTTGAGCACCGGCAGTGCCAGCAGCTCGTAGCTCTTACCCCAGCGCGTCACCTCGCCGGCTGCGTTAAACTTCGTTGCCACCTCGGGGCCAATGTTGGGGATAACACACGCTGCAACCACCAGCGGAATCACCGCAAGTACGAGCAGCGCAATACCCATGTAGCCAGCTTTTTTGCCGTATTTAAACATATGCGTCGCCCTTACACGTTAAAGCGGAAGTGCACGACGTCGCCATCGGCCATGACATAGTCCTTGCCCTCAATACGCAGTTTGCCGGCGGCCTTGGCGCCCTGCTCACCGCCGAGCTCGATGTAGTCGTCATAGCCAATGACCTCGGCCTTAATAAAGCCGCGCTCAAAATCGGTGTGGATGACGCCGGCGGCCTGCGGGGCGGTCGCGCCCTGACGAACCGTCCAGGCCTTGACCTCCATCTCGCCGGCCGTAAAGAACGACTGCAGGCCGAGCAGCTTGTAGGCAGCCTGAGCGAGCACGTCCAGGCCGGGCTGCTCCAGGCCCAGGCTCTCCAGGTAGTCGGCGGCGTCCTCGGGATCGAGCTCGGAAAGCTCGGCCTCGATCTTGGCGCAGATGGGCAACGGCTTGACGCCATCGATGGGCGCCAGGTCGTCGTTGAGCATATCCTCGTCCACGTTGGCCACATACAGGATGGGCTTCATGGTGAGCAGGAACAGCCCCTTGGCGGCGGCACGCTCCTCGTCGGTCATCTCCATGGATGCGGCGCGCTTGCCCTCGTTGAGCCAGGCAAGCAGGCGCTTGGCGACCTCGAACTTGGGCATGAGCTCCTTGTCACGCTTGGCCTCCTTCTCGAGCTTAGGCAGCTGCTTCTCGAGCGTGCCCATGTCGGCCAGGATGAGCTCGGTCATGATGGTGTCGGCATCGCCGGCGGGGTCGACGAACTCGCCCGTGCGGCCCACCTCACGCATGACGTTGGGATCCTTAAAGTAGCGCACGACCTCGCAGATGGCATCGGTCTCGCGAATATTGGCCAGGAACTGGTTGCCCAGGCCCTCGCCCTCGTTAGCGCCCTTCACCAGACCTGCGATGTCGACGAACTCGACCGTCGCCGGCACAATACGACCCGGGTTAACGATGTCGGCAAGCTTTTGCAAGCGGCTATCGGGCACGTCGACGATACCCACGTTGGGGTCGATCGTGGCAAACGGGTAGTTGGCGGCAAGGCCGGTCTTTTTGGTAAGCGCGGTGAACAGCGTCGACTTGCCCACGTTGGGCAGGCCCACGATACCGATGGAAAGGGACACGACAGCTCCTTTTGATACAGGTACTTCAAACTGCATAAGTATAGCGCCGCCGCAGCATCCGGGCGAATCCGGACACCGCGGCGGCGCAAATGAAGCAGAGATAGAGCTCGCTGACTAGTCCGCGAGCTTCTCCACCTGATCGAGCATCTTGTCAAGCTTGGCCTTTGCCTCGGCCTTGACCTTCTCAGCTTCTTCGTGAGCCTTCGCCTTCTGGGCGGCCTTTTCCTCGGCTTCGGGATCGACGACGACCAGATTGGACGCGTCGTGTTCAACAAGCTTGAGCGCGTGCTCGGGACAAACCTTGACACAGGCGCCGCAGCCCAAGCAATACGTGGACTCCAACGCAAAGCGGCCGCTTCCCACCAGATCGCAGGCGAACGTGGGGCACGCGTTGACGCACTCGCCGCACGACGTACACTTGTCAAAATCGCACTCCGGCGTGCTCACCTGCATGTTCTGGGCAAGCTCGGGGTGGTTTTGCAATGTCGAGAGCACCAGTTGGCGCCCGTGCGTGAGCGAACGGCGACGCTTGGTCGTCGTGGTGCCGCACATGGTGTTGAGCGTGCGCTCCAGCTGGGTAATCTGATGGCGATGGGCCTTGAGCTTTTGCGTCACCGAGGCCAGCGCCGCCGTCGCCGGATTGAGCTTGGTCACCGTCAGGCCCGTGGTGCGGGCGATCTTTTCCATGTACTCCTTGCGCTCGTACTCGCGGCGCTTATGGCACTTGAGGCTCTTGGGGTCGACCTCCAGGCCCATACCCGTGCCGGACCACTCCTCGGCCTTCGCAATCGCCTCGCCCAGAATATCCTCACCGCCGGTGTTGCGGCATTTATCGCACACGCCCAACGGCAGGTACACACTCACGTTGGGATAGTCGGCCAGTACCGAGAACCAGGTCTCGGCCGTAATATCGCCCACGCAGGCAACGACGACCTCATTTTCGCGCGGCATGCGCTTGAGGGCGCGCGTGCAGGTGACGTAGGCGGTCTCGTGGCTCGTAGCCGCCGAGACAATGTCGTCGTAGACGTTTTTGGGTGCAAGGCGCGGAGAGATGATCGCCTCAGTCGGACAAGCAGCGGCGCACAGGCCGCACTTGCGACAGGAGTCGAGGATCTCGATGGCGTCTTCCTCGACCTCGATAGCGTTGACCGGGCACACGTCCATGCACGCAGTGCAGCCGCTCTTTTCGTTTTTGCAGGTCAGGCACGGAATGGTGTTACCGCGCGGACGCTCCTTGTAGTCGGCAGGATTCCATTGCGGCGCCGACGGATCGAGTGCATCGGTCACACCGCCAAGCGGGTTTTTAAGAAAGTCGAAACCCTTGCTGATCTCGATAATGTCATCAAACAGATCGTGTTCCTGCGCCATGCGCGGCCCCTCCCTGAGCAGTGCAAACAAGCAAGAGATAATGATACGCCATCGGCCCACGCCTCGGGCAAATTACACGCGGAGCATCTTTGCGGCAAATAGCCCATGGCCTATCGCCGCCTCGATTGCACAAGGTCAATCAAGTGCCAAGCTATGCCTCGCACATGAGCTGCACGAGTTTTTGTTTGGTCACCTTAGCCTGCTCGTTGGCCATATTGCGCTCGTTTCTAAAGACCGCATTTGCAACACCCTGCAAATCGGCATCGGAAATCTCGCTGCACGGACCGTCCATCGACGCCGCCGTGGGGCATACGCACAACGGCAACTCGGCATAAAACGCAACGGCCTTGGCGATATCGAGCATTTTGCCGCCGCCAATACCCACTACCATGTCGCAATACTCGGCCTGGGCTTCCTTAGCCATTTCGACAACGGCCTCTTCCGTACACGGACCGTCATAAATCTTAAAGAACGGCTCGCTTAGATCTTCGTCCAGAAATCCATCGACGATCTGCCTGCACAGCCGATCCTCGGTGCCCTGGTCAAACAAGACATAGGCAGCGCAGCCCAACCATGACAAATACTTGCCTTGACGCGAAAGCTCCCCCGGTCCCTGAACATACCGACCGGGACCGCCATAAACCATAGGAAGCGCCATACGAGAATCCACCCTTCATCAAGCAACGATTGGTGCAAAGTAACCTGACCCCTTTGCACCATAGCAAAAAGGGGCAAAGCCATCTGCTGGCTTTGCCCCTTCCTTAGCGGGATTTACTCATCCATGAGATAGTAGTGACCCAGTGCGTCGGCACCCAGGATGGCGTTGGCGACCATCTCGGGCGTCACCTCAAACGGCATGTTGCTCATGGTGTCCTCGGGCGCGCAGGCGGCCTCGGCAACAATCATGGCCTGCTCGCGCGTAAGCTCGGCAACGCCAAGTTCCTTCATCGTGACCGGCAGGCCCAGCTCAATGCAGAAGCCCAAGACTTCCTCGAGCTTCTCGGTCGGGGCATCCTCGAGTACCAGCTGGACGATGGTGCCGAAGGCGACCTTCTCGCCGTGATACATGCTGTGGCACTCGGGCAGCATCGTCAGACCATTGTGGATGGCATGAGCAGCAGCAAGGCCCGAGCTCTCAAAGCCAATGCCCGAAAGCAGCGTATTGGCCTCGATGATGTGCTCGACGGCGGGCGTGAGCGCACCCTTCTCCAGCGCAACCTTGGCCTTGACGCCATCGGCCATGAGCGTCTCATAGCAGAGCTTGGCTAGCGCCAGGCCGGCCATGCCGCCCTTGCCGCCAGCGCAGGTGCCGCCGTCGGCATCGTGCGTCGCCTGGGCCTCGAAATAGGTTGCGAGCGCATCGCCCATACCGGAAACCGTCAGGCGCACCGGGCTCGCCGCGATAACCGTCGTATCCATAAGGACGATATTGGGGTTTGCCTTAAGGAAGAGGTACTTGTCGAACTGGCCGTCATCGGTATAGAGCACCGAAAGCGCCGAACACGGGGCATCGGTCGAAGCGATAGTGGGGCAAATGATAACCGGGGACTCCAGGTAATAGGCGACGGCCTTCGCGGTGTCGAGGATCTTGCCGCCACCGACGCCGACGATGATGTCGCAACCGTTGTCGCGAGCGAGCGCAACCAGTCGATTGACCTCGCCCTTGGAGCACTCACCGTTAAAGTCCTCAAACAGCAGCTCGGCCTTAGCCTCGGCAAAGCCGCCCTCGATCTTGGCACCGACGCGCTTCTTGCCCGAAGGCGTCACGATGACGAGGGCCTTAGCGCCGAGCGGCTCGACATAGGAGCCGAGCTTGGCCAGCTCGTCCGGGCCCTGGATGTACTTGCTGGGGCTATTGAAAATTGCAGCCATAACTATCCCATTCTCTAAAAAAGAAAGGGGCTCCGTACAGATGCGTGCGGAGCCCCTCGTTGCGATAACAAGAGTCGATTAGAAATCGATGTCGGTGTCGTAGTAGCAGGCCTTGAGAATCTTCTCGAAGTCGGCAGCCTTGGTCTCACGCGGGTTCTCAGGCGTGCAGGCGTCGGTCTCGGCGTTCGCGGCGATCTCGGGCAGCTTGGCGAGGAACTCCTCCTCGGAAACCATCTGCGGGTTCTCGGCGTCGACCTTCACGCCACCATTCGCGTAATCCTTGATGGACTGCGGAATGTTGAGCTGGTCGTTGAGGTCGCGAATCTTCTGGACGAGTGCGGCGATGAGCTCCTCGTTGGTCTCGCCGGGAAGGTGCAGGATCTCCTTGGCCACGTAAGCGTAACGCTCGGCAGCACGCGGGTCCTTGGAGTTCCACTGGATGACCTTGCCCAGGTACATGGCGTTAGCAGCACCGTGGATGATGTGGCCGTTCTCAAAGGCAGCACCGGTCTTGTGAGCCATGGAGTGAACGATGCCGAGCAGGCCCGAGGAGAAGGCGATACCGGCGATGCACTGAGCCTCGTGCATGTGCTGACGGGCCTCATGGTCGCCAGCATAGGACTTGGGCAGCCACTCGACGATCTCGCGGATGCCGTGCAGAGCGTTGGCGTCGGTGAACATAGAGGCGCAGGTGGAAACGTAGGCCTCCATGCAGTGGGTCAGAGCATCCATGCCGGTGTGAGCGCACAGCTTGGCGGGCATGGTGTAGGTGAGCTCGGGGTCGACGATGGCGACATCAGGGGTGATGTTGAAGTCGGCCAGCGGGTACTTGATGCCCTTTTCGTAATCCGTGATGACGGAGAATGCGGTGACCTCGGTAGCAGTGCCGGAGGTAGAGGAAATGGCGCAGAAGTGAGCCTTCTGACGCAGCTCGGGGAAGCTGAACGGCTGGATAATGTTGTCGAAGGACTCCTCGGGATACTCGTAGAAGACCCACATGGCCTTAGCAGCATCGATGGGCGAACCGCCGCCGATAGCAACAATCCAGTCGGGCTCGAAGTCGCGCATAGCGGCTGCGCCCTTCATGACGGTCTCGATGGAGGGATCGGACTCGACGCCCTCGAACAGCTTGACCTCCATGCCGGCCTCTTTGAGGTCGGCCTCAACGTCCTGCAGGAACCCGCCGCGGCGCATAGAGCTGCCGCCAGAAACGATGATGGCCTTCTTACCCTTGAGGTTCTTCACCTCGTGGCGAGCGCCCTCACCAAAGTACAGATCGCGAGGATTGGTAAAACGTCCCATACTGTGCCTCCTAAACAAGCCCCTCTTAGACTTGCGTATATAACGGAGCACCCAATTGGCTCCGTTAGGACCGGTTTGCGCGTTGCCGGCGATGACAATGCGCGATGTCTAAACGTCTCAACGCTCAGACAAACACTATTTTACCGTTCTGGTTGGTCAGTTATTCACCTAAAGCCGCCAATGATGAAACGTTTTTTCTATCCCTGAAGACCCTTGTGCGGCATTCATACTCCCAAGCTGGGCAAACGTTTTATCAAGGTTGACTACATATCCCGGGCAGGACGGTGCCCCTCCAAAATATGCACCGTTCGCCGCCAAAAATCGACCGTTTGCGGCACCGTGATACCACTCGGTCGTCCAAGGTGCCGACATTTGTGCGACATCCGTCTTCGTGGTGCAAAGGTGCAAGTCCAAGTGCGGCACCCCCGGTGTGCCACATGCGGGTAAACTAGAACCTTATATAGAAACATTTGAACCCTAACCGCAGCAAAGGAGGCCCCATGGCATTCGATCCCATTCAAGAGGATTGCCATCGCCTCGTTCTTGAGGCCTTGCGCCGCGACAATATCCCGCTCACCGACGCTGCCGCCGTAGAGCATCTGATGGAACAATTCACCCGCAACCCCGCACCGCTCATCGTGCACGACCGCGACCGCGCCGGGCACCTCATTGCCAAGGTGGTCGAGGCTGTCGACTACCGCATTCCCTTTATCCCTGACGATACCCAGGCAGAGCAGGAAGAGGCAGCTGCCGAGAACATGCTCCGCGAGGCAGCCGCGCTCGACCCCACCAACTGGGACGCTCAGCGCATGCTGACCGCCCTCGCCGCCGAATCCAACGAGGAATACGTGCAGTATCTGGTGTCCAAGTGCGACGAGGTGGAGCACGATCTGGCGCTTAAGATCGCCTCGGCGCAGGACCCCTACGAGCGCGAGGCCGCTGGCGACCTTATGCGCCGCCCCTACCTGCGCTGGCTTGCCGCCTTGGCATCGCGCGCGCTCATTAGCGGCCGCTATCGCATGTCGCTCGAAGCCGCAAACCGCAGCCTCGACTTTGCCCCCAACGATCCTGCCGGCGTCCGCCACACCGCGATGCTCGCCATGGCAAAGCTCGAATACCCCGCCGAGGAGCTCAAGCGCTTTCGCTCTGCCCACTCCGTCCCCTATCTCGCCAACACGCCGCTGCGCCGTCGTCCCAAGGATGCGGAGCGCGACTTGGACCCGTGGACGCTCATCGCGCTGATGAGCGCTGCCTGGCGCGAGCTGGACTACGAGGGTGCCGAGCACTACTTGCGCATCCTTGCACGCTCGTGCCCGCACGCAGCCGAGGCACTCTACTTCCAAACCGAGTTTCCCGATGGCGTCTATGCCCGCGTCAACGTAGGCGTAGGCTCCACCGACGAGCTTGTCCTCGCGCTGTCCGAGGCGACGCCGGTGCTGCAGGAGGGCCTGGGCGCCCCCGACAACGCCAGCTTTGCCGCCTGGGTCGCCACCAACGATATCGTGCGTTCCCAAATCGATGAGCGCATCCTGCAGGCGGCCGAGCAGGGTTTGCCGTTTAAGGGAGGAGACCTCTAATGGATCCGAGCGTCTACATCCCCGCCTACCTGGAGCGCACCTATCTGGCGTCGCACCCCGAGCTCACCGATGCAGCACGCGAGCTTGTCCATAACGACATTAGCGCGAATCCCCAAAAGTATGCGCAGTCCGAGCATGCCCAGGCGCTGCTGTCCTACGCCGGTGTTCATCGCCACCTGCTCGACGAGCTCCATCGCATCGAGGACATGGGCAGTGACGAGGAGTTCGAACAGACGCGTAATCGCCTGTTCGACGACATGCGCGATGAGCTGCTCAAAATTGTCCGCGTCGATGCACATGTCCTCGATGCCCAGCTGCTCGCCATCATTTTGGCGGACACGCCCGTTGACGCCTGCCTGGGCGACCTGATGAAGCTCGAGGCGACCACGACCGATTACCTGCAGCAAAGTGTGCCCGGGTTCGATATGGAGGCCCCACACTACTGGGCCAACAAAGTTTTGACGGACGGCGTGACGGCGGCAGATCTCACTGTGAACGAGCCGGCACTTATCGGGTGGCTCCACACGCTTGAGGCCATCTCGCAGCTGTGCATGGCGAGCGCTCGCTACCGTGCTGCCGCCAACTACGCCCGCCGTGTTCTTAAGGCAGAAGGCTATCCCACCCGAGCTGCGGGCACCGTGCTACTCGCCCTCGCTCGCTTGGAAGACGAGGACGGCTTTTTTGCCCTGGCCCACCAGCTCGAGGAAGAGATCGGGGCTGACGCGCTCGAGAACTCTCCTTGGTATCTGCTCGCCCGCACGATTCTGCTGTTCAAAACAAACAAGATGCGCCCGGCGACACGCGCGCTGCGTGAGTTTGCCAACCGTTGCGAGGGCGGCGCGTTCTTCTTGCTGAACCCCATGTACCAGACGCCGTACCTTCCCTGCCGGCCCGAGCCGCGCGATCCCTGGGATCTTTCGCACCAGGCCGTTTGGGAAGCGGACGGTATTATCTCGGACACTCCCGACTTTGCCCCCTGGGCCAATGCCTGTGAAGACGTGTCACAGCTTGCCCAGGAATTTGCGCGCCGCTACGGTTTTTAGTGACGCACTCGACCCGACCATGTCGTTTACGTTAGGAACGGTTTCATGAACCTCCGCTCATCTCTCGCCTGCACCTCGAGCGATATCGCCCGCTGGGGACTGCGCTCCGTCCTTAAGCGCCAGGGCGGCGTACTCCCCGGCCGCATCGCCATGAAGATCGATCCCGAGTTGCTGAGCGACCTCGCTGGCCTTGTCGACCGCAGCGTGGTGATTACGGGCACTAATGGCAAGACCACCACCTCCAACCTCATCGCCGACGCCGTTGCCGCCAGCGGCGCCACCGTGGTATGCAACCGCGCCGGCAACAACATGGAGCCGGGCGTGGTGGGCGCACTGCTCGAAGCGCGCAGCGGCCTCAAGCGAGCCGGTGGCGGCAAGCGCGTGGGCGTTTTTGAGTGCGATGAGCTTTACACCGTACGCGTCCTGCCCAAGCTCAAGCCGACCTACTTTGTGCTGCTCAACCTGTTCCGCGACCAGCTGGACCGCTACGGCGAGATCGACCACACCCAGGACGTCATCGCCCACGCGCTGGAGCTTTCGCCGGCAACGACACTCATCTATAACGCCGACGACCCGCTGTGCGCCTCGATTGCCGCGCGCGTTCCCAACGCGAGTATTGCCTTTGGCATCGACGGCGCCACCAACACCGAGTCCGACCGTATTAGCGACTCACGTTTTTGCTCACAGTGCAACGCGCCGCTGGAGTATGACTACGTGCAATACGGCCAGCTCGGCGCCTACCATTGCCCCTCGTGCGGCTGGGCCCGCCCTGCGCTTGTCCGTCGCGTGACGGGCGTGGAGCTCGGCTGCGACGGCTACGGCTTTGACCTGGTCTTTGGATCTGCGTCCGACGCAGCTGCCGTACACATCGCCACGCGCTACAACGGCCTGTACATGGTCTACAACGTTGCCGCTGCATTCTTTGCCGCACATGAGTTAGGCGTGGATACGGCGCACCTGCAGCCCACGCTCGATGCCTACGTCCCCGCCGGCGGACGCATGGGCCGCTGGGATATCGCCGGCCGCACCGTCGAGGCCAACCTGGCTAAGAATCCCGTAGGCTTCGATCGACAAATCCAGTCCATCAAGACGGCAGGCGGCAGACTCTGCGCTTTCTTCCTCAACGATAACGATGCCGACGGCCACGATGTATCGTGGATCTACGACGTCGACTTTGAGCGCATCGCCGACACGCCGGGTCTTGTCGCCTTTGCCGGAGGCACGCGCGCGCACGACATGCAGGTGCGCCTCAAGTACGCCGGCATCGATGCCGCGATTATCTCGGACGTCGCGCAGGCAATTGGCGCCGTGGCAGACGAGGCCGCCGATGACACCTTCTACGCCGTCGCCAACTACACGGCCTTCCCGCCGCTGGTCAAGGAGCTCGACGGGCTGAAAGGCGCCACCGCCGACGCTGTTGCTGGGCGCGCCGTAGCCCGTGCCGACGGCAGCGCTCTTCCTGTCGGTATCGCGCCAGTCGAGCTTTCGCGCCCGCTGCGCATCGTCTACCTGTATCCCGATGCCCTTAACCTCTACGGCGACGGCGGCAATGTTATCGCCCTCGAGCGCCGCTGCGCCTGGCGTGGCATTCCCGTGCGCGTGGACGAGGTCCGTATGGGCGAATCACTCGATCTCACCGATGCCGATATCGTCATGATGGGTGGCGGCTCCGACCGCGACCAGCTAGCCGTGGCACACGAGCTGCTCGCCCAAAAAGACAAGGTCGCGGCCTATGTTGAGGACGGCGGCACACTGCTTGCCATCTGTGGCAGCTATCAGCTGCTCGGCCGTTCGTACTACATGGGCGACGATCGCATTGAGGGCCTGGGCGTCATTGCCGCCGAAACCGTACGTGGCTCCGATCGCCTGATCGGCAACGTAGCCGTCAAAACCGATCTGGCACCTGAGCCCTTTGTGGGATTCGAGAACCATGGCGGCCGCACGCTTTTGGACGCCGATGCCACGCCGCTCGGAACGTCCGTCGTCGCGGGCACCGGCAACAACGGCGACGATGGCTTTGAGGGCCTGATCTACAAGGGCGTCATCGGCACGTACCTGCACGGACCGGCACTGCCCAAGAACCCCGAGCTCGCCGACTGGCTGATCGCCCATGCCCTCGAGCGCCGTGGCGATGCACAGGCCGCCGCCCTGCTGCCGCTCAAGCCCCTCGACGGCACCTACGAGCACGCCGCCCACGACGCCGCCATGAAGCTCCTCCCCTAGCGCCCCACCACCACAAAGGGGACAGGCACCTTTGTGGTGGTTTTTCAGTTTGCCAACGATATGTGAACGACTAAAAAAGTCTGCTATACTCTTTCCCGCTGTCCCCATCGTCTAGCGGCCAAGGACGCCACCCTTTCAAGGTGGATATCGCGGGTTCGAATCCCGCTGGGGGCACCATTTGAAATGTGAAGCCCGTTACCAATTCGGTAGCGGGCTTTTTGCTACCGATATGCCGGGATTCGGACCCGGCAGGGTGCGGATCCCGGCATCTTCCGATGGACCATGGGCAAAAAATGGCAAATATGAGTACTGTTACCGATTTAGTAACAGCGATTTCATGCCTTCAGAAATCGATTTAGACGTCAGGTGTCCTACGGCGAAAGAATTGCAGGCGTTTATCAGCTAAGTACTTGGACATATGTTGCGTAATACTGCATATTTTGCAAAAAGATAATGCTACAGGACTTGTGACAGTACTCATATTTGACGTTTTTTGCCCTCGCCCCCTTATTACGTGGGCGAATCAGTTGCAAAACGGACTCCTAAGCGCTCTTCGCAAACAAAAACCGGGGCCCGCGTAATGCGGACCCCGGCTCAATACCGTGACGATATGTCAGTTACGCTCTACACGTAGAACAGGATGTCGTCGTAGGTCGGGACCGGCCAGTAGTCGGCTGCCACGATCTCCTCCATGGCGTCCACGGCGGCACGCAGCGCATCCATAGCGGGAACGACCTCGTGCGCGTACACGTTGGCCTGCTCCTGGCCATCGAGGGCCTCAGCCTTCTGATGCACGGCGTCAAGCGCCTTGATGGAGTCGTTGATGGTGGTGATGCCGTTGCAGAGCTTGTTGAGCGTGTTCTGCTCGCACTGCATGGCGGCCTCAGCACCGGCAGCACGAATAGTCTCAAGGCCCTTAGCGACCTTGGTGGCATAGGCGGTAATGACCGGGCGATAGGTACGACGCGCCTCGCGAACCATCGTGGTGGCCTCGATGTTCATGAGCTTGTTGTACTTCTCGAGCTTGCAGTCGTAGCGGCACTGGGCCTCGGCCTTGGTCAGGACACCCGTCTCCTCAAAGAGCGCGATGGCCTTATCGGAAACAAAGGCGGGCAGGGCGTCGGCCGTGGTCTTGTTGTTGGCAAGGCCGCGCTTCTCGGCCTCGACGGGCCACTCATCGGAGTAGCCGTCACCGGAGAAGAGGATGCGCTGGTGGTCGGTCAGGACCTTCTTGCAGTACTCGAGCGCAGCGTCCTGGAACTCATCCTCGGGCGTACCCTCAAGCGCGTCGGCGAAGGACTTGAGCGACTTGGCCACGGCGGCATCGAGCACCAGGTTGGAGTCGGAGACGTTCTGCTCGGAGCCGCAGGCACGGAACTCGAACTTATTGCCGGTGAAGGCAAACGGGGAGGTGCGGTTGCGGTCGGTGTTGTCCTGCATCAGCTTGGGCAGGGTATCGGCGCCCAGGTCGAGCACGCCGCGCGTGGCATGGACGGAAGCCTTGCCATCGATGATCTTCTCGACGACCTCGGTAAGCTGGTCGCCCAGGAAGATGGACATAATCGCCGGAGGAGCCTCGTTGGCGCCCAGACGATGGTCGTTGCCGGCCGAGGCAACGGAGGCACGCAGGAGCTCCTGATAGTTATCGACGGCCTCGATCACCGCGGTGAGGAAGACGATGAACTGCAGGTTGTCGAGCGGGGTGTCGCCCGGATCGAGCAGGTTCTCGGACTCGGTGCCAAGCGACCAGTTGTTGTGCTTGCCCGAACCGTTGATGCCCTCGAAGGGCTTCTCATGCAGCAGGCAGACCAAGTCGTGGCGGGAGGCGATGAGCTTCATCTTCTCCATCATGACCAGATTCTGGTCGATGGCCTCGTTGACCTCGCCATAGACCGGTGCGAGCTCATGCTGGCAGGGAGCAACCTCGTTGTGCTTAGTCTTGGCGGGAATGCCGAGCGCCCACAGCTCATCGTCCAGGTCCTTCATGTAGGCCGAGACGGTGGGGCGAATAGCGCCAAAGTAGTGCTCCTCGAGCTCCTGGCCCTTGCAGGGAGCGGCGCCAAAGAGGGTGCGGCCGGTGATGACCAGGTCCTTGCGCTTGCGGTAAGCGTCCTTCTTGATCAGGAAGTACTCCTGCTCGTCACCCACGGAAGGAACGACCTTCTTGGGGGTCTTACCGAACAGCGCCAAAACACGCTTGGACTCACGCGAGAGCGCGGTCATGGAGCGCAGCAGCGGGGTCTTCTTGTCCAGGGCCTCGCCCGTGTAGGAGCAGAAAGCTGTGGGGATGCACAGGACATCGTCCTTGATAAAGGCGGGGCTGGTGGGATCCCAAGCGGTGTAGCCACGGGCCTCGAAGGTAGCGCGCAGGCCGCCGTTGGGGAAGCTGGAGGCGTCCGGCTCGCCCTGGATGAGGTTCTTGCCCGTAAACTTGGTAATGGCGGTGCCGTCGTGGTTGGGCTCCAAGAAGCTGTCGTGCTTCTCGGAAGTAATACCCGAAAGCGGCTGGAACCAGTGCGCGTAGTGCGTCGCGCCCTTGGAGATGGCCCAGACCTTCATGGCATGGGCAACGGCGTTGGCCACATCCAGGTCGAGCGGCTCACCGCCCTCGAGGGTTGCAGCAAGGCGCTTCCAAATGTCCTTGGGGAGGTAGTCCTTCATGACTTCCTCAGAGAACACCATGGTCCCGAAGCGGTCAGTAAGATCGGCCATACGGAACTCCCTTCGTATCGGCACCGCGTGAGAAGCGGTGTTGATTACTAACGAACGAGTCATAGCTTAGACTCGCCGTGTTTCCGCGACATTACCGTTATGTTGCTGTCGCGAAACCAATCAATGAGGTTACCCTATCGAGGCGGCGTTGCCACCCTCAACAGCCAATCAACTGCATAAATTGCAGACCTCTCCCCATGGTTTAAGGGTAGTCAATTTGGGATGGAGCTCTATTAACTGGTATTTTGCATCAGATACCAGTCTTTATAGTCCGTGCCTAGATTAGCCGCTCTGTTATAGAGAAAGCCGATAGCAAGGCATCTTTGATTGGTATCCCCGAATAACGAGTGAAACTCCACCGTGACACAGTGGTGCTGTAGAATCCTTACAACACATCACACTATTACGTATCTAGAGGAGCACGATATGCGCGTCGACGAGGTTTTTAAGCAGGCAGCATCCCAGGGCACCGCGCCCGTTTCGTTTGAGATGTTCCCGCCCAAGGGCGAGCTTACCCTCGACACGGCTCGCGAGGTGGCAGGCAATCTGTGCAAGCTTTCGCCGAGCTTTGTCTCGGTCACCTGCTCGGCCGGCGGCTCGGGCAACGGTGCCACCACCGCCCCCATCGCGCATATGATTACGAGCGAATTCGATACGCCCTCGGTGGCACACCTTACCTGCGTGGGCCGCTCGCACGCCGATATCGCCGCCAAGATCGACGAGTATCGCACCGCCGGCGTTGAAAACATCCTGGCCCTGCGTGGTGATCTCCCCGCTGGCGTGACCGAGGACGACAAGCCCGCCTCCGACTACGCCTACGCCCGCGACCTCATCCCCGAGCTCGTCGACGCCGGCTTTTGCGTGGGCGCCGCAGCCTACCCCGAGGGCCACATTGCCTGTGAGGATCTCAACCTCTCGGTCGAACACCTCAAGCAAAAACAGGACGCCGGAGCGAGCTTCTTTGTGACGCAGCTCTTCTTTGATAACGAGTGCTTCTACCGTTTTCGCGAGCTTGCCGACAAGGCCGGTATCACCGTGCCCATTACCGCGGGCATCATGCCGTTTATGGGCAAGTCGCAGATCAGCCGCATGGTCTTTATGTGCGGCGCATCGCTGCCCTCCCCCGTCATCAAGATCCTCGCCAAGTACGAGAACGACCCCGAGAGCCTGCAGGCAGCCGGTGTAGATTATGCTGCCCGTCAGCTTTGCGACCTTAAGGAGCACGGCGCCGCCGGTCTGCACCTGTACACTATGAATCGTCCTGCGATCGCCGCAACCATTATGGAGCGCCTGGGGTAATGGAAAAACCGCACATCGATACAGCTTTTGCCGAAGTGCCGGCCGACCTTGCGTCGCCGGCGCTTTATCGTATCGATGATGCCCACCATCCCCGCGTCGATCGTGCCGAGATGCTGCGGTACCTGGGTTACGGCGGCCAGCAGATTGAGCCCGAGCTGTCACGACGTATTGAGCTTGTGGTCGAGCGTCTGGAACTGGACATTGAGCCTCGTGGCGTGCGCCGCGTGTTTGCCGTCGATGCCACGGGCGTGGACGAACAAAGTGAGCCTTGCATTCGCTTGGTCGGCACTAACGTTGAGCTGCGAGGTCGCGATATCTATCGACATCTCAAAGATGCCCGCTTTGCCGCGCTCATGGCATGCACCCTCGGCATGGACGCCGAGCGTCGCCTGCGCACCACGGGAGCCCAACATCCCCTGGAGGGCGCCGTGCTCGACGCCGCGTGCTCCGCTTACGTGGAAGCCGCCGTTGAGCAAATGGACCAGCAGGTCAAGACGGACGCCGCCGCACACGGACTCGCCGGCAACTGGCGCTTTAGCCCCGGCTACGGCGACTGCCCGCTCTCGGCCCAGCGCTCGATCGTCAATGCGCTCAACGCCACGCGGCTCATCGGGCTTACCGTCACACCCACCAGCCTGCTCATGCCCACCAAAAGCGTGACCGCGGTGATCGGCCTATTCGACGGCGAAGTCCACGACGCCCAGAGCCGCCCCACCTGCAATATCTGCCGCATGCGCGAGCACTGCCGCTTCCGCGCCGCCCACACCACCTGCTATTCCAGCCATTAGGAGCCCTCAATGTTTACTCCGCTTATCACTCATGATTCTGACGGCACTGCATTGGCGGCACCCGTTGATGCCGCACGTCGCAACGGTGCCACGTACAAGACGCGCACGATCGGCGATCTGCGCATTAAGGACGATCGCCTGCACGCCGCCATCGAGGGCACGGGACACCTGCTGTTCGACGGCGGCATGGGCACCATGCTGCAGGCCGCTGGCATGAAGGCGGGCGCCCTGCCCGAGCTGCTCAACTTTGAGGAGCCCCAGGTCATTACCGACATTCAGCGCCAGTACGTCGAGGCCGGCTGCGACGTGATTACCGCCAACACCTTTGGCGCCAACACCCACAAGCTCGACGGTGCCGCCACCGTGGCAGACGTCTTTGCCGCGGCCGTCACCTGTGCCCGCGCGGCCGGCGCCCGCTACGTCGCCGGTGACATCGGCCCCATCGGCGCGTTGCTTCGCCCCTTGGGTACCCTCAGCTTCGACGAGGCCTATGACCTCTTTGCCGAGGAAGTGCGCGCAGGCGTCGCCGCGGGTGTGGACCTCTTTATTATCGAGACTATGACCGACCTGGCCGAGATCAAGGCGGCGGTCCTCGCCTGCCGCGAGAACTCCGACCTGCCCGTCTTTGCCACCATGACCTTCGAGGAAGACGGCCGCACCTTCCTGGGCACGAGCCCCGAGGTCGCCGCCATCACGCTCGATGCCATCGGCGCCGACGTTTTGGGCATCAACTGCAGCCAGGGACCGGCCGAGCTCCGAGGACTCGCCGCACGTATGCTCACCGTTACCGATAAGCCCATTATGGTGCAGGCCAACGCGGGACTCCCCCACGTGGACGACGACGGCAACACCGTCTTTGACATCCAGGCCCCCGAATACGCCGAGGCCGTCGCCGGCATGATCGCCGACGGCGTGAGCGTCGTGGGCGGTTGCTGCGGCACCACGCCGGCGCACATGGCGGCCTTGTGCACGCTTATCGACAACCACACGCCCAGCCCGCGCCGCCGCAAGCCCAGCATGTCGGTCACGAGCGCCCAAACGGTCGTGGACCTTCCCTGCGACGGCCACAAGATCGCTGTCATCGGCGAGCGCATCAACCCCACCGGCAAAAAGCGCCTGCAGCAGGCCCTGCGCGACGGCGACCTGGACTACGTCGTGAGCCAGGGCATCAGCCAGCAAGAGCAGGGCGCCGACATCCTGGACGTTAACGTGGGCCTGCCCGAGATCGACGAGGTCAAGATCATCCAACAGGCGACCGAACAGCTCCAGGGCTCCACGTTGCTGCCGCTGCAGATCGACTCCACCGACCCCGCCGCTGTCGAGGCCGCCGTGCGCCGCTACGCCGGCAAGCCCATCATCAACTCGGTCAATGGCAAGCAGCAGATCATGGATGAGATCTTTCCGCTGGTCGCCCACTACGGCACCAACGTTGTCGGCCTTACGCTCGACGAAGGCGGCATCCCCGATACCGCCGAGGCCCGCTTCGCCATCGCCGAGCGCATCGTGGCCGAGGCCGCCCGCTACGGCATCGGCCCGGACCGCATCCTCATCGACTGTCTGGTCATGACCGCCTCGACTAATCAACGCCAGGCTGAGCAGATCCTACGCGCCATGTCCCTGTGCAAGGAGCGTCTGGGCGTCAAATGCGCGCTCGGCGTGTCGAACATCAGCTTTGGCCTGCCTGCCCGCCCGCTGCTGGGTTCGGTCTTTTTGGCCGCCGCCTTCGGCGCGGGCCTGGACGCCCCCATCATGAACCCGGGCTCCAAGCGCTTTATGGATACCGTCTACAGCTATCGCGTCCTGAGCGTTGAGGACGAGGGCTCGACCGGATACATCGAGCGCTACGCCGGCTGGACCGATCCGTACAAGATCGCCGCAAACCCGGCAGCAGCTCAGGCCGCATCGACCGACACCGTGTCCGCTGCTGGCACCGCCGGCACCGACGGCAACGACGACCCAATTCGTCGCATGGTCGTCTCGGGCCGTAAGGGCGAGATCGCGACCGAGACTGAGCGCCTGCTGGCCGACCACGACGCTATGGATCTTATCAACAACCACTTTATCCCCGCCCTCGACGAGGTTGGCGTCCTCTTTGACCAGGGCAAGTTCTTCCTGCCGCAGCTCATGGCCTCGGCCGAGGCCGCACGCGTGGGCTTCGACACCATCAAGCGGCTGATGCCCGCCGGTGAGATCGCCGACAAGGGCAAGATCTGCGTGGCCACCGTCAAGGGCGATATCCACGACATCGGTAAGAACATCGTCAAGATGCTGCTTGATAACTACGGCTACACCGTCTTTGACCTGGGCCGCGACGTCGATCCGCAGGAGGTACTCAAGACCGTCAAGGAGCGCGATATCAAACTCGTCGGCCTCTCGGCGCTTATGACTACCACGGTCGTCGCCATGGAGGAGACCATCAAGCTGCTTCATGCCGAGGTGCCGGGCGTCAAGATCATCGTGGGCGGCGCCGTGCTCACCCCCGAATACGCCAAGCAGATCGGCGCTGACTACTACGCCAAGGACGCCGCCGAAAGCGCCCGTATCGCCGAAGAGGTCTTTGGGCAGTAACACAACGGAAACAACCGAGCACCAAAACGTGCCGCATGCGCCACTTGGCACGTGCGGCACGTTAGAATAGATAGGACTATGCTCGTTTTGGCAGATAGGAGCGCAAGGATGGCGATCACGCCCGCAGAAATCGCGGAAACCCGCGGCATGGTTGAGGAGCAGAACCTCGACATCAGGACCATCACCATGGGTGTTTCGCTCATGGGTTGCGGCGACGAGAACCTCGACCGCATGTGCACGAAAATCTACGACCACGTGACGCACACGGCTGAGCATCTGGTCGAGACCGCCGAGAACCTCGAGCGCGAGTACGGTATCCCCATCGTCAACAAGCGCGTTTCCGTCACCCCGGTGGCGCAGATCGCCGCGTGCTGCAAGGATGAGGACCTCACCCCCATCGCGCATGCCCTCGACCGCGCGGCCGAGACGCTCGGCATCGATTACCTGGGCGGCTTCTCCGCGCTCGTCCAGAAGGGCATCGGCGACGCCGACCGCCGCGTCATCCAGTCCATCCCCCAGGCGCTCGCCACCACGAGCCGCGTCTGCTCCAGCGTCAACGTCGCCAGCCTGCGCGCCGGTATCAACATGGACGCCGTGCTTATGGCCGCCCAGACCATCATCGATGCCGCTAAACTCACGGCCGACCAGGATTCCGTTGGCGCGTCCAAGTTTGTCTGCTTTGCCAACATGGTCGAGGACTCCCCGTTTATGGCGGGCGCCGTCCACGGCGGTGGCGAGGCCGACGCCGTCATCAACGTTGGCGTCTCGGGCCCCGGCGTTATGGCTGCTGCCTTGGAGACGCTCCCCGACTCCGCCTCGATGATGGAGGTTGCCGAGAAAATCAAGCAGACCGCCTTTAAGATCACCCGCGCCGGCGAGCTCATGAGCCGTGAGGCAGCCCGCCGTCTGGGTGTCGAGAAAGGCATTGTCGACCTGTCACTGGCTCCCACGCCTGCCATCGGCGACTCCGTTGCCCGCATCCTCGAGATCATCGGCGTGGGCACCTGCGGTGGCCCCGGCACGACCTGCGCGCTCGCCATGCTCAACGATGCCGTCAAGAAGGGCGGCGTCATGGCCAGCTCCAGCGTGGGCGGTCTCTCCGGCGCCTTTATCCCCGTGTCCGAGGACGCCGGCATGATCGCCGCCGTCGAAGCCGGCGCGCTTTCGCTTGAGAAGCTCGAGGCCATGACCTGTGTGTGCTCCGTCGGCCTGGACATGATCGCCATCCCCGGCGACACCCCGGTCGAGACCATCGCCGGCATCATCGCCGACGAGATGGCCATCGGCGTCATCAACAACAAGACCACGGCCGTCCGCGTGATTCCTGCCATCGGCAAGGGCGTGGGCGACTGCGTCGAGTACGGTGGCTTGTTCGGCCGTGCGCCCATCATGCCGGTAAACCCCAACGCCGGCACCGTGCTTGCCCACCGCGGTGGACGCTTCCCGGCGCCGCTGAACTCGCTCAAGAACTAGCTGAGGGGGACTGGCGAGGAGCCCCGGGGAGGGCAAATATATAAGGTCGCCTGCTCGGACAGTCCTGACTCGCACGGAGAGCACATTAAGTGCTCTCCGGCTCGTGCGGAACTCGCGATCGACCTTATATATTTGCCCTCCCCGGGGCTCCCGCACAACGGGACCTCGGTTGGGTTCTATCCCTTTGGCAGTCGCTTCGCTCCTGCCCGCCTTGGTTGTGAGGGCGGTTTGGCGTTGGAACGGTTCTTTCTGATATATGCTGGTTGCGGCTCTTCTTTTGGGAGGAGTCGCTTTTTTGTTGCTAGGAGGTTGGCCCGTGGTTGATGGGGAGAATCGTTCTGAGCTGCTTGCTGCGGATTGGAATGGCGAATGGATGCGTCTGCAAGCTGATCGGCGGCGGGCTGATGATTCTTTTGAGTGGGATAAGCGGGCTCGGCATTTTCGGCCGCTTGAGACTGCCCCTTATGCTCGGGATTTTATGAAGCTGTTGGCGCTTGAGCCAGACGAGTCGGTGCTTGATATGGGGTGTGGGGCTGGGTCGATTGCTATTCCGCTTGCTCAGGCTGGGCATTCCGTGATTGCTGCCGACTTCTCTCCTGCCATGTTGGGCACGCTTGATGCCGGCATTGAGTATTACGGGCTCGAAGATCTTATTACGCCGCTTGAGCTTGCTTGGGATGATGATTGGGATTTGGTTGGACCGGCCGCGAAAGCGGTGGATGCTGCCTTTGCCAGTCGCTCTGTCACCACGACCAACCTAAAAGGCGCGCTTGCCAAGCTTGATCGTACGGCTCGTCGGCGTTGTGCTGTCACGATGGTCGCCAACTCCAGCCCGCGCTATGACCTGCACCTGATGAACGCCATCGGTGCCTCGGTTACCTGCAGTAATGGCTTTGTGTATGCTTTTAATATCCTCATTCAGATGGGTGCCCTGCCGCAGGTTACGTACTTTGAATCGCCTCGTCGCGATACCTTCGATAACCTTGAAGCGGGCGTAGCAGATTTTTCCCGTATGCTCGAGCATGGCAACGAGGATAAGGTCGACCGTCTGCGCGACTACATCGCCCAGCACATGATTGAGAACCCCCATGCCGGCGAGCCGGGCTCCAAGGGCATGCCACAGGGACGCTATATACTCGACCACGTCCGCAAGGTCCGTTGGGCGTTTATTGCATGGGAGCCGGTCTCTGCACCCCGCTCGTAGTCTGTTCGCAGCCCGCACCGCCCACTCACTCGGCATCCGCATTCTTTTTGAACTGGGCAAACGCGCTCCACACCGCGCCGTTCCTGCGCTATCGTGGGACAGCTCACGTAGATTAAGGCCCCATCGTGGGTCGCCCCATACATAGAAAGCGAGAACCCATGGCACTGACAGGAGCACAGGTCAAGCAGCTTCGTAGCATGGCCCATCACCTCAACCCCGCCATCATCATCGGTAAGTCCGATGTCAACGAGGGCACCGTCGAGCAGACGGTCGCCTACCTGGAGAAGCACGAGCTCGTTAAGTGCTCCGTGCTCGATGGCTCCAGCCTTTCCGCCCGCGAGGCCGCCGAGGAGCTCGCCGAGCGTTGCCACGCCGAGGTCGTCCAGGTCATCGGCCGCAAGTTCTCACTGTATCGCGAGTCCTCGCGCAAGGACATCGAGAAGATCAAGCTCGTCTAAGAGCCAATAATCCGGCGAGCCAACACATAGCAAGCTTACGGGTGCCCAAGTACTTCGGGCGCCCGTTTTTTATCGCTCGACCAGCACGCGATTGAGCCGCCCCTCCACCAAGCGCTCGTATAGACGCCGCGTCTCGGGCTCGGGCACGCCATTGACCTGCTCCCTCAGGTGGTGCATATGCCCGCTGTACAGCTCGACGATATCGCGCCGCCGCCCCGCCGCACTGTAGACGCGCATGGCGCAGCGCACCATATCCTCACGCGCCGTTTCCTGTCGAAGCCCCGACTCCGCCAGCCAAATCGCCGACTGCAGATCGTTTTCTTCTAGAGCGGCATTTGCTCCCTTAATCATGCAATCGATGTACTTTGACTGCATAATGCGCCGCATGCGCAAAAAGTAGGTGGGATTACAGCCATTGGGAACATACAGCGGTCCGGCATAAAGCTGCTCAATCTTAAGGCACAGCTCAACTAAATGGGGCCCGCGCGCACCCGTGCGATTTCCCAAAACCTCGCGGCTTATCTGGTCAAACAGCCGTACATCGGTCTTGACGTAGTCGCCGTTGAGCCCAATGCATTCATTTTGGATGAGCACGCACGACTTGCCATCCGGCGTCGGTCCCAAAGCCGACCGCAAGCGCGATATCGTCGAGTACAGGTTGTTGCGGGCGCTATTGAACTCGGCATGGGGCCACAGCTCCATGGCCAGCGTCTCACGATCGACGAGCGCATCCATGCCCAGCGCAAGCCGCTCGGCAAGCGTCGCCGCCTTCTTGCGACGCCACATTTTGTCCGTGATGGGAAACCCATCGCGCTCGGCGCGAAACGCACCAAACATGCGAATCTCGATATGGTCGATGGTATCAACGGCTTCAACCTCGCCGGCCTGGAACAGGCGCTCGCCCTCTCCTTCCAAATCGTCGCGCAGCGAGTACCGCGACAGCTCGCGCACGGGAAGCTTCTTGCGTATCCTGCCCGCCGGCTCGCCCAGACAATGCATGGCAAGGCGCGCAAAGAGCCGATACGATGGCTCTAGAATCCCCGCACGATTCATGGACATCCAGGCCGCAAGATCGCTGTCTCGGCCCGCACAGGCCAAATGCAGCGCCACCGTCCAGGCCTCCGCTCCACCAACCTGCGTCTGGCTTATATCGAGCAACTCCGCTTCCTCGCGCACCGAAACCATCGAGGTGTTACGCAGATATGCCGCGCGCTCCAGCAGCAATGCGTTATCGCGCATGTACGCAATCGACTCCTCGGCAAGTTTGAGCACTTGGACCGCACGGAACTTTGCATTAACCGGCCGTCCCTCTGCCAGCGACTGCCAGCCTTCTAGCAACAGCCCAAACAGCTGAATCTGGTTGTCGCGCATGCGCACGGCAAAACGATCGAGCTCGTTGAACGCCGCGTCGTCGGTTACCGGCAAGCCGGAAAGGAGCCGCCGTGCCGCCAACACCATGCGCACCCAGATAGCCATCGCCTTAAGCCCACGTACGTCGAGCGCCTCCCGCACCACCGTCATCTCGTCGTCGCGCTCGTCGGTTCCCGCAAACGACCCGTCAAAGAGCTCCACCAGCATGCTATCGGCCCGTATAACAATCCCCGCGATGTCGAGCTCGCAGTCGTAGGCCTTGCTCGTTTTGAGCTGTTGTAGAACGCCGCCGTCATTTCCCCGCTCGGTCAGACAGCGTTTGACCTCGATATGCGCAGACAACATATCGAGTGCGGTATGGGACGTCTCTATTTCTGGCACGGCCAGGTTCGTAGGAAGCCCAAGCCCGTTGTCCCCATAGCAAACAACCGTCAGTGTCTGGGCCACCCTCCATGAAACAGGGTCTATTTCGCAGGCCGCCCGTTCGCCCCCGCGTTCGACGACCGATGCCATATAGCGAGCGAGCTTTGTATTGGACACGCTGACCGCTGCCAGATATACGCCAAGCGCTTCGGCAGGCGTTGGCTCTGGAGCCGGATCGTCGGCATCGATCGTGCCCAGCGCCGCTCGGCAGATATCGGCCCCGTGCCCCGTCAGAGCCAGATCGACCCCATACTGCCCAGCAAGTTCAAGGACCGCCTCACGGTCCAAAAAGGCATCCGCCAGGCCCATCGCCGCATCGCATCGGCCCGCCTTAAGCAAAATCCGGGCCGCCCTCGGAACAAGTTCGGGGCGAATCTCGGCCACCAACTTACGCAAGCGCAAGCGTCCGTTATCCTCCGTGCCCAGACACGTAAAACTCCGCTCGGCGGGGTCCAAGCCAAAGATCGGGTAGTCGCGTACAAAGTAGGACTGGTCGACCATCGACAGCCTCACCCCGCAAGCCTCGAGTTCTGCGATATTGCCCTCGCCCATCAAAACCATGAGACATGCCACGCAAAACAGCGCATTATTGTCGAGCGAAGCCAGATCGACAAGTGCCGCGCCATATACGTTGACAATCTCGTTTTCGAGCAGACCGGCTACGTCACCTTGGCCATACAGACCCGTCTGCAATGCCGAGACGAGCTTGGGCACGCCCTGCGTGAGCTGATAAAAGTCAAGCGATGTGCTGATCGAAAACGCCGATGCCCACGCCGAATACTCATAGGCATGCACCTTGAGCATCTGCGCATTGATCTTAACCGAATCGCCCAGCCCATGAATCAGCTGACGATTTGAAGGACGGCAGGAGATAAAGACCCCTACCCCCATAGCGCGCAGCCCGCGAATCCTGTCGATGAGGTCTTCGGTATCGTGCTGATCGAGGTTTGGCACATTATCAATCGCGATAAGGGAGTGCGGTTTGTCTTTGAGTTCTTCGGTAACCACCTCGAGCTGCATAAACACCTCGCGCCCAGTGGCGCGATCGGCCTCGATAATCCGCACGGGGCCTCGCGTCGGATCGCATTTAACCTCATGGGTGTACTGCAGCAGCACCGAGGTCTTCCCAAACCCGTCGGGCGCATAAAGAACCACAATGCCGGCCTTTCGGCCCTTGGCGATAAGCTCATTCATCAAGCGTTCGCGTCGCACCATATAGCCTCCGCCCAGCGGCATCAGCTCGAGGTCGTCTATACCGCTCAAATCGTTTACCATGCCCGCTCCTCAACTCGACCGTATGGACACTGTAGCCGCAAGACCATACAAGCCGCGCTATGAATAGAGCGACCTTGTGTTTTAGGTTGTCTTTTGGTACGCAAGCGGCAAGTTTTTGTACAGCGAGGGCCGATTGTTATTAATCCCCCGACTAATCGGTCTTTAAGCAGGTAAATGAGCTTGTCAGCTTGTCCCATCTAAGCGGCAGTGTAACGCAAATGAACAAGGTTCAGTTATGTCATTCAACTCGCCTAGCACCCGCTACCGTCTACGACCTTCTAGTGGTATTTTTGCATAGAATCTGGTATGGAATGAATCAAGCTGTTGGGCATCCGGCATTCGTCAAGCTTGCGGCAAGATTTTGGTCAAGTGGGCGGACAGGGATAGCAAAAAGGCCCCCGCAAAGCGGAGGCCTTAGGCAAGGCTATGTCGAGCTGCAGGATTCGCGCTACTCGCAGAGCGAAAGGGCGGCCTCGTCGGCAACGACAACGCAGTTGGTGTGCAGCTGCAGGATCGAAGCCGGGCACTTGGGCGTAACTGGACCATAGCACATATCGTGCACGGCCTGAGCCTTGGCCTCGCCGTTAGCGACAACCAGGATCATGCGGGCATACATGATGGTCTGAGTGCCCATGGTGTAGGCCTGACGGGGAACATCGTCGATGCTGTCGAACAGGCGGCTGTTGGCCTGAATGGTGCTCTCGGTGAGGTCGACGCAGTGCGTACCCTTGGAGAAGTGGTCATCGGGCTCGTTGAAGCCGATGTGGCCGTTGTTGCCAATGCCGAGCAGCTGGAGATCCGGGTAACCGGCGGCGGCGACGATCTTGTCGTACTCAGAGCAGGCAGCGGCGGCGTCGGGGTTGGAACCGTCGGGCACATGCGTGTTGTTAAGGTCGATGTTGATGTGATCGAAGAAGTTCTCACGCATGAAGTAGTGATAGCTCTGGGGATCGTCGTGCGAAAGGCCGCGATACTCGTCCAGGTTGTAGGTGCTGACCTCGGCAAAGTCGACGTCGCCCTTCTCGTACCAAGCAGCGAGCTGCTTGTAGGCACCGATCGGGGTGGAGCCGGTGGCAAGGCCCAGCACACAGTCGGGCTTGAGGATAACCTGCGCCGAGATGATATTAGCGGCCTTGCGGCTCATATCCTCGTAGTCTTTAGCTTTAATGATCTTCATTACGCGTCCTTTCTCGTACAAGAGAGGCAAGGCTCCCTTACAAGCACTTGCCCGCGGCCCGCGTCGGCCGCAACCAACGTGTGCGGCCACCAGGGCGAGGTCGCGTAATGTATGTGTCTCGTGTCTAGCCGCGTCGAGGCCCCTGCCCGTCCACGGTGACCCGAAGCTGTTTAGCCTCGGACAAATCCCATCTTGCCACGGAGGGCGTCCTCTTTCAAGGGCGCCCTCCGTAAACGTGTTTGAATTGTAGGCTAATGGCCACGTGCACTTGCTAGCGCTCGCGAGCAACGATGAGCTGGTCCATCTCTTCGACATGCACGCCAACGGAGCCCTTGATACTCGAGAACTCAACGGAGTTGCACACCAAGATGGGAACCGTCACATCGTAGCCCTCGGCAGCAATTGCCTCGCGATCGAACTCAATGAGTACATCGCCCTTATGGACGATGTCACCCACTTGCGCATGTACGGTAAAGTGCTTGCCCTCGAGCTGAACAGTGTCCAAACCAACGTGGATGAGCACGTCCAAGCCATCGACCGTGTTAAGCGCAACAGCGTGTCCCGTGGGAAAAATGGCCTCGACCTTGGCATCAGCCGGTGCAATCACACGCGTTCCGGTGGGCCGAATCGCCACGCCCTGGCCCAAAAGGCCGGTAGCAAACGTCTGATCGTTTACCTCGGAGAGCGGAATGACGTCACCCGAGATGGGAGCATCCAACGTAAGGACTCGACCACGCATACCAAAAGACCTTAGGACTTTAGTGAACATGCTCCCCCTCGGACATACCGATCAACCAAAATAACCTTAACAGTTTACCACTTGGCACCCGTTTTTGACCATTAGGGAAGTTCGCGCTTGACAACCTCGACGATGTCGTCGACAACGCGCTGGGTCAGCTCGTGCGTCTCGGCCTCGGCCATCACGCGGACCAGCGGCTCGGTGCCGCTCGGGCGCACCAGAATGCGGCCGCGGCCGTCAAGCTCCTTCTCGGCAGCAGCGACGGCATCCCAGATGGGCTGGCAATCGTCCAGACCGGCCTTGTTGTCGGAATGCACGTTGACGAGTACCTGCGGGTACTTCTTCATGATACCGGCAAGATCGGTGAGGGTGCGACCGGTGCGCTTGAGCACGGCCAGCAGTTGCAGAGCCGTCACCAGGCCGTCGCCGGTGGTATTGTGCTCCAGGAAGATGATGTGGCCGGACTGTTCGCCGCCGATGACGGCGCCGTCCGCGAGCATGCGCTCCAGAACGTAGCGGTCGCCCACGGCGGTCTGGACCATCTCGAAGCCCTGCTCCTTCATAGCGATGGAGAAGCCCAGGTTGCACATGACGGTCGAGACGATCTCGGAGTTGGCGAGCTTGCCGCGAGCGGCGAGGTCAGAACCGCAGATAGCCAGGATGTAGTCACCGTCGATCTCATTGCCCTCGCTGTCCACAAAGAGCACGCGGTCGGCGTCGCCGTCGTGGGCCAGACCGATGTCAGCATGGGTGCGCAGCACGAGCTCGCGCAGGGGCTCAAGGTGAGTGGAGCCGCACTCAACGTTAATGTCAGTGCCGCAGTAATCGGTGTTGATGGCATGGACCGTGGCGCCCAGGCGCTGGAGCGCGGCAGGCGTGGTCTGGCACGAAGCACCGTGGCCGCAGTCGACGGCAACAACCAGTCCGTCGAGCTTAAAGCCGTCGAGCGTGCTGATGGCATGATCGACATAGGCCTTGCGGGCGTCCTTCATCTTGATGATGTGACCCACACCGGCGCCGGTCGGCAGCGTATCGGCAGCCATGGCCTCCTCGGACATGACCCAGGCGCTGATCTCTTCCTCGACAGCGTCGGGAAGCTTCATGCCCTTGCGGCTAAAGAACTTGATGCCGTTGAACTCCGGCGGATTGTGCGAAGCGGAGATGACGATGCCGCCGTCGAGCTCGTTTTGAACGGTGAGCAGTGCCACGGCCGGCGTAGGAATGACGCCGCAGCAGTGCGGGCGGCCGCCCTCGGCCATAATGCCAGCAGTCAGAGCGCTCTCGAGCATGGTGCCCGAAAGACGCGTATCGCGACCGATGCAGATGTCCGGACCAAGGAACTTGGTCGCCGCACGACCCAGGCGAAACGCGAGGTCACACGAGAGGTCGGCGTTGGCGACGCCACGGACGCCGTCGGTACCGAAGATGTTCTGGGGCATAGGATCGCTCCTTCCCAAGTGGGCAAAACGCAGTCGCCCACCCTAGTCGAAAAAAGAAAAGCGGGACCCGCCGAGCAATCGGCAGGCCCCGCTTGTACATTGTATCTCGTAAGGAGATAAAACCTTAGCGCTTGGAGAACTGGGGAGCGCGGCGGGCCTTCTTGAGGCCGTACTTCTTGCGCTCGACCACGCGAGCATCGCGCGTAAGGAAACCGGCCTTCTTGAGGTCAGCACGGTAATCGCCAGCGTTCAGAAGAGCACGAGCGATGCCCAGGCGCAGAGCGCCGGACTGACCGGAGATGCCGCCGCCATCGCACAGAGCGATAACGTCGAACTGACCGGCGGTGTCGGTCACCTTGAAGGGAGCAAGGGCGTTCTCAACGAGCTGATGACGGCCGAAATACTGCTCGGCGTCACGCTTATTGATGGTCACCTTGCCGGTGCCGGGGACGAGACGGACGCGGGCGACGGCGTTCTTACGACGGCCGGTACCCTGGTAGACAACGGTGTTCTCAGCCATCTTTAAGCCTCCAGCTCAATCTTCGTGGGGTTCTGGGCAGCGTGCGGATGCTCGGCACCAGCGTAGACCTTAAGCTTGGTCATCTGGGCACGGCCGAGGGTGGTCTTGGGCAGCATGCCGCGAACGGCGCGCTCGATGACCTTCTCCGGGTGCTTCTCCATAGCCTGGCGGAAGCTCTCAGCCTTGAGGCCGCCGTTGTAGCCGCTGTGGCGATAATAGGTCTTCGTGTCGGCCTTGTTACCGGTAAGCTGGACCTTATCGGCGTTGATGACGACAACGAAGTCGCCGCAGTCGCTGTTGGGCGTGAACTGGGGCTTGTTCTTACCGCGCAGGATCATTGCGATCTGGGTGGCAAGACGGCCCAGGACAGCACCATCGGCGTCGACGAGAACCCAGTTGCGCTGGACCTCGCCCTGCTTGGCGTAGTGAGTCGATTTCGAAATCACTTAGACTCCTCCATGTACAGTACGTGTTGTTACAGAGATTCACGGGGCTCTGCAAGTAACCCGTCCATATTACCCCGCTCGCCGCCCGAGTCAACAGGTATTTTGGCTCCGACCAGAGTTTCTGCACATGTCGTCCATGGGTCATAACGTCGCGACGCTAGCGCTCGACAAACGCCTCGATATCTCCCAATAAGCGCTTTGCCTCCTGGCGGCCCTGAATATACAGATCGAGAAGCTTTGCCGGATCGTGCTCAACGTGGCCGACCTCGACCGGCTTTTGCGGAGCAACAACCAGTGCGCGGCCCTCGCGCTCATACTTCCACAGATGCATGCGCTGGATGTTATAGCGGTCGTGGCGCGTCTCGATAGCCTCGAGCAGATAAGGGTAGTCGGCATAGCGAGCGCGCGCGGCGGGCATAAACTCGTAGGGCTTTTTCTCGTACGAGCGGTCCTGCGTGACAATGACAACCGCGCGATCGAAGCCCGCCTCCTCCAGCACGTGCTCGATAGGGACCGAATCGGCTACGCCGCCGTCGACGTATTTGTGCCCATCGATCTCGACCGGCGGCGTCACCAGCGGCAGCGACGTCGATGCGCGCACGGCGTCGAGGTCAAGTACGGCGCTTTTGACCGGCAGGTAGGCAGCGGTTCCAAACAGCATGTCCGTCGCAACGGCGTACATCTCGATGGGACTCGCGTCGAACGTCTCGTTGTCAAAAGGATCCAGACGGTCCTGGACATCGTTGAAGATAAAGTCGTAACCCACAATGGAGCCCGTGGACGCAAACGATGCGGCGCCCATGAAGCGGCTATCGTTGCGGAAAGCCAGGTTGATGCGGTTGGCACGGCCGATCTGGTGCGACTTGTAGTTCACGCCGTTGAGGGCGCCGGCCGATACGCCATATACCGCCGGAATCTCGACGCCGGCCTCCATGAGGACGTCGAGCACGCCCGCGGTAAACTGCCCGCGGAAGCTGCCGCCCTCCAAAACGAGCGCGACCTTGCCGGCGTTCTTTGCCTTATCTTCTGCAGTCATATTGACCTCCTGCCGTTGCGTTTTGGCCTTCTTCTACCCAGTTTTGGAATGGAGGGTGCATAGGTTTTGGAGTTGAGGAGATGGGACAGAAAGTGCGTCCCAGTTTGAGGCGGGATTCCGGGATGCGCTTTCCTCTTGGACCGCCGTTGGGAAAGCGTGTCCCGTTCTGAGCGCGGATTCCGGGATGAACTTTCCGCTAGCCATTCATTTGGAAACTGCATCCCATTCCGAACGAGGATTCCGGGATGTACTTTCCGCTTGAGCTGCCATTGGGAAAGCATATCCCACTCTACGGCTCGATTCCGGGTCGCAGTTTCCGCTTGAGGCGCCATCCGGAAACTACGTCCCAGTCTGAGCGCGGATTCCGGGACGTGCTTTCCGCCTGGGCTGCCATCGGGAAAGCGTGTCCCGGTCTGCGTTGCCAAGGCGTTTTCTTTACGCCCGCGCCCTGCATAGAGTTCGATTCTCCGCGGTACGAGGATGACGTCGGCGCGGGGCATTGCCGGCTGCCATCTGATCGCCATCGCATCTATATAGGGTCGAGGCTTTGCGCGGAGAATCCGCGTATTTGCTTCGCAAATCCGCACCGGCTTCGGCCGCCTGCCGGCGTCCTCGCCCGCGGGCTAAAAACGCTTACGCGTTTTCCTAACGCCCGCGCCCTGCACAGAGTTCGATTCTCCGCGGTATCTATATGTAATAAAAAAGCAGGTAGAGACACTTCTCTACCTGCCTGTAACTATTGGTGGAGGCGCGGAGAATCGAACTCCGGTCCACGAAAGCCCCCTGATTGGCATCTCCAAGCTCAGTCGCTGGTTTTGTCTCGGACGCTTTGCGCACAGCGACACGCTCGCGGCGTCCTAACCGGTTCGGTCTTACCCTGCGCCATACCGATTACGTGCGCAGGAGCATTCCCCTAAAATGACGTCGCGCCGGTGTCGGGGAAATCACCGGGTTGACGCGCCGCTATAAACTAAGCAGCGAGAGCCATAGGCTCAAAAGAAGAGTTGTTGTCAATTCAATTTGACGGTACCCCTGTTTAACGAGGCGAGGAGACCTCGGCTTGCTTCCTCTCTCAGAGCTATCGTGTCGAAACCAGTCGCCCCCGAATGTCGGGAAAGTCTGGATGGTATTGGGCACGAGCACCCAACACCCGTCGACTTTTCAAGGAACACGCGGGGTGAACCCCGCTTGTGGAGTGTTATCTTACCACGTTCTGAAAGCGGACAGCTGTTCTATGCACGAGCTGTGAAGACCCCAATGTGCGCTGCACTTCGCACTTTTGCTACCGATCGCGTCACGTATATTTTCGCCAAGCACAATTGACCCGTCGAAAGGACCGTTATGGATACCAAGCAGCAACTCGTCAATGCCCTCGCAGGCCTGGGCTCAACCATTACCGAAGCTATGGATGTCATCGAGGGCTTTGTCCCCTGCGGACATCCCGCCCTCACGGTATCGAACGCACTCGTCGCGCTGGACGCTGACGATGATGCTACTCTCGCCCAGCAGCTTGAGACCGTCGAGGGCTTTATCGACCACGTGAGCGAAAACCGCGGAGTGACCGCCTACCACGACCTCACGGTCGAGCTCGTGGGCCCCAAGGCCGATCTGCTCGCAGCAATCCGCGAGGTAGGCACCCTTATGCAGACCGCAGGCGTCAAGAACACCCAGGTCAACGAGTGGGTCTACCGCAGTCTGGCAGCACTCGACAGCTCCGACGAAAAGGCAGCCGAGCAGCTCGCAGAAAGTCGCGCCATCAAGGCCGAGCTTTTGTAAATAGCAGACGCGGGCCCCTTGGCGCATCGTCGTCCAAGAGGCCCGCAAACAGTTCGCGTTAACCGATAGCCGCGCCGCCGCGTTCGACCAAAGCAAGAATCGGCATCATTTGACGAGGTGTCTTAGTTGCAAGATCGGCATGTTCGAGCAGTTTGCGATCGTTGGTCACCAAGTAATCGACCTGCGCGCGCTTGCACGCGGCGAGTACCAAGTTGTCCTCGTAATCGCGATGGAGCGTCAAATATTTGTCCGCTAGCCACAGATCGGATGCATCAGCGCCCACGGCCGTAGCGTTTTCGGTCATATTCCGAACAAACGCCAACGCCGCATCACCAATTGCATAGGCAGATGCCTCTTCGAGCACTCCCCCGCTGGCAAGAACGCTACGCTTCAGCTCGTGTTGGACAACATACAGCACGTCCTTGGCGATATGCACCGGAAAGAACAGTAACGCCCCCGTCTCCGCCGCCTGCCCAATAAACGCACGCGCGGCAAGCGACTCGGCATGGTCGACGCAAAACGAATCAACCCATACGTTGGCATCCACCATTATTTTGAGGGGAGCCCCGCTCACAGGATCATCCCCTTTTGGCGATAGCGCTCGTCCATGGTTTCGGAATAGATTGTGCCCCAATCGCGATCGTCGGACACGGGCGACGTAGCGATGCCTAGGTCCGCGTAAAGCTGATCAGCCGCCGCCCATGATGCGGCGAACGGAGCATCGGGCGCGACGGTCCGATGCCGGTCGTCGACGGCCGCAAGCACTTCCTCGCACTGCCCGCCACCCTGCGCAACCTTGGCCACCACCTTTTTGATGAGCTCGGGCAGTGACCCGCCCGAAAGCCGCAGCACCTCCTCGGCACGGTTCTTGACCTGGCGATCTACGCGAACGTTCACCTGCGCCATGCCGCTAACAGCACCCACGTTGATCCCGCTCCCTTCAATTGCTAGCACCGATAGCAACACTTTATAGAGAAGCTAGCAAATGGTCAAATGCAAAAGACCTGCGCCCGGACGACACCGATGCCGTCTGGGCGCAGGCCAGATAACGTGGGCGAACGCGTCTGCTAACGCAGATACGCTTTCGCGTTGCCCAAGCTGTACGCAATCGTCGAGCCGTTGTGCAGCAGCGATGACGCTTGCGGGGTAATCGCGCCGGTAATGCCCAGTGCCAGGAGCACCGAGTTGGTGAGCATCACCTTAGAATAGGAGCTCGTCAGACGATCAACGAGGCCCTGGCTCATGCGGCGCAGACGCACGATCGCGGCAAGATCCGTATCGGTCAGGATGATATCGGCGACCTCCTTGGCGATGTCGCTTCCGCCACCCATGGCCAGACCCACGTCAGCCAAGCCGAGCGCCGGTGAGTCGTTGACGCCGTCGCCCACCATGGCAACATGGCGCCCCTCGCTCTTAATGCGCTCCACATAGGCGTACTTGTCCTCGGGCAGCAGTTCGGCCTTAAACTCGTCGACACCCGCCTCGCGCGCAATGCGCTCGGCCGTGCGCTCCGAATCGCCCGTAAGCATAACGACATGCTTGACGCCCAGCGCATGCAGGTCGGCAATGGCCTCGCGCACGCCGGGCTTGAGCGGATCCTCGATGCCGAGCACGCCCACGACCGTGCCGTCGACCGCCAGGTACAGCGGCGACAAGCCCTGCATCTGAGACTCGATGCGCTCCTTGATGTCGGATTCGAGCTGTGCGCCCTCATCCTCAAACACAAAGTGCGCAGAACCGATGATGGCGCGACGCCCTTCAATGGACGAAGCGATGCCGTGCGCCACGATGTACTCGACGGCGGCATGGCGCTCGCGGTGCTCGAGCTCGCGCTCGCGTGCCGCATTGACCACGGCGCGTGCCACCGGATGCGGGAAATGCTCCTCCAAGCAAGCGGAAAGGCGCAGAATCTCGTCCTCGCTCCAGCCATCGGTGGTGAGCACGCAGGCAAGACGCGGCTGCGCCTCGGTGAGCGTGCCGGTCTTATCAAACACGATGGTATCGGCCTTGGCAAACGACTCAAAGTACTTCGCGCCCTTGACCATGACGCCCATCTTGGCGGCATCGCTCATAGCGGTCATGACGGCGACCGAACCCGTGAGTTTAAGTGCGCACGAGTAGTCGACCATCAGCGCCGCTGAGGTCTTGATGAGACTGCGGGTGGTAAGCGCAACCAGGCCCGCGAGCAGGAAGTTCCACGGGACGATCTTGTTGGCGAGGTCTTCCATGTGCGACTGGCCCTCGGACTTGAGCGAGTCGGCCGCCTGCACGAGCGAGACGATCGAGCGGAGCTTGGTCTGAGCCGTGTTGGCGCGCACACGCACCAAGATACTGCCGTCTTCCACGACGGTGCCGGCGAATACATCGTCGCCCGCGCTGCGCTCGACGGCAAGCGGCTCGCCGGTCAGGGTCGCCTGGTTAACCATGGCGCTTCCCTGCTCGACCACGCCGTCGATGCAGATGGACATGCCGGTGCGAACGGCGACCAAGTCGCCGGGCTCAAGCTCGGTCGCGGCAACGCTTACCTCGGTGTCGCCGACGACCTTTTGCGCCTTGTCGGGCACATCAAGCAGCGAGTTGATGAGCTCGTTTTCGCTCATGGCGCGTGTGTAGTCCTCGAGCAGCTCGCCCACGTTGAGCAGGAACATTGTCTGGCCCGCGGTGTCGACATCACGTTTGACGAACGAAATGCCGATGGCCGAAGCGTCGAGTACGGGAACGGTCAGGCGCGGCTGCGCGAGCTCGTGGAGGGCGGCACGCAAAAAGGTCATGTAACCGGCCACGACAAAGATGGCACGCAGCGGCGTAGGCAGGAACCAGCGGCGCGCGTAGTGGGCGCCGATAAGTGTGGCAAGATCCATGACGAGCTTGTGCTTGCGTGGCTCAAGCTGCATCACGTAACCCGTCTTTGCGTCGGCAATGGCCTGGGCATCGAGCGCACCCAAGGCGTCGAGCACGCCCGCACGACACTGCTCGTCATATTCGAGCGCCATCTGGCCAATACGGCCATAAACGCGCACTTTGCGCACGCTGTCGAAATCGCCGCTGAGCTTAAGAAGTGCATCGAGATCGCTCTCTGGCACAGGACCCGCCAATTGAAGACGGGTCCTGCCGGGGATCTCGCTAATAATCGAGAATCTCATAGTTTGTGCCTGGGAGCGTTACTCGGCTGCCTCATCAGCAGCGGCCTCGCTCTGGGTGATGTAGGCCGCCTCGGCAACCATGTCATCGACATTGGCCTTGGCCTGCTCGACCATGTCCTGGTAGCAGTTCTTGACGCGCATACCGCACGCGATGCCCTGCACGCAGGCATTCTTGACCGGAGCGCTGGTAAGCAGCTTGATGCCGGCCGTGCCGAGCAGAAAACCGCCACCAACAAGCAGGGTGTTGAACGTGGACTTCTTCATGTTGCTTCTCCCTTTTGCCGCATTGGATGCGGCACGGTGCCTCAGCACCCGAGTAAACAAGTTTGCTCGAGCACACTTTTGGAAAATAGTTTAGTTTATCTAACTATTAAGGTCAACAAAGGTTAACTTTTTGGAAATCTTCAGGCGCGGAACAGCCGGCTTCTGGCGATCCGTCTGCCGCAGCGTACATCTCCGGCATCCAAGAAAGGCTCTCCCCCGACCCAACAAATCGAGGTCTAATACTTTTCCGCGAAGTGAACGAGTGAAATCGGACCCCCGAAACATCTGCATTTTTCGCCAGCAAAACCGCAGGAATAACTCGACAAAACCGCAGGAAACAGAGCCCAAAAAGTGTCGATGCTTCAGGGGTCCAAATAAGGTCGTTCACTTCGCGGAAAAGTATTAGACCCCGATTTCCGTCACTCCCACAATGTGGCAAAGGGACAGCCCCTTTGCCACATCCATAAAGAATGAGGGCGCCAACGGCGCCCTCATTCACCAAATTCCATTCAGCCTACCTGACCCGAACGGCCGAGTCGTTGCAGAACCCGGGAGCCCCGGCAGGGCGGGTGCTTGCTCAAAATGAGTTCCGCACGCAAAGAAGGCCACTTAATGTGGCCTTCGTCTTGCGCAGGACTGTTCGAAATTTTGAGCAAGCACCCGCCCTGCCGGGGCTCCCGGGTTCCCGCTTACGAGAGCGACGTTCTCAACAACTCGTTGAAGAGCTTCGGGTTGCCCTTGCCGCGGCTCGCCTTCATGCACTGGCCCACCAAAAAGCCGATAACCTTCTGGTTGCCGTCGCGGTACTGTTGCGCCTGATCGGCGCAGTTAGCCAGCACCTCGTCCACGATCGGCTGCAGCGCACCGGCATCGCTCACCTGACGCATGCCGCGCTCGTCGACGATCTTGTTGGGGTCGTCGCCGGTCTGGGCCATGGCCTCAAAGACCTCGTGCGCCTGGTTGGAGCTGATGGCATCGGTCGCCAGCAGCTTAGCCAGCGCTGCCACCTGAGCCGGCGCGATGCCGGACTCGGTGAGCGACACGCCCGCGCCCTTAAGGTAAGCGATCATCTCGTTCACCAGCAAGTTTGCGACCGTCTGGGCCTCCTTGCCGGCCATACCGGCAGCGGCGGCCTCAAAGAAGTCGGCAAACTCCGGGTCGCCGGCAATCTGCTCGGCGTCGGCCGCCTTAATGCCAAAGTCGGCCTCAAAACGGGCGCGCTTGGCATCGGGCAGCTCGGGAATCTCGCCACGGCAGCGGTCGATGAACTCGTCGTCCAGATCGAACGGCGCCAGGTCGGGATCGGGGAACAGACGATAGTCGTCGGCCGTCTCCTTCACACGCATAACCACGGTACGCTTGCGACTAGGCTCCCAGTGACGGGTCTCCTGATAGATGATGCCGCCCTCCTCGAGCACCTCGGCCTGACGGCAGATCTCGTAGGCAAGGCCGTCGTGCAGGCTCTTAAACGAGTTGAGGTTCTTGAGCTCGGTCTTGGTGCCCAGCTTGGTCTCGCCGCGGCGACGCAGCGACACGTTGCCGTCGCAGCGCATGGAACCCTTCTCCATGGAGCAATCGGAAATGCCCAGCGTCACAAAGATGCGACGGAGCTTTTCCATAAACAGGCGCGCTTCCTCGGGCGTGCGCAGATCGGGCTCAGTCACGAGCTCAATCAAAGGCGTGCCGCAGCGGTTGTAGTCGACGAGCGACTCGGCCGCGGCGGTAATGCGGCCCTCGGCGCCGCCCACATGCACCATCTTGGCGGCGTCCTCCTCCATATGGATGCGCAGGATGCGAATGGGCACCGTGTAGGAACCGTCCTCGCGGCGCTCGGGCATCTGCAGGTTGGACGCATCATAGCTGGCCAGGTGGCCGGCACGCTGATTGCCCTCGCGCATGATCGACGTCATGGATGTGGACAGGCCCTCGGCGTTGGCCGAGGCGCTCGCCAGGCTCTGGGCCTCGGCCTCACCAAACGCGCAGTCGGGGCGCTCGGCGGCACCGCGACCGGTCACGTCCAGATCCAGGTGACCGTACATGGCAAAGGCAACCGGACCCTGCGTGGTCTGGAAGTTCTTGGCCATATCGGGATAGAAGTAGTGCTTGCGGTAGAACATCGAGTGGCGCTGGATCTCGCAGTTGGTGGCGAGGCCGGCCTTGACGATGCTCTCGATGGCGCGCTTGTTGGGCACCGGCAGGGCGCCGGGCAGGCCCAGGCACACCGGGCACACGTTGGCGTTGGGCTCGTCATCGTGGCTGAGCTTGCAGTTGCAGAACATCTTGGTATCGAGTGCGGTGAGCTCGGTATGGATCTCCAGGCCGATCACGGCCTCCCAATCCTGCAGGACCTCGGAAAGCTCCTTCATTACAGCTCGCCTCCCTTCCCGGCAAAATCGGGCGCAACGGAAAGCGCGGGCGCACCCGTGGCGGCATCGGCAAAGCCGCGCTCCAGGGCGCGGGCAAACGTGAACAGCTGACGGTCCTTAAAGGCCGGACCCACCAGCTGGGCAGAAACGGGCAGCTGAGTATCCTCGCCCAGGCCCAGCGGCACCGAGATACCACCGTTGCCGCAAATGTTGAGCGAGATGGTGTACAGGTCGGAGAGGTACATCTGCGTGGGGTCGCTGATCTCGCCAAACTTAAAGGCCGTGCGCGGCGAGGCGGGCATGAGAATAGTGTCCACCTTGGCATACGCGGCGTCGTAGTCCTGCGTGATGAGCGTGCGGGCCTTTTGCGCAGCGTAGTAGTACTTGTCGTACACGCCCGAGCTCAGCAGGTAGGCGCCGAGCATCTGACGGCGCTTGGCCTCGGCGCCAAAGCCGTGGGCGCGCGAAAGCGAGCTCTGGTCGGACAGGTTGGCGCAGCCCTCCTCCTGGTAGCCGTAGCGAATGCCGTCGAAACGGGCCAGGTTGGAGAACGCCTCGGCCGGGCCGATGACGTAGTAGGCGGCGATGGCGGCGTCCAGGTGCGGCAGGTCGACCTCGACCAGCTCGGCGCCCTGGTTCTGCAGCTCCTGGGCGGCGCGCTGAACAGCGGCCTTGACCTCGGGCGTCAGACCCTCGGCCTCCATAAACGCAGGGATGATGCCCACGCGCTTGCCCTCGATGCTGTCGTTGAGATGCTCGGTAAAGTCGACGGCGCAATCCTGGCTGGTGCAGTCGTACGGATCGTGGCCCGCGCCGGTAAGTGCGTTCATGGCCAGCGCGACATCCTCGACCGTGCGGCCAAAGGGGCCTACCTGGTCGAGCGACGAGCCAAAGGCAACAACGCCGTAACGGCTCACGGCGCCATACGTGGGCTTAAAGCCCACCACGCCGCACAGCGACGCCGGCTGACGGATGGAGCCACCGGTATCCGAGCCCAGCGAAAGCACGACCTCGCCCGCGGCAACGGCGGCAGCGGAGCCGCCCGAGGAGCCGCCGGGCACGCGCTCGGTATCCCAGGGGTTGTTGGTGCGGTGGAACGCCGAGCTCTCGGTGGAGCTACCAAAGGCAAACTCGTCCATGTTGGCCTTGCCCATGGGCAGGCAGCCAGCATCGAGCATGCGCTGGACACAGGTGGCGGTGTAGACGCTCTGGTAGTCCCCGAGCATGCGGGAAGCGCAGGTGGTGCGCGTGCCCACAAGGTTCATGTTGTCCTTAATAGCCAGCGGCACGCCCGCAAGCGGGGGCAGCGGCTTGCCTGCGGCACGGTCGGCATCCACGCGCGCAGCGGCCTCAAGCGCAAGCTCGGGCGCCACCTGCAGGAATGCCTGGACCCCGCCCTCGCGCGCCTCGATGGCGGCAAGGGAAGCCTGGGCCACCTCGGTAGCGGTAAAGTCGCCGGCAACAACGCCCGCGGCGATCCGGGCGGCGGTAAGGGAATCGAAGCTCTGCGCCATTACTCGCTCTCCCCCTCTCCCAAAATGGACGGCACGCGGAAGTAGCGGTCGCGCGCGCTGCCGGCGTTTTCGAGCGCGACGTCGAGCGGCAGGTCGCGCTCGGGCTCGCGCAGGTCATCACCCATCACGTTGGACAGGCTTCCGATGGGATGGAACGTGGGCTCCACGTCGGGCAAGTCATATTGCAAGACGGGCTCGAGCATCTGGACGGCGTCGTTCATGTAGGACGTCATCTGGGTGAGCTCGTCATCGGTCAGTGCGATCTTTGCGTACTCGGCGATGCCGCGCACGTCTTTCTCGCTGAGTGCCATAGGCGCTCCCTTCCGCATAACAGATAAACCGCTCTAGTATACAAGGCAACGCCGGCTTGGAGCAGGCGCTTTACCCAAATGCAGCGAAAACGTAACGAGGACGGCGGACTGGCAGGCGGCGGGCTGGCGGTTCTGCAGCGAAACCGCACCGTCCATAGCGAAAACCGTCTCGCCCGCAACGAAAACCGCGCCGCCCACAGCGAAAGCCGTCCCGCCCGCAGCGAAAAGCATCACAACATTCGACGCTTTTCATCAAAATCGCGATTTTCATCGAATGTTGTGATGGTTTGGAAGCCCCCGACCACCACAAAGATGCCTGTCCCCATTGTGGTGGTTCTGAAGAATGTCTTATGCCGAGGCCTTGGCCTTGCGGCGCTTGCGGACCGCGTGGATCACGATGTCCAGCAGCAACAGCACAATGGCTACGATCACGATGAGCACGGCGAACTCGCGCTTGCCCCAGTGGCGCCCGGCCAGCGACTTTTGCTTGTCGACGTCCTTCTTGTTGTATTTGGTGCGCACGCAATGCACCAGCAGGCGATGGTCGTTCACGCCGTAGGGCGTACAGGTGACGAGCGTCACTTTGTCGGCGCCGGGCTCGATGGTCAGCGACTCCATTTCCTCGGGCAGCACCACCTCGGAGTCCACCATCTTGTAGGCGAGCGTCTTATTCATGGTGTGCAGCAGCACCAGGTCGCCGGGCTCCAGCGAGTGGATGTCGTCGAACATGCTCAGATTGCGCATACCCGAGTGCGCGGTGAGCACGCAATGCGTCGAGGTGCCGCCCACCGGCAGGCTCGTGCCCTCCAGGTGGCCGACGCCCGCCATAAGGACCTCCTCGCTCGTGCCGTGGTAAATGGGCATGCTCACGTCGATGGAGGGGATCTCGACCCAGCTCATCATGGGGTCGCGGTCAAAGATGAGCTGCTGAGCGTAGGGCTCGATCTGGTCGGTGGGAAGCTCGGTGGCCTCGCCCGCCAGCTGCTCGTTAAAGGAGCGCGCCTGCAGCAGGATGCGCTCGCGCTCCTCGGCAGATAGCGCGTCCACGGTGCTGGACACGGTGCTAATCTGGTTGAACACGCCCGAGGCTTCGAGCCGGTCCAAGATCCACGGCCAGGTCATAAGGCCCACGCCAATAAGGATGATGACGATGGTGATGAGCCGGTCGGCCCAGCGCGGCAGTCGCTTGCGGCGGCGCTTGGGCTTTGGTTGAGGTTTGGGCTGAGGGCTTGAGCCACCGTTGGCCGCGGCGTTATTGCTCTTCATATGTTTGGCGCCCTGCACCATCGCCAGTCACTCCTCTACAGCTCAGGTTGTCTAAACAAATAATAGCCGATTAGCGAGCTTCCACGCCGGACAACGCCGCTAGACTGCACCGTCCGGGCCACGTAACCCCACTCAACCAATCAAGCCATATGTTGCTTTCATCGTCTCGAGCAACTGCGCCATCGTTACGCCCGCAACCCCAATCTGTTTCAGATTGACGTCGCCCACCTCACAATCTTTGACAAACGCAAGCATATCGTCCTTCAGTTCTCCGCGCAGATCGACACCTTCCGACTCGCCAAGCAGCTGAGCAAGTCTCAGCGCATCGCGTTTATGCTTTTTTACCTTCCTCGAATCAACGTTCTCCCCCGCTTCCCTTCTAGCTTTTAGGTCGAGATACGCCTTCGCTTTGAACGGGACAATGTATTCCGTCCCCAGGACCGAAACGCCGCCTACGGTTCGAATTCCCTGAAGGAACAAGCTGTAGTAAGCATCGTCCAACAAAATTGCCGAAAGACTGCTTATGTTTTCATCAACGTGAATTGGCGCCACATCAATCCCCTCACGACCCTTTAGAAAGTCGGGGCACTTCGCGAAGAGTTCAATCATATGGGGGTAACCCGGCATCTTAGGCTCTGTAAACCGATAAAAACATGAGCCTTTGCCTTCGCCCCAGCCGCAGCGGTAACCGCCATCACGCACCAAAGTCCATATAGCTTCTGCCGTCTGAGGCAACCGGTCATCGGCGACAATTACCACATCAAAATCGTGAGTCGCCCTAAACGGAAGTCCCGCCTCCGCGAGCAAAATGTCGCATGCCGTGCCGCCGATAAGGGCATACGATCCTGCGGCTTCTTGCATATGCTGCTGAAATTCTTGGAGACCTTCTACAGCGCTTCTTGCCATGGATATTCCTTTCCAAACATGCGATCGACTTCGAGCTGAATTCGCTCATCGTCGATTGCCGCCAAAGATAGCGCAAGCGAAATGTCGTCGACACGGGAGGAGCCGGCAAACACGGGCGCATAGCGCCACACTTGGATCATCGCCGTCTCGTTATCCGGCAACTCCCCGTCTGCGACTTCGAGGTCGCTCAGTTGACGCCATGTACTTCTTAAGACGGCCTTTTGTTCCATGCCCGGCGCAGCGAGCATCGAACGCGCAGCGAGCGCCGTCTCCCCGGCGTCAACAAGACAGTGGATCTGCGGTGTCTTCCTTGCAAAAAAGACCTTTGAGACAGGCGAGGAGAGCTCTGCCATGTGCTCGCTGAGCAGAAGATCGACGGCAACAGGGAACACGACGACACGTCGCTCGCGACGCTCGCGCCTCGCGATTCCCCTGTCAACAAGCTCGGTTATGGCCTCACTCGCACGGCTTGCCGAGATCCCAAGCGCACGACAAAGGTCATAGGGACGATATGGCTCCTGGGCTGCTCCCCAGATTGCGGCAGCCTGCGCGTTGGGTGACATCTTGATCGCGTGATTGTGAAACCAAGCACCGCCCCTCTCCGTGCAAGCTGCGCCCATAAATGGAAGAAAAGCCTGTCTACCTGGACAGACAAAGGGAATCCCTTGTGCGACTAATGCTTTGCGCTGACGTGCATCGGCATCAGGAAACGAAACGACAACAGGAGTCTCCGCGCGCAAGGCTAGCTGACTATAGACTCTCTTAGCCTCGGGAAGCCCGACGCCAGTAGGCAAACTTGCAAGCAAAAACGAAAAACCGTTTGCGTCAACAGCGCGGACCTCAATCGCCCGCAGATGCAGCGGCAAGCGTGCGAATCCAGGCCAAGTTTTGGTCTTGGCGGAGAGGCCTAGTGCTTCTTGTAAGTAGATTAGCGCTTCGTTCATTTCCATCGTTTTCGTTTGATTCCAGTTTATATTGGAATTATACATAATTTTCGGAATTAACGAGATTCCGTTCGTGCCTAAGCCCGCATTTGAGTTTTCAAAATGTCCCGAATCGGCTGGGCGATTCGGGATACAATAGCTACAGGAAACGACGCATCCCGCGTAAGTACTTAGGAGCGCGGGCGACCAGTTTCCGACGTTGTTAAATGCCCGGGATCCGACCCCCGGGCATTCTTATTTGCGCTTTCGGCGCAAATGCCTTCTACCGTCCGCACCGCGCGTGCGCCTACGGACCTTAAACCGAACTTCATACGAGTCAAGAAACGCGATGACGAACGAGCCCACCGCCGCGAGGTCGGCGAGCGCGTTAAGGAATTTCAGCATATGGTGACCTCCGATCGAGTCGTCGGCCGCCCGTGCACGGGATGCGTCGCAAGGGTATTTTACTGCGAGTGTATGCACCCACGCCTGGTAAACGCGATTTTGACAAACATCTGTTCGATAGTTACACACACTATTCCTCGTCCGGCGGAGCCTGGCCGCATTGTCCGGGTTTGCCCGACGTGTTTGCGTTTTCAAAATGTCCCGAATCGGCGAAGCGATTCGGGATACAATAGCTACAGGAAACGACGCACCCCGCGTAAGTGTTCGAAAGCGCGGGCGGCCTAGTTTTCAGCTTTAGTTAAATGCCCGGGCTCCGAACCCCGGGCATTCTTATTTGCGCTTTTTGCGGCGCAAATGCCTTCTACCGTCCGCACCGCGCGTGCGCCTACGGACCTTAAACCGAACCTCATACGAGTCAAGAAACGCGATGACGAACGTACCCACCGCCGCGAGGGCGGCGAGCGCGTTAAGGAATTTCAGCATTTGGGGACCTCCGATCGAGTCGTCGGCCGCCCGCGCACGGGATGCGTCGCAAGGATATTTTACTGCGAGTGTATGCACCCACGCCTGGTAAACGCAATATTAGCAAACATCTGTTCGATATTCATACGCTTGATCCATCGGGCAATGGAGCCTGGCTGCGTTGTCCAAAAAAAAAAACGGGGCAGACTCCAGTGCGGAGTCTGCCCCGAAAAGAGAATGGCAAAGCAAGAACGTCAATGGACGAGAAAAGTGTCCGCAAGTCTCATGGCCATCACATCCCACCTGCCAAAGGGATGGGTGAGCGAGCGTTACTCCTGCTCGGACTCCTCAGCCTGTTTACGGCTGCGGATGAGGTGCGCCACGCCGATGCACAGCACCGCGCCACCAGCGATCCAAGTGAAGGTCACGCCGTTAAGACCGGTCAGCGGGAGGCCAACCTGTTTGGTATCGCCAACGGTGATGTTGAAGTAGCCATCGGTGTCCTTCTCCGAGCCGGTCTGCATCGTTAGTTTGTTATCACCGGCACGCTTATCGGTAAGGCCAGCGATGACCTTGTCACTCTGGTTCTTGCTATTAAGCGTGCCAGAGAGCACAGTAAGACCAGCGTTCGGATCAATGGCGTTCATGGTCGGCTTAATCTCGAAGGTGAAGGGTTCGACCTTGGTGTAACCATCGGGAGCAGAAGTTTCCGTGACCGTATAGACGCCAGCATCGAGACCGGTAAGCGTAATGACACTATCGGAGTCCATCGAAAGCTCAACCTTGCTGTCGCTCAAAGTGCCGTCACTCTTGACATATTTAACGTTTGCGCTGTTCTCGTCACCGTTAGTTGTGTCACCAGCTACGATGGTGAACTTAGCACCTTTCAGCGCCTTCTCAGTGCCAAGGTCAACCTTGTTGATCTTGAGGCCGTAGGTGTAGTCCTTGACCGTATCGGACTCCGAGGTGCCAGTGCCACCTGACATGGGGTTGTTAGAATACTCGAGCGTAACGGTGTTGAGGTTGCCATTCAGCTGGTTGTTGGCCCCTGCAATAACCGCCTTTGCGTTGAGCTTTGCCTTGTAGAAGACAACAATATTGGTGTTGGCATTGATCGTAAGCGTTCCGCCTTTTTTCGCGGTGGCCGACTTCAGACCCTTAGCACCGTTAAAGTCAACCGTCAAAACATGCCCATTTGACCCAGCAGAAACCTCCACTTTGTAGCTTTCCGAATTAATCTCGGAATATTCACCATCATTATTCAGCGCATAAACGCTGAGCGAGCCATCGACGAAGTCAAGACCCTGATCCAATGAATCCTTAAACTTGTAGGAATAAGAGTCGTAGCTGTCGTAGTTATCTGCGATCGTACCGGTAAGCCTATAGTTCACCTCCTGGCCAACCTGGGAGTCGGCAGCGTCCACCCAGTCAGTCTCGCCGGTAATGTCACCGCCCTTCACTTTAGAATTATCGAGAATCTTTTTCCCAACCGTGGGGATGCTGGTCTTCTCACAAACGGTCACAGCGTTTCCACCCACGACCGCGAAGATAGGAGACGTACCAGTGTTCTTATTGCCGGGCTCCAAGCTACTTCCGTCGGTCACAAACAAGTAGTAGCCGTTGCCATTCTCGGCGTCAGGAGACCAGGAAGTGCCGGCAGCGATACCGGACTTAACCGGCGTCTCATTCTTCACGGCATTCGCAACTGCGTAGAGAACATTGCCAGTAGCAACTCGCGTCCCCTTAGCCTGTCCATCAGCCGAACCTGCAGTTGGATTTTCCGCATGCGCCATGAGGAAGTCGGCCACTTCCTGGGCCGTAGGGTTGCTAGGCAGCTTATCTTCATCCTTCAAGTTGTGATCATTCTCCCAGCGATTAATGGCAACAATCACCCTCGTGCCAACCGCATCGCTTGCCCACGTAATGTTCTGAGCGGTCTTGCCGCCGTTTTCAGAGTCGGTCACAGTGGCCTTAAAGATCTGGTACGCCTTGAACGTAGTGTTCTCGTTACCCTCAACTTTGCTGATCGTGATACTGTCCGTGCCGCCCTCAGCTGCAAACGCCATGGTCACCGGGGCCATGACGCCGCCGAAGCTCAGCGCCGCCGTGAGGCCGGCGGTTACTGCCAGGCGTGCAATGTTCTTGCTCATGCTCATCTTCTTTTCCTCTGCTTTCTGCTCGAATTCCATTTGATCTAAATCTGTCTGTCTGTGTCTTAGCATCTGCTTCGCTATGTCTCGCCCCGCTCTCTGTGGGGCTGCCAGCTACTCTTTATGGCTGCCACCTCCCCGTTTGACCAGGAGCGCGACCACGATGAGCGCGGCTCCGGCGACCGCTGCGGCGGCCGCGGCGTACATTGCCATATCGCCAGTCGAGGGCATAAAGCCTCCGGTGGTAATGCTAGGGGGTGTGCCGGTGGGCGTGTTGATGAGCGACGCCTCCAGGCTGCCCGTCGACCCGTCCGCGCTGTCGGCGCGCAGGGGCGACTCGGCCGTGATGGTGAGCTTGGGCTTGGCGGCGGCCACCTGGTCGACGTCCAGACCCTCGGCCTTGACCATCACGGAGCGCGTGCCCTCAAAGGCGGTGTAGCCCTTGGGCGCCTTGAGCTCGCGGACCTCCAGCTTGCCCGAGTCCACGCCCGAGACGGTCACGCGGCCGTCCTCGCCCGTGGTGACGGTGGCCTTGCCCTCCGCATCCCACGTGCCGTCGGCCGCCAGTGTGCGACCGCGGTCGTCGGCGATGCTCAGGACCGCCCCGGCAAGCGGCTTGTCGCCGTCGCTGCCGCGCTTGGTGAGCGCGAGATCCCAGGTGTAGGCGCACGCATCGTCGCTCGGCGTGTGGGTAAAGCCGGCATCGCCCGACTGGTCGGCAAAGGGAGAGCGCGGGTAGCGCAGGTAGACCT
>UMIC01029858.1_pt1 | contig 53921 bp, 59 predicted proteins | sample 1965681 | NCBI WGS metagenome assembly UMIC01 (sample SAMEA4836114, study PRJEB28245) | human gut metagenome | biome: gut microbiome; material: fecal sample | place: Denmark | collected 2008
GAGTTATTTTTTACCAAAAACACAAACTATTTTACACTACCTTGAGTGCTGCTTTTGGTCTTTCTTTTTCTTGTCGGTGGAAACCTATCGAAAGGCTGAAAATGGTAGGGTTGTGGCTACACTTTTGATATAGGGGTAGGTTGTGAATACACTATTGTTAAAGGGGTAGGTTGTAGAAACACTATGGTTAAAGGCATAGGTTGTGGAAACACTATGGATAAAACTATAACGGCGGCTTTTCAATGCTTATCGGCTATAATGTATAAGTACAAACAGCCAGTTTGCTTGTATCTGAATACCCTATGCTCTTGAGTCCAGCTTTTTCTATGTCAAGACGTCCACCACCGATACCAGAGCATAAATCTAAAAAAGTCTTAATTTTCATTGTCTCAATCCTTTATTGTTTCCATGATGTCTTCTAACCTACAATCCATAGCTTCGCAGATTTTGAGAAGAACATCTGTTGTGATGTTGGCACCTTTACCGAGTTTGGCAATGGAAGCTGCACTAATTCCGGCAGCCTCCTTAAGGTCATTTCTGTTCATTTCTTTGTCTATTAACATTTTCCATAATTTATTGTAACTGATTCGCATAATCAACCTCCTTGCTTTACAACCAAAAATCAAAAGATTCTTCTTGCTGTTTTTCTGTGAGATAGTTTTTCAAGAGTTCTACATCTTTACTGATATCTCGTGGTCTGATTCGATTGATAACCTTTTCTTCAACCTCTGGAGTCCAGTAGATTTTCAATCTTTCCCTGGCTCTCGTGATAGCAGTGTAGAAGATATTGTGTGTCACAAGTTCCTCAACTTCGTCAGTAATAACTATCTTTACAGAGTCGTATTCAAGACCTTGCGCTTTATGAATGGATACTGCGTAAGCAATCTGGAATGGTACAACAGTGAGTGAAATACTTTCATCTCCATCTTCATCAGCACTCTTTAATTTGTGTACGCAAAATCTGACTAACGATTTTTCTTCGCTTTCCCAACATTCAAGTAGTTCGAGATTAATACGCCAGAGATCACTTTCATCCACCACCTTGGGTATCTCAACATCAAACTGAATGCGTTCTTCATGAGTATCTGGATTTAGGATTTCAATTCCTTTTATGATTCCCTTCATGTTGTTGTGTATGATAGGGAAGAACCTATCTGAATCAAGGAAGAGAATCGGATCTCCGACTTTGTATTGTTGAATGTCCCATTGAACTGCAGGGTTAGGATTACTTTCCTGTAAGAATCGATTGATGTTGTTAATTCCGTATAAACCGTCATAATTCAGACAGAGGATAGCCTCGCCAGGGTCAAGTGAAGAGAGTAGGGTTTCATCCACTTTTAAGGAATAACTTTCTCGCTCGATGACTTCCTTTGCAGTATCATCCATTTGTCTAACCTTATCCCATAGTTCAAGTAGTCGTTCATCCTTGGTTCGATGAGGCTGGGTAAGTTCAAATACAGCACTTTCTGGTAAAAATGATTTTAGTACCGAGAACCAGTTTCCAAACTGAATAGCATCAATCTGATAAGTATCTCCAACTAGTAAAAGCATTTCAAATTTTGCCTTTTGAAGAACCTCGACCATATCTTTATTGCTTACGGTACTACACTCATCGATAACCAATAATTTATATTCAGTAGAAAAGCCTTGTCGCTTAAAACTTTCAATTGTTGAAAAAGTAGTATTTTCAGCATCAATCTTTCGCATCAGGTTCTCTTTGGCTGGATTTGTTTGTGTAAGGTATAATTTAGCTTCGTCTTTCAAGTAGTGAGAAACATGATTTATTAGTGTGGATTTACCTACACCTGCAGAACCATATATCACACCAACTTTTGATTCCGAAAATATACGGGTGATGATGTCTTTCTTTTCATCGCAGTCAATTTCGTAATCATCGAACAGCAGCCAAAATTCAACATCGGCACTGTAGTTCTCGATACCTGCTTCTGCTAACTCTTGTAATCTCTCAATTACTTTGCAGGTATCAAGTTTGTAATCGTTTATAAATACTTGATTGTGTTCAAGCATCAAATCACTTTCAGGTCTGTGTCCCGAATAAAGGCTATCGTTATACTGTTCGATAAGTCTTGGGTAATCAGGGAAATTACCTAGTTCATCAACATCAGTAAAGAGCTGTCCTCTACCTTCAGTGTTATTTCTTATAAATCTTGCGAACAATTCCGGGCGTTTGTCTTTACATGGAATACAATCAAAAACGGCACTTAATTTTGGATTATGACCAACAGGAGATCTGTTAAATGGTAAAGAATCAAACTGCCTGCAACCGTTTGATAAGTACAAATTTGAAAGGTGGCTGTTTCCGGCGTGTATCCATTCTTCATAGTATTTGCTATAGTATCCGTCCGAATATTGGCCTTTAATAATAACGTTGTTCATGTTGTAAAGCAGATATCGTAGCACGTTTTTACCATTTTGGCCTTTTCGTATAAGCTTTCTACATTCATCTAAAATTGGAATAAACACCGTAGATTTAAGGTTGTTTTTCCATTCGAGAGTAATCCTATCATAGGCGTTATCTGGGAAGTCCATCAGAGCAGTCAAGGTGTACCTTGTTCTAGTAAGGAACTCGCAGATTAGGCGTTGCTCTGGATATGGTACTCTTTTTTTCTCGCCTTTTATCAGTTTGATAAAATTTTGGAATTCACAGTCACGAATGGATACCTCCCAGCCGTCAATAATGATGATAGGCATTGTTTTTCCTAATATCTCAATAGTTTCATGTATGAGATGAAACTTTGATGCGTAATTGCTTTTGATTGGAAGCTTGGTAAAAGCAATTACTCTGTTAGATTTGGATTTGTTTTTTCTATCATCTATTGGTGTAAATGTGATTTCATAATATATGTGTCTGTTTACAAACAGTGGTTTGATTTTCTGAACATAGTATTTATCATTTTTATCGGCTTTGAACTCCACAGGATATCGTTCTATTTTTTCAGAAATCTTTTTATAGTATTCCTGTAAGGTGTCATCTAAATGAAGAGGGAACTTCTCTAAATTATGTAGTACCTCAATACCAAAGTAGTGCCAGATAAGATTCTTCGCTTCTAGCAGGTATTGGTAATACTTAAGCATTAATCGTTCGGAACCGTCTTCATCCAATGTATATTGTGTGGTGACTACTTCTAGGTAATTATGGAATTTATATAAAGTGTATAGTTCACTGTTTATCTGTGCAAACTCTGTGGCCTTTGCTATGTTTTCGGCAGTGATAGGTATTTCTCTGCCGTTGGCATAAAACTTGAGCATGATGTGATTTACGAACTTTGTCAGCTGCTCTAAAATGTCCTGAGAAATAGCACCACGAGAATTGTTTTCTATTTCATCTAAATGTCTACATATGACGTTGTCTATTTTACGGATGGATTCATCAATCGATGGCATCAACATCCTCCTTTCCGATTAATAATATTCTCCATCATCCCAATCATCGATAAATGCATCATACGGAAATGTTCCGGCAAACTTGTCGGGATGAAGCTTTACATACAAATTGCGTATTTTGGTTCTGGAACTTCCTAAAAAAGGAGTCGCAGAGCCACTGACTAAAAAACTGTTGCTTATATTGTTTAATTCGCCAAGTAAACCAAAAATATACGATTTTAAAGATGGATCAGAAAATGTATCTGCTTTTGACATCCATTTAGTTTCGTACAAGTCTTTTATTTTACATGGCAGAGTCATGTCGATTAATGATGTAGCATAGTTTTCTCCAATGAGAGTAACCATGATTTCGTCATAATCTGCTGTGAATTCTTCAAGCAGTAAATTGTCTTCAGAAGAATAGGGGGATTCATCTTCCTGTACTTCTGGAAGTGAGACACTTGTTGTTCCGGTAGCATTGTTGCCCTCTAATCCATTTAACAGGTTGCTTACTGCTTTACCCCACGCATCGGCTACTGCCTGTCCAGATGCCAGTATCTTTTCTTCAAAAATATCATGCGGGGTTTTATCAGCACTCTTCGGAGTGCTTTTTCTTTTTCGTGAAGCAGCAACTGTAAGTATTTCTTCAAACAGGTACGCAATTTTTTGTGAGGCATTATATAGGTCAATGTCATCTATATAAGGTTGGAAAGCATCGCACAATCTTTGAGTTGTTGCTTCTGGGAAATCATCCAAATATGAAATGAACTGTTCTGGTTCTATATGTGGTAGTACACGCTGGGCTATTTTAGTAACTTGTGTTTTACCATTGTAATAAGCCTTAAATGTGTTTTCGCTTATATCTTCAATTTGTAATAAACCATCTTCGGTAATGATTGTTTCAAAAAGTGTTCTAGTAAAAACATGAGTGCTATATGAACCACCGATGATGGGTTTTAGTATTTCTGCAAATTCTGTGAATTCCATAATTCACCTCTTTCTTCATTTCAACCCAAGACTACCGAAGACTACCCTGCACTACCAGGTTCTACCAAACCAATAGTCTATACTCGTAAGTGTAAAAAACAAGCAACAAGGTGCTTGCATAAGTTCGATGGGTCTGTGGGAATTTGTCTATTTACTATTATATCAGAAAATTTGCATAATTCTACACAATCCCGTGAACAAATTATGCGTTCGCAAAGAAATGCTCGTTTATACATATTTTTGGTTCATCTCAAAATGATCTGACATTGATTTTGATATATAAATCATTGTGTATCAAACTGAGTGGCAGACACTCAAATATTAAATATCACAAGGCCTGATTAGCTATAAGGGCATTGGGATACAGATATCGGCATCAATCACGGGACAACCTGTGAAAGGTGCGATAGAGGTACCCTTATTTCCTTATGCCCTTTTTCAGGCTTGATGGGTCGGTACTTCTATAAGCACCGGCCCTATTTGTTTCCTATGAAGAGATTGATGCTGCAAATGCAGCTGCTCTTTCAGGCAAACTTCTGCAGATGGCCAATGGTGCTATCTGTAACGAAGAAAAATCGGTATTACATGGCCGGAGTGACGTCCGAAGGCTTGGATACATATTATTACCAATTAAATTTGCAGAGGCCGTGAGGTCGAGTGCAGATGGGTGATAAAAGTATCCCTAGTCAAGTGCGCTCAATTTCCGGCTAGGGAACTCAAAGTCTTTCTGCTTTTCGACCTGCACAGGTCAGAAAAGGAGACAAGACAATGAGAGTAAATAATTCTACAACATTCACACGTAACTTTAATGGCGAGGCAATCAAACCTAACGAGGTAATGGTTCCTTTTGAGTACACAGAACTTGAGGCAGAAAAGGTGGTTAATCCAGAGTGCATCAGAACAATTGAGACTGCTGGACAGTATTTCAAGGTTATCTATAAGGCGGTTCCACAGGAGTGGGCAAAGAGAGCAAAGTCAGCATTTAATCTTGTTCAGAATGAGGCTCTTGGGCATTATAGTATTTCCAATTCCGTATCTATGGATATGCTTGAGGATGAGTATGGTATGGCACTTGCAAGCGCACCATCAGCAGAGGATCTGTTAATGGAGCAGGAAGATACAAATGAGACAGTTGCTACATTTGTTGAGTTGGTATCGTCAGTTATCGAGAAGTCACCTAAGATTGGTTATGCTGTACTTTTACTTCATACGGGAGTTAAGGGAGAGGAGTTCTATGGAAAGATGAGACTTACACATGGACCTGCTAACAGAGTCCGCCAGGAGGCAGAAAGCATCTTGAAAGACGGACTTGCAAACTTTGATGTTAATTCCATTACTGGATACAAGAATCAGTTTAATGATGTCTACAAGGAAGAGGCATATGCATTGCTTAATGCCATCGTAGAGATGTTCAAGTAATATAAAAACAGATATGGCACCGTGGGAAAGAGCGCATTCCTACGGTGCCATATTTTTTGTAATTTTTATTAAAAAGTGGTAATATAATTATTATAAAATTACGATAATGCTAATGTCAAATAAAATATTTTAGCATATATTTATATAAAAGTCAATCTTGTATTTTTGCGCAGACTGGTTATAATATAAGTAAGAAAGTGTATGCTTTCTGTTGGGGTTACGAAGCCCACCAAAATCGTATTAATAGAGGTTACGAAGCCTACCAAAATCGTATTAATAGAGGTTACGAAGCCTATCAAAATCGTATTAATAAAAGGAACAGGCTGTGCTTGTTCCTTTTGTTGTTTGGAGATACTATGGATTGGATAAATGTTAATGAAAAATACTTAGATTATTTAAGAGCATTTGAAGGAAGAATACCAAGAACAGATTATGGCTCTGATAAATACAAACCATTTTTTGGAATCCTTTTTGAGGATGATGACTTTTACTACATAACGCAGGTTTCACATGCGCAGCCTAGACACGTAAAGATGAAGAAACAGCCAGACTTTTTCAAAATATACGATCCACAAGAGTTGTCTAGATTAATAGCTGTTGTTAATTTAAACTATATGTTTCCTATACCAAAAAATGAGGTGACTCCTTTTGTTAAGAAGGATATTGATACATATAGAACCTTTAAGTCAGAAGAAGAGAAAAGTAAGTATATTGATTTGCTCGATTCTGAAATGAAAATGATAAATACAATGAATTTGTCAGAAGCAGCAAAGGACATATATGAGAAAAAGTATATATATCCTGAATCAAGATTGGCTCAAAGATGCCTGGATTACAAAGCATTAGAGGAACATGCCAAAAAGTGGAAAACTGAAGAATAACATAGATATGGCACCGTGGGAAAGAGTGCATTCCTACGGTGCCATATTTTTAGATTTCATTTAATCTAGCATATTCTCCAAAGAGGGATATTGCTTTTTGATTGTAAGTCAAGGCGGCTTCCTCTTTGGTATTAAAGTAACCCAGATGATAATAATGACCGTCTTTATTAATATAACTACGATATTTATTTTTGCTTTTTGAGAAGCTGACACCCTTATACCCCGTGGTGTTGTCAGAGCGAACTTTTGTATTAAACTCGTTTTGTTGCTTTTTACATAATCGGAGATTACCAAGTGTGTTGTTTAATGGATTTCTATCTATGTGGTCGACATAGTCTCCCTTTTGAGCTTCTGTGATAATACGGTGTAGTTTTACAGCCTTACCGCCAGTACGACTCATCACATATCCGGTTCCTTCCATACACCATGTGTAGGGTATGACCAATTCTAATGATTCTGTAGATATCACTGTAAAAAGACCGTTCTTTAAATATATAGCGGTGTATTCTCCGAAGGTTTCAAAATCATTTTTCGTAATAACCACCGCCTAATCTTTTTTATAGAATGGGCATTCATAACCATCGGCTCGAAGTAACAAGCCACTGATCCATGGTGGGGTTCTACCCATTTGTTCACAGATAGCTTCAACTGAAACATCAGGACTACACTCGATTATCAATTCATCGTGAACACTTCCTACGATAAAGGTATGTGCCAAAGTTCTCATAGCATATGCAAGTATGTCGCGGCTGATTGCCTGAACAATATTCTCGACAAACTTTGGACCGTAGCTTTCAATTCTAGTCCACTTTCCCGTGTTAATACCTTCATAGGTTACAGATTCTGAACCGAACTGATTAGTTCCCATTTTAGGTTTTACATAGCAGAGTCTTCTGCCGGATGGAAGGTCGATAAATAACATACCACTCTGATAATATATTTTAAGAAATCCAACCTCGCAGGATTTCTTCTGAATGACTGCCTGCTTTACGGCTGAGTCTATCTGCCACCAGAAAGAAGTAATGTTGCTGTTGGCATTTCTCCATGCATCTACAAGTGGCTGTAATTCTTCTTCCTCAAGACCCATTTCAATAGCACCCATAGCACGAAGGGCTCCAACCGAACCACCATAGCCAAGTGCTAATTCTGCGATTTTTCCTTTTTGCCTTAAATGGGCATTCTGTCCGTGCTTTTCAACTGGAACCTTAAACATCTGACTGGCTGATGCACAGTAGATATCTTTTCCCTCACGAAATACATCAATGCGCCACTTTTCGTTAGCAAGGAACGAAAGCACCCTTGCTTCGATAGCAGAGAAGTCGGCAACGATATATTTGTATCCGTCTTTAGGTACAAAGGCTGTTCTTATGAGTTCAGAGAGAACTCCCGGAACATTGTCATATAAAATATCAAGTGCATCAAAGTTACCATCCCTTACAAGGGAGCGAGCCTCTGCAAGGTCAGACATATGATTTTGAGGTAGGTTCTGCAGCTGTATTCCACGTCCTGCCCAGCGCCCGGAACGATTCGCTCCGTAAAACTGAAAGCAACCTCTGGCACGTCCATCCTCACATACCATGTTGGCCATAGCTGTGTATTTACTAACTGATGATTTTGCAAGCTGCTGACGGCATTCCAATACTTCAGTAGTGGTTTTATCAGCATTCGATAATAATTCTTTCACAGCCTTTTTATCAAGACTTTCTGTTTCGATTCCATTATCAGATAACCAATCCTTCATTTGAGCCACGCTGTTGGGATTATCAAGACCAGTTAAATCCTGCATTCTACCCATAAGAGCATCCTTTGTAATGGCATCAAGGTTTACTGCATTATCTACAAGCTGCATATCAACGGCAATGCCACGGTCATTGATTTCCTGGTCAAGATGGTATTCATCCCACACAAAGTCAGGAACGGGGAAAAGACGGAGCTTATCCTTTATTGCAAGTTCTACCTCGACATCACGGATATTGTAGGACTTAAATACATCCCACTTGTCAGGTGCGTGTTCAGGAAGGTTTCTTTCCCTGCCACCATTGGTCTTGGTAGGCTTGCAAGGAACACAGAAATAACGAATGAGGTCTTTACCTTCTTTCATTTTCTGATCCTGCAATTTAAGAACAGCACCGATGCCTTCGAGGGATAATGGAAGTCCCATGTATGCTCCCCATATTCTTGAACACTTCCAAGCAGAAGGGTCAAGGTAGTGACTTACGGTATCTCCATCAATGCTGTAGCTTACGAAATGTTCTGGATGGTGTTTACGCAAATACTCCGATAAGCAGATTCTTTCAAATGAAGCATTGTATGCCCATTTTTCGATTCTGTTATCGGAGAGTGCAGCAAGTATGCTTTCAGGTATCTCTTCGCCCTGTGCAAGGTCAATCACCTGCACAGGACCATTGTCTAATGAATAAGCGAAGAGAAGTATCTCAAAGTTTGGAGACTCAGCATACTTGTAAACACCACATTTTTTAAGGTCAGCATCTGAGAAGGTCTCGATGTCGATACTGATATTTGAAAATGTGTCTGTGTTTACATTCTGTGAAGTCATATGCCGCCTCCTTATTTCTTTTCAGAAAATCTCTTATTGAGCCATTCTGCATAATCACGGTCAACATTCTTGGTACCGTAGATTTCATCAAGAAGCTCGTCATCGTCCATTTCCCAAGGAAGATAATCCTTACCAAAGTGACCGCCGGAAGATACAAGGTTGTAATCCACATCCAAAAGGTGGAGTGCCTTGATGATGCCCTGTGGGGTTAAGTCATAGTTGGCTTTGATGTATCTGTCGATGCATTCAGGACATACCTTTGCAGTTCCGAAGGTCTCTGCCACAACGGATACGGGTCTTGCTTTTCCGATAGCATATGCAATCTGAATTTCACATTTATCACAGTATCCGGCACGGACTAAATCAACAGCAATCTTACGAGCCATGTAAGCTGCAGAACGGTCAACCTTTGATGGATCTTTTCCAGATAAAGCACCGCCACCGATTCTTGCAATTCCACCATAAGTATCACAGGCGAGTTTTCTTCCAGTAACACCACAGTCAGCCTTTGAGCCACCGATAACAAATCTGCCTGTTGGATTGACAAGCATTTCAAAATCTGTGTTTAGTCCATATTCTGATGCGACAAGAACCATAAGGCTTTTGATTACCTTACGCACACTCTTAAGGTCTGCATCTGCATCGTGCTGAACGGAGCAGAGGAAGGTAGTGATTCTGTCTGTGTCATAATCATAGGATACCTGCGCTTTTGCATCCGGCATAAGCATAGGACAGTTAAGTTCCTCAAGTCTCTGAATAAATGTTGTAGCAACTGCGAAAGGCATAGGAAGAAACTCTGCGGTCTCATTGGTAGCATAACCATACATGATACCCTGGTCACCTGCACCACCTTTATCTACACCCATTGCAATGTCAGGAGATTGCTTTGTGATAAGACCTCTTACATCAACAGAAGAGTAGCCGAGTTTATCAATTCCGATTCTGGCCATAACCTCCATTACAAGAGCCGCGTAATCAGGAGAGTGCTTGCTTGTGATTTCTCCTGCAATAATAACAGTCTCATTTTTAATTAATACTTCTACGGCAACACGGCTATCCTTATCGTGTGCCAAACAATCTGTAACTATGGCATCTGCAATCTGGTCACAAATCTTATCCACATGACCGCGAGATACCTGCTCTGAACTATAAATTCTACTCATTTGAAAATTCCTCCATAAATTAAAATTGGGTGGCGGCAGAATATTTACCACCACCCGTTTGCAAAAGTTTTAGGGTATTAACCCAGGAACAAGGGGCTTAGTTTAAGAAGTCCTCATCATCCTCTGTATCGAAATCGTCCTCTGCTCTAGACTTGCCGCCGAGAGGTGTGCCATCAGAAATCTTCTGAAGGTTGTTAAGTCCGCATGCGATACCACGGTTGCCGTTTACATTGTAAGCATAGAGGTTGATGGAAGCTCTGCCTTTCACACCAGAATACATTTCGCTTCTGTCAAGGATAGGGTTACGGTCTGCATCAACGATGCCAGGAGCAGTGCCGGAATTGGCATTGATGAAATAGCTGTTAGCATAGGTTTCATCGTCTGGTCTTTCAAGGTCTCCGTCACGGAGTGGAGTCTTGATTGCTGTAAGAGGAGGTACTGACTTGCCATTGCCCTTAAGCTTTGACTGTCCTTCCTCGTATGCTGCCTGAATAGCTGCCTTGATCTTCTCGATTGTAGCGATGTCTGACTTAGGGATGATAAGTGAAACGGAGAACTTAGGAGTGCTTCCGTTGATAGACTTTGCGTCCCAGCAGTTTAAGTAACTGAAAGTTGTGTTAGGTCCTGTAATGACCTTTGTTGGATTCATAAATTTTGCCATGATAATTTTCTCCTTTACTCTTTGAAATCTTCTTGTGCTGTATTTTTCATAGCCGGGCGTTTATCCGACTTTGAAACTAATGTTGGTTTGCCGGGTGGTTTTGTAATCATGCCACCAAGCAGTTCTTCAAACTTCTTCTTTCCGAGAAGTGAAGTCATTGCTGTGATGCCGAGTAGTTTCTTCTCATAAGGTTCGAAACCTGCATCTGCGACTGTATATGCAACAGCCTCTTCATCTGTGTACTTGCGATTGCTCCTGCCTTCAACAACTTTGAAGTTCTGATACTCTTTACCCTGCAGAGCCTGATTGAGTGCATATTCCTTGACATCCTCTGCCCAGGAAACAAGCTGGTCGACTCTCATAAGGATTGCTTCAACTTCGTGGTCTTCAAGTGTTGATGGCATTTCAAAATCGTACTTTGCCATTTCGAGATTGAACTCGGCTCTCTTTCTGCAGGTTGCCTTAACCTTACAGAACTGACAGTGGTCACCTGCCTTGAACTCGCCCTCGCCCTTCATTGCAATAGCAGCAGTAGGGGAGAGAACTTCGTCTGCCCATTTGAGAAGGTCATCCTTTGACATCTCATAGATGCTGACATTCTCACGTCTTGGCTGGTAGATAGCCATGCGAATGGTGTCGATATTGTAGATCCCGTCGAACATATCAATCAGTCCGAGGGAGTAGCACATAAGCTGTGGGTTGCCACCGAACTCTTCAGACTCGGCACTGACCATGATTCCAAGACCGTGCTTGTAATCGATGATTTCTGCCATGCCATCTGTTAAGAGAATGCAGTCGGCTGTACCCGTGCCACCTTCTACCCATTTGGAGAAGTCCACCTTCTGTTCGATAAGAACTTCTGTATCCGGGCAAGTCTGCTTTGCCTGCTCATATTCCTGCATTACAAAGTCTGCGTATCCTTCTGCGCACATCTGCATCTCTTCATCGTAGTAATCAAGATTCTCTGTCGGATCTTTGACATCACGGCCTAGAGTCTTTTCTACAAGGTAGGCGCATAACTCGTGTGCATCAGTGCCTTGTGCGGCATATGGACTTGACTGGTCTTTGATTTGGGCATTTAACTTGGCACTTGGTGGACAGCTTAACCATCTGTGCGATGCTGAAGGGGAGAGGAATGCGTGTGCGCTCATCCAATCACCTCCAGGTCTGCCATCAAGTTTGCGTAGTCAGATTCCTGAATATCAGAAAGTCTGCTTGCACCGTACTTGGTGATGAGAGCCTTTACTTCAGCTGTATGTCCGGCATGGCTTTTAGCTGCAAATGCCTTTCTTACATCCTCAAAGCTGTAGGTAGGTGTCTCATCCTTTACCTCTTCAGCCTTTGGCTCGGCCTTCTTGGTTGTTGCCTTCTTCTTGTCCGTAGAGGACTTGGTTTCTTTTGCCTCAACAGCAGGTACATCGGTTGGTGCTTCTGTGGTCTGTTCAGCAAGCTGTGGAAGGACTTCCTTTAAGAGTCTGCCAAGCTTTGCAACCTTGTCGGCACATTCGACAATGCCATCGAGGAGTTCATTAAACTCATTTTTCTCCATTGTCTGTTTCTCCTTTTTCTTTGATGATTCTTAACTTGTGAGCCAGTCTTTTTGATACAACGCTTATGGCTATCAGCGTGTCGATGAGTTCCTCATCCGGGATATCCGGGATAGGAGACTCGCCTGCGACATTCATTTCTTCCTGCATCTGCAGCACCTCTCTTTCCGATTGGGTCTTGCCCTTTCTGACAGCTATGTATTTGGATTTGCTAAAACTCCCAATTTCGAGAAAATTTTTTGAAATTATTTTTTCGAAGTGGTGTTTCATCATCTGCTGACAGGGGATATGTATTTGAAAAGGGAGAAAGTCCTAATTTCGACATGAAAAAACATCCCGTGTGAGAAACAACATGGGATGTGGAAAATAACATAGGAAGATTTACCGCAACATCTGATGTCCCGGCTATGTGGAGTATGTGTGTTTTAACATAGTATGTTTACGGGATGTTAGGGATGTTGCCGCCGACATACGGATGTGGGAGATGTTTCTTTATTTATGATGAAGGTTGTCTGCCACATCCTATGTTGCGGTCGACATGCAATGTGGGAATGCAACAATTGAATAATGAGAAGGTTAGAAACGACATCGCTATGTGTGACAGAACATACGATGTCGTTTTTTGTCCCCGGACAGAAAGGACAAAAATATGTGAATGCATTAAATAAGGAAACATTACAGAAAAAATAAAAAATTTTGAATTTTGTCACACCAAATTGGGAGTTTTGGACTTTTTCAATACATAGCTGTCGGAAGGAGCAATCCTTACTAATTTTGGAAAGGAGAAAGAACCTATGGGAATCGGAAGATACAACAGCGAAGGCTATAAGGATCTGGTGCCACAGATGGCTATTGCAGAGATTGAGAAGGCAGAAAGAAAAGAACTTCATAAGTGGAGACCTCTTGTATATATCTGTTCGCCATTTTCGGGAGACATCGAAGGAAATACACAAAAGGCAAGAGATTATAGCCGTTTTGCAGTGGACCAGGGAGCAGTTCCTTTGGCACCACATTTATTACTTCCACAGTTTATGTCTGAAAAGACAGAGAGGGAACTTGCAATGTTTATGGATATGGTATTCCTCGGCAGATGTGAGCAGTTGTGGGTGTTTGGCAGCAACATTTCAAAAGGAATGGCTGCAGAGATTGAAAAGGCAAAGCAGAAGAAAATGAAGATCCGTTATTTTATGGAAGATTGTATGGAGGTTAAGTAATGGAAGAAACAAGAGAAGTAATACAAGACAGAATGATTTGTGGTTTGGCCACAATCCTGCCAATTGATAAGTTTGTTTGTATGAAAGCCTATATCGAACATTTGTCAGATGCAGAATTTAATCGTTTTGCAGAAGAGATGAAGGGATATGCAAAGGAAAACTGCTCAATAAAAGAGTATGCAGAACTTCAGTTGGCGGCAAGAAAAGCATATGGAGTCACATCGGATAATTCCGCATTAAATATTCTTCCGCTTGATATTATGTCGGAAAGAAATGCCAAAGAAGTATGGGATGAAATCGACTCTCACACTCCTTCGGACAATATCTATCTTACTGCGGAGGATGACAAGGAAATCATTACTCTTTGGGAACACAACAAAACAGAAGATATCACAATTCCTTCTGATTTGTTTTTTGCAAATACAGTTCCGTTGCTTGATATGAGAGTAACCATTGATGAGTCGGATTTGGAAAACGGTGGTGTGTATCCTTGCAGAATTATCATCTTTGAGGATTATGCAGATAGGCTGAAAGGTCTTAGAGATAATGCGGCGGCAATGGTAGGTGCTGTGATACCGGGAGGACTTGCAAAGTACAGTATGTTCATACCAATTCTTGCAGTCAGAGGGGTGGATGCACTTGCCTTTGGTGGTGTTGGACTTCGCAATTATGATCCTGAGTATGTTGAATATCTGAAGAAGAATTCCAGTATTTACGATGTTAACAGAGTTGCGCATGCCTTTATGGAAACATGGTATGGTATCCAGATTGCTCTATTGCATCCAACGGTTAAGAACATCTTTAAGGGTGGACGCAAGGAAAGAGATGGCGAGGCAAAGTTCGATAAAAAGCCGGGAACAAAAAGACCTGTGAGATACATCAAAAAGCGTGTCATCAATAAAGATGATATTCAGAGATGTCTAAACGGTGATGGAGAGGCAGTCAATCGACATACGCTTGTTTGGTATGTTATCGGACATTGGAGAAAACTTGCAAATGGAACAAAGCAGTTCATCAAGCCTTATTGGAAAGGTCCACTTCGTGAACTCAAGATGGCACTTGATGATAGGGAAAGAGAAATCGTGACGGGAGGAACAGCAAATGCCTGAATTAAAACAAGAAATCAGATTATGGGTTTCAAGTGGATGCGGCAATCAGAAGAATTGCAGATATCCATATGAAAAAGTGGTAAGCACAACAGAGGACTTAAAGACAGCTGTAGCTTTTGACCATACTTTCATCAGCTTTAAGAGCAATTATCGTAATGAGGATAATTTTGAATTTGCAGACGCACTTGCTGTTGATTGTGATAACGGACACACGGACGAAAAGGACAAATGGATAAGAAGTGACGATATTGCGATGGCTTTCCCGGATGTTTCTTTTGTTATATACACAAGCCGTAATCACATGAAGGACAAAGGGTCATCGGTTGCAAGACCAAGATTCCATGTAATCTTTTTTATCGACAGAATTACAAGTGCCGCTGATTACAAAGCACTCCTTAAGAGAGTGCAGGATTACTTTCCATATTTTGATACCAAAGCTTTAGATGCTGCGAGATTTTTCTATGGAAATGCAGACTGCGAAATCACGGTACAGGAAGGTAATACAAATTTAACACAGTTTTTTAGTGAAGAAGATGCTTTCGCCAATATGGGTGAGGAGATTCAGGAAGGCAGCAGAAATGCCTCGATGTTCAAGTGGGCAGTACGCTCAATGAAACGCTATGGGAATACAGAAGAATCCAAAAAGTGCTTTTACTTGCAGGCGGAAAAATGCAATCCACCACTTGATGATGAAGAACTTCAGACCATATGGAGAAGTGCTGCAAGGTACTATAAGAAAATTGCCAGTCAGCCGGATTATGTGCCACCGCAGGAATACAACAATCCTGGACCAACGAAGTGGGTAGAACCTATTCCATTTAGAAAGTACAAGATGGAGGAGTTCCCGGTAGATGCCCTTCCAGCTGATCTTGCTGATTATGTGATTGAGGCATCTGAAAGTACACAGACCCCGGTTGATATGGCAGGTACTGTTGCAATTTCCATGCTTTCAACTTGTGAGCAGGGAAAGATTTTAGTGGAAGGAAAGCCGGACTGGAGAGAACCCGGCAACACCTATGCCGAGATTATCCTGCCACCTTCAGAAAGAAAGTCGGCAATCCTTAATGCTATGACACCGCCTATCAATAAATATGAAATTCAGTACAACAACAGAAATGCTGCAGCTTTAGAAGCCAACAAGATGCAGAAAAGAATCCTTGAAAGAAAGCAGAAGTCCATCGAGGATCAGATTGCAAAAGGCAAGGCAGAGCCGGAAGAGTTACAGCAGATAGCACAGGAAATTGCTGACTTTGTGGAATTAAAACCACTGCAGCTTTATGTGGATGATATTACTACAGAAAAACTTGTATCAGTTCTTTCTGACAATGGTGGACACGCATCCCTTATCTCATCAGAGGGTGGAATCTTTGATACCCTCGCAGGTATTTATACCAAAAATGTAAATATTGATGTCATGTTGAAAGGCTACTCAGGAGATACCATCCGTGTTGACCGTATTGGCCGTGAAAGTGAATGCATCATGCATCCTGCTCTTACGATTCTTCTTATGGCACAGCCGTCTGTGGTATCGGATGCATTAAGCAACACTACCTTCAGAGGCAGAGGTCTTACAGCGAGATTTCTTTACTGTATGCCGGACTCCAATGTCGGAAAGAGAAAGTATCGCAGTAAGCCAGTCAATCCTGAAACCTACAACAGATATGAGCGTCTGATTGTAAATCTTTTAGAAGATGAATACAAGGACGAGCCTGAGATCATTACGCTTTCCACGGAGGCAGATAAGCTGCTTGAGGATTTCGCAGAGGAACTCGAACCAAGGTTAGTTGATGACCTCGCGGAAATTGCAGACTGGGCAGGTAAGCTTGTAGGTAATGTGCTTCGTATCTCTGGTCTGCTTTGCAGGGCATCAGTCATCAGAAGTCATGACTTCCTTGATGTGGCAGAGCCACTTGTGGTGGATGGACCAACAATGAAAAATGCTATCCGCCTTGGCAGATATTACTTAAACCACGCACAGGCAGCTTACTCGGTTCTTCCAGAAGATGCAATGTATCGCAAGGCAAAAAGAATCTTAGATATGCTCCGTGAAAAAGGACTTACGGAGTTTGACAGGAGAGAGGCTATGCGTTATTGCAGAACCTTCAAAACTGTATCGGAAATACAGCCAGTTTTAGATTTCCTCGATGATTACGGATATATTGCGGTAAAGCCAGAACCTGCGACGGGAGTCGGAAGACCTGCTCTTCCAAAATATCTCGTCAATCCATTATGGAAAGCAGAGTAATGTCCTTTTTGTCACACGGCTGTCCTAACGAAGTGTGACAGAAAAAACGCAGTAACTACGGGCAACTCTGAATTTTGTCCTTTTTGTCCTGAACCCTTATATAGGCAAAATTGTAATTATTTATTTATATATAGATTTTTACATTTAAGTCCATTCCTATAAGGACAAGTGTGACAAAAGGACAAAATTCGATAAAGCCTTAAAAATAAAGGATTTTTAGAAAACACAGCTAAAGCATTAATACCAAAATCGACTGTGACATAAATGACAAAATTAAGCAGGTACCCATTTTACATTGTTGGGGGGATTGCGAAAGCAGTTGATAATGCGGCGGCAAAAAATAGGAGGCTGTAAAGCAATGAGAGAAAAATATATAGAACAAAGACTTGTGGCAGCAGTCAAGAAAAGAGGAGGCATTTGTCCGAAATGGGTAGCACCGGGATTTGACGGTGTCCCGGACAGACTTGTATTTCTGCCACATCACAAATTTGGAATGGTTGAGGTTAAGGCACCAGGCAAGAAACCAAGACCGTTACAGGAATCAAGGCATAAGCTGTTTGCGGCATTAGGCTTTAAGGTTTATGTGCTTGATAGGACAGAGCAGATTGAAAATATTCTTGATGAGATTGGAGGGAAAAAGGATGCAGTTCATTCCACATGATTATCAGAAATACACCATTGATTATATGGTAAGCCATCCGATAACGGCAGCCATATTGGATATGGGACTTGGAAAAACGGTGTGTACTTTAACAGCCATAGACAAGCTTATCAATGATGAGTTTGAAGTAAGGAAGGTTTTGGTGGTAGCACCTCTTCGTGTAGCAAGAAGTACGTGGCCGGCGGAGATTGAGAAATGGGATCATCTTAAAAATCTTACTTATTCGGTAGTTCTTGGAAATCCAAAAGAGAGGATAGCCGCACTTAAGAAGGATGCAGATATCTACATTATCAATAGGGAGAATCTTCCGTGGCTTATGGAGCAGGACAAGAAATTGCTTGATTTTGATATGGCAGTTTTGGATGAGCTTTCATCATTTAAGGCAGCATCTCAAAGAACGAAGGCATTTATAAAATTCAGACCTAGGCTTAAAAGAGTTGTGGGACTTACCGGGACTCCAAGCAGTAATGGTTTGATGGATTTGCACTATGAGTTTCGTTGCCTTGATATGGGTGAGAGATTATTTCAGTTTATTGGAAGATACAGAACAGCTTTCTTTCGACCAGACAGATTTAATGGAAATATCGTGTATTCCTACAAGGCACTTCCTGGTGCAGAGGATGAGATTTATAAAAGGATCTCTGATATCACGATATCCATGAAAGCCATCGACCATCTGAAAATGCCGGAACTGATTATCAACGAATATCCCGTCATATTGGATGAGAAGGAAAGAGCCAAATATGATGATATGAAAAATCAGCTTATTATCCAACTTCCAGAAGGAGAGGTTACTGCAGCTAATGCGGCAGCACTTTCAAACAAGCTGTCACAGATGGCAAATGGAGCCGTTTATACAGATGATGAAAATACCATGCATATTCATGACCGAAAACTTGAGGCATTAGAGGATATTGTTGAATCAGCAAATGGGAATCCGATATTAGTGGCTTATTGGTATAAGCACGATTTGGAAAGAATCGAACTTTTGCTTAAAAAGCTGAAAGTGAATTATTCCAAAATCGGAAGTGCCGAGAGTATCGAGAAATGGAACAAGGGAGAGATTGCAGTTGGGTTAATCCATCCTGCATCAGCCGGACATGGCCTAAATCTTCAGAGTGGTGGTTCAACACTTGTGTGGTTTGGACTTACCTGGTCTTTGGAGTTGTATCAGCAGACCAATGCAAGATTATGGAGGCAGGGTCAGTCATCAAAGACCGTTGTGGTACAGCACATAATTGCAAAGGACAGTATTGATGAAAAAATAATGAAGGCATTGCAGCAGAAGGACAGTACACAGAATGCCTTAATCGATGCAGTCAGAGCAGAACTGTAAATCAGAGTCAATCAGAGTCAATCCGTGGGAACTAAAAATTCAAACGGAGGTACTTATATGAGCAGTTTGCATTTAGACCCATATGAGGAACTTGCCAATGCAGTGATACTGCAGGCAGTTAAGGATTATAGGGATGCGCTAAAAACACTTTCAAAGAATCCGATGAGTATTGACGGCAATAAGGTAAAGGGAGAAGTTGAGAGGTTCTTTCATTCGAGACAGTTCTCCATATATACAGACCTTGACCCGAATATGCTTTTGAGGAAACTGAACGAGGAGGTGGCGGCATGACAGCGAAGGAATACTTGGGTCAGGCTTACCGACTCGAAAATAAAATAAGGTTACAGCAAAGAAGGATTGCAGAACTTAGGGAATTAGCAACATCTGTTTCTTCTCCGGGGTTCGAGGAGCATTACAGTGCGACCAGAAACCTTGATGCACCATTTGTGAAAACCTTGGAGCGTATTATGGAATATCAGGAAGAGGCAGATAAGAGAATAGTGCTGTTACTTGATTTAAGGGAGCAGATAAGAACGGGCATCGATGAGATGGAAAGTCCAGACGAGGCTTTGGTTATTGAACACCGTTATATCTACAATATGTCATGGGCAGATATTGGTATAGAGCTAAATGCCGATGAGCGTACAGTACGCAGATGGCATAACAAGGCATTGTCCCATTATCCGATTCCAGAAAATCCAATAAAAATATAAATGCGCCGAAAATGTCCGGGTTTGTCTGTAGATGTCCAAGGGTATATGTGCTATTATGGTATCGTGAAAAAAGAATGACAAAGCGGCAACGCATGAAGCCTTCATGGTGGCAACCCCACTATGAGGGCTTTTATTATGCCCAAATGTCGAATCCAACATGGGTATGTTGCGGATGTGGTTCATGTGTAAATCCAACACGGTATGTTACGGGATGTTGTTTTTAACATGGCTATGTTGCCGCCACATACGAATGTTGAGAATGTGGAAACGGAGGTAGGAATGTGGGATACAGAAAAGTAGGTTATTTAGAACAATGCTTTTACATCCTTCGTTACTGGTTCAGGAAAAGGAGGGATGACCGTGCCAAGAAAGGCTAAGCATCCATGCCATCATCCCGGCTGTCCTAATGTGACTGACGGAAGGTTCTGCGAGGAACATCAAAAGGAAGAGAACAGACGTTACGAGAAGTACCAGCGTGATCCCAACACAAGGAAGCGTTATGGCAGAGCGTGGAAACGCATCCGTGACAGCTATGTTAAGACTCATCCTTTTTGTGAAGTTTGTTTTGAGAAGGGTGTGCTTGTAGAGGTTGAAGAGGTTCATCATAAGAAACCACTGTCAGAAGGTGGTACACATGATAGGAGTAACCTCATCAGTTTGTGCAAGGCATGTCACTCAAAGATCCATGCCGAGCGTGGAGACAGATGGCACGGAAGAAAAAGTGATTCATATGAGTAGAGCATCAGCAGATATAAAAAATATATTTGTTGGTGCTTTTTATATGAAAAGAAATTTGACCTAGGGGGCGGTCTTTATCTCTAGAAAATATTTTTCAGGGCAACGGTGCCGCCCCTTCGTGTGTACTTTTTGCGTTTTTGAACGGGGTATTAAACCCCTAATCGTTAAAAAATATAAGGAGTTGATGAAATGGCTAGAGACGGAACTGCTCGTGGCTCCAATATCAAGGTTAATGCCGGAAGAAAATCCAAGGCATTAGCTGAAAAGGTAGCAACGGGAAATCCTGGTGGTAGAAAACTGAAAGTCATTGACCTGCCGGAAGGGACAGAACTCGAAGGAGCAGATATCCCTGAACCTAGTGCGTACATAAAATCTAAGCAGAAAGCGGCGGGCGAGTTTGATGCAGAAAATATCTACAGATATATCTATATGTACCTTAAGGAAAAAGGCTGCGACAAACTGGTGAGCAAGCACTTGGTGGAACAGTACGCAATGAGCGTATCCCGACTGATGCAGTGCGAAGAGGCTATATCCGAATACGGATTCCTTTCTAAGCATCCGACAACGGGAGCTGCTTGTGCATCCCCATTCGTGGCAATGGCTCAGAACTATCAAAAACAGGTAAACACAATATGGTACCAGATCTTCCAAGTGGTAAGGGAAAATTGCTCGACAGATTTCAATCCCGATGATGCAGACCCAATGGAGATTCTGTTACGAAGTAGAGGATAAGGAGAATTTCATAATGATAGAAAAAGTAAATCCATGCCACCCGGATAAAGTGGCAGACCGAATTGCAGGTGCTATAGTTGATTTGGCATATGCTGCAGAGGATAATCCAAGGATTGCCGTGGAAGTACTGATTGGACATGGTGTGTGCCATGCGATTATTGAAACTTCGGCTACCCTTGATGAGAGAGATATCGAAGATGCAATTTTCAGAATTGCCGGGGATGTGCAGACAGATATAGTAATCGTGCCACAGGACGAACACTTATCTGATAATCAGAAAGGTGCTATCCGTTGTGGGGATAATGGAATATTTAAGGGAATGCCACTTACAGATGAACAGAAGAAATTATCGGTGGTTGCAAGATGTATTTATGACAGATACCCAACAGATGGAAAATACATTCTTGATGGGGACAGACTTATTATCTGTCAGAGCAATGCAGATAAAACTACACTTGAGGAACTTTACCCAGGAGCAGAGGTCAATCCTATAGGTGCCTGGGTGGGAGGTACAAATGTAGATACGGGGGCTACGAACCGCAAACTTGGTTCTGATATGGCAGACTCTGTCACAGGCGGAGGGCTTCACGGGAAAGACTTGTCCAAGGCAGATGTATCTGTAAACATTTATGCATTCCTGAAAGCACAGGAGACAGGAGTTCCCGTTACACTTTGTTGTGCTATTGGGGATGAAACAATAGACGGAAAGCCATATTCAGAAATCGTGCAGATTGCAAGAGACTATATTGCAGACCGTGGCGGATTCGAGGCTTTTGCAGAATGGGGGTTATTCTGATGGGAAAACATACAACGGAAATGAAAATGGTTGAGACTTCCAAACTGATACCATATGTGAATAATGCGAGAACCCACTCACAGGAGCAGGTCAATAAACTCCGGGGGTCTTTGCGTGAGTTCGGTTTCATTAATCCTGTTATCATCGATTCTGATTTTAACGTGATAGCCGGACACGGCAGACTGATGGCTGCAAAGGAAGAGGGCATTGAGGAAGTTCCATGTGTATTGGTGGATTACTTAACCGAGGCACAGAAGAAAGCCTACATTCTTGCAGACAACAGATATGCACAGGACGCAGGCTGGGATGAGGAACTTTTAAGACTTGAAATTGAAGCCTTGGAGGGAATGGACTTTGATGTATCTCTTACGGGTTTTGATGATCAGGAAATAGCAGACCTCTTTGCAGATGGCGAAAGCACAGGAGCAGAAGATGATGATTTTGATTTATCCGATGCACTTGAAAAGGCAGCTTTTGTTGAAAGAGGGGATGTATGGCAGGTCGGGAGACACAGACTTATGTGCGGAGATGCTACTTCGCCAGAAGATGTTGCTACCCTAATGGATGGGAAAAAGGCAAATCTCATCATCACGGATCCGCCGTATAATGTGGCATTCGAGTCCTCTGATGGACTTTCAATTAAAAATGATAAGATGGAGAACGATAAGTTCTACGAATTCTTACTCGCAGCATTTAAGAACATGGCCGAGCATCTTGAAAAGGGTGGCTCGGCTTATGTATTTCATGCAGATACAGAAGGACTCAATTTCAGAAAGGCATTTATTGATGCAGGTTTCCATTTATCCGGCTGTTGCATTTGGGTTAAGAATTCCCTCGTGCTTGGCAGGTCAGATTATCAATGGCAACATGAACCTGTGCTTTATGGATTTTTACAGAATGGTAAGCATTACTGGAGCAAGAACGCAGGTCGTTCTCAGACTACCATTTGGAACTTCGATAAGCCAAAGAAGAATAAGAACCATCCTACTTCCAAGCCACTTGACTTACTTGCATATCCTATTGGAAATTCAAGCCAAGAGAATGCAATTGTAATTGATACTTTTGGTGGATCTGGTTCGACTCTTATGACTTGTGAACAGACCAACCGTATCTGTCATACGATGGAACTTGATGAGAAATATGCTTCTGTAATTTTACGCAGATATGTAGAGGATACAGATGATGCAGACAATGTGTATGTAATTCGTAACGGAGAAAAGCTTATGTACTCCGACCTTGTGAAGGAGGTTGATTTTGGAGATGGAACAACAGAATAGTAAAGCAATGACCCTCGGTAGTCTTTTTGATGGTTCCGGGGGTTTTCCATTGGGTGGAGTGCTTGCAGGTATTACACCGAAATGGGCATCGGAGATTGAGCCATTTCCTATCAGAGTTACAACGGCTCGATTTCCTAATATAAAACATTATGGAGATATATCTACACTTGATGGTTCAGAACTTGAGCCTGTGGATATCATCTCGTTTGGCAGCCCCTGTCAAAATCTGTCGGTGGCTGGCAAAAGAGAAGGCTTGGATGGTGACCGTTCAAGTCTTTTTTATGAGGCAATTAGAATTGTTAAAGAAATGAGGGAGGCTACCAATGGAAAATATCCAAGATATATCGTCTGGGAAAATGTCCCAGGAGCATTCTCCTCAAATAGGGGAGAAGACTTCAAGGCAGTCCTTACTGAAATCTGCAAAGTCAAAGACGAGCAGGTGTCAATATCTAAACCTGCAAAATGGGAAAATGCAGGACGCATCATGGGAGACGGTTACTCAGTTGCATGGAGACTCCTCGATGCTCAGTATTGGGGTGTACCCCAGAGAAGACAACGAATCTACCTTGTCGCAGATTTTGATGGAGGGAGTGCCGGAAAAATATTATTTGAGTCCGAAGGCTTGTCAGGGTATTCTGCGCAGGGCTTCAAGTCGTGGCAAAACGCTGCCAATGGTATTACAGAAGGCATTGGAGAAACAGGCAGCCAAGACAGCTTGATGTTTGAGAACCATTCACAGGATACAAGGTATCGTGGTCCCCTTGCTGTTGCACAGACTGTTTCTTCTACTTATGGGACAGGTGGAAACAATCAGCCGTTCGTAGTTCAGACACCAAAGACTTTGAAAGTCAGATGTGGCTGTGAGGGTGGTGGCAAGGGAGCATTGGTACAGGATAATCTGTCAGCTACCTTAAGCACCAATAATGACCAGACATTATTCCAACCGAGAGCCTATGGTGTGTGTGCGAAGAACAGTAATTCCATGAAATCAGATAATCCGAACAGCGGATTTTATGAGGCAGATACATCAAGATGCCTTGATGCCAATGGTGGGAATCCTACCTGTAATCAGGGTGGCATTGCAGTTATTGAAGGCAACGGCAGCCGTCCTTCCCACAGGGGAGATGGCTATAAGGAATCCGATGTGATGTATACCTTAAACGCCACAGAGCAACACGCAGTTGCTTTTGCAGAAGTTCATGCAACACTATCAGCAAACGATGGTCCCAAGGGTCCATCCAGCCAGATGATGAAGAACCCGGAAGAGAATTTTGTGGGTGAGGTTTCCTATGGTATAGGCAGACCTGCCATGAACCAAGGCTACAATGCCAAGTTCAGCTTTCAGATTGAAGAGGAAGTCGAACCGACCCTTGTGGCATCTGGAGCATCCGGGGTTGCCCATCCGAGATTTTCTTCATCGAAGGCATCATTCTTTACCGAGGCAAATGAGGAGTGTGCAAATACACTTGTTGCTACTGATTATAAAGACCCACCAATTGTAAATGACGGTGATGAAGTTGATTATATTGTCCGTAGACTTACACCAACCGAATGTGCGAGACTTCAAGGTTTCCCGGATTGGTGGTGTGATGACCTTGGCATTCCTGATCCAACAGATGAGGATATTGCAAAGTGGAGAGAAGTCTTTGAAACTCATGCGAAAGCAATCGGAAAGACTACGAAACCAAAGTCTGATGCACAGATAAGGAAATGGCTGCAGAACCCACAGAGCGATTCGGCAGAATATAAAATGTGGGGAAACGGAGTGGCTCTTCCGAATGTTTTCTTCGTGCTTGCGGGTATCAAATATTATTCAGATTTATCACAGAAATAGCTTGCTATTATGTGCCTTCAGAGTGATATATGTACATACCAAAAAATCATAAGGAGGTACAAAACATGGTACTACATTTCAATGTAACAAAGGACAAACGAAAAGCTATGGTTCAGGCAATCGAGAAGGAAATCGGGGGTAAGGCAAAATACCTCGGAGTTCCTTCCTGCGCCTACGAAATTGGGAACTTTACGGTAGGAAAGAATGGAGAATTGGAATTCGGAGATTTTGATGACCTTGATGAGGTTGCACCGATTGTTGATGCCTGCGTTTTGGCAACAGGGGTCAGCCCAGCAGAATGGAACAACAATGAAAAGGGGGAAGAAGAACCCGACAGTGAGCCGAATAAAGGGGCAGAAACGGGCGAGAGCCTTGGACTTACGGTTTCCATACCACTTGAAAAGGTAGAAGTAGGCAACCTAGCAAGCATTCTGGATGCAAAAGGAGATTTGATAAAAAAGGCACTTGGTATTACCAACCTAAGATTTACTACAGATGAAGAAAATATTTCCTTCCTTTGGTTTGAAGAGGTAAAGCCGGAAGAGGCACTTGCCTACACTAAATTCATATCAGCCATTTGCGAGATGAGTAAAAAGCAGAAGAGAGTGACTGCAAAGCCAAAGGAAAATGAGAATGAGAAATACGCATTCAGATGTTTCCTTTTAAGGCTTGGGTTCATCGGGGATGAATTCAAGGCAGACAGAAAAATCCTTCTTTCAAAACTGGATGGCTCGGCTGCATTTAAGGCAGGAGCGAAGAAAGGGGGCGAACAGTAATGTTTTTCCCACCAAGAGATATTGTAAATAAGGTAAAGGAACAGTACCCGGCGGGTTCAAGGGTTGAACTGATTTCCATGAACGACCCATACAGAGATATTCCAAGTGGAACGAAGGGAACTGTTACGGAGGTGGATGACACAGGTACAATCCATGTGCATTGGGATAACGGATGCTGCCTTGGGGTTGTCTATGGAGAGGACTCCTGCAGAAAACTAAGTACCGTGAAAGTCATCTGCTATAACGATGAGGAAGTATGGGACAGCCGGGAGGATGCTTTGGAATTTTATATGAAAGCAATGGCAGGCTCAGAAGGAAGTGAGCAGGAACGATATGCCAAGATTGTGGCGGAACTTGCGATGGGAAAGGCTGTCTGCACGGATGGGGAAGAGTAGAATAACGCTGGAAAGATACACAATAAAAGGTGTGTATGTGCTAGGGGGTGGATGCCATGAATGAAAGATTATTGGAGAACCTTGCTAGATGGATGATTAGCCACGGCACCATAATTTCAGACAGAGAACGGAGCAACTATTATACAGCAGTTCGAATCATAATACTTAATTGGAGAGGAAATGAATACACAATTGTGCAGGTTGATGGAATGACCTGCAGAATAGACAAAAACTAAATATCAAACAGGGGCAGAGCCGTTGGCTCTGTTTCTTGTTGCATTTAGAATTTTTGAGTCACCTTTGGGTGGCTATTTTTATTGGAAAGGAGGCAGGAGTTTGCGAAAACTGAAAAAATATGTGCCGACCAGATTTATGGCAGAGGATTCTCACTATGATAAAGCCGAGGCAGATTTTGCTGTGAACTTTATTGAGAACCTCTGTCATACAAAAGGAACATGGGCGAGAAAGAAATTTGAACTTATGGATTGGCAGGAGCAGATTATAAGGGATGTGTTTGGAACAATAAAGCCAAACGGATATAGGCAGTTCAATATGGCTTATGTTGAAATTCCCAAGAAAAATGGTAAGAGTGAATTGGCAGCCGCTGTAGCACTTTTACTGCTTTGCGAGGGAGAACAGCGTGGAGAGATATATTCGTGTGCTGCAGATAAGAACCAAGCGAAAATCGTATTTGATGTGGCTGCTGACATGGTGAGATTTTCAAAATCCTTAAGCAAACGAATCAAGATATATGAGTCTCAGAAGAAGTTGGAATACTTACCAACGAAAAGTACCTATCAAGTATTATCCGCCGATGTTTCCAATAAGCATGGTTTTAATACCCACGGGGTAATTTTTGATGAGTTGCATACCCAGCCGAACCGTAAATTATATGATGTTATGGTTCAGGGTTCGGGAGATGCCAGAATGCAACCCCTTTACTTTTTGATAACCACAGCCGGGAACAACACTGAAAGTATCTGTTATGAGGTACATCAGAAGGCTTTGGATATCATGGAAGGGCGAAAGCATGACAGTACTTTTTATCCTGTAATCTTTGGTGCAGGAGTTGAGGAAGATTGGACAGACCCAAAGGTATGGAAGAAAGCAAATCCATCACTTGGAGAGACTATCGGTATCGATAAAGTCGAGGCCGCCTGTGAATCTGCAAGACAGAATCCCGGCGAAGAGAATGCTTTTAGACAGCTTCGTCTGAATCAATGGGTAAAACAGAGCATCCGTTGGATGCCAATGGAAAAGTGGGATGCCTGTGCATTCCCGGTAAATGAGGATGATCTGGAAGGACGTGTATGTTATGGAGGACTTGACCTTTCAAGCACCACAGACCTTACATCCTTCTGCTTGGTATTTCCACCGATTGATGAGGATGATAAATATTATGTTCTTCCTTATTTCTGGTTGCCGGAAGAGACTCTTGATTTGCGAGTCCGAAGGGACCATGTAAATTATGATGTATGGGAAAAACAAGGGTACATTCAGACCACGGAAGGAAATGTGGTTCACTATGGTTATATTGAAAAATTCATAGAACACCTGGGCGAGAGGTTCAATATCCGGGAGATTGCATTTGACCGATGGGGAGCAGTCCAGATGGTACAGAACCTTGAAGGCATGGGATTTAATGTCGTGGCAATGGGCCAGGGATTTGCATCAATGTCACCACCTACAAAGGAACTTATGAAACTGACCCTTGAACAGAGGATTGCACATGGCGGGCATCCCGTTCTTCGGTGGAATATGGATAACATTTTTATTCGTACTGACCCTGCTGGAAATATCAAGGCAGATAAATCAAAATCAACAGAAAAGATAGATGGTGCCATAGCCTGTATCATGGCACTTGATAGAGCAATAAGATGTGGAAACGATACGAGCGAGAGCGTCTACGATACCCGTGGACTTCTCGTTTTTTAGTTGGTAAAGGAAGGTGAACATTATGGGAATTTTCAGTGGAATATTTAAATCGAGGGATGCACCCACAAACAGAACTGCAGGCAGTGCCTACAGTTTTTTTCTTGGGCAGAGTGCTGCCGGGAAAAGGGTAAATGAAAGAAGTGCCATGCAGACATCGGCGGTTTATGCCTGTGTCAGAGTTATATCGGAATCGGTGGCAAGCCTGCCATTACATCTGTACAGATACAACAAGGATGGTGGCAAGGAGAAAGCCATCGACCATCCGTTGTACCACCTGTTACACGATGAGCCAAACCCGGAAATGACGGCATATTCCTTTTTTGAGGTGGCACTTACGCATTTGCTTTTGTGGGGCAATTCCTACAGTCAGATTATCAGAAATGGAAAGGGAGAGGTCATTGGTCTTTACCCGCTCATGCCGGACAGAATGACGGTAGACAGGGATGAGAAAGGACATCTCTATTATGAGTACATGGTATCTTCCGATGATGCCCCGACAAATAAAGGTTCCACAGTGAGGTTAAAGCCGGAGGATGTCCTGCACGTTCCGGGATTATCCTTTGACGGTCTGGTTGGATATTCTCCAATCGCTATGGCCAAGAATGCCATCGGTCTTGGTATCGCAGCCGAGGAGTACGGAAGTAAATTCTATGCGAATGGGGCTGCACCCAGTGGTGTACTTGAACATCCGGGAACACTCAAAGACCCAAGTAAGGTAAGGGAGAGCTGGACACAGACCTTTGGCGGTTCTGCAAATTCCAACAAGGTGGCTGTGTTGGAAGAAGGAATGAAATATACACCGATTTCCATCAATCCGTCCGAGGCACAGTTCCTTGAAACGAGAAAGTTTCAGGTAACGGAAATCTGCAGGATATTCCGTGTTCCACCGCATATGGTTGCAGACCTTGAAAAGAGTTCCTTTTCAAATATTGAACAGCAGTCTTTGGAATATGTGCAGTACACACTCCGCCCTTGGCTTACGAGACTGGAGCAGGCAATGGCACGGAAGCTGTTTACGGAAGAGGAGAAAAAGACCTATTTTGTAAAGTTCAATGTGGACGGACTCCTTCGTGGAGATTATCAGAGCCGTATGAACGGCTATGCCACAGCAAGACAGAATGGGTGGATGTCTGCAAATGACATAAGGGAACTGGAGAACCTTGACCGTATTCCTGCTGAACTTGGCGGGGATTTATACCTTATCAATGGAAATATGACAAAGCTGGAGGATGCGGGTATCTTCGCAGCCGAAGGCACAAAAAATGGAGAGGAGGATTCCGATGAGGGACAAGAAGAAGTTCTGGAACTGGAAGAACAGGAAAGTTCTGAACCAGGAAACAAACGAAGAAATCGTAGAACGAACACTTGAGTTATACGGCACCATTGCCGAGGAGAGCTGGTTCGATGACGATTTTACACCTCAGATGTTCAAGGATGAATTGAATGCCGGAAGTGGTGACATTACGGTATGGATTAATTCTCCGGGAGGTGACTGTGTGGCGGCTGCACAGATTTACAATATGCTCGCAAATTACAAGGGAAATGTCACAGTCAAGATTGACGGCATCGCAGCATCGGCTGCATCCGTGATTGCTATGGCTGGACATACAGTTTTAATGTCCCCGGTATCCATGATGATGATTCATAACCCTGCGACAGTAGCTTTCGGTGACCATACCGAGATGGCAAAAGCTATCGAGATGCTTGAGGGGGTTAAGGATTCCATTATCAATGCGTATGCGTTAAAGACCGGGATGTCGAGAGCGAAGTTATCCCGTCTTATGGATGCAGAAACATGGATGGATGCCACAAAGGCCGTGGAACTCGGCTTTGCTGATGACATTATCACAAGAAATGCTTTTCCTACTAAGGAAGAGGATGAAGATGAGGATGAGCCGAAGGAAGGCGAATCAGAGAAGCAAGAAAGCACCGAAGAGGATGAGAAAAAGAAATCATCCAATTCCGTGCTTTTTTCACGCAAGGCGGTAAACAATGCCCTTCTTAACAAGTTGGAGGAGCATTACAAAAAGCCAAGCGTAGATGTAACCAAGCAGGCAGAAATCCCTGCTGTAACCAAGCCGGATGGTGTATCTGCAGATGAAATCAGAAACCGTCTGGAACTAATCAAAAAGTATATTTAAGGAGGAACTCGAACATGAGAGTACAGGAATTAATTGAGAAGAGAGCAAAGGTGTGGGAAACAGCAAAGAACTTTGTGGATACCCACGAGGACAAGAACGGTAATCTTTCTGCCGAGGATGAGGAAACCTACAGCAGAATGGAGGATGAAATCGAGGAACTTACCAATTCCATCGAAAGACAGCAGAGAGCCGAGAGAAGGGAGCAGGAACTTTCCAAGCCTGTAAATTCCCCGATTACCGGAAAGCCTTATAAGGATGAGCCACAGGGAGAAGTAAAAACAGGACGTGCATCGGATGAGTATAAGAAGGCTATGCTTACAGCACTCCGTTCCAACTTCAGACAGGTATCCAATGTTCTTCAGGAAGGTGTGGATGCAGATGGCGGTTATCTTGTGCCGGAAGAGTATGACCATCGACTTATCGATGTGCTTACAGAGGAGAATATCATGCGTGGTATTGCCACAAAGATTACCACTTCCGGGGAGCATAAGATTAACATCGCAGCCACAAAGCCAGCGGCAGCATGGATTGAGGAAGGTGAGGCATTGTCTTTTGGTGATGCGACTTTTGAGCAGAAGATTCTTGATGCCCACAAACTCCATGTGGCAATCAAGATTACGGAAGAGTTGCTGTATGACAATGCATTCGGTCTTGAGAATTACATCATCACCGAATTTGGTAAGGCACTCGCCAATGCCGAAGAGGATGCATTCCTTAATGGTGATGGTGTCGGAAAGCCTACTGGTATCTTTGACAAGACCAAGGGTGGCGAATCCATCGGAACACTTACTGCAGCACTTAAGTCCGATGATATTCTTGACCTTATCTACAAGCTGAAGAGACCGTACAGAAAGAACGCATCCTTCATCATGAACGATGCTACCCTGGCACAGATTCGTAAGCTGAAGGATAACAACGGTCAGTACTTATGGCAGCCTTCTTATCAGGCAAATGAGCCGGATAAGATTCTCGGCTACAATATCAGAACATCTGCTTTCGCTCCTACAGATGCGATTGCCTTCGGTGATTATAAGTATTATAACATCGGTGACAGAGGTTCCCGTTCCTTCAAGCAGCTTAACGAGTTATTCGCCGGAAACGGTATGATTGGTTATGTTGCGAAGGAAAGAGTCGATGGTCTTCTTATCCTGCCGGAGGCAGTCAAGATTCTTGGTCTTAAGTCAGAAACAACCACAACGGCAACAAAATAGTAGCAATGGTTAAGGGAGTAGTGAAATGCTACTCCCTTTTATGTGAGGTGGAAAGATGATAATTACACTTGATGAAATGAAAAATTATCTGCGTGTTGACCACGAGGATGATGATATTCTTCTTGAAAGTCTGATTGCATCTTCACAACAGTTATGTATGGATGTGGCTCGTATCTCGGATGAAGAATCATTCGAGAAAGAGCCATGTTCCAAAGTGGCTGTCATGTATGCAGTTGCATATTTGTACGAACACAGGGAAGATGCAAACCATCTGGAACTGACTCTTTCCATCCGTGCTTTGCTATCGGGAATAAGGCAGGAGGGATTCTGATGGATGTAGCACTTCTTAATGTGAAGATTACTTTTCAGAAAAACTCTGTTGAGGTTGATGCAATCGGTAACCATAAAAACGGATGGACAGATTATTATACCTGCCATGCCACGGTCAGTGGAGAGAGTGGTAATGAAAAGCATACAGCCGGGACAACGGTTGAGGATAGTGACCTTGCATTTACCATTCGGTGGTGCAGGAAAGCTGCTGAAATTGATGTCACGGGATACAGAGTAGTCTTTCATGGAGAACTCTATAACATCACATCGGTTGACCACATGAATTACAAGAAAAAGAGCCTTAAATTCAGATGTCAGAAAGTGAGGAGATAAGATGGCAAATGTATCAATCGACAATCTTGCCTCTGAAATCATGAAGGGTCTGCAAGAATATAAAGACCTTGCAACGGCAGATATGAAGACGGCTGTAAGAAAAGCGGGAAAATCAGTGAAGAAGGATATCCAGGCAAATGCTCCAAAGAAAACAGGTGCCTACTCGAAGAGCTGGTCAGTTAAGACCACGAAAGAGACTTCTGACTCTTTGGAACTTACAGTTTATTCACCAAAGAAATATCAGCTTGCACATCTCTTGGAAAAAGGTCATGCCAAAAGAGGCGGTGGAAGGACAAAGGCAATGCCCCACATCGCTCCTGCAGAAGAAAATGCAGTAAAGGAACTCGAAAATGACATCAAAAAGGCACTTGGAGGTTCGTGATGGAAGAGTTAGTGAAAATCATAGAAGAGATGGGTATCCCTTTTGCCTATGACCATTTTGCAGAAGGGGAAAGTCCTGACCCACCGTTTATCTGCTATCTTCTCCCGGACGATGAAAATTTCGCAGCCGATGGGAAGGTGTATTACAGGATAAGCGGAGTCAGGATAGAACTGTATACGGATTTTAAGGATCCGATATTGGAACAGAAAGTAACAGCCGTGCTTGACAGCCACGGCATTTTTTATGCAAGGAACGAGGTATGGATAGAGGATGAAAAACTCTATGAAGTAGCCTTTGAATTTGCAATGCCAGTATAAGGAGGAATCGAAGATGGCTAACAAGAAGAACAAGGTAAAGTACAACCTTAAAAATGTACATTATGCTCTGCTGAATATTGACGAGGCGGGCAATGTTTCCTATGGCACTCCCGTACCGATTCCGGGTGCTGTGTCAATCGGTCTTGATGCAAATGGTGAGCCAAGTAACTTCTATGCAGATGGGTATGCGTATTACACCATCAGCAACAACATGGGTTATGAAGGTGACCTTGAGATTGCAATGGTGCCGGAGTCCTTCCGTGTGGATGTACTGAAGGAACAGCTGGATGACAACAAGGTACTTGTGGAGAATGCAAATGTGGAAACTGCCAATTTTGCACTCCTGTTTGAATTTGACGGGGATATCAAGAAAATCCGTCATGTCCTTTACAAGTGTGCTGCAAGCCGTCCTTCCATCGAATCCCAGACAAATGAGGATGAAATCGAAGTACAGACAGAGACGCTTTCCCTTAAAGCAACACCGCTTGCAAACGGTTTTGTAAAGGCAAAGACCGGGGATGACACTACAGATGCTGTTTACCAGGATTGGTATAAAGCAGTTTATATGACATCCACCACAACAAATACAGAAAGTGGGGTAGAATCATGAGTATCGTGAGAAAAGTAGAGATTGATGGTAAGCAGGTGCCTTTTAAGGCATCTGCAGCCATTCCAAGAATTTACAGAATTAAATTTAACCGTGACATTTACAAAGACCTTCGTTCCTTGGAGAAGGCTGTGGGAGAGGGGGATGAGGAGAACTCAAATCTAGATTTGTTCTCCCTTGAGATGTTTGAGAACATTGCTTATGTAATGGCCAAACACGCAGACCCGAATATCCCGGACACCCCGGAAGAGTGGCTTGATGAATTCAATACCTTTTCTATCTACCAGGTACTGCCTTCCATCATTGAACTCTGGGGTCTGAATGTACAGACGGAAGTGGAATCTAAAAAAAACTTCGCCCAACTGACCGCCCGATGACAACACCTCTATTCCTGCTCCGATGCGTACAGCTTGGCATAAGCATTCGTGACCTTGACCTTCTTACGATTGGTCTTGTGAACGATATGTACGCAGAGAACGGGAATGATGATTATAAGGGGTATAAGGAACTTGCTACACAGGCGGATTTTGACAAATTCTGATTGAAAAATTATCCTTTTTCTGCTATACTCTTCTGTGGAAAAAGGCTGATGTTTGTCAGCGACAAATTTGAATTTGAGGAGGTGATAAGATGACAGCATATATGAGATTAAGATAATACCGCGAGTTGTGTTGCGGTACATCCGTATTACATAACTCGCTTTCGGGCAAGAATGTAATAATGGAGGATGTCATGAATAAAATTATTAGATTTAATGACAGCGAAAAGCTTTTTCGTTGTCCAATATGTAAACGAAAGTTAAAGATGGTAGGCAATAGTTTGCTGTGTAGTAATAAGCATTGTTTCGATATTTCTAAATTAGGATATGTGAATTTTGCATTAAATCAAAAGCAATCTAAGCATTATAGCAGAACTTCTTTTGAAAGCAGAATGGATATTTTAGAAAAGGGATACTATTCACATATTCTTACGGAGATAACACATATATTGAGCAAGCTTGAAAACATAACAACTATTCTTGATGTCGGATGTGGTGAAGGATATTATTCTAGAAAAATCAAAGAACTATTTCAAGCAGATATAGTTGCTTTTGATATTTCAAAAGATGCCATTTCCCTTGCTTCAAAAAGAGACGGTAGTAAGTCTATAAAGTGGTTTGTGGGTGATTTGGAAAATATGCCAATTAGAGACCACTCAGTAGACTGTATACTGGACATATTTACACCAGCTAATTATTTGGAGTTCAATAGAGTTCTGACGGATAGCGGCTATATTGTAAAGGTTATTCCTGGGAATAAACATCTGATGGAGTTCAGAAACATTGCAAAAGAACATTTGAAAAATCAAGAGTATTCCAATGAGAATGTGATTAACTTATTCAAGAAGCAGTATTCTGTTATTTACCAAAAAAGAGTTTCAGAATCATATGAAATGCCGTTAGAGGATATTAAAATTTTTGCAGACATGACCCCACTGCTCTTCCATGTAGATAAAACTGAGATTGATTTCAAAAAGCTAAAAACTTTGACGATTGATGCAGAGATATTTGTGGGAAGTCTATAACGCTTGAAACTTTCAGTTTTTCAAAGTGAATCATAAGTAAAATAAATGTATAGGCATCAATCCTTAAATGGGTTGGTGCTTTTTTCATGCTCGGAGAAATCCGGGCATTTTTTATGCCCAAATTTAGGAGAGGGGAGGAAACCTATGGCAAGCAGAATACAGGGTATTACTGTTGAGATTGGTGGGGATACCACCAAATTGCAGACTGCCCTTAAGGGTCTGAACGGAGAAATCAAATCCACACAGACGGCTCTTAAGGATGTCGAGAAATTATTGAAAATGGATCCGGGTAATACAGAACTTCTTGCACAGAAGGAAAAACTCCTGGCACAGGCTGTTGATGAAACAAAACAGAAGTTGGAAACACTTAAGACAGCAGCCGAACAAGCGAATACTGCACTTGCGAATGGAGATATTTCACAGGAACAGTACGATGCCCTTCAGAGGGAAATTGTGGAAACAGAACAGAACTTAAGAAGTCTGGAAACACAGGCAAATCAGTCAGCTACGGCAGTACAGAAGATTGCCGCCACGGGAGAATCATTAAAGACTACGGGTGATAATATCTCCAATGCAGGAAAGAAACTTCTCCCAGTAACGGCTGCCGTGACTGGACTTGGAACAGCATCGGTTACTACGGCTGCGAACTTTGAAAGTTCCATGAGTCAGGTGCAGGCTACAATGGGAATCACAAAGGATTCCATGTCTACACTTGATGGGCAGAGTGTTAATACGATGGATGCCCTGTCAAACCTTGCAAAGGAAATGGGTGCATCCACAGCATTCTCCGCTACGGAGTGTGCCGAGGCACTAAACTATCTTGCTCTTGCAGGTTACAGCACACAGGAAATGGCAGATACACTTCCTACAGTACTTAACTTGGCGGCGGCTGGTGGCATTGACCTTGCATCAGCATCGGATATGGTAACAGATGCCATGTCTGCCCTTGGAATGGAAACTGCCGAGGCTGATACGATGGTAGACCAGATGGCAAAGACGGCTTCTACCACCAATACATCCGTTGCACAATTAGGAGAAGGTATTCTTACCATTGGTGCTACGGCTAAATCCATTAAAGGTGGAACGGCAGAACTTAACACGGCACTTGGTATTCTTGCGAATAATGGTATCAAGGGTGCAGAGGGTGGTACGCATCTTCGAAATATTATTCTGTCATTGCAGAACCCAACCGATCAGGCGGCTGCGAAGATGCAGGAACTAGGTGTGTCTGTATATGACTCCGAAGGAAATATGCGTTCCATGAATGATATCCTTGGGGATTTGAATACAAGCATGGAAGGTATGACTTCCGAAGATAAGGCAAATATCATATCCACCATTTTCAATAAGACAGACCTTTCTTCCGTAAATGCTTTGCTCGCCAATACGGGAAGTACATGGGACAGCTTGCAGTCATCCATTGAAAACAGTGCAGGTGCAGCACAGCAGATGGCAGACACACAGCTTGATAATTTACAGGGGCAGTTAACACTACTTAAGTCAGCTCTTGAAGGGCTGGCTATTTCTTTTGGTCAGTTGCTGATGCCTGCATTAAAAAGTATTGTGGGTGCGGTGCAGAAGGTAGTGGATTGGCTAAACTCCCTTGATGAGGGTACGAAGAAAGTCATTGTCACGGTTGCACTTGTAGCCGGGGCATTGGGACCAGTGCTTATTGTTGTGGGGAAGGTAATCTCTGCTGTTGGTACGATTATGACGATTGTTCCGAAGATTGCCGGGGTTATCAATACTGTCAAAACAGCTTTTATGGCCTTGAATGCCACGATGCTTGCAAACCCGATAGTGCTGATTGTTGCAGCTATTGTTGCTCTGATAGCAATCTTTGTAGTGCTTTGGAATAAATGTGAAGGTTTTAGAAACTTCTGGAAAGGACTGTGGGAAGGTATCAAGAATATCGTATCTACAGTTGTGGAGGCACTTAAGGGATTCTTTACCGGGGTTATCGATTTTGTGAAGAATAACTGGCAGGGATTGTTATTAATGCTTGTGAATCCGTTTGCCGGGGCATTTAAGTTGTTGTATGACAACTGCGAAGGGTTCAGGAACTTCATCAACGGAATTCTTGAGAAGATTAAGACAGCACTCACAAATGCGTGGACGGCCATTACAACAGGAATACAGACTGCTTGGAATGCAATATCAAGTTTCTTCACAACGATTTGGGAAGGAATCAAGAATATTTTCTCGACAGTTCTTGAGGCAATCAAGACAGCAATTACCACCTATATCAATGCGTATAAGACTGTCATAACCACAGTGTTTAATACAATCAAAACGGTTGTTACCACAGTCTGGAATGCTATAAAGACGGCTATTGATACGGTGCTGAATGCTATCAAGACGGCAATGACTACGGCTTGGAATGCCATCAAGACCACGGTCACTACTGTGGTAAATGCAATCAAAACGGTAATCACCACAGTGTGGAATGCAATCAAAACAGCAATTACCACGGTGATGAATACCATTAAAAGTACGATAAGCAGTATCTGGAACGGCATAAAATCAACTATCAGCGGTATTGTGAATGGGATTAAGAGTACGGTTTCCACCGTGTTCAACAATATGCTTTCCGCCATAAAAAATACAGTGGGAAAGATTGCATCTTCTATTAAGAGTGGATTCCAGACGGCTATCAGCTTTATCACGAGCCTTCCCTCACAGGCATTACAGTGGGGTAAGGACATGATAATGGGAATCGTAAACGGTATCAAGAGTTGTATCAATGCCGTGGGGGATGCCGTTAAGAGTGTGGCTGACAAGATTAAGTCCTTCCTTCACTTCTCCGTGCCGGATGAGGGACCTTTGACGGAGTACGAGTCTTGGATGCCAGACTTCATGGAAGGACTGGCAAAGGGCATCGAGAAGAGTAAGGGTGTTGTTGCTAAAGCGGTGGAAGGGGTGTCACAGGATATGGTAATCAATCCGAATGTGAATGCAACCTCGGCTGCAATGGAAAATACATCAAATTCATCTGCCCAGAACACGGCAAGCATTGTGGGAGCAATCCGTGAGGTTTTTGCCAATATGAATACAAATGGTGGAGATACCGTCATCCCGGTTTATATTGGTGGAACTATGATTGATGAGATTATTGTTAATGCACAGCAGAGAGTGAATTTAAGAAGTGGAGGTAGATAAGTATGGCATTTGTACAGTATCTGAAGTTTGGATATGAAAACATACCTACCCCGGATTCCTATGGCATTTCTCTTACGAATGTGGAGGCAGATTCTTCGGGAGAAACAGAGGCAGGAACAACACAGAGAGATTTGGTAAGGACTGGAGTGGTTAACATTTCAGTCTCTTTTTCTGTGACTGCCACTTGGCTTAAGAAACTGTCTGCATATTCAAAGCTGAGTAAGATTGACGTCACATATTTTGATACGACAGAACTAGAGGTAAAGCAGACAGAAATGTATATTGAGGGTTTCAAAGCAAATCTTGAAAAAGATACATCCCGTAAGGGATTGTGGAAAGTATCATTTGAACTTAAGGAATTTTAGGAGGTGGAATCGTGTTTGCTGTATCTGAAAAATTCAGAAATGCGATAAAGCAGAATACAAGGAAATATGAGTGGCACGGCACGATTACCACCAAGGGTGGGAAAAACTATGATTTCACATCCAAGGATATCGTAAAAGGATCTGGATATATCAAATGGCAATGCTGTTCCGATACAGAGATTGAACTTGGAACAGTATATGCTGCCGAGTTTGGGCTATCCCTTTATTCTCAGATTGACAGATATTCTTTATATGATGCCACTGTAAAAATATATTATTCACTTACCCTGTCAGATGGCGTTGTTGAAACCATACCGATGGGGATTTATGAGGTTTCAGAGGCTAACCGAAAGATTAAGACTTTGGAACTTAAGGGGTATGATTATATGCTCCGATTTGATAAGACCTTAAAACTTGAATCATCAAGTGGTACACCTTATCAGTTTTTGAAAGTTGCCTGTGATTCTTGTAAGGTAGAAATGGCACAGACTGTTAATGAAATAAGTGCTATGCCGAATGGCAAAATGACACTTGGTATTTACGCAGATAATGATATCGAAACATTCAGAGATTTGATTTTCTATGTTGCACAGGTACTTGGAGGTTTTTGTCAGATTGACAGATACGGCAGACTTGTCATCAAGCATTATGAGAATAAACCTTTATGGGAAGTGCCACAGGTAGCAAGATTTGATAGTAGTTATTCAGACTTTGTTACAAGGTATACGGCCGTATCATCCACAAACCAAATGGCACAGACCTCCGAGTATATTGCAATGGAAACGGATGATGCACTCACAATGAATCTTGGCGTGAATCCACTGATGCAATTTGGCTTGAAAGCCACAAGAGAAAGAATGCTCCGTGAAATACTGACGGCTTTGCAGAAGATAAACTATCTGCCTTTTGACAGTAATACGATTGGTAATCCGGCACTCGAACCGGGAGACATTATCAAATGTACGGGTGGCCATGCAGATGAGAGCAAACTTTCGTGTATCACAAGCATTGAGTATAAAATAAATGGAAAGGAATCCATCAAGTGCGTGGGCAAGAACCCAAGGCTTGCCGGGGCAAAAAGCAAAAATGACAAAAATATCTCTGGTCTTATCAATTCTATGGAAAGCGGTAAGACCATTATTTATAACTTTGTAAATGTCAGTCCGTTTGTAGTAGGACAGTCACTTACAAATGTAATGGATATTGATTTTACGGCAACGGAAGATACCACGGCTGCATTTCAATGCGAAATGCTATTAGAGGTGATAAAGCCAGACGGTGAAGAGCCGGAAGAAATGTCTGAACTTTCCGTTGTTTATAAAATGAATAATGAAACGATTGACGGATTTATGCCGACTAAGACCTGTCTGTATGGAAAGCATATCGTTACTTTGTTTTTTCCTATATCAAAGGTTATTGAGAACAGTTCGAATACATTTTCCATGTACCTTAAGATTTCTCATGGCTCCATAACCATTGGAGAAGCACAGATAAGAGCAACCATAAGTGGTCAGGGTCTTGCGGCAGGTCTCGGAGATTGGAATGGTCGCATCAATATCAATCAGAATATTGGATTTATCCCTGTTGGAGATAAGCCATTCATGGTTGATTTGTTTGAGGATAAGGCCACTGTTATCCTACCACAAAGAAAGAATAATGGAGTTACCCAGTCTATTGGTAACATTGCGATTACAAAGACAAACTTCTTTGTTGATAGCTTTACCGATAGAACGTGGATTGCAGAAATTCTTCGTACTTATGTGCTTACATCGGTTAGAGGTTTTCCAAAATACAACGGGTTCATTACGATTAACAGTAATGAGCAGTTCCTTCTTCGTACAAGGTATATTTTAGATTCCGAGCCGGATTCTCTTGATAGAGGTTTTTCAGAGGAACTTACCATTGATACTTCATTCCTTGCGGATGTATCTGAAATTGAAGTGAATGGACACTTGACTAAGTATCGACCACTGCTTTTGGTTAACACAGCAAATACTGCAGTTATCTACCCGGAAGAGGTAGATATTACAAGTGGTAGATTTGAACTGAAAGTAACAACAAGTGAGAAACAGACAGCAGAGACGATGGAAACAGAGGAAGGATACCTTGAATGCCTTACCATTGACATTTCATCATTTGATGGTGTGAAAGGAGTGGAATTTAGCGTATGAATTATGATAGTATAAATGAAATCTTCGCGGCGGGCATTACAAATATGACCTGCCTTTTGCAGGATAGCAATAATTATGATGGAGGCACCATTGGAATCAGTGGTGCTGATTATTTTAAATTTAATGGAAATCAGGTAAATACCATTTATGTACATGGTGATTCCTATTGGGGATTTGGAGCGGATGCAGTCCATCTTCGAATTGATAACAGGGATTCAAGAATGCGTTCTTTGTACAGAGAAGAGGGGACACTTTACAGTTATTATCGATTTATCAAAATCAGATGGGAAGGCTGGTCTCATTATAATCAGTCAGGACAAGACTATCAGCTTAAGTATGATTTGCTCTTTTGGGACACAGGTGATATTTCACTTCATATGGTGGAAGTACCAGTCCTTTGCTATGATGGAATATTTGATTTTACAGCGGACAAAGTTTATTCCTATTCAAAGCCGACTGCATCTTCGCCGGATATCACATTTCAGTATTATCCAGAGCCAAAGACATACGATGTTAAATACCATACGAATGATCTGGTCGTTCCATTCAAGCTTTTGATTATGGATAGTGCAAATCAAATCTACACGGTGGAAACACAGGTAATCAATGAAGAAAGTGAAGAAAAAGAGGATGTGCTTGTTCTTCTTGAAGAAACAAAACTAAATGCCCTTCTTTTCAAAACAAAGGGATTTGCAAAGATGCCTATGTGGGATTTGATTAAGGAACTTGATGTTCCGAGGATATTTAGCTGGAGTGAAACGAGAGCCTTTCCTCTTAATGCAGTAATCACAGGGACACCACCGAAGCAGTATATTGAATGTTTGGCAGATTTGTCAGATGGAACGGTTCTTGGTATTAAGTCTCTGAATGCAGAGTATACTGGGAATGTGACGGAACAGCACAGTTTTGATTTAGGCGAAACATTTACAGAGGAAATACTGATGGCAGACTTTTTGACATCAGACCTTGATGAAATGTATGCAGGTCTTTTAGAGGACAAAACAATTACATTTAGATTTTGGCTTGATGGTGATGCAACTCTTACAACCTTTGTTATGAATTATAGAAATGGAGATGATGACGATGGCAAATCTTAAAGGAACAACAAGAATTGAACTTACCGATGTTAATACAGGAGAAGTCGAGGTATTTGAGAACCACAACATGGTCACAAATGCACTTAAGGATATTTTTACTCCTCTTGGGTTATCACAGAGGCCATCCAGATATTTTGTGGATTTCGTTCCTTACTACGAAAAGTTGCTTGGAGGTATTCTGTGTTTTGATAAAGAAATACCTGAAAACCCGGATGACTATTATCCACCAGCAGATGCAAACCTTATTGGATGTGCGGCTTATGGTGTGCAGAATAATACAAAGAATACCTTTCGAGGTGGATTCAATCAGACGGAGTCGGAGATTAATCTCAAGGACAGATATGTAAAGTATGTTTATGATTTTGCAACGAGTCAGGCAAATGGAACGATTGCAAGTGTCTGTCTTACTCACAAACATGGTGGTTTTACATCATATGGGAGTAAGAATGCTGTCTATACCAGAGATTATCCGTTGATGCAGGGTATCTGCGAGGATAATTTACAGTATGTGCATCCGAATCATACCGGGGCAAATACGAGCAGTACTCATTCGGGAATGACTGTTGGAAAAACAGAACTTATTTTCTTAATTGATAAAGAAAAGGACTGTGCATATTATTTGAAGGTTGTTGATAATACGCATATTCACATCACAAAGAGAAGAACCTATTTAAAGTCGGTATCAATTCTCGATGATGAATATAGAACGAAGCCTCTGATTGAAGAAATTGAGGTTGCAGAACTTTCGATACCACTAACAATTGGTTATTGGAGCATTAATTATGACCCATCGAATGATTGTGTTTATTTTTGCTGTACAAGCAATTATTATGTTTCAACGAATGGAAGTGTGCTGGTAACAGAGATTAAGGTTGACACATGGCAAGTGAAACAGTACGAAGTTCCAAACACAGCAAATACAAATCTGCGAACTGACAGCTGTTGGCAGATGTTTGTTGCAAGTGGCTATCTTCTCATTAAGAAATATGATTCCCCATACGACCTTTATAAGATTCAGATTTCTAATCCGGCAAATATCACAGAGTTTAAGAGAACAAATTGTAGTTCAATAAATGGTGCAGCAAAATTTGTAATCAATGACAGAGTGTATTTTGAAAATGGAAATGACCAAGTACTTATTGCAGATTTGCTTACAAATGAAATCATGCCCCCGGAGTGTCAATCATTTTTCAATACAAGTAACTGGTTGCATATAACACCCGTTAGAAACAATAAGCTATTATATTTTGCTGATTATGGAACTTGGTCTACAGCAGGTTGGTATATGTTTTGTAACTATTTGGCTACCATCAATAATCTTGATACCCCTGTTACGAAGACGGCAGATAAGACAATGAAAATCACATATATCTTACAGGAAGAGTAAGCATCTATCAGAAATGGTAGGTGCTTTTATTATGCAAAAATTTGAAGGGAGGAAGGCTCATGAGTGAAAAGATTATGGAACTCATTACATGGCTTGGTGCGTTGGGAATACCATCCATTTTTGCCATGACAGTGTGGTGTATCAGATGCTGTCTGCAATACACCAGACAGCTGAAAGTGCTGGCAAAGGCACAACAGGCACAGATGAGGTCACAGCTTTTGGAACAGTACCATTTTTATATGGACGATGGCTGGATTTCAGAGGAACACATGGAGGATTGGGAAAATCAGTACCAGGCATATCACAGCCTTGGTGAGAACGGAATCCTCGACAGCAGACGGGCAGAATTATTGAAACTGCCAAATAGAAAACCAAATAAGGAGGAACAGGACAATGAGTAATTATTGGAAGAACTGGCTGAAAGCAGCCGGAATCAGAGCAGTCAAGACCGTGGCTCAGACAGCGGTCGCAACTATCGGTACATCTGCCGTTTTAGGAGATGTGAACTGGATTATGGTGGCATCTGCATCGGCACTTGCAGGCATTTTGTCATTGCTTACAAGTATTGCAGGTATTCCGGAAGTGAAGGAGAGTGATGAGTAATGAAACTTGTGGAGAGTATTCTTACAAAGAATCCGTGCTATACGGCAGGGAGGACAATTACAGTAAAAGGTCTTATGTTGCACTCGGTTGGATGTTCCCAGCCGAGTGCTCTTGCTTTTATCAAGAACTGGAACAGTCCGGTATTCGACAGAGCCTGTGTTCATGGCTTTATTGATGGGAATGACGGCACGGTTTATCAGACACTTCCTTGGAATCATAGAGGGTGGCATTGTGGCTCATCCATCAATGGTTCTGCGAACAATACCCATATCGGAGTGGAGATGTGTGAGCCAGCCTGCATTACATATACGGGTGGTGCGACATTCAATTGTTCCGATATTGCTACGGCAAAGGCTGTGGCAGAAAGAACTTATAAGGTGGCCGTTGAGTTATTTGCTATGCTTTGTAAACAGTATGGCTTAAATCCACTTGCTGATGGTGTAATCATTAGCCACAAGGAAGGACACAGCAGGGGAATTGCATCCAACCACGGTGACCCGGAGCATTTGTGGTCACAGCTTGGAATGGGATACACAATGGATACCTTCCGTAAAGCCGTGAAATCTGCAATGGATGGCTCTGAAAACAAGAAAGAGGGTACACAGGCTAGTGTGTTTGCAGGACTTTCAGAAAAGGATGCAGTTCCTATTATCGGAGAGTTATGCCGTGAGGATATGAAGAAGAGTGGGGTGCTTGCATCTGTATCAGCTGCACAGTTTATTCTTGAGAGTGGATATGGTAAGAGCGAACTCGGACAGAATGCCAATAATATGTTTGGCATGAAGAAGTCCTTGTCCGGCAATACCTGGGCAGACTCTACTTGGGATGGAACTTCGGTTTATACCAAGAAAACACAGGAACAGAATGCTGACGGCTCTTATGAAACTATCACGGCTGATTTTAGAAAGTATCCTTGTGTGGAGGATTCGGTTGCAGACCATTCTGCATATTTACTTGGAGCCAAGAACGGAAGGTCACTTCGTTATAAGGGAATCAAGGGTATGACAGATTATAAGGCTGTGGCACAAATCATCAAAGACGGAGGGTATGCTACTTCACTTACCTATGTGGAGAAGCTCTGCAATATCATCGAGAAGTGGAATTTGACACAGTATGATGTAACGGATGCACCTGCGCCAAAACCATCAACACCAGATACTGTGACGGAGTTCCCGGCTACACCATTTTCGGTTAAGGTCATTATTGATGATTTGAATTATCGTTCAGAGCCATCTATGAATGGAAAGGTCAACGGACAGACTGGAAAAGGTACCTTCACAATCATGGAAGTAAGAAACGGCGGATGGGGTAGGCTTAAGAGTGGAGCAGGTTGGATCTGGCTTTCAAATCCTACTTATTGCACTGTCGGTAAAACTGTGAAAATTACCGAGGATAAGAAAAAGTCCATTGATGAACTTGCAAAAGAGGTCATTCGTGGAGACTGGGGCAATGGAACGGAACGCAAGGAGAAACTTACGGCTGCCGGATATGACTATGCCGCCATTCAGAAGAGAGTAAATGAAATGCTAAAGTAGGTGACTATGGAAATTTTATGTATTGTTCTGATGATTCCATTTTATCTTGCCATTTGTAAATGCGTGGATGATGCCAGAATTGAATTTGAAGAACTTCAAAAGTGGATAGAAGATAGTAAGTAGAGTTAAGGCTCGGAGGGAGAAATCCTTCCGGGTCTTATTTTTTTTGCCTATTTTCAAAAATATTCTTTGAAATTGGTAGTTTTGGCAATTTCCAATACATAGCTGTCAAAGGGAATGGATTTGTTCCCAAGGACAGGAGATGGAAGATATGCAAGTAACAAAACTTAGTAGTGACTGTGCAATGGAACATTGCCATGAAGTAAATAAGCAGACAGACGAAGAATTGCAGAGAGAATATGACTTTTATATGGCAGAGAAAATCGTAAAAAAGATGCTTGAAAGTGGTCTGATTTCTGATGTCGAATGTACCAGAATATCGGCAGAAAACCGCCGTATTTTCTCTCCGTTATTAGCAGAATTAGCTTGATATAGTGCCGATACTACGGGGTAATGGTACTGACCGAAGGGAGGTTGAGACGATGGCAATAATTACGAAAATTGAAGAAAACAAAGCCGTCATAGGAAAGAAGAAGGTTGCAGCTTACTGCCGAGTTTCTACAGACCAGGATGATCAGCTTTTGTCCCTTGAGACACAGAAGGCTCATTATGAATCTTGGATACAAGGACACTCTGATTGGGAATACGCAGGGCTATATTACGATGAGGGATTAAGCGGCACCAAGATGGATACCAGACCGTCACTTTTAAGAATGATGGAAGACTGCAAGCATGGACTTATCGATTATGTGGTAACAAAGTCAGTCAGCCGTTTAGCAAGAAATACGGCTGATTTCCTAACCATAGTGAGAACACTGCTTGACCTTGGAATACCCATTTATTTTGAAAAGGAAAATATCGATACAGGCTCGATGGAAAATGAGTTGATGCTTTCGATTATGAGCAGCATAGCAGAAAGCGAGTCGGTTTCCATTTCAGAAAATAACAAGTGGAGCATTCAGAGGAAGTTCAAGAACGGAACCTATAAATGTTCATACCCGCCTTATGGATATGACTGGGATAAGAAGAATGGCGAGATGGTGGTTAACCCTGAACAGGCAGAGATTGTGAGATATATTTTTGCACAGACCCTTGCCGGAGTTGGAACTCATGATATTGCAAAAGACCTTATGGCAAAGGGAGTTCCTACCAAGAAAGGTGGAAAGTGGACGGGGCATACAGTAAACGGCATCATCAGAAATGAGAAATATACCGGGGATTGCCTTTTCCAAAAGACTTACACGGATTCTTCTTTTGTGAGACGCAGAAACCTTGGAGAGTTGGATCAGTACTATGTGGAAGACCATCACGAGGCAATTATCAGCAGAGAAGATTATGAGGCGGCCAATGATGTAATCGACAGAAGAAGGCAGGAAAAGGGCATCGAACTGGATAATGGGAAATACCAAAACAGATATCCTTTATCCGGGAAGGTCATTTGTGGAGAGTGCGGAGGAACTTTTAAGAGAAAGACTTATACCCATAAGGTGGTTCTTGCCTGCACACAGCACATTGATGATAAGGAAAAATGCTCCATGAAGTATGTAGACCTTGAGGCGGTTGAAGTTGCCTTTGCGACAATGATGAACCGACTGGTTTATGGAAGAAATAAAGTGTTGAGACCATTTTATGAAGCATTGCAGCAGAGCAATCAGACCGAGGCACTCCTTAAAATCCATGACATTCAGGAACAACTCGATGCCCTGGTAGAAAAGAAACAGACCATCAAGGGATTATTTGCAAAGGGAGTGATTGAGCCTGCGGTTTATACACAGAGCCTTAATGGAGTAACAGCTGAAGTTGAAAGGCTGACAACGGAAAAGGATGCACTTTCCTACATAGCCAGTTCGGAGATTTCACACATCGAAGAGACAAGAAAACTTTTATCCTTTGCAGACAAGGAAGAGTTCCTTGATGGCTTTGATGGAGAGATTTTTGAAACCTATGTAGACAGAATTGTAGTAAAAAGCCAAACGGAGCTGGAGTTCCAAATGAAGTGCGGACTTAACTTGATAGAAAGGATTTGATGAATATGGGACACACACCTTACGGATATCGCATTGAAAACGGCAATGCAGTTATAGAACCAAAGGAAGCAGAGGCAGTTGTGAAAATGTGTGAAGGCTATCTTGGTGGTCTTTCACTTAAGGCAGCAGCAGAGACAGCCGGGATAGTTGCTACCCACTGTCAGGCAAAAAGAATGATGCAGAATGAGAAGTATTTAGGAACAGATTATTATCCGGCAATCCTTACAAAGGACGTGATGGATAAGGTTAAGGCAGAACTTGAAAAGAGAGCCACAGGACTTGGCAGAGTATTTGAGCCAAGAGAAAAATCGAAAAGGGAAGTGCAGAAAGCATTTTATTTTGGAAATGAAGAGACAAGATTTCAAGATCCATACAAACAAGCTGAATACTTGTACGGACTTATCGAGGGGGTGCAGATGAATGGCTAATGTTACGATGATTCCTGCCCGTGTGAATAGAAGGGCAAAGAGAGAAGAAAAGGAAACCGAAATACCAAAGACTAGGGTTGCAGCTTATTGCCGTGTTTCTACGGACAGTGATGAACAGGCAACCAGTTATGAAATGCAGGTGGAGCATTATACGGAATACATCAGTAAGAATCCCGGATGGGAACTTGCAGGCATTTATGCCGATGATGGTATCAGTGGCACCAACACCAAGAAGAGAGAAGACTTTAATCGAATGATTGAAGATTGCATGGCAGGTAAAATCGACTTTGTGATTTCAAAATCCATCAGCCGATTTGCCAGAAATACGCTCGATTGCCTTCAGTATATCAGACAGCTTAAGGACAAGGGCATTGCAGTATTCTTTGAGAAAGAAAACATCAATACGATGGATACAAAGGGAGAGCTGCTTCTTACCATTATGGCTTCACTTGCACAACAGGAATCAGAAAGTTTATCCCAGAATGTTAAGTTGGGATTACAGTTCAGATACCAAGCCGGGAAGGTGCAGGTCAATCATAATCGATTCCTTGGATACACGAAGGATGATGATGGAAACCTTATTATTGAGCCTACTGAGGCAGCAGTCATCAAAAGGATATACAGAGAGTACCTTGAAGGGGCAAGTTATAGGGATATTTGCAACGGCCTTATGGCTGACGGAATACTTACCGGGGCAGGAAAAAAGAAATGGATTCCAAGCACCATTCATAAGATATTATCAAATGAAAAATACATCGGTGACGCCCTTCTTCAAAAGACCATTACCACGAACCTGCTTGAGAAGAAAAGAGAAATCAATAATGGACTTGCACCACAGTATTATGTGGAAGACAGCCACGAAGCCATTATTCCAAGAGATCTTTTTATGAGGGTACAGGAAGAAATGGTGCGAAGAGCCAATCTTAGGAGTGGAGAGGATGGAAAGAAGAAACGCATCTACAGTAGCAAGTATGCCCTTTCAAGCCTCTGCACCTGCGAAAAGTGCGGAGACATTTATCGAAGAATCGCATGGAACAACAGGGGAAAGCATTCTACAGTATGGAGATGTTGCACCAGGGTAGAACACGGTCCCGGTGAATGTGATGCACCTACGATTCAAGAAACAGATCTTCAAGCAGCAGTTATGAAAGCAATCAACAAGGTGGTGGGGCAGAAAAGCACGGTAATCGCAAACCTTGAAACCATTCTAGAACAGACAGTTATTTGTGCAGATGAGGAACTTGCAGAACTTGACGAGAAAATAAAAGCGGTACAGCTTGAACTTGTCGACAGAGCTACTTCATCAGAAGGCTATGAGGACTTGGCAAGAGAATCTGATAGGCTTAACGAAGAAAAACAGAAGATTCTAGTAACCCTTGCTGAAGATAAGGGCAGACAGGAAAAGAAAGCAGAACTTATAGATTTTCTTCATGAGCAGACCACCGAGTTTGAGAAGTTTGATGATGGCTTGGTCAGAAGGCTTATTGAGCAGATAACGGTGCATGAGAGTGGAACATTTACAGTTGAATTTAAGAGTGGAACGATGGTGGAAGTATAAAAGTACCCGCGTATATCACAGACAGCAGTGCATCCGTGACCTACGCGGGCATTATGTTGTGGTTATCAAAATAATTTACATATTGACAAAAAAAACGACATATTGTAAAATGGTATTTGTGAAAATAGGCATGTGCAATAAATGAAATTTGTTGACTGTGGTTGAAATTATTTATATTAGAGGGAGAGTGTGAATGGATATTATAAAGCAAGAATATGAAGACTATTGGAATGTTTCTGAAGTTGAGCGTGAAATTTGTAGAGAAAAATTAAGACAACAATTACCAATGCTTAGAGGAGCTGTAGGTGCGTCGCAAGTAGATATTGCAAATGCTATTGGTGTTTCAAGGCAAACCTATAATGCTATTGAATCAGGACGAAAAGAAATGAATTGGGCGATATATTGTTCTTTGTTATTATATTTCGATTATCATCCCAATGCGCATACCATTATCCATCAGTTGAATATTTTTCCGGCTTGGTTAGAAAATACTCGACTGTATATAGATGCAAATGAATAGTTAAATATTGATAAGTATTGTAGTTGATAGGAGGAATATATTTTGAAAAGTAAAATTGAGTTAACGAAGAGTGAGATATTTGATAATCCATATAACTTTTCTTTAAAAGAAATGGTGGCTTGCATGGGAGAAGAAGAGGCTACTAATTATTTTAAATCGTTGTATAGAAATAAACCTAAAATGGAAAATCAAACAGTAAAAATAAAGGAAGTTTTTAATGGTAATGATACTTCCAAATATGCATTTGAACTATCAGATGGTTATTGTATAGAAACGGTTTGTATAAAAAGAAAAACAGGGATAACCGTTTGCGTCAGTACTATGGTTGGATGCCCAGTGGGGTGTATTTTTTGTGCGTCGGGAAAGAATGGGTTTATACGAAATTTATCTAGTTCAGAGATTGTGCAACAGATAGTTTTGTTGAGAGAAAAAGTAAATCGTATAGTTTTTATGGGGATGGGTGAACCTTTGTTTAATTACGGAGAGTTAATAAAAGCTATTCATATTTTGAGAGACAGAAATGGCCTGAATTTTCCTACAGATGGAATTACTATATCGACGGTTGGACCAATTAATCAATTAAAAAAATTGAGGGAAGAACACTTAAAGATTCAACTTACACTTTCTTTGCACGCAACCAGTCAAGCAAAAAGGGATAAGGTAATGCCACATATGCGCGGAAATTCGATTGAAGAAGTTGTAGAAGCGGTTTTATCTTATTCAGAACGTCACAATAGGAAGGTGACAATTGCATATTTGTTAATGCCAGGATTTAATGACGGACGTGAAGATATAAAGCAATTGAAAAAATGGTTTTTAGGAAAAAATGTTTTAATAAATGTGTTGCAATATAATGAAACGGATTATGCAGGAATAAAGAGACCAAATAAGCAGCAGTTGGTTCAATTTAAAAGAGAATTAGAGAAGGAAGGATTAGTGGTAAAACTTCGTGAATCTAGAGGTAACAATATCAAGGCGGCATGTGGTCAGTTGGTAAGTAAACACAACAGAAACAAGAAAGACGATGATAACACAAGGAAAAATAAACCCTTTGGCAACAAAAATAAGCCGAATAGAAGAAAAACAAAGAAAAGAGGGTAAGATATGATAGTTGCTGATTTTCATGTTCATTCGACATTTTCCGTTGATGGAATGTCAACGATGGAACAACATTGTATTATGGCAATGCAGAAGGGAATAAAAAAAATCTGTTTTACAGAACATGTTGATTATAACATTGCCGAGTACAACGTGGGAAAGGTAAAAGATAATAGAAAACAGAATTTTAATATTAACGAATATTTTAACGAGATAGAGAGGCTTAATACTTTGTACTATCCTTCGATAGAAATATTAAGTGGAATAGAGTTTTCGGAGCCACACTTATTTAAGGATGAATTTGAGTATTATTCTAGTTTGCCATTTGATTATATTCTAGCAAGCATTCATCATTGTTATAATGGAGTTTTTCCTGGAAAAGCTAATATCGAGGAGGGACAAGCGATGAAGGAATATTATTCATTGATGAAAGAGAGCCTGGAATATTGCTTGTGCCAAGGTATAGCTCATTTGGATTTTCCGAGAAGGTATTTTGACTCGTGGGAAATAGAAGAGAATATGCTAAGTGATATTCTACTAACGATTATAAAAAAAGATATTGCACTTGAGGTTAACACATCATCTGTAAATGAAAATTGTGTAGAACCATTACCAAGTTTTAGCGTCATTGAGAGATATCAAAGTATGGGTGGTAAAAAAATTATTTTGGGATCAGATGCTCATGATTGTAAAAATTTAGGAAATGCATTTGAAGAAACAATGAAGAGACTTCCACGAGGACTGAATCCAGGGTATATAAAAGGCAGAAAGTTTATGTCACTGTAACTAATTATTTATTTGTAATCATTGAATGGTGAGGAAAAATGAAAAAGAGCGAATATATATTAAGTATTAATCCGTGTATTTACGGGATGAATTACCATGATCCAGGTGCAGCCATTATTTTAGATGGAGAAATATTGTTTGCGATTGAAGAAGAAAGACTAAATGGAATAAAAGGATCTAAAGGTATTTTCCCTGAATTATCAATAAAGGCATGTCTAGATTACTGTGGTATAGATAAAAATCAAATTTCATGTATAACAATCGGATATAATCCGGAGTTGTGGATGAAGAGGTTACAATTAGAATTAGTGGATATTATTGATAAGTGTCAAGAAAACCAAGAAGTAGAATCAAGAAAAGTTATGAATAGGATTATTGATTCGAATCTAGTAGATAGATATAAGTTTTATAGTGATTATGAAAATGTAAAGAATTTAATAATGAAAAAAACTGGGATAGAAGGTTCGGAGATTAGATTTTTTGATCATCATATGAGTCATATTCATTAAAAAAAGATAATAGTATAGCATCATATTTGGACGGAATAGGTTGGTTAAAATATTTACCAATAGAATCACTTATAGAATCGACAATTTTTTCAAAGGCAGATATATGGGATTTGTTGTCAGATGGTTGCGTGATTGATGGTGATATGCCAGAAACATTTAGACGAATTGAAATGTTTAAGCGTTTACCGGATTATCATCTTATGAGAGTGGATAGAATGTCAATGGCTGTTGGGATAGAGGCTAGAGTACCATTTTTAAGAAGAGATTATGTTGAATATATGTTGGGACTTGCACCAGATATAGTGATTTGTGATTCTGATCCTAAACATATTTTGAAAGATGCTTATAGGGATATATTACCAGATAACTTATTGTCCACAAGAAAAATCCCATTTTTGTCGCCTGTGAGATTTTGGATTGAAAATATATTTATGGAAGATATTATTCGAGTTTTTCGTGATAAGAATCTTATCGAATCTTTGGGGATGAATAGTTGTACTGTGAGTAGAATCATAGATGATTATAGGGGGAAATATGAAGATGTATCAAATGTGTGGGGAGTATATGTATTTTTGAAATGGTTTGAAATTCATAATACATAATAACGAAATTATAGGAAGGGAAATAGCAAGTAGATAAGTTCCCGTGTACGCTCATAGCCTAAAATTAGCTTTGATATGTTTCCACGAACGGACAAAAGGAGAAAAATCGGTATGATAAGTTTCCGACTACGAGCAAAATGGCAAAATTGCCGTGGATATGTTCCCCGTTACGAGCGAACCCCTAAAAATGGGTGGTTTGACATTCATAGTGTTTTCGCAACCCATGTGGAGACTGTATGTTTATTATCACGTAAATAAGAGGTTTTCAAGGCTTTAGTAAGTGAAGTTCAGTCTATTTTCCACCGATTTGCCACCATAATTCTAAAAACTACATTAAACACAAAGAAAGCACTGAACCAGTTGAACTATTGACAGATTCAGTGCTTTTTTATGTTATTATGATGTTTTTGCTTGTGTAAGCTGTTCAAACAAATCAACAGAATGTTCAACCATCTTTTCAGTATCATGTACATAGGTTTGCAAGGTGGTTTCAATATTGGTGTGTCCCAAGCGGGTCTGTACATCCTTTACATCCGCACCGTTTTCAATCAGCAGTGTGGCGTGGGTGTGTCTTAAAGAATGATAATCAAAGGCAAGCAACAGTTCTTTATGGATGACTCTTGAACAGAACTTGAAGGAATCGGTTGAAGTGTATTGACCGTTTTCAGCAATGCATACCATGTGAACCCGCTGCAATGGTGAATCGACACACTTCTGAATTGGAACTATAGAGAATGTGAAACTTTTTCTGTAAAATTAACTACGATAAGGT
>UMIC01030118.1_pt1 | contig 50120 bp, 42 predicted proteins | sample 1965681 | NCBI WGS metagenome assembly UMIC01 (sample SAMEA4836114, study PRJEB28245) | human gut metagenome | biome: gut microbiome; material: fecal sample | place: Denmark | collected 2008
AAGCTTTTAAAGCGCCTGGTAAAAGAAGCGGAGATGACCGGCCACCTGGCGGAACAGGAAGGCAGCAGGCTCTGTGAACTGCGCACGGAAGTGGCTCCCGGCATAGGAGTCGCCATGATAGGCGAGATGAGCCCCAAAGGAACATTCAGCCGTGAATATTATTTTCCCTATGTCAAGAACCCGGATGTAAGTTCAGAGGCGGAATGTTCCATCCAGCGCCACACGGAGCGCGAAACTTATGCAGGCCTTCTTGATGAATACAGGGTGGGTATATCCCTGATTTTCTACATGGAGAATTCCATGGAGTACAGGATGCGCAGCAGCGCCCGCCAGCCTGTCCAGCCAAAGGGAGCTGCCCTTACAGGCCTGGCAGTCCAGGGAAAGGTGCTGCTGCCGGTCAATAAGACGGAAAAACAGGCCGAGGACTCCCGGCAGGCAGCCAAAAAGCGCAGCAGTCTCCTGGAAGCCGCCAAACACGGCGACGAGGACGCCATAGAGACACTGACCATAGAGGATATAGACCTCTATTCCATGGTATCCAGACGGATTGCCCATGAGGATGTCTACTCCATCATAGAAACCTGTTTCATGCCGTGCGGCATAGAATGTGACCAGTACTCCGTCATAGGGGAAATCACGGAAATCAGTACAAGCACCAACCGGATTACCAAAGAAGAGATATATGACCTGAAGCTGGACTGCAACGACATGATATTCCATGTAGCCATCAACAAGCAGGACCTGCTGGGCGAACCCCGGATAGGACGGCGCTTTAAGGGGCAGGTGTGGATGCAGGGTACGGTGGTGTTTTAGGGGCTGTGCCGGATGGTTGCAGCAGTGGTTGCAGCCGGGGTGGTTATTTGAAAATAGGACTTGATTTTTTTTGCCACATAGGTTATTATATAAGGCGGACCGCATGAGTATCATACGGCCCGCCTTGAATAGGTCCTAGTAGCTCAGCTGGATAGAGCACACGCCTCCTAAGAGAACCTACTGCGGACACATTTTGGGGATTCGCCCTACACAATTTCATATACGTTTCCGTAGCTCAGATGGATAGAGCGACCGCCTCCTAAGGTGGCGTTACAACAATCAACTCTGCTCGGTAGTTGGGTGTCAAAAACTTAATATTTATAAATGTCTGCGTAGCTCAGTTGGATAGAGCGACCGCCTCCTAAGCGGTAGGTCGGGTGTTCGAGTCACCTCGCGGACGCCAGCGCACAATGCCCGAAACCTTTGTAAATCAAGGATTTCGGGCTTTTCTTATACCCGGACAGATTTGAACTTTGACCCAGAACCCGATTAGCAAATTGTGAATCTGCTAATCGAATCGATGGTTCGAGAAAAATGAAACCCGAACCATTTGCCCCAATTAGCCAGCTAATTCTTAGCTGGAAAAACGGGTATTTTGCTAAGAAAATGAGGTATCTTGCTAATCGGGACCAAAATCATGCTAATTTCCTTGCTAATCGAAAAGGTGGCCGTTCTCAGTTCAAGCAGTCTAAAGCAATATAAATATAGTACATATTCAGCCGTTTGAAATTTTCTCCAAGCGGCTTTTTTCATGCCCGTACATAGCTGTTCATCACTCGATGAGCAGCTAATTTTTATGGAAGGAGGATTCCATTTGAAAACGGAAATTATCGCCGTCGCCAACCAGAAGGGCGGCGTCGGCAAGACGACCACCTGCGCCAACTTAGGCATCGGGCTGGCGCAGGCCGGAAAGAAGGTGCTGCTGGTGGACGCTGACCCCCAGGCCAGCCTGACCATCAGCCTGGGCAACCCGCAGCCGGACAAGCTGCCCTTTACCCTCTCGGACGCGATGGGCCGCATCCTCATGGACGAGCCGCTGCGCCCCGGCGAGGGCATCCTGCACCACCCGGAGGGCGTGGACCTCATGCCCGCCGACATCCAGCTCTCCGGCATGGAGGTATCCCTGGTGAATGCCATGAGCCGAGAGACCATCCTGCGGCAGTATCTGGACACGGTGAAGGGACAGTATTCCCATATCCTCATCGACTGCCAGCCCTCCCTGGGAATGCTCACGGTCAACGCGCTGGCCGCCGCCAACAGGATCATAGTCCCCGTCCAGGCGGAGTATCTGCCCGCCAAGGGACTGGAACAGCTGCTGTCCACCATCAACAAGGTCAAGCGGCAGTTGAACCCTAAGCTCCAGATCGACGGCATCCTGCTGACGATGGTGGACAACCGAACCAATTTTGCCAAAGAGATCGCCGCCCTGCTGCGCGAAACCTACGGCAGCAAAATCAAGGTGTTTGGCACCGAGATTCCACATTCGGTCCGGGCCAAGGAGACCAGCGCCGAGGGCAAGAGCATCTTCGCACATGACCCCGGCGGCAAGGTGGCGGAAGCCTATAAAAATCTGACACGGGAGGTGATAAAACTTGAAAAGCAGCGCGAAAAAAGTAGAGCTGGCCTCAGTCGATGACCTGTTTTCTACCGAGGAAAGCCGCGCCGATGCCCAGCGGGAGAAGGTTCTGGAAATCCCCCTGTCCGAGCTGCATCCGTTCAAGGACCACCCCTTCAAGGTCAAGGATGACGAGGCCATGATGGAGACCGCCGACAGCATCCGGCAGTACGGCGTGCTGGTCCCGGCCATTGCCCGCTCGGACCCGAACGGCGGCTATGAGCTGGTCGCCGGGCACCGGCGGCACCGGGCCAGCGAACTGGCTGGCAAGGATACCATGCCGGTTATTGTCCGGGATCTGGACGATGACCAGGCCACCATTATCATGGTTGACAGCAATTTGCAGCGGGAAAGCCTGCTCCCCAGTGAGCGGGCTTTTGCTTATAAGATGAAGTTGGAGGCCATGAAGCGACAGGCTGGCAGACCGTCTAAAGAAAATTGTTCCCAACTTGGGAACGATTTTGGGAAGAAGTCGAGCGAGGTATTGGCTGAACAGGTTGGCCAGAGTAAAAACCAGATTTTTCGTTACATCCGCCTGACCGAGCTGATTCCCGAGCTGCTGGACATGGTGGATGAGAAGAAAATCGCCTTCAATCCGGCCTATGAGCTGTCCTTTCTCAAGAAAGAGGAACAGCGGGATTTGCTGGACGCGATGGACAGCGAACAGGCCACGCCGTCGCTCTCTCAGGCCCAGCGGCTGAAAAAGTACAGCCAGGAGGGCCACCTGACCCTCGACATGATGCGGGTCATCATGGGGGAAGAAAAGAAAAACGACCTGGACAAGATCACCTTCACCAGCGACACCCTGCGCAAGTATTTTCCAAAGAGCTACACCCCCGCCCGGATGCAGGAGACCATCATCAAGCTGCTGGAACAGTGGCAGCGCAAGCGCCAGCAACAGCACGAACGCTGAGAAAGGAGCCGCCTATGAGGGATATTTCAGCCCGTGAGCTGAAAGGACATAACATTTTGGCTGTGGAGCGTTTTCGGGACAATACCCGCTGGATGATCGAGTTTTCCGTCCTGCGCCCCGGCTCCTACGGCAGCCCCGGCGATGAAATGCGGCTGTTTCTCACCGAGGACAGTTATCAGGCCGCCTTGCTCAGCCAGCAGCGCCGGGAAATCAAAATCAAAAAGTGCGCCCATGTGATTGAGGGCCACGTCCTGTATGTAAAGAAAAAGCGGAGGAAATGAGATGTTTAGAGAAAAAGCAATCTGTGATGCCATTCGCACAGCGTATTTGCACCTGTTCCCTGATAAAAAGGAACGGAAACGGGCGCTCTCCAGACTGGATCTGGAGCTTGTGGCGCAGGGCGTCCGCTACCGTGGGGAAAACGTCCTTGCCTACCAGACTTCCGGCAGCCATGAGCGCGCCCTGGACTATTATGGGCCGGAGTTGTTTCCCCATCGGGGGTGCTGTATTTACCAAAAAACAATCCAAAGTCATTCCACCCAGGTGGATGCCGCCTGTTTCCGGGAACTGTGGCTCCTGGAGGATGGACGGTTTGTGGAGGTGTCCGGCGTGACTACAAAATACCGTTCGGCATACGAGCGGTTTTCTACCTGCTACCGCACGGTCCACCATATCGTCAAGGGCCGGGACTGGCAGGACTATCCGCCAGAAGAAATTGCCGATGCCTTTGAGGACATCAACGACCATCCCTTTGACGGGATGCCCGGAGTTTTCTATGAAGTTTGAGCCGCGTCATAACTGACAGCGGCTTTTTTCATGCCATGAACACTGGAAGGAGTGACGCAAATGGCCGTTTTTCGCATTGAACGGACCCGTGATTATACCGTGATGAGCAACCACCACCTGCGTGATAAGGCGCTGTCTCTGAAATCCAAGGGGCTTTTGTCCATGATGTTATCTCTGCCAGAGGACTGGAACTACACCACACGCGGTCTGGCGAAGATCTGCAAGGAGGGCGTGGACGCCATCGGCGGGGCGCTGCGGGAGCTGGAGAGCGCCGGGTACATCGTCCGCCACCAGATGCGGGACCGGCAGGGGCGGATCAGCGACACCGAGTACGTTATCTACGAGCAGCCCCAGCCCAAAGCGCCGGATACGCCCCAGCCGGATACGGCTTCACCAGGTACGGAAAACCCGTATCTGGCTGACCCGGATACGGAAAAGCCCGCAGAATTAAATATAGAGAAATCAAAGACCCAAAAACAAACAACGGATGTACCAAGTACCGATTCCATTCCCTTCCGGGAATTTGCGGCGGCCAGGCCGCCGGAACGGAAAGGACGGGATGCGATGTCGGTGGAGGAAATGCAGGAGTATCGGGATTTGGTGTTGGAGAACATCGAGTACGATCACCTATGCAGGCAGTTTCCCCTCTATCGGGAGGACCTGGACGAGATCGTGGAGCTGATTGTGGAGACGGTCTGCGCCAGACGTAAGACCACCCGGATCGCCGGGGCGGACTTTCCCCATGAGGTCGTGCGGTCGCGGTTCTTGAAGCTGGACAGCTCCCACATCGAGTTCGTCATGGAGTGCCTGCACAACAACACCACCGAGGTCCGCAACATCAAGCAGTACCTGCTGACCGTGCTGTTCAACGCGCCCACCACCATGAGCAACCACTACACAGCCCAGGTCAGCCACGATATGCACGCAGGCGGCTGGTAATGGCCGCCTTTTTGCTGCACCGCCCAAGGAGGCACGATATGAACCAGATGGAAATTTTCAAAAACCCGGAGTTTGGCAGCATCCGCACTTTTGAGCAGGACGGCAAGGTGCTGTTTTGTGGAAAGGATGTTGCCCAAGCACTCGGATACCGCCGCCCGGCGGACGCTATCGCGGCCCATTGTAAAGGGGTCTGCGTTTTACCGACCCCTTCTAACGGCGGGATTCAACAAATGAAATTTATCCCCGAAGGCGATGTGTACCGTCTTATTGTCCACAGCAAACTGCCCTCGGCGGAGCGGTTTGAACGCTGGGTGTTCGATGAAGTCCTGCCCAGCATCCGCCAGCACGGAGCTTACCTCACCAGAGAAAAGCTGTGGGAGGTCGCCACCTCCCCGGAGGCGCTGCTGAAGCTCTGCTCCGACCTGCTGGCCGAGCGCGAGAAGAACGCGGCGCTGCAAGCGGACAACGCCCGGCTGCAAGGCAAGGCCGTCTACTACGACCTGTTCATCGACCTGCGGCACAGCACCAACCTGCGCACCACCGCCAAGGAGCTGGAGGTGCCGGAACGGCGGTTCGTCCGCTTTCTGCTGGAACGCCGGTACGTCTACCGCGCTCCCTCCGGCTGCGTGATGCCCTACGCCAAGAGCGCCAACGATGGGCTGTTCTGCGTGAAAGACTTCTGCCGCAACGGCCACACCGGCTCCTACACGCTGGTGACGCCCAAGGGCAAGCTGCACTTTGCAGAACTGCGGTCGCTGATTCTGGTGACGGTATGACAGGCCGGTATCTGCTGCGGCGGCTGGTGGTCCCGCCTTAGTATTCAAGGCCATCCACTGCATAACCGACGAAGGGAGGCGAGAAAAATGCAGGAGGAAGTGGAAAACAGGACTTTGACGCTGATCGTCAGCGGCACCAAGTTCACCGGGCGGCTGTTCAAGGCCGCCATATCCAAGTACATGGCCCACCGCAGGGAGAAAAAGCTGGAAAAGCAGCGCAGCCGGGATTCCCCCGTCACCCCCAAGGGCAAGCAGACGGTGAAGCAGCTCATCGGGCAGAACCAGGGCGTCTCCAACATCGAGATCAACGACCCGTCTATCCGGGACTTTGAGCGCATCGCCCGCAAGTACGGCGTGGACTATGCGGTGAAAAAGGACCGCAGCGCCTCCCCGCCCAAGTACCTGATTTTCTTCAAGGCCCGCGACGCCGACGCCCTGACCGCTGCTTTTACCGAGTACACCGGCAAAAAAGTCAAAAAGGCGGAGAAAACCGAGCGCCCCTCCGTGCTGGCGAAGCTGGCCCAGTTCAAGGAGCTGCTCAAAAATACCGTGGTGGACCGCAGCCGCCGGAAGGAGCTGGAACGATGAAGCAGCTGAATGTGAAAAAGCTGGTGCTGCTGAACCTGCCCTATTTCCTGCTGGGCCTGTTTGCCACCAACCTGGGGGAAGCCTGGCGGCTGGCGACCGGGGCGGACGCTTCTGCCAAGATGCTCTCGTTCTTCTCCACCCTGCCGGTGGCGCTGGGCAGCTGGTGGCCCAGCCTGCACCCGCTGGATTTGCTGGTGGGCCTGTGCTGCGGCGCTGGCCTGCGGCTGGCGGTGTATCTGAAAGGCAAGAACGCCAAGAAGTACCGCCACAATGTCGAGTACGGGTCGGCCCGATGGGGCACCCATGAGGATATTGCCCCCTACATGGACCCGGTGTTCCAGAATAACGTCATTCTGACCCAGACCGAACGGCTTACCATGTCCAGCCGCCCCAAAATCCCCAAGTATGCCCGCAATAAAAACGTGCTGGTCATCGGCGGCAGCGGCTCCGGCAAGACCCGCTTCTGGTTGAAGCCGAATTTGATGCAGATGCACAGCTCCTATGTGGTCACCGATCCCAAGGGCACCATCCTGGTGGAGTGCGGCAAAATGCTCCAGCGGGGTGCGCCCAAGCTGGGCAAGGACGGCAAGCCGGTGAAGGACAAACACGGCAAAATCGTGTATGAGCCATACCAGATCAAGGTGCTGAACACCATCAACTTCAAGAAGTCGATGCACTATAACCCCTTCAGCTATATCCATAGCGAAAAGGACATCTTGAAGCTGGTGACAACGCTGATTGCCAACACCAAGGGCGAGGGCAAGGCTGGGGACGATTTCTGGGTCAAGGCGGAAACGCTGCTGTACTGCGCGCTGATCGGTTACATCCACTACGAAGCCCCGGTGGAGGAACAGAACTTCTCCACCCTCATTGAGATGATCAACAGCATGGAGGTCCGGGAGGACGATGAGGAGTTCAAAAACGCCGTGGACCTGATGTTCGATGAGCTGAAAGAGCGGGACCCCAACCACTTCGCGGTGCGGCAATATGCCAAATATAAATTAGCCGCTGGCAAAACCGCTAAGTCGATTTTGGTGAGCTGCGGTGCCCGGCTGGCGGTGTTCGACATTGCCGAGCTGCGGGAGGTCACGTCCTACGACGAGCTGGAGCTGGACACGCTGGGCGACCGGCGGACGGCGCTGTTTTTGATTATGAGTGACACGGACGATTCCTTTAATTTTTTAATCTCCATGTGTTACACCCAGCTATTCAACCTGCTCTGTGAAAAGGCCGACGATGTGTACGGCGGGCGGCTGCCGGTCCATGTGCGCTGCCTCATCGACGAGTGCGCCAACATCGGCCAGATCCCCAAGCTGGAAAAGCTGGTCGCCACCATCCGAAGCCGGGAGATTTCCGCCTGCCTGGTCTTGCAGGCACAGAGCCAGCTCAAGGCCATCTACAAGGACAACGCCGACACCATCATCGGAAATATGGATTCCTCCATTTTCCTAGGCGGCAAGGAGCCAACCACGCTCAAGGAGCTGGAGGCCGTGCTGGGCAAGGAGACCATCGACACCTACAACACCGGCGAGAGCCGGGGGCGGGAGACTTCCCACTCGCTCAACTATCAAAAATTGGGCAAGGCGCTGATGAGCCAGGATGAGCTGGCCGTTATGGACGGCGGCAAGTGCATCCTCCAGCTGCGCGGGGTGCGGCCGTTTTTGTCGGATAAGTACGACATCACCCAGCACCCCAACTACAAGTACACCGCTGACGCCGACCCGAAGAACGCCTTTGACATCGAAGGCTACCTCAAGGCCCGGCTGAAGCTCAAACCCAACCAGGTCTGCGACGTGTATGAGATCGACGCCGCAGCTGGCGAATGATGTTCCGCTGTGAAAGGAGGGGTCCTATCTACTCGCCACAACCGCCCCGAAGGGGCCATCGGCGTACAAAGCGGACGATCTCTATTAAAATAATGAAAAAAGGAGGAAGGCCGGAGTCAGCCAGCCCGGAAACCGGGCGGCGGATTGTCCGGCTTTTGTATGCCTATGAACCATGACTAAATCAAACTTTTCAAACTGATTCCGGCCAACTTTATTTATGGAATTTTTTAATCAGGCAATCACCGTTCTCCAGACCCTCGTTATCGCCCTCGGTGCCGGTCTCGGCGTGTGGGGCGTCATCAACCTGCTGGAAGGTTACGGCAACGACAACCCCGGTGCCAAAAGCCAGGGCATGAAACAGCTCATGGCCGGCGCGGGCGTCGCCATCGTGGGCATGGTGCTGGTGCCCCTGCTGTCCGGCCTGTTCACCGTCTGATCGTTCCCCGCTGAAATCCTCGCCCCCTCCCGCGCACAGCGGGAGGGGCAGAAAGGAGGTTTGACACCGTATGGATTTCTTATTGGATGCCCTTACCAACTGGCTGAAAGAGATGCTGGTGGGCGGCATCATGGGAAACTTATCGGGGATGTTCGACAGCGTAAATCAGCAGGTCGCGGATATATCCGTACAGGTGGGCCAGACCCCGCAGGGGTGGAACGGCAGCATTTTCAGTATGATCCAGAACCTCTCCAACTCCATCATGGTGCCGATTGCAGGCGTGATCCTGGCCATCGTGATGACGCTGGAGCTGATCCAGATGATAACCGACCGCAACAACCTGCATGATGTGGACACCTGGATGATCTTCAAATGGGTGTTCAAATCCGCCGCCGCGATTTTGCTCGTCACCAACACCTGGAACCTCGTCATGGGCGTGTTCGACATGGCCCAAAGCGTGGTGGCCCAGGCGTCCGGCATCATCGGCTCGGACGCTTCCATCGACATCTCCGCTGTTATGACCGATATGGAGTCCCGGCTGATGGATATGGACCTGGGACCGCTGTTCGGCCTGTGGTTCCAGTCGCTCTTTATCGGCATCACCATGTGGGCGCTGTATATCTGCATTTTTATCGTGATTTATGGCCGTATGATCGAGATTTACCTGGTCACGTCGGTGGCCCCCATCCCGATGGCGACCATGATGGGCAAGGAATGGGGCGGCATGGGCCAGAACTACCTGCGCAGCCTGCTGGCGCTGGGCTTCCAGGCGTTTTTGATTATCGTCTGTGTGGCGATCTACGCGGTTCTGGTGCAGAACATCGCCACCGAGGACGACATCATCATGGCGATCTGGACCTGCGTGGGCTACACGGTGCTGCTGTGCTTCACGCTGTTCAAGACCGGCAGTCTCGCCAAAGCCGTATTTCAGGCGCACTGAGCCAGGAAGGAGGATGCTCAAAATGGCTTATGTACCCGTACCCAAAGACTTGACGAAAGTCAAAACCAAGGTCGCGTTCAATTTAACCAAGAGGCAGCTTGTCTGCTTCGGCTGCGGGGCGCTCATCGGCGTGCCGCTTTTCTTTTTGCTCCGGGGGCCTGCTGGCAACAGCGTAGCGGCCATGTGCATGATGCTCGTCATGCTGCCTTTCTTCATGCTGGCGATGTATGAAAAACACGGCCAGCCCCTGGAAAAGATCATCGGCAACATTCTCAAGGTGGCCGTCATCCGGCCCAAGCAGCGCCCCTACCGCACCAACAACTTCTATGCCGTGTTGGAACGGCAGGCAAATCTCGACAAGGAGGTGTATGACATTGTTCGCGGCAAAGACAAAGCGGCAGGCCGAACCGGCAGAGCCGCAGACCAAACCCCGGCGTAAGCTGACCCGCGCCGAACGCAAACAGATCGAGGCAGCGATTGCCCGCGCCAACCGCACGGGCAAAAAGGAACAGTCCGCCCAGGACAGCATCCCCTATGAGCGGATGTGGCCGGACGGCATCTGCAAGGTGGCGGATGGCCGCTACACCAAGACCATCCAGTTCCAGGACATCAACTACCAGCTCAGCCAGAACGAGGACAAGACCGCCATCTTTGAAGGCTGGTGCGATTTCCTCAACTATTTTGACAGCTCCATCCGTTTCCAGCTGTCCTTTTTGAACCTGGCAGCGTCCCAGGAGACCTTCGCCAACAGCATCACCATCCCGGCTCAGGGAGATGACTTTGACCCCATCCGGGTGGAGTACACGCAGATGCTGCAAAACCAGCTGGCGCGGGGCAACAACGGCCTCATCAAGACCAAGTACCTGACCTTTTCCATCGAGGCCGACAGCATCCGCTCCGCCAAGCCCCGTCTGGAGCGCATCGAGACCGATGTGCTGAACAACTTCAAGCGGCTGGGCGTGGCCGCCGAGGTCCTGGACGGCAAAGCTCGGCTGGCCCAGCTCCACGCCATCTTCCACATGGACGAGCAGGCGCCGTTCCAGTTCGAGTGGGACTGGCTGGCTCCCAGCGGCCTTTCCACCAAAGACTTTATCGCTCCGTCCGGCTTCGAGTTCCGCACCGGCAAGCAGTTCCGCATGGGAAAGAAGTACGGGGCCGTCAGCTTCGTGCAGATTCTGGCCCCGGAGCTGAATGACCGTATGCTGGCGGATTTTCTCGATATGGAAAGTTCCCTCATCGTCAACCTGCACATCCAGTCGGTGGACCAGGTGAAGGCCATCAAGACGGTGAAGCGCAAGATCACCGACCTGGACCGCAGCAAGATCGAGGAACAGAAAAAGGCCGTCCGCGCCGGGTATGACATGGACATCATCCCCTCCGACCTTGCTACCTACGGGGCCGAGGCCAAGAAGCTGTTGCAGGACCTGCAAAGCCGCAACGAGCGGATGTTCCTGGTGACGTTTTTGGTGCTGAACACCGCGGACAATCCCCGCCAGCTGGGCAACAACATCTTCCAGGCGAGCTCCATCGCGCAGAAGTACAACTGCCAGCTGACCCGGCTGGACTTCCAGCAGGAAGAAGGCTTGATGTCCTCTCTGCCGCTGGGGCTGAACCAGGTGGAGATCCAGCGCGGGCTGACTACCAGCTCTACCGCCATCTTCGTGCCATTCACCACCCAGGAGCTTTTTCAGAATGGCAAAGAGGCGCTGTACTACGGCATCAACGCCCTGTCCAATAACCTCATCATGGTGGACCGCAAGCTGCTGAAAAACCCCAATGGCCTGATTTTGGGCACGCCGGGCAGCGGCAAATCTTTCAGCGCCAAGCGCGAGATCGCCAACTGCTTCCTGCTGACTTCGGATGATGTCATCATCTGCGACCCGGAGGCCGAGTACGCGCCGCTGGTGGAGCGCCTGCACGGGCAGGTCATCAAGATTTCGCCCACCTCCACCAACTACATCAACCCGATGGACCTGAACCTGGACTATTCGGACGATGAAAGCCCGCTGTCGCTGAAATCCGACTTTATCCTGTCGCTGTGTGAACTGATTGTGGGCGGCAAGGACGGATTGCAGCCGGTGCAGAAAACCATCATTGACCGCTGTGTGCGGCTGGTGTATCAGGACTACCTCAACGATCCGCGCCCGGAGAATATGCCCATTCTGGAGGACCTGTACGACCTGCTGCGGGTGCAGGATGAGAAAGAGGCACAGTACATCGCCACGGCGCTGGAAATCTACGTCACCGGCTCCCTCAACGTGTTCAACCACCGCAGCAACGTGGACATCAACAACCGCATTGTCTGCTATGACATCAAGGAACTGGGGAAGCAACTCAAAAAGATCGGGATGCTGGTGGTGCAGGATCAGGTGTGGAACCGCGTCACCATCAACCGGGCCGCTCACAAGTCCACCCGCTACTACATCGACGAGATGCACCTGCTCTTGAAAGAGGAACAGACCGCCGCCTACACGGTGGAGATTTGGAAGCGGTTCAGAAAGTGGGGCGGAATCCCGACCGGGATTACGCAGAACGTCAAGGACCTGCTTTCTTCCCGCGAGGTGGAGAACATCTTTGAAAACTCCGACTTCGTGTATATGCTCAACCAGGCGGGCGGTGACCGGCAGATTTTAGCCCGGCAGCTGGGTATTTCCCCGCACCAGCTGTCCTATGTGACCCACTCCGGCGAGGGTGAGGGGCTGCTGTTCTACGGCTCCACCATCTTGCCTTTTGTGGACCACTTCCCCAAGAATACCGAGCTGTATCGCATTATGACGACCAAACCCCAGGAAATGAAGGAGGCTGATGGACGATGAAACCCGAAATTCTGCATAACGACCACATGATGTTTCTGGACCGGGCGCTGGAAACCCAGCGCACCGCGCTGCTGACGGCGATGGCGGACGCCGTTTCCGAGTGCCGCACGGCGGCGGACCAGGCCGCTGAACTGACTGAAACCGGCGAAATTGGCCTGCTGCGGCTGGTGGAGATTCTGTGCGCCGCCAAGGTCCAGCGCGGGCAGGCCGGAGGTGCCGTGTTGGAGGGCACCGAGGTCCAGATTTTGGCCGACGTGGTGGCCCAGCTCTACGCCTGCCTGACCGAGTGCCGCTTTGTGGGTCCGCTGGGGCTGGCGGCCTATGCGGAGCTTTCCAGCATGGCGGCCTCCCTCATGCTGGGGGAATGGTTTGATTAAGGAACCGCGCCTGCGCTTTACGGAGGAAGAACGGGCGGACCCGGCGCTGGAGAAGCCCATCCGCAAGGCGGAAAAGGCCGCCGCCAAAGCGGATAAGGCGCAGGCAAAAATCCCGAAAAAGCAGGTCAAGCGGGCCGAGGTGGACCCCAAGACCGGCAAGGTCACGACCAAGCTGGTGCTGGAGGATAAGCCCCGGCCGCCCTCCAAACTGTCCCATACGGTGCGGGACGCGCCGGGCAACGCGGTGGCGGGTAAGCTCCATCAGGAGATCCGCAAGACCGAGGACGATAACGTGGGCGTGGAGAGCGCCCACAAGTCCGAGGAAGCCGTAGAGACCGGCGTGCATCTGGTCCGGGAGGGCTACCGCAGCCACAAACTGAAACCTTACCGCAAGGCCGCCCAGGCCGAGCGGAAGCTGGAAAAGGCCAACATCGAGGCGCTGTTCCAGAAATCCGTCTATGAAAACCCTGCGGCAGCCAGTAATCCACTGTCCCGCTGGCAGCAGAAACAGCAAATCAAGAAACAGTACGCCGCCGCCAAACGGGCCGCACAGTCCGGCGGGAGCGCCGCCGGTGCCGCCCAAAAGACCGGCAAGGCGGCCAAGACGGTCAAGGAGAAAGCCCAGCAGGCCGGGGCCTATGTGATGCGCCACAAAAAGGGCTTTGGCATCGTGCTGGCGATTTTCCTGCTGGTCTGCCTGCTGCTCAACACCATGTCCTCCTGTTCCATGATGGCGCAGAGCATCGGTTCGGCGATCTCCGGCACCACCTACCCCTCCGATGACCCGGAGCTGGTGGCGGTGGAGGCCGACTACGCCGCCAAGGAGGCCGCGCTGCAAGCCGAGATCGACAACATCGAGAGCAGCCACCCCGGCTACGACGAGTACCGCTATGACCTGGACATGATCGGCCACGACCCGCATGAGCTGGCGGCCTATCTGTCCGCCGTCTTGCAGGGCTACACGCGGGCAAGCGCCCAGGCGGAGTTGGAACGCATCTTCGCAGCCCAATACCAGCTGACGCTGACCGAGGAAGTGGAGGTGCGCTACCGCACCGAGACCCGGACGGACAGCGAGGGCAACGAGTATGATGTGGAAGTGCCCTATAACTATTACATCTTAAATGTGACCCTCACCAGCAAACCCATCTCCTCCGTGGCTTCGGAGCTGCTGACGCCTGACCAGCTGGAAATGTACCAGGTGTACCGGCAGACGCTGGGCAACAAGCCCCTGATCTTCGGCGGCGGGTCCGCCGACACCAGCGATTCCGAGAGTTTGGCCGGTGTGGAGTTTGTCAACGGCACCCGGCCCGGCAATCAGGCGGTGGTGGACATCGCCAAAAGCCAGGTAGGCAACGTGGGCGGCCAGCCCTATTGGAGCTGGTACGGCTTTAATTCCCGCGTGGAATGGTGCGCCTGCTTTGTGTCCTGGTGCTACGGCCAGATGGGCCTTTCCGAGCCGCGCTTTGCCGCCTGCCAGTCCCAGGGCATTCCCTGGTTCCAGTCGCATGGACAATGGGGCGGGCGGGATTACGCCAACATCGCCCCCGGCGACGCAATCTTCTTCGATTGGGACCTGGACGGCAGCGCCGACCATGTGGGCATTGTTGTCGGCACCGATGGCAGCCGGGTTTACACCGTGGAGGGCAATTCCGGCGACGCTTGCAAGATCAAGAGTTATTCCTTGACCTACGAGTGCATCAAGGGCTACGGCTTGATGAATTGGTGATTTTTTGCGGAGGTATAAAAACTGAATATTGTATCCTTTGGGGGCGGCACGAACAGTGCCGCTCTTTTAGTTGGGCTTCATCAGCACGGGATTCCCGTTGACCTTATCACCTTTGCGGATACCGGGGCGGAACATCCCCACACCTATCAGTTCCTTGAAACTATGAACGAATGGCTTCGCGCCCACGGTATGCCGCCCATCACGGTGGTGGAAAAGATGGACCGCAACGGCAACCGCCTGACATTGGAAACAGAGTGTCTGCGATCCGGCACGCTTCCCTCCATTGCTTACGGGTTTAAGCGGTGTTCTCAGAAGCACAAGGTCGGGCCGCAGGAAAAGTTCTGTAACCACCACCCGCTATGCCGCGCTGTGTGGCAGGCCGGGAACCGGGTCACACGGTTTATCGGCTACGATGCCGGGGAGCGGAAACGGTATGAGCATTCCAGAAAATTCAATGAAGCGGACAAAAAATATGAGAACCGCTACCCGCTGATCGAGGATTGGCACTGGACGCGGGACGATTGTATTCGGGCGATCCAGGAGGCGGGTCTGCCTCTGCCCGGCAAATCGTCCTGCTTCTTCTGTCCCAGCATGAAGCGAGAGGAAATCGAAGCCCTGAAACGGCAGCACCCCGACCTGTACCGGCGGGCGCTTGCCATCGAAGAAAACGCGATGCCCCATCTCAAAACCGTCAAAGGTTTGGGGCGCAACTACGCTTGGAAAGAGCGATATGGAATGGAGTGATTTGACTATGGCTAAAAACAAAATCGAGCGCATCGACCAGGAGATCGCCAAAACTCGCGAGAAGATCGCGGAACAGCAGGAAAAGCTGAAAGACCTGGAAGCGCAGAAAACCGAGGCGGAGAACCTGGAGATCGTCCAGATGGTGCGCGCCCTGCGCATGACCCCGGCCCAGCTGTCCGCCATGCTGTCCGGCGGCATGGTGCCCGGCCGGGCGGCGGGTCCCGCTGATTCTGAACAGGAGGAAATGACCCATGAAGAATAAGAAGATTTTCAGAACCTTTGCCGCCCTTTGCACCTGCCTGATGCTGATGGGCGGCTTCTCTGTGACCGCCTTTGCCCAGGGCGCTGACCCTGCGCCTACGGCCACACCGGCTGCGGACGCCACCAATGACAGCAACGTGGTGGTGGAGGAAACCGAGGACAGTCCCGCCCTGACCCCGGAGGGCAACGCCGCCCTGGTGGATGATTTCGGCGGCAACAAGCAGCTCATCACCGTCACCACCAAGGCGGGTAACTATTTTTACATCCTCATTGACCGCGCCAACGAGGACAAAGAGACCGCCGTCCACTTCTTGAACCAGGTGGACGAGGCTGACCTGGAGGCGCTGATGGAGGACGGCGAGACGGCGGAGGAAACGCCCGCTGTCTGCAACTGCACGGAAAAATGCGCCGCCGGTGCGGTGAATACGGCCTGCCCTGTCTGCGCTGTGAATATGGCGGAGTGTACGGGCCAGGAGCCGGAACCCACGCCCGCCCCGGAAACAGACCCGGAGCCGGAACAGGAACCGGCAGGGCTGAACCCGGCGATGCTGCTGATGGTGCTGGCTGTGCTGGGCGGCATTGGTGCGCTGGTCTACTTCAAATTCATCAAGCAGAAGCCCAAGACCAAGGGCAGCGACAACCTGGATGATTACGACTACGGCGAGGACGATACCGAACAGGAGGACGAGGACCCCTGGGAGACCGAGGAATCCGACGAACAGGAGGACGCCGACAGGGGCGGCGATGAGGAAAGCGAGAACCCGGCCAAATGACCCGGTTCACCGACAGCCCTTTTGAACCCATGATGACGCGCAGGCCGGAGGGCGGGAAGGCAGCTTCCCGTCCTCCCTCTTTATCTCCCGGCCACCCCTGTTATGGCTGCGGAAACTACCGCCCCGGCCAGCCCTGCGTGGGCTTCTGCCACAAAGAGCTGACCGCGTGGCTGCGCGAAAGGAGGAAGCAAAAATGAAATTGGTAATTGCTGAGAAGCCTTCGGTGGCAAAATCCCTGGCCGCCGTGCTGGGGGCCACTTCCCGCAAAGACGGCTACCTGGAGGGCGGCGGTTGGCTGGTGTCCTGGTGCCTGGGGCATCTGGCCGGGCTGGCGGACGCCGCCGCCTACAACCCCGACTACGCCAAGTGGCGCTATGATGACCTGCCCATTTTGCCGGAGTCCTGGCGCTTCACCATCGCCAAGGACAAGCGGGATCAGTTTGACGTGCTGCGGACCCTGCTGCGGCGGGAGGACGTGACCGAGGTAGTCAACGCCTGCGACGCCGGGCGCGAGGGCGAGCTGATTTTCCGCACGGTCTACTGCCTGGCGGGCTGCCAGAAGCCCATGAAACGGCTGTGGATCAGCAGCATGGAGGATTCCGCCATCCGGGAGGGCTTTGCCAACCTGCGCCCCGGCGCGGACTATGACGGGCTGCACCAGGCGGCCCTCTGCCGGGCCAAGGCTGACTGGCTGGTGGGCATCAACGCCACCCGGCTGTTTTCGGTGCTGTACCACCGCACCCTCAACATTGGGCGCGTCATGTCCCCAACGCTGGCCCTCATCGTCCAGCGGGAGGCCGAGATCGACGCCTTCAAGCCGGTGCCGTTCTATACCGTGGCTCTGGACTTGCTCGGTTTTACCGCTGCCAGCGCCCGCATGGACAAGAAAGCCGATGCCGAACAGCTGAAAAACGCCTGCCAGGGCGGCACGGTGACGGTCAAACAGGTGGAGCGCAGGGACAAATCTGAGAAGCCGCCCGCCCTCTATGACCTGACCACCCTCCAGCGGGACGCCAACCGCCTGCTGGGGTTCACCGCCCAGCAGACATTGGACTATCTACAAAACCTCTATGAAAAGAAGCTATGCACCTATCCCCGGACGGACAGCCGCTACCTGACCTCCGACATGGCCGAGGGCCTGCCGGTGTTGGTGAATCTGGTCGCCAACGCCATGCTGTTCCGCAAAGGCATCGCCATTTCCTGCGATGCGGCGGCGGTCATCAACGACAAGAAAGTGACCGACCACCATGCGGTGATCCCTACCCGGAACATCCGGGAGGCTGACCTGTCCGCTCTGCCGGTGGGCGAACGGACCATTCTGGAGCTGGTGGCCCTGCGGCTGCTGTGTGCCGTGGCCCCTCCCTATATCTATGATGAAACTTCTGTCACGGTGGACTGCACCGGTGCGGAGTTTACCGCCAAAGGCCGCACGGTGAAGCAGCCTGGCTGGCGGGCGCTGGACGCCGCCTACCGAGCCAGCATGAAAAGTGCGCCGGAACAGGACGGCAATTCCGAAGATAAGGCGTTGCCTGAACTGTCCGAGGGCCAGGAGCTGCCGGTCGCCGGTGCCGCCGTCAAGGAGGGCAAGACTACCCCGCCCAAGCATTTCACCGAGGACACCTTGCTCTCCGCGATGGAAACTGCCGGGAAAGACGATATGCCGGAGGATGCCGAGCGCAAAGGGCTGGGGACGCCTGCCACCCGTGCCGGGATTTTGGAGAAGCTGGTGTCCACCGGCTTTCTGGAACGGAAAAAGAGTAAGAAAACCGTGCAGCTCCTGCCGTCCCACGATGCCATTTCCCTGATTACCGTCCTGCCGGAGCAGCTTCAATCCCCGCTGCTGACCGCCGAGTGGGAGTACCGACTGGGTGAGATCGAGCGCGGCGAGCTGGCCCCGGAGGACTTCATGGCAGAGATCACCGCCATGCTGAAGGAGCTGGTGGGGACCTATCAGGTCATCAAGGGCAGCGAGTACCTGTTCACTCCGCCCCGCGAGGTGGTGGGCAGATGCCCCCGCTGCGGCGGCGAAATTGCAGAAATGCAAAAAGGCTTCTTCTGCCAGGACAAATCTTGCAAATTTGCAATCTGGAAAAACAGCAAGTGGTGGGCCGCAAAGCGCAAGCAGCCCACCAAAGCCATTGTGGCGGCGCTGCTGAAAGATGGCCGCACCCATGTGGCGGGGCTGTACTCCGAGAAAAGCGGCAAGACCTACGACGCCACCGTGGTGCTGGAAGATACCGGCCAGTACGTCAACTTCAAGCTGGAATTTGACCGGCAGAAAGGCGGCGGCAAATGAAACTGAGTTTGTATGAACAGGAAACGATTATCCTCTACAACCAGGCCGAGGCCACCGCCGAGGTCTATTCCCACGACCCGCGCCTGCTGGAAAAGCTGCGGCGGCTGGCGGAAAAATACCCGGACCAGATCGTGAAAAAGGACCGCCAGACCTTCGTGGTGCCCAAACGCTGCGTGTCGGTGCGGGAGCCGTACAGCGCCGAGCGCCGCAAGGCCGCCAGCGAACGGGCCAAAGCCGCCGGGTACAGGCCGCCCGTCCCCAAAGCGGGCGGAAAATGAGTATGGGCGAGAGCGTATTTGAAGTCGTGAAGCAGTCCGTCGCCGTCCGGGAAGCGGCTGAAATGTACGGCATCGCGGTGGGGCGCGGCGGCATGGCCTGCTGCCCCTTCCACGATGACCGGCACCCCAGCCTGAAGCTGAACGAGGACTACTTCTACTGCTTTGGCTGCGGGGCCACCGGCGACGTGACCGACTTCACCGCCCGTCTCTATGACCTGTCCCCCAAGGAGGCCGCCGAGAAGCTGGCCCAGGATTTTGGCCTTTCCTATGACAGCAAGGCCCCGCTCCGGCGAAGCTATGTCCGGCAAAAATCTGAGGCGCAGGTGCGGAAAGAAAAACGAGAACACGGCTGGCGCGTCCTGACGGACTACTATCACTTGCTCCGAAAATGGGAGGCCGACTATTCCCCCAAGACGCCGGACGAGGACCCGCACCCGCGCTTTTTGGAGGCCGTCCAGAAAAAAGACTACATGGGCTATCTGCTGGACACCTTTCTCGACAGCAGTACCGAGAAACAGGACCAGTGGATCGCAGAACATACCGCTGAAATTTCGGCCATAGAAGGGAGAGTGAAAATCATGGCTGACAAACCCACCAACCGGGAACGGTTGCAGCAAATCACGGCGGGCATCGAGCAGGGCATCCAGGAGCTGTTCGAGAGCGAAAAGTATATGCGCTACCTGTCCGTGATGTCCCGGTTCCACCGCTACTCCGTCAACAACACTATGCTCATCTATATGCAGAAGCCGGACGCCACGCTGGTGGCCGGGTACAACAAGTGGAAAAACCAGTTTGAGCGCCATGTGAAGCGCGGTGAACATGGTATCACCATCATCGCGCCCACGCCGTTCAAGAAAAAGATCGAGGAACAGAAGCTGGACCCCGACACCAAAGCCCCCATGCTGGATGCAGAGGGCAAGATCATCATGGAGGAACGGGAAGTTGAGATTCCCATGTTCCGCCCGGTGAAGGTGTTCGATGTGAGCCAGACGGACGGCAAGCCCCTGCCGGAGCTGGCGTCCTCTCTCTCCGGGAGCGTCCAGAACTACGAGATTTTCATGGAGGCCCTGCGCCGGTCCGCGCCGGTGCCGCTCTCTGTGGAGCCGATGGCAGCCAACATGGACGGATATTTTTCGCCGGACCGGCAGCGCATCGCCATCCGTGCTGGCATGAGCGAGGTGCAGACCGTTTCCGCTGCTGTCCATGAGATCGCCCACAGCAAGCTGCACGACCCCAAAAAGTATGAGGCGGAGCCGACCTGGAAAATCGTGATGGTGAGTGGGGGCGGTGTCAAGCACGATTATCGCCTGGACTTCGCCACCGAAGCAGAGGCGGAACAGGCCGCCGCCGAGAATGACTGGCGCTATGTGGACGAAAATCAGTTTGAGTGGCGGCTGGAGGTGGAGGAGGATCTGACGGCGGTGAAACAGGCTGTCAAGAACCGCAACACCGAGGAGGTGGAGGCCGAGAGCATCTCCTACGCCGTCTGCCAGTATTACGGTATCCAGACCGGCGAAAACAGCTTCGGTTACATTGCCACCTGGAGCCAGGACAAGACGCTGCCGGAGCTGCGGGCCAGTCTGGAGACCATCAACAAGGCCGCCGGAGAATTGATTGCGGACATTGACCGACATTATAAGGTTATCTGCAAGGAGCGTGGTATTGACCTGACTGCCCAGCCGGAACAGGCTGCACCCCAGCAGCCCGCAGAAGAAACGCCCGACGCACCTGCCCCAAGCGCCGAAGCCCAGGAGGCCCTGCTGCTGGTTGATGATGCTACCTATCTTCATGTTCAGACTTGTGATACTGGCTGGGACTACACGCTCTACGATGTCGCCACCAGGAAGCAACTGGACGGCGGCCAACTGGATGCGCCGGAGCTGCCCCTGTCCACCGCCGCGCTGAAAATCTGTGAGATGCACAATATGGGCGGCCAGTCCATTCAGTATGCGCCGCTGTCCATGATTGAGACCTTGCAGGAGGCGGCTGTCCAGCAGATGCAGGCAGCGGCCCAGGCCGCCACCCCGGAAACTACCATGCTGCCGGACGCCCCGGAACACCACCTGGACGAATACCCTATGCCGGACCCCACGCTGACCCAGGACGACCTGGAGAAATGCGGCTACCTGGATGGGGACCTTTTGCCCCTCTCCAAAGAGCGCGCCTATGAGTTAATGGCGCAGGACCTGACCGTTTACATGGTTCAGCAGGGCGAGAACCCGGCGATGGCCTTTGACACTGACGATCTGGACGCCCACGACGGTATCTTTGCCGTCACCCGTGAGGAATGGGAGGATAGTCCCTCCTTTGATGCTCAGGTCAAGGAGCGTATGGACCACCAGCAGGAACGAGAGCAGGCGTTTCTCAACCACAAGGGCGATTGTTATGCCATCTATCAGGTGAAGCACACCGACGAACTGAGGGACATTCGCTACGAGGGGCTGGAATGGATCAAGTCCATCGGGCGGACTGTGCAGCGCGATAACTACGACCTGGTCTATACTGCGCCGCTCACACCCGGCGATCTGAAAGGCAGTGTGCTGGACAATCTCGAATACCGTTTCAATAACGAACACCCCGCCGACTATCGCCACCCGTCCATGAGTGTCAGCGACATTGTTGCCATCAAGCGGGACGGCAAGGTATCCTGTCACTACTGTGACAGCTTCGGCTTTACCGAGGTGGCCGGCTTCCTGCCGGACAATCCGCTGAAAAGTGCGGAGATGACGGTTGAGGACGACTATGGCATGATCGACGGCGTTATCAACAACGGCCCCAAGGAGCCGACGGTGGCTCAGCTGGAACAGCAGGCCCGCAGCGGTCAGCCCATCTCTCTCATGGATTTGGCGGCCGCCGCCCACCGGGAAGATCGGGACAAGAAGAAGTCCGTCATGGAGCAGCTGAAAAGTCAGCCTAAATCCGAACATAAAAAGACAGCGCCCAAAAAGAGCGCGGAAAGGGAAATCTGATATGAACGCCTTAACTTTTGAGGAAACCAATTTGCTGTGTATCTACAACCCCGGCACCCGCCAGGGGGCCATCGAGGCCCTGACCGAGATGCGCCGTGAGCTTTCGCCGGACGAGACCGAGCTGCTGGCTCTGACTGACAGTACCCTCGCCAAGCTGCGCACCATGACTGACGCCGAGTTTGATGAGCTGGAGCTGTACCCGGATTTTGACGAATAACATCTTACTTTGACCCGCAGGGTGGCCGCCGTGCCGCCCTGCTTTTATATAAGACCAGGAAGGAGGACAGAACCCCATGCCAACCAAAGCAGAACAATATGCGCAGATGGCCGACCAGGTGGCGCGGCAGCTCACCGGCAGCTGGCAGGAGTGGGCGGGCTTTCTCACCACCGCCGCCCGGCTCTACAAGTACCCGTTCCATGAGCAGATGATGATTTACGCCCAGCGCCCGGACGCCACTGCCTGCGCCGAATACGACCTGTGGAACAACCGCATGGGCCGCTACGTCCGGCGCGGCTCCAAGGGCATCGCCCTGGTGGACGATTCCGGCGACCGGCCCAGGCTGCGGTATGTGTTTGATATTTCCGATACCGGCACCCGTGAACACTCCCGCACCCCCTGGCTGTGGACGCTGAACGAGGAACACACCGCGCCGGTCATGGCGATGTTGGAACGCAACTACGATGTGAGCGGCGGCGACCTGGCCCAGCAGCTGGCCGATGTGGCCGCCAAGCTGGCGGAGGAATACTGGGCTGACCACCGGCGGGATATTCTCCCTATCGTTGACGGTTCCTTTTTGGAGGAGTACGATGAGTACAACATCGAAGTCCAGTTCAAATCAGCCGCCACGGTCAGCATCACCTACGCCCTGATGTCCCGCTGCGGGCTGGAGCCGGAGCAGTATTTCAGCCATGAGGACTTCATGCCGATCTTCGACTTCAACACCCCCGCTGTAATCGGGGCGCTGGGCACGGCGGTCAGCCAGGCAAACCAGCAGGTGCTGCGGCAGATCGGCGTCACCGTCCAGAACTATGAGCGCGCCAAAAGCGCGGAAAGGAGTGCCACACATGGAGAACAACCTGACTTACATTCAGAACGGGGATTACCTGATTCCCGACCTGCACCTGAGCGAGCAGCCGGAGAAGCCCCTGGGCAAGTACGGCCGGATGCGCAAAGCGTACCTGAAGCAGCACCGGCCCATCCTGTACAACCAGCTGCTGATGACCGAGAAGCTGTACCCGCACCTTCTGGAAATCGACGAGACGGCGAACCAGCGGTTGGAGCAGATGATGCCCCAACTGGCCGAGGCGGCGGGCGCGACGGAGGCGCTGAAAGCCGCCGACCCGATGCAGTGGGTGGGTCTGATGAACACCTGCAAAGCCCAGGCCGAGGAAATTCTGATGGCGGAACTTATCAACAGCTGACTCTAAACCTGTTCCTCTCCGAAGCGGAACAGATTCAACAGATCGACGAAGCAGAGAGTGTGAAAACGCCCTCTGCTTTTTCTTTTACCCAGGCAGATATAGACCATGTTCTGCGGCTCGGCGGCAACACGGACCGCTTTCGGGAGCGTGTTGCTGTGGAATTTGAAAAGCAGAAGCCCATTTCAGAGATCGCGGCGTATCTGCCAACCCTCTACCACGGCGGCAGCGGGGTCGGCGGCATTGCCGCATGGTGCGCCGAGGACGGCATCCACCTTTCCCACGGAAAATCCGCCCGCTATGACCGGTCCGCGCAGCTTTTGTCCTGGCAGGACGCTGCCGAACGGATCGGGCAGCTTTTGGAAGCGGGCCAGTTTGCCTCCAATGTGGAGCTGGCTGAGGCCGAAAGCTATGAACGGTCCCTGCTGGCAGATGAGTTTTGGAGCCTGTACCACGATTTAAGTGAGGAAGCCAGGAACGCCGGATACCTGCAAAGCCTTTCCCACATTCAAGGGAATGGTTTCCCAGAGGAGTCCGCGTGGCTTACCGGGCAGCTGGCAAATCCGGCGTTTCGGGCAGCACTTTTGGACGAGTATCAGCAGTTTTTGACTGCCCATCAGGATAACCGGGCGCTGCTGCGGTTCCATTATCACCACCTGGAAGGGATGCTGGCAAGGCTCCGTGACCTGGACCTGCCGCGTAACACCTTCTCTACTGAGCTGGCGGAGGTACCATCGGCCAAGCGGTTTATCACAGAGGATGAAATAGATGCCGCTCTGACCAGCGGCAGCGGCATGGCAGGCGGCAAAGGACGTATTTTTGCCTTTTTCCAGGAAAGCCATACCGACAAGGAGAAGGTAGATTTTCTCAAGCACGAATATGGCATCGGCGGACGTTCCCACGCCTTGTCCGGCGCGGCTGGCAGTGATGAATGGTATGACGGTAAAGGATTACGTTTCAAAAAAGCCGGATGCCCGGACGTGCATCTCACCTGGGATAAAGCCGCCAAACGGATCACCGGCCTGATTCAACAAGGGCGCTACCTTTCAGCGCAGGAGCAGGCCGAGTTGGAGCAGCGGCAGGAAGAAGCAGACCTTGCCGAAGCAGACGCTATGGCGGCGCAGCAGGCTGAACTGTCCATCCAGGATTCTTCGGAACAGTACAAACCCATTGTTCGCACCGCGCTGGAGGCGGATACCGCCTACCGCAACGCCTGCGGCCACTCGGACCACGAAAACGCAGTAATCGAGGGCAACGCCGCCGTGCGCCGGGCGGTGCTAAATTCCGGCGACCTGGAACTGATCCGGCTCTACTCCGATGTGCCGGAGTTCCGCCACCGCCTGCACCGGGAGGTCATTGACGAGACCTACCCGCATCTCCACGAATTGCTGCGCCCACTCTCCCAGGACGATATTGACGATGCCCTCCGTGCCTGGAACGGTAATGCTGACAGCAAACGCGCTGTTATTCACTACATGGAAGCCCATGCGCGGGAGAAAGATACCGCCGCCTGGCTGGCCCGCGAGTTTAACGGCAGTGACGGCAAAACCCTGTTTGCGGTACGCCCGGACAGCCCGGAGGGGACGGCCCTGCCCTGGCCCAAAGTGCAGCGCCGGATCGCACAACTCATCCAGGAGAATAAATTCCTGACAGAACAGGAACGCCAGCCGGAAGAGAACGAGCAGGATGCCCGCCGGTATCAGGTAGTGGTCTACCACCATTTCGAGAACGGTTTTGACGAGCGCCTGGAATACCCCACGCTGGAGGAAGCCGAGAAGGTGGCCCAGGGCTATGTGGACGGCACAATGGAGCCGGACGGTTTTGCCTACGATGGCGCGGCGATCTACGATCTGGAGCAGCGGACCTACCGCCGTATTATTGGCAACTACCCGGATGAGGCTGCCCAGGCGCAGGTGGCCCGGCTCGACCTGTCCGGCCAGCCCATCACCCGCGAGGGAGACACCCTCACCATCGGCAGCGGCGAACCTACCCACGAGATGGACATTGCCGTATCGGATGAGGAATATGAAGCCATCCGGCAGGCTATCCCGGAAACAGAAGCGCCCACCGCCTATGACCCCGCAACACCCCCTTACCATGTGGGTGATACGGTCTATCTGGACAATCAGGAATATCAGATCACCGAGTTGCGGGAGGACACGGTGCAGCTGCTACCCTCCGATATGGCGTACCCCATCTACCGGGTCGAGAGCCGGGAGCGGTTCGAGACGCTGCTGCGTGCGGACACCCGCAACGAAGCCATCAACGAATTTTTGCCTGTAAACCCCGACACGGCTGACCAGGACCTCCGGGACGTGCTGGTCCACGGCCTGATCGGCGCGCCGGACAAGGCGGAGCTTTCCGAGCTGCTGCACACCGGCAAGCCCAACCGCGAGATCGCCCAGTGGCTGGGCCGGGCCTTCCCAGGCATCGTGGAAACGATGGAGCTGGAGACTGGCGACACCGCCGACTACCGCACCACGTCCGAAGGCATCGAACTGGAAGTGCTGGACGCGGAGGAGAAGCGGCTGGCCATGCTGTATTTTCGCTGGGATGAGGTCGCGCCCCTGCTGCGCGGGCTGTATGCCCGTCAGCTGGACGGCTTTTGGCGGGAGCAGGCCGAACCGGCTATTACCGCTGATACCACTGTCGAAGAACCTATTGAACCCGCCAAGCCCATTGAGGAACCTGCCACCGAGGCCCCGGCGTTCCATTCCGATCCGGTGACCGTCTATCCTGGCGAACAGAACCATCTGCCCTATGACGTAGTGGTGGAACGGCTGCACGTTGACCAGCCGGAACCTACGCCGCCCGAACCAACGCCGGACGTGGAGCCTGGCGAGAAGCCGGAACACCCGGTCGCCATCCCGGTCAACGGCGAGTGGCAGACCTTCCCCAACCAGCGGACTGCCGAGCAGGCGGCCTATCAGGAGTACCGGGACAACCTGCGCCGCAATGCGCAGAATTTTCACATCACCGACGACCATCTGGGCGAGGGCGGCCCCAAGGCCAAGTACCAGGCCAATGTGGCGGCGATCAAGCTGCTGAAATACCTGGAGGAAACCACCGGGCAGGCTACGCCGGCACAGCAGGAAGTGCTGTCCCGCTATGTGGGCTGGGGCGGCGTGGCGGATGCCTTTGACCCGGACAAACCCGCGTGGGCCGCCGAGTATGCGGAGCTGAAGGAGCTGCTGCCCCCGGAGGAATACGAAGCGGCCAGGGCCTCCACCCTCAATGCCCACTACACCAGCCCCACCGTTATCCGCGCCGTTTATGAGGCTGTGGAGCAGATGGGCTTCCGTACCGGCAACATTTTGGAGCCGTCGATGGGCGTGGGCAACTTCTTTGGGATGCTGCCGGAGAGCATGGCCGGGAGCCGTCTGTACGGCGTGGAACTGGATTCCATCAGCGGCCGGATTGCCAAACAGCTTTATCCCAAAGCCGACATCACCGTAGCGGGCTTCGAGACCACTGACCGGCGGGACTTCTATGACCTTGCCATCGGCAACGTCCCTTTCGGCCAGTATCAGGTGAACGACAAAGCCTACAACAAGCTGGGCTTCAACATTCACAACTACTTCTTTGCCAAGGCGCTGGACCAAGTGCGGCCGGGCGGCGTGGTGGCTTTCGTCACCAGCCGCTATACAATGGACGCCAAGGATTCCACCGTGCGCCGGTATTTAGCCCAGCGGGCCGAGCTACTGGGGGCGATCCGCCTGCCCAACAATGCCTTTCGCGCCAACGCCGGGACCGATGTGGTGTCCGACATCCTGTTTCTGCAAAAGCGTGACCGTCCGCTGGACATCGCCCCGGACTGGACCCAAACCGGCCGGACCGAGGAAGGCTTCACGGTCAACCAATATTTTCTGGATCACCCGGAGATGGTGCTGGGCCGCCCTACCGCCGAAAGCACCCAATACGGCAAACAGGACTACACCGTGGTTCCCATCGAGGGGCTGGACCTGGCCGACCAGCTGCACGATGCCGTGAAGTATATTCGCGGCACCTATCAGGAGGCCGCGCTGCCGGAGCTGGGCGAGGGCGAGGACATCGACGAATCCCTCCCGGCTGACCCCAACGTAAAGAACTACTCCTATACGGTGGTGGACGGCGCGGTGTACTTCCGGGAAAACAGCCGCATGGTGCGCCCTGACCTGAACGCCACCGCCGAAGCCCGTGTCAAAGGGCTGGTGGGGCTGCGGGACTGTGTGCAGCAACTCATCGACCTGGAGATGGACGCCGCCGCGCCGGATGCCGACATCCAGGCGCAGATGGCCGAACTGAACCGCCGCTACGACGATTTCTCCGCCAAGTACGGCCTTATCAACGACCGGGCGAACCGGCTGGCCTTTTCCGATGACAGCAGCTATTACCTGCTCTGCGCCCTGGAGGTGCTGGACGAGGACGGCCAACTGAAGCACAAAGCAGATATGTTCACCAAGCGCACGATTAAGCCCCATGAGGCCGTCACCACCGTAGACACCGCCTCCGAGGCCCTGGCAGTCTCCATTTCGGAGAAAGCCTGCGTGGACATGGCCTACATGGAACAGCTCACCGGCAAAACCGGCGAGGAACTGGCGGACGAGCTGCGGGGTGTCATCTTCCGTGTGCCGGGCCAGACCGAACCGGACGGGACGCCCCATTATGTGACCGCCGATGAATACCTCTCCGGCAACGTGCGCCGGAAGCTGCGCCAGGCCCAGCGGGCGGCGGAACAGGACCCGGCCTTTGCGGTCAACGTGGAGGCTCTGACCGCCGCCCAGCCCAAGGACCTGGACGCTTCCGAGATCGAGGTGCGGCTGGGGGCAACCTGGATTGACAAAGAGTACATTCAGCAATTCATGTACGAAACCTTTGACACGCCCTTTTACCTTCAGCGCAGCATTGAAGTCCACTACTCTGCATTTACCGCCGAGTGGCAGATCTCCGGCAAAAACGCTGTGGGACAGAGAGATGTGGCGGCCTATACCACCTACGGGACCGGCCGCGCCAACGCCTATAAAATCCTCGAAGATTCCCTCAACCTGCGGGATGTGCGTATCTACGATACTGTTGAAGATGCGGACGGCAAGGAGCGCCGGGTGCTGAACGCCAAGGAGACCACCCTGGCCGCCCAGAAGCAGCAGGCCATCCGGGAGGCGTTCAAGGACTGGATTTGGCGGGACCCGGAGCGGCGGCAGGCGCTGGTGCGCCAGTACAACGAGGAAATGAACGCCACCCGCCCCCGCGAGTATGACGGCAGCCACATTGTTTTCGGCGGCATGAACCCGTCCATCACCCTGCGGGAGCATCAGAAAAATGCCATCGCCCATGTGCTGTACGGCGGAAACACGCTGCTGGCCCACGAGGTGGGCGCGGGCAAGACCTTTGAAATGGTGGGGGCCGCAATGGAGGCCAAGCGCCTGGGGCTGTGCCAGAAATCCCTCTTTGTGGTGCCAAACCACCTGACCGAACAGTGGGCTTCGGAGTTCCTGCGTCTGTACCCGTCCGCCAATATCCTGGTGACAACCAAAAAGGACTTTGAAAAGCACAACCGCAAGAAGTTTTGTGCCCGCATCGCCACCGGCGACTATGATGCCATCATTATGGGCCACTCTCAGTTTGAAAAAATCCCCATCAGCAAGGAACGCCAGGAGCGGCTGCTGCATGAGCAGATTTGGGAAATCACCGAGGGCATCTCTGAGGTGGAGGCCAGCGGCGGCGAGCGGTTCACGGTCAAGCAGCTGGAACGCACGAAAAAATCTCTGGAGGCGCGGCTGGAAAAGCTGCAAGCGGAAGGCCGCAAGGACGATGTGGTGACCTTTGAGCAGTTGGGCGTGGACCGGCTGTTCGTGGACGAGGCCCACAACTACAAAAACCTGTTTTTATATACCAAGATGCGCAATGTGGCGGGCCTCTCCACCACGGACGCACAGAAATCTTCGGATATGTTCGCCAAGTGCCGCTACATGGACGAGATCACCGGCAGCCGCGGCGTTATCTTTGCCACCGGCACACCTGTCAGCAACTCCATGACCGAGCTTTACACCATGCAGCGGTATCTCCAGTATGACCGGCTGCAAGAGCTGGGCATGGCCCATTTTGACTGCTGGGCGTCCCGATTTGGCGAGACCGTGACGGCGCTGGAGCTGGCCCCGGAGGGCACCGGCTACCGGGCACGCACACGCTTTTCCAAGTTCTTCAACCTGCCGGAGCTGATGAACCTATTCAAAGAGGTGGCCGACATCAAGACCGCCGATCAACTGCACCTGCCCACGCCCCAGGTGGAGTACCACAACGTAGTGGCCCAGCCCACCGACATCCAGAAAGAGATGGTAAAGGCTCTCTCCGAACGTGCGTCCGAAGTACACCGGGGCAGCGTGGACCCGTCGGTGGACAATATGCTCAAGATCACGTCGGATGGGCGAAAGCTGGGCCTGGATCAGCGGATCATCAACCAGATGCTGCCGGACGAACCGGGCACCAAGGTCAACCAGTGCGTGGATAACATCATGCAAATCTGGCGGGACGGGCAGGCTGATAAGCTGACCCAGCTGGTGTTCTGCGACATCTCCACGCCCCAGGCCAAACCCGCCAAAAAGGTGGCAAAGGCGCTGGACAACCCGACCCTCCACGCTTTGGAGGACGCGGTGCCACTGCCGGAGCCGGAACCGGCCTTTACCGTGTATGAGGACATCCGACAGAAGCTCATCGCCCAGGGTGTGCCCGCTGAGCAGATTGCCTTTATCCATGAGGCCAACACCGAGGTGCGCAAAAAGGAGCTGTTCTCCAAGGTCCGCACCGGCCAGGTGCGCGTCCTGCTGGGCAGCACGGCCAAGATGGGTGCAGGCACCAACGTGCAGGATCGCCTGGTGGCGCTGCATGACCTGGACTGCCCGTGGCGGCCCGGCGACCTGGCCCAGCGAAAGGGCCGCATTGAGCGCCAAGGCAACCAGAACGAGACTGTCCATGTGTACCGCTATGTCACTGAGGGGACGTTTGACGCCTACCTCTGGCAGACGGTGGAAAACAAACAGAAATTCATCAGCCAGATTATGACCTCCAAATCGCCGGTGCGAAGCTGCGACGATGTGGACGAAACCGCGCTGTCCTTTGCCGAGATCAAGGCGCTGTGCGCCGGGGACCCGCGCATCAAGGAACGCATGGACCTGGATGTGGACGTGGCGCGGTTAAAGCTGATGAAGGCCGACCACCAGAGCAAGCAGTACCGCCTGGAGGACCAGCTGCTCAAAACCTTCCCGGAGGAGATCGAGAAAAACAAGGGCTTTATCGCCGGGCTGGAAGCGGATATGGCGACCCTGGCCGCTCATCCTCACCCGGAGGACGGCTTTGCCGGGATGGAAGTCCGTGGCGACACCCTCACCGACAAGGAGAACGCCGGTGCGGCGCTGCTGGACGCCTGCAAGGAGGTCAAAGGGGCCGACCCGGTGCCGGTGGGCAGTTACCGGGGCTTCACTATGTCGGTGTCGTTTGACGCTTTCCGGCAGGAGTATATGCTCCTGCTGAAAGGCCAGATGACCCACCGGGCGACGCTTGGCACAGACCCCCGTGGAAATCTCACCCGTATCGACAATGCGCTCAGCCAGATGCCCCAGCGGCTGGAGGCGGTGAAGAACCAGCTGGACAATCTCTACCAACAGCAGGCCGCCGCCAAAGCGGAGGTGGGCAAGCCCTTCCCCCAGGAACAGGAGCTGCGGGATAAATCCGCCCGGCTGGCCGAACTGGACGTACTGCTGAATATGGACGGCCGGGGCCGCCCTGCGCCGGAGGCGGTGCTTGCCAAGAGCAGCCGCCCCTCGGTGCTGGAAGGGCTGAAACGCCCGGTGCCGCCGCGCAATCCCGAAAAGAAACCCAAACACCACGAACAGGAGGTGCGATAAGATGAATACCGATAAAAACACGGCCCTTTATGAAAAGATGGCCGCCGAACAGGACAAGTTCCGGGACTGGCTGAAAAGCCAGCCCCCGGAAGAAATCCTAAAGCATACCTATGAGTACACGGTCCGGGAGGACATCCTGATGGCGATGGAGGAGCTGGACTTGCCCCAAAGCCGGGCCGCCGCGCTGCTGGCGTCGCCGTCTCCGCTGGCGGATGTCTACAAGGAGTTTGCCGACCGGGAAACTTCCTACATGGATGTGGTGCGGGACAGCATCGAGCAGCGGGCCGAGGCGGCGCTGGACGCCCAGCGGGAGCTTCCGCTCTACCGGCACGACGCCGCCTATGCCCGCGAACAGGGCGATCTGGATTTGTACCGGGCGTCCCGCCGCGCCAACATCGCCTGCAAGGAGGCCATCGAGGCGTCCATTTCGGAACATTACCGGGACAACCGGCTGGACAAGGACGCGGTGCCCCAGGTGATCGAGCAGTTCGGCTACACCCGCATCCTCTATGTGCTGGCAAACACCGTGCAGCAGAAAGATTGGGATGAGCGTTTCAGCCCGGCCAACAAGGCGTGGGCCAGGACGGTGGACATCCCGCCCAACCCGGACGGCTTTGGCGGCGAACGCAACCTGGACTTTGTGGTGGACAGCCACTCCGGCCTGGTCGATCTGTTCTTGAGCCAGGCGCGGCAGGATTATCTGCGGCTCCAGCCGCTGACGCCGGAGGAAATCCGCGCCGAGGCCGCCCGGCTCTTGCAGGAGCTTCGTGCGCCGGATACGCCCAACAGCCCCCACGGCACCCACTACATGGCCCGCGTTTCGCCGGACTTTCTGGCCCGCGCAGCCACCCAGGCCCATGACCAGCTGATGACGCTGCTGCCGTTCCGCAGTCTGGCGATCACCGGCATGAAGGAACTGCCCGGCACCTATGTCACCATCTTGGCCAGCGAGGACCGTTCCAAAGAGCTGCGCCAGCGCCGCCCCTCGGTCCGCCGCCAGCTGAAACAGGAGCCGCGCCCCGCTGAAAAGCCGGAGAAAAAATCCCCCATCTATAAGAAAAAGGAGCCGGAGCGATGAGCGCCCCCAAGCGCAAGCGGGAGGTGCAGCTGAACTTCCGGGTCTCGCCGGAAGAACTGGCGTTGATCGAACAGAAGATGGCCCAGCTGGGAACAACGAACCGGGAAGCCTACCTGCGCAAGATGGCCCTGGACGGCTATGTGGTGCGCCTGGAACTGCCGGAGCTGAAGGAGCTTGTCTCTCTGATGCGCTATTCCAGCAACAACTTGAACCAGCTGGCCCGCCGCGTGAATGAAACCGGGCGCATTTACGACGCTGACCTGGAGGATATAACCCGGAGGCAGGATGCTTTGTGGGATGGGGTGCATCGGATATTGACCCAGCTGGCAAAGCTGACGTGACAGGGGCATACGCCCCGGCTTTGAGGGAGGTCCGGCGTGTGCAGGCTGCATCGCTGGCCTCCCTCTTTTTTTCTTTGCCCGTATCGTTGCACTTTTGCGGGCCGCAGGCGATAATATCATCAGAAACGGAGGTGAAGGCTGATGTTGACATTTGAAAATATCTTGGAGTTGTTTCAAGAGTATCTGCTGCGTGACCCGGAGGAAGAAGTCCTCCCCTGCAAGCGTGGCTATGTCCGATTGACCTGGAACAAGGATTCCCGCTACTGCGTGGACGGCATCCTCTGCCGGACCCCGGAGGAACTGTTTGACCTGCTGCTCACGGATTACCAGGACTTTGAATTGCTCCGCCGGACGAAAGGCCGCCGAGAGGTTACAGAGGCCGATGAAAAAGCCGTGGGAAAATTGTGCCAGCCCTACCTGGACTGGCGGAAGGAGGCGCTGAAATGAGAGCGGTGCTGTTTGTTTTGAAATTGGGGCTGAAAATCCTGGCTGCGCCGTTGGTGCTGGCGCTGATGTTGTTCACCTGGGTATGCTTCGGGCTGCTGTATGTGTCCAGCTTCATCTTCGGCCTGGCCTCCACGGTGGTGGCGCTGCTGGGGATCGCGGTGCTGGTAACCTACTCGCCGCAAAACGGCGTGATCCTGTTGGTGATCGCTTTCCTGGTCAGCCCGGTGGGCCTTCCGATGGCTGCCGCCTGGCTGGTGAGCAAGGTGCAGGACCTGCGGTTTGCGATCCAGGATGCGGTGTACGGCTGAATAGGAAATGAAGAATTGCCGGGAGTGAAGTCCCGGCAATTTTTAACTTTACTTTCGTGCTAATTTTGTGTATAATATTAGCATGAAAGGAAGGTGAAGAACATGAGCCAATTTCAACAGTTAGACCAGCTGATGGAACGCCAGGACGGGATGCTGCGCACCGGGCAGGCCCTCGCGGCCGGGATCTCAAAACCTGTTTTTTATCAATTCGTGCAGTCTCGTGGGCTGGAACAGGCGGCGCATGGGATTTATCTTTCCAAAGACGCCTGGGTGGACGCCATGTATCTGCTGCATCTTCGTTGTCCGCAGGCGGTTTTTTCCCATGAAACGGCGCTGTTTTTCCACGACCTGACCGACCGGGAGCCGCTGGCCTACTCTGTCACGGTCAAGACAGGGTACAACCCCACCCGGCTCAAGGACGAGGGCGTCCAGGTCTTTACCATCAAGGCGGAGCTGCATGAGGTCGGCCTGACAACTGCGCAAACCCCCTTCGGCCACGATGTGCCGGTCTATGATATGGAACGGACGATCTGCGATGTGCTGCGCAGCCGGAGCCACATCGAGATGCAGACATTCCAGGACGCTTTGAAAGCGTATGCCCGCCGGAAAGACAAGGACCTGCGGACGCTGGTGCGCTATGCTAAACTGTTCCGGGTCGAGAAGATTTTACGCCAGTATTTGGAGGTACTGTTATGATAAAGACAGCCAGACAGCTGAAAGATTTGATCCGCAACCTGTCAAAGAAAAATGCTGCGGATGCGCAGATTTTGATGCGCAACTATATGATGGAGCGTTTTCTGGAACGCATTTCTCTCTCGTCCTACCGGGACAAATTCATCCTCAAGGGCGGGATGCTGGTGGCCGCGATGGTCGGTCTGGACGCCCGCTCCACGATGGACCTGGACGCAACGGTCAAGGGGGCCAACGTCAGTGTCGAGGATGTGGAGAACATGATGGCCGAGATCATCGCCGTTCCCATTGATGACGGCGTTACCTTCCAGGTGAAAAACATTTCAGAAATCATGGATGAAGCGGAATATCCCGGTATCCGGGTCACGATGACAACGCTCTTTGACGGGGTGCGCACCCCGCTGAAAATCGACATTTCCACCGGCGACGCCATCACCCCTAAAGAGGTGCGGTACAGCTTCAAGCTCATGCTGGAGGACCGCTCCATTGATGTTTGGGCCTATAACCTGGAGACCGTGCTGGCTGAAAAGCTGGAAACCATCATCACCCGCACCACGACCAACACCCGCATGAGAGATTTTTACGACATCGCCATTTTACAACAACTCTATGGCAGCACTCTGGACCCGCACGTTCTCCATGACGCGCTGCTGGCGACAGCCCACAAGCGCGGCACCGAGCGCCATCTGGCCGAGGCCGCCGAAGTCTTTGATGAAGTGGAGAACAGCCCGGTCATGCAGGACCTGTGGGCGGCCTATCAGAAAAAGTTCTCCTATGCGTCCGACCTTGGCTGGGATACGGTCATGGCTGCGGTCCGTCAGCTGTTCGCTCGTTGCGAGGGCACGGTATGAAAAAGCGTGGACACTACTGCAAGGTCTGTGGCGAGTATAAGGCAAACGAAAAGTTTCCTGGCAAGGGACACGCCGCGCACATTTGTAAAACCTGCGCCGCTCTCCCGCCAGAAAAGCAGGCAGAAGAAATGACGCTTACCCGGCTTGTCAACCTTCCCTGGCGATTATCCAAAGAACAACTTTCGTGGCTGAAGAAACGGATGAAGGACAAGCGGGATGCCGTGCGAACCCTGGCAACGGAACAGTATGAAATGCGGTTCCCGCCCAGGATGGAGCTGGATGAATTGGAAGATGGTATTGAGGAAGATTTCGATTTTGATATGGACGAGGAAACTGATATAGAGTAAACCGATGCGGTCTGTGATAAGCAGGCCGCTTATTTTTTGGAAAGGAGGCGGACCCCACATGGCCACCACCCGCATTATACCGCTGCACACCGGCAAGGGCCGCACGGTCGGCAAGGCGATCAGCGACATCATCGACTATGTAAAAAATCCCGATAAGACCGACCACGGCAGGCTCATCACCAGCTACCAATGCGACAGCCGCGTGGCCGACGCCCAGTTCCTTCTTGATAAGCAGACCTACGCCGCCCGCACTGGCCGGGTGCGCGGTGCGGACGATGTGATCGCCTACCACCTGCGGCAGTCCTTTGTGCCGGGCGAGATTACGCCGGAAGAAGCCAACCGCCTGGGCGTGGAGCTGGCCCGGCGTTTTACCAAAGGCAAACACGCTTTCATCGTCTGCACCCACATTGACAAGGCTCACATCCACAACCATATTATCTGGAACTCCACCACGCTGGAGTGTGACCGCAAGTTCCGCAACTTTTGGGGCAGCACCCGCGCCGTCCACCGCCTGAGCGACACCATCTGCATCGAGAACGGCTACTCCATCGTGGAGGCCCCCAAACGGCACGGCCAGAGTTACAACAAGTGGCTGGGCGATGCGGCCAAGCCCTCCCACAAGGAGCTGTTGCGCCAGGCCATCGACCGGGCGCTGGCACAGAAACCGGCCAGCCTGGAGGAGCTGCTGCGCCAGCTGGAGCAGGACGGCTTTACCGTTCACCGGCGCGGCAAGACCATCTCCATCAGCGCAGAGGGCTGGGGCAACAACGTCCGCTTTGACCGGCTGGGGGACGGCTACACGCTGGACGATCTGTTGGCGGTCCTCTCCGGCCAGAAAGAGCATACGCCCCGCAAACAGCCTGCCCCGCAGGCCGCCCCGCCCAGGGTCAATCTGCTGGTGGACATCCAGGCAAAATTGCAGGCCGGGAAAGGTGCCGGGTATGCCCGCTGGGCCAAGGTGTTCAACCTCAAACAGATGGCGCAGACCCTCAACTACCTGTCCGAACACGGGCTGCTGGATTATGCCGATCTGGAAACAAAAACAGCAGAGGCGACGGCCCGTTACAATGCGCTGTCCGATCAGATCAAGGCCGCCGAGAAGCGCATGGCCGAGATTGCCGTGCTGCGCACCCACATCGTCAACTACGCCAAGACCCGCGAGACCTATGTAGCCTATCGCAAGGCTGGATATTCAAAGAAATTCCGGCAGGAGCATGAGGAGGAAATCTTGCTGCACCAGGCCGCCAAGGAAGCCTTCAACGAGCTGAATGTGAAGAAGCTGCCCACCATCAAGGAGCTTCAGACCGAGTACGCCCAGCTGCTGGCGGACAAGAAAAAGGCTTATGGAGAGTACCGGCAGGCCCGCGCCGCCATGCGGGAGCTGCTGACGGTCAAGAACAATGTGGATCGGGTCCTGGCGATGGAGCAGACCGAACCGCAACAGAAAGAAAAAGACCACGGCCAGCGGTGAGCTGGTCGCGGTCAAAAGCGTTCGCAAGAACGCGCAGCCACAGATTGAAAATCTGTGTTCCAAGGGGGCTTGGGGGACTTCCCTCAACAAGCGCGTGGGGCTATCTGGATAGCCACAGGCATCGCTTGCCGCTTTCTTCGAGAAATGAAAATAGCCAGCGGGGAAAAGTAGCATTTTCGCTCGCTGGCCTACTCTTTTTCAAATTTCCTGGAAAGCTCCGTCAGTTCCTCTGACAATCCTTGTGTCTGGTGCAAAAGCGTTTCTCGCATCTCCGGCGGACAATTCATGTAGAGAATTTTCATCTTGTTTGCGCCTTCATCATCTGGGGAAATTTCAGGGGCAAGCAAAGAATCCAAAGAAAGCGGAACAACCTTTGCCAGAGCTTTCAAAATCAGATAAGACGGGTTCATTTTCCCTCTCTCAATATTTGCGATCTGCTTTGTGGAAACATGGCTGATGTCCGAGAGTTCTTGTTGTGTCAAGCCTTTTTCTTTCCGGGTAGCTTTCAGCTTCAGACCCAATTCCTTCAATTCGTCAATCGGCATAATCATTCACCTCAATAATATTGTATCCTGCCGATTTCAGACAAGGAATAGCCTTGTTGTTCCGGTTTGCAGGAATGATTATGCTGATTTTTGGATTCCGTTCATGAGTATATGCTTGTATTCTTCGAGCAGAAGAACTATAATAAAAACATGGAGGTACTTGTATGGACTATATGACGTTGAAAGAAGCGAGTGAAAAATGGGGAGTAACCACTCGATGGATTAACTATTTGTGTACTGCGGGACGCATTCCGGGAGCAGTAAAAATGGGAACTGTTTGGCTGATACCAAAAGGCTCTGAGAAACCGGCAGACAGACGCAGAAAAAACAAGTAAAGTTATAAAGGAGTTTCTTATGCAGGACAAAATATTGATTGTAGATGATGAGCAGGAAATTGCCGACCTGGTTTCTCTCTATTTGACGAATGAGGGATTTCAGGTGTATAAGTTCTATAATGCGGCTGATGCATGGAGTTGTATTCAGACCGAGAACTTGGATTTGGCAATCTTGGATGTAATGCTGCCTGATATGAATGGCTTTGAACTTTGTCAAAAAATCCGTGAGAAATATCAGTATCCAGTCATCATGCTGACAGCGAAAGGAGAAGGAATAGATAAAATTACCGGCCTTACCCTTGGGGCAGACGACTACATCACCAAACCCTTTCTTCCTTTGGAGATGGTGGCCCGCGTTAAAGCACAGCTGAGACGGTATAAGCATTATAATTCGGGAACACAAACAGATGATGTCATTACCTATTCTGGCTTAGTTATCAATACCAAAACGCATGAGTGTACCTTGAACGGGAAAGCTCTATCTCTTACACCTACAGAGTTTTCTATTCTGCGTATCTTATGCCAGAAAAAAGGAGAGGTTGTGAGTTCGGAAGAACTGTTTCATGAAATATGGGGAGATGAATATTTCAGCAAGAGCAACAATACGATCACGGTGCATATCCGGCATCTCCGTAAAAAAATGGACGATTCCTTTGAAAACCCGAAATATATAAAGACTGTTTGGGGGTGTGGATATAAAATTGAAAAGTAAAATTACAAAGCCTGTTAAGAATTTGGGGGCTTGTGTTATTGGTATTATCTTATGCCTCGGCATCTACTATTTTGTAGATTATATTTTGAACGGTTCTTTTGTGGACTGGTTTGAAGAACATTATATGATAACGCAGGAACAATATATCCCCGAAATAGGCTCTAACGGTATCGTGCGCCAGCCCGTATATTCCGAAATCAAAAAATTGTTACTGCTCGTATTTATCAGTGTCGTAATTTTAGGGATCGAAATTACTTTTGCTGTATCGCACTTTCATGCAAAATCTCAAACGCGGAAAGCCATAACAAAGATCAGCGAGAAGATGCACGACTTTATGCAAAGCGAAAAAGAGGCGGTTGAAGTATTTCCGAAAGAATATGCGGAAATTTCAACACAGATGGTTGAGATAAAATCTACCATGCAGCGCCATGAGCAAATTTTGAAAGAAGAAGCGGCGCGAAAAAATGATTTGATCGCATACCTGGCGCATGATTTGAAAACACCGCTTACTTCGGTCATTGGATATTTGAGCCTTTTGGATGAGGCCGTTGATATGCCTACCCCACAAAGGGCAAAGTATGTGAGTATCACCTTAGATAAAGCGAAGCGTTTGGAAAAGCTCATCAATGAATTTTTTGAAATCACTCGCTATAATCTTCAAGGCATTGTCCTTGAAAAAGAAACCATAGATCTCTACTATATGCTGGTTCAAATGACGGATGAATTTTATCCGTTGCTGCAGGCCCATCAAAATACCACAGAGTTGGATGTGGATGAGGAAATGACGATTTACGGAGATGCGGAAAATCTGGCGCGGGTATTCAATAATATCCTGAAAAATGCGGTGGCATATAGCTATCCTGGCACGGCAATCAAAATCAGTGCCAAACAGACGGATACAGAGGTTCAAATATGTTTCCAGAATAAAGGCAAAACTATACCTGCACATAAACTGGAAAGCATTTTTGAAAAGTTTTTCCGATTGGATGAATCTCGTTCCAGTAATACAGGTGGCGCAGGATTGGGACTTGCCATTGCAAAGGAAATTGTGACATTGCATGGCGGTACTATATCGGCAGACAGTCATGACGAAATAACAACCTTCTCGATCACTCTGCCTGTGTTCTCTTAGGAAAACATCAACCCCATCTTAGCCTTTTCTTAGGAATTGAACAACTAAATATTAAAGTACAAATCGCTTCTGTTCAGTACAATAAGAACTGTTCAGGAGCGATTTTTGTTTTCCAGGAGAGGCAGGTGAACTCCTAATGGAGGATACACAATATAATAACCGGCGTTCCCGGTCTAGGAAACGACGCCGTAAAAGGAAATCTTGCGTCTTTTTCAAAACATTCATTACTGTATTTGCCATTTTTTCGCTGTTCCTTATTGGCAGTAGGGTACTGACTCCTTGGTTTTCGGGAGAATTAACAACGGAGCAGATGGACGGGGTGGGAGATAACTTCTCTTCCATTCCCGAAACGGTCCAACCAGATACGTCCATTGTTCCTCAAATGGCAGAGATTGATTTGGAGAATCTTTACAGTCCATATGCAATTTTGGTGGACTTGGATTCCGGTACTGTTCTGAAAGAAAAGAACAGCACCGATAGAATTTATCCTGCTTCCCTTACCAAGATTATGACTGCGATTTTGGCGATTGAAAATACGGAGGATTTAGAGGAAATCGTTCAGCTTCCCGATGAAATTTTCCCGCCGCTTTACGCACAAAACGCTTCGATGGCCGGTTTTCAACCAGGAGAAGAAGTTCGGTTGAAAGACTTACTGTATGGAGTTTTGATTCCCTCCGGCGCGGAGTGCTGTCTTGCATTTGCCGACCGTATTTCAGGTTCTGAAGAAGAATTTGTTTCGTTGATGAACGATAAAGCGCAGGAATTGGGGATGAAAAATACACACTTCACCAATTCGACGGGGCTGCATGATCCGGAACACTATTCCACAGTAGAGGATATTTCCATTCTTTTGCAATACGCCTTGAAGAATGAGTATTTTCGAGATGTTTTTACAAGCAGCAGATATAGCACCCTTCCTTCAGAACAGCACCCAGAGGGTTTTACCTTTCACAGTACGATGTTCAAGTATATGGACAGCACGGAAGTAACCGGTGGCGAGATATTGGGAGGGAAAACAGGCTATACCGAAGAAGCGGGGCTATGCCTAGCGAGCTTGGCCCAGGTCAATGGAAAGGAATACATCCTGGTAACTGCAAAAGCCAACGGGACACATCAAACAGAGCAGTTTCACATTTTGGATGCCATCAATGTCTACAGCCAAATTGGAGAGGCTGGTCAAAACACTTATGAATAGGAGGATAAAAGATGAATCAATTTGATAACGAAGTAAGCAGCACTTTGAAAGAAATTGCGGAGCGCGTTGAAACACCGCCATACTTGAAAGACAGAATTGATAAAGAACTTTTGCGGCGCTGCCCAGAATATCGGAAGAAAATTGCCGTTATTTTCGGCGGTTGTTCCCCGGAGTACAGCGTATCGCTGCAATCCGCATATGCGGTAATCAGCCATATGGATACTGAAGTATATACCCCTGTTCTGATCGGCATTTCTCAATCTGGCGATTGGTTTCTGTATGAGGGAGATATTGAAAAAATTGTTTCGGATACATGGTGTGGCGGGAAGGATTGTACGCCGGTTGTGGTATCACCGAACCGCACTTCGCATAATCTTTTGCTTTTGGAAAACGGCAAAGTGAAGAAACTGCATATAGATGCGGCCTTTCCGGTGCTGCACGGCAGAAACGGCGAAGATGGAACGATTCAGGGGCTTTTTGAAATGGCGGGGATTCCCGTTGTGGGATGTGGCGTCTTGTCCTCGGCCTTGTGTATGGATAAGGATCGGGCGCACAAGTTAGTACATACCGCTGGAATTGCCGTTCCTTCCTCCTTTGTACTGGGGAAAAGTGCTTCGGTTGCGACAGCTTTGCAGCAAGCCGAAAAAATTGGGTATCCGCTATTTGTAAAACCTGTAAAGGCGGGTTCTTCTTTTGGCATTACAAAGGTTTCTTCTTCTAATGAGCTTCCAGCTGCCTTAGAGCTGGCCTTTGAATATGACAAACGGGTAATCGTAGAAGAATGTATTTCTGGTTTTGAAGTGGGCTGCGCCATATTAGGCGATGAGGATTTAACCGTAGGTGAAGTGGATGAAATTGAACTGTCCGGCGGATTCTTTAACTTTACAGAAAAATACACCTTAAAGACCTCTGCAATCCATGTTCCGGCAAGAATCCCGCAGAATACCGCAGAACAAATTAAGCAAGCCGCCAAAACCATTTATCGGACGCTGGACTGCCAAGGATTTGCGAGGGTCGATCTGTTCCTGACTCCTTCCGGTGAAATTGTGTTTAACGAAGTCAATACCATTCCCGGATTTACCACTCATAGCCGCTATCCGAATATGATGAAAGCAGCGGGTTTTACCTTTGAGCAGATCGTGTCTGCGCTGATCGAACAGGCGGTGAGAGAATGAGAGCCATAAGTTTGACCCAGGCAGATATTTATAAAGGAGAATTGATTTTAGTCAACGCAGAGCATCCCTATTTTGAAAACCTTGCAAAACCGAATTTAGTGCCTGCTGCATCTGGCAATGCTGACATTTTGCTCGAACAGAATACGGCAACTCATCTTTCGCAGGTTATGGAAAAAATCAACGGATGGCAGCAGATTGTTCCGGTCAGTGGCTGGCGTTCTTTGAAAGAACAACAGGATATTTTCAAACAATCCCTGAAAGATAATGGCCGTACCTTTACGCAACAATTTGTAGCCCTTCCAGGGAAAAGTGAGCATCAAACAGGGCTTGCTATTGATCTAGGATTGAAGAAAGAATCAATAGATTTTATCCGCCCAGACTTTCCCTATATCGGCATCTGCCAGCAGTTCCGTGAAAAATCCGTACCTTACGGATTTATTGAACGCTATCCAAGAGAGAAAGAACATATAACCGGAATTGCACATGAACCGTGGCATTTTCGTTATGTGGGAACACCTCATGCAGAGATTATGCGGGAACACCATTTTTGTCTGGAAGAATACATAGACTTTTTGAAACGATTTTCTCAAGATCAGCCCTATACCTTTTACAAGGATTCTCAGGAAATCCAAATCTTCTATCTGAAAGCAGATACAGAAAGCGTTTCTCTTGAAGTCGCAGAGGATGGTTCTCTTTCCGTTTCCGGTAACAACGTGGATGGTTATATCATCACGGAATGGAGGGGATAGTCATGGAACAAAAGCAAAGATTCGGCGGACTGGACAGGTTCAAGTTCATTGCGGCTTTTTTGGTTGTCGCTATCCATACTTCCCCACTATCTTCCTTCAGCGCCAACGCGGATTTTCTCTTGACAAGGGTGCTTGCAAGGACAGCAGTTCCATTTTTCCTAATGGTAACGGGCTACTTTTTACTCCCCCAATATCTTTTTGAAAAATCTATGGACCGCAGGCCGCTTCTCCGCTTTTTGAAAAAAACTGTTTTGCTGTATGGGATTGCCATCCTTCTTTATCTGCCCGTTAATATTTACGCAGGCCATTTTCAAGGAGCAGGTATTGGGGAGCTGATCCGCAAGGTCTTATTTGACGGCACTTTTTATCATCTTTGGTATCTTCCGGCTGTCTTATTAGGAGTACCGCTGGTTTGCTGGGCGGGGTCCCGGCTGCCTTTCCGCATATTGGGCGGAAGCTGCCTGCTCTTGTACCTGATTGGCTTATTTGGGGATAGTTATTACGGCTTCATTGCCAATTCCCCCATAGCGTCCTTTTATGATGTTTTATTCCATGTTTTTTCTTATACTCGGAATGGGCTGTTTTATGTTCCCATTTTTCTTGTAATGGGAACCAAACTAAAAGTGATTCATTGGAGGGAGAAAAAGGTCCTTTTGATTCTCGGTGCCAGCGGTTCTCTTTTTTTGATGGTTTTGGAGGGACTCTTTCTGCATAAATTGGGGGTTCAGCGGCATGACAGTATGTATTTTTTGCTGATTCCTTCTATGTTTTTCCTATTTCAGTTGGCCTTGGCATGGGACAAGCCTTCCGCAAAAACGCTTCGTACCATGTCAATGTGGATTTATCTTTTTCATCCGTTCTGGATCGTTGCAGTGCGGGGATTTGCGAAAGTTATTCACCTTGAAACAATACTGGTGGATAACAGCCTGATCCACTATCTAGCCGTTTGTATGCTATCTGTTTTGTCAGCGGTAGTATTAGTAAGGCTGCTTCCTGCGGAGAAAAGAAGGGATTCCAGCCCACAAGCACGCGCATGGATTGAACTCAGCAAACAACAGCTTTACCAGAACGTGGATGCTTTAAGTCAGCTTCTTCCTCCCGGATGTCAGTTAATGCCAGCAGTGAAAGCGAATGCCTATGGGCACGGGGCTGTTCTAATTGCCAAAGCGTTGCAGGAGAAAGGGATTCGGGCTTTTTGTGTGGCTTCCGTTACAGAAGGAGTTGAACTGCGTAAAAATGGAATCACCGGAACAATTCTAATTTTGGGATATACACATCCCGACTCTTTTCCGTTGCTTTGGAAATACCGGTTGACGCAGACAGTAGTTGACTATCCATATGCCCAAAGTCTGAATGCCTGCAGGAAGAAAGTCCAGGTACATCTGAAAATTGACACGGGGATGCACCGTTTAGGCATACGTTCCGATCATATTGAGGAAATCAGCCGGATGTTTCAGATGGACAATCTGCTGGTTGACGGTATTTATACACACTTATGTGTGTCAGACAGTATGACGGCTGCCGACCGAGAATTTACCTATCAGCAAGCCAACGCCTTCTATACTTTACTGGAAAAATTAAGTGAACGCAGAATTTCCTGTCCGAACATCCATCTATCGGCTAGTTATGGACTCATCCATTATCCAGAGTTCCCCAGTAACTATGCAAGAATAGGGATTGCCTTGTATGGGATGTTAAGTAGCAGGCAGGATGAAGAAAACTGTTCTATCCCGCTTTTTCCAGTGTTGTCTGTAAAAGCAAGGGTCAGTTCCGTCAGGGATTTGTATAAAGGGGAAGGAGCTGGATATGGGCTGCGGTATGTGGCCAAAGAAAATCGACAAATTGCAGTGCTTTCCATTGGATACGCAGACGGTATTCCCCGGAGCCTTTCAAACGGTCATGGGCGTGTACTCATCAACGGACAATTTGCTCCTATTATTGGAAACATCTGCATGGATCAGATGCTGGTAGACGTGACAGATATTAAAGAGGTCAAGCAAGGCGATATTGCTGTTCTCATTGGAAAATCAGGTGACTTGGAGATCACGGCCTACGATTTGGCAGAACAGACAGAGAGCATCACGAACGAGATATTGAGCAGATTAGGCGCTCGACTAGAACGCATATTGATTTAATAGCAAACATCATAAGTAACTTCCATCTGCCCAGCGGCAGAAAAGAAAAAAACCGCTGTGGGCAGATCACTACTCATGCACAAATCCATTTTTATACGGCGGTTTTGAGAAATCAAGGCCGCCATTTTTTTGCGTAGATATATGTAATTGCTACGGCGGCAACAGGAGGATGCCGCCATGCACGATGCAAACCAGCGATGTAATTCGCCAAACTTGATGCGATCAAAAAAAGCCTAGGCTTTACCCGGAAATACTACGCTCATGTATCGGCATTATCATGGCAGGTTCATCAGTATAATAATGGCCTATTTCGTCGCGCCAGTTTCCCATTATGGGATGCTGGCGTTTTTGTTTGTCGTTTTTTAGGGAATTGCCCCGGAACGTGTCACTGCCGTTCGCCACCCACTCCATTTCGGTCACTCATCCACCCACAACCGAAATGGAGGTACATAATGAAATATATCAACCTGAGGGAGCTGTATCCCGATGTTTATAAAACCGATACCCTTGTAGAAGTCACTGAGGAAGTGTTTGCCGTGATCCAGGCATCCGACCGGGCGGAGGATGCCTATAAGCGCCGGATGTATCGCTACAAAGCACAATACTCCCTGGACTGCAACAACGGCATTGAAAAAGTGGTGATGGTTCAGCCGCCAACGCCAGAGGAAATCCTGGAGGATAAGCAGCTGCGGGAACAGCTCTACGCTGCTGTGATGGCTCTGCCAGATAAGCAAGCCAAGCGGATTTATGCCCACTTCTATCTGGGCATGACTCCAAAGGAGATTGCCCAGGCGGAAGGCGTGGACCCTGGCCGGGTGCGGGACAGCATCCGCAAAGGGCTGAGAAAGTTGGCTAAACAATTTTGATAAGGCTTTATATGGTGCGTCCGTTTGAAGCCATTTTTGTCACTACTAATAGAAGGACAAGTTCTCTTTCCCCCTTCTCTGTAACTTGACAACTGAATAGACGGCATTACCGGTACATATCCCATATACGAGCGAATCAGGCGCGCCGCCGAAACGGACAGCTAAGGAGGTGAAACCAAGCTGCTCCCAGCGATCAACGTCAGCCTGTACCCCGAAGATGGCACTTCGGGCGCGAGGACTATATGGGTGCTTAAAGATACTTCCTCACGGCCTCCTAAAGACTTGGGGGGAACCCTGCGGCGCACGAGTAAAACGACGCTGCGGAGTTATGACAGCCGCGCCAGCGGCGACCGGTAATGTCCCCATCATTCGGGGTGCGTGGCAAATAGAATGAGTGAATGTAAAATCAGAAAGCAGCTGCATGGAGAATGTGGTGTATGAAAACATTTCATCCTTGCCGTGCAGCTGCTTTTTACATATTTCCTTTTTGAAAGGAGATTGGAAGCCATGCGGAGATATTTGCGGGGAGAAATCTACTATGCAAATCTTGATCCCGTGTTCGGTTCGGAACAGTCTGGGTTTCGCCCAGTTCTGATTATCCAGAATGATATTGGCAACCGTTACAGTCCTACGGTAATCGTAGCACCCATTACAAGTAAGCCGGATGTGAAGGCCAAGCTGCCTACACATTGCCGCCTTGATTTGAAAAATTGCCTGAATGAACCATCGGTTGTTCTATTGGAACAGCTGAGAACATTGGACAAGCGACGCTTGAAAAAGTACATAGGAAAATTGAAGAAATCCTCAATGAACGAGGTTAATCGAGCTTTGGCAGTCAGTGTAGGACTGTCAAAGTTTTATTTGTGCCAAAAAGAATGTGCAGAGCATTTGAACCAAATTGCTGAGAATAATACCCGGCAATGACCGGAAGGAGGTTATATTATGTTTGAAGAAAGAATTGCTGAAATGAACCGTGAAACAGAAACCATGCAGGCCCATTATGCTCCTGAGAAAAGGACCTACACAGTTGATGAAATCCAGGATATTCTGGGAATCAGCCAGCCGACCGCCTATGCGCTGATTAAAAAGAATCTGTTTCACAGTATTCGCATTGGGCGGAATATCCGGGTATCGAAAGCCAGCTTCGACGCTTGGCTGGACAATCAGGGTTAATTTGTCAAGGCTGTCGCGGGACTGATCGACAACATGGATGATATGGTCTTTATCCCTTACAATATAGGCATAACAGCTGTTTACCTATTTTGAAAGGAGATCGTATCAATGAATCATGTGACGATTGCCCTGGAGCCGGGACAGGTGGATGTTGCCAGTCAGAAACGCACCTATACCGTCCTGGAGATTCAGGATATTTTGAGCATCAGCCGCCCTACGGCTTATGCGTTGATTCGGAAGAATTACTTCCGCAGCATCCGGGTGGGAGGCCAAATTCGAGTTTCCAAAAAGAGCTTCGATGAATGGCTGGACCGTGGAAACGGGGGTGATGCGCATGAATAACATTACCCCTTCCTCAAAGAAGAAAACAAGCATTTCCGTCCGGGAGATGCGCCAGATATTAGGCTTGAACAAAGTGGAATCCTATTGGCTGGTACATCAGAACCGGTTTCGCACGATAGTGGCTGCTGGCCGGATGCGGATAATGCTGGACAGCTTTGAAGAATGGTATGCCGGGCAGTTCCATTACAAGAAAGTCAATGGAGAAGCGCCCGGTTCCAAGTGGGAGAAAACCACAATGTCCATTCGGGAAGCTGCTGCCCTTTTGGGATTGCAGGAAGCAACCCTGTATGACCTGTTGAAAAAGAAGCCATTCCAAACAATCCAGGTGGATAACCGGACACGGATTGACCGGATCAGCTTCTGGGCGTGGTATGAATCCCAGGATTTTTACCGCACCGTGGCAGATCAGCAAGCCGACCGACTAAAATTCGGAGAAACCCTTACCATGCCGGAAGTTGCCCGTCTGCTGGGGACCCACCGGAACAATGTTTACTATTTAGTCCAGAAAGGATGCTTTGAAACAATTCAAACTTCCCGTACCAAGCTGATATGCAAAGATAGTTTTGAGCGTTGGTACGAGGGCCAGAGCAAATATCGGATTGTTTCCGCCGCAAACGGAGGTGATGAGGATGGCATCCATTGTTAAAAGAAAGAGCAAGTATTCCGTCGTTTATAATATCGTGGATGAGAACGGCGTGAAGCGCCAGAGATGGGAAACCTTCGCTTCTCAGGCAGAGGCGAAAAAGCGAAAGGCACAGATTGAGTACCAGCAGAGTACCGGAACCTTCATTGCGCCGACAGCAAAGACGATCCGGGAACTTTTGGAGGAATACATCAATATCTACGGCATCAACACTTGGGCGCTGTCCACTTATGAAAGCCGCCGTGCCTTGATTGATAACTACATCAACCCAATCATCGGGGATATGCCGCTGGAGCAGGCAACGCCACGCGTAATGGACAAATATTACCGGGACTTGCTGACTGTCAAAGCGAAACCCCGCCCTTACCAGACTCCGCGAAATGAATACCTTTCTCCGAGGACGGTAAAGGAAATACATAAAATCCTGCGGAATGCTTTTAATCAGGCTGTGAAGTGGGAAATGATCTCCAGAAATCCTGTGCTGAATGCTACGCTTCCCAAGTGTGAAACCAAGCCCAGGGAAATCTGGACAGCGGATACCTTGTTCCATGCTCTGGAACTCTGTGACGATGATAACCTGGCGCTGGCGTTGAATCTGGCGTTTTCCTGTTCGCTCCGCATGGGAGAAATGCTCGCACTCACCTGGGACTGTATTGATATTTCAGCTGAGAGTATTTCTCACGATTGCGCCAGCATCTTCGTCAATAAGGAATTACAGCGAGTACAAAAGCAGTCGTTGGAAATGCTGGACGGCAAAGGCGTGATAAAGGTGTTTCCGTCTATTCTGGTATCCAAACATACGGCGCTGGTCTTAAAAGAGCCGAAAACCAAGACCAGCATCCGAAAAGTATTTCTGCCCAAAACGGTTGCTGAAATGCTTCTCAAGCGTCAGGCAGAGCAAAATGAACTGAAAGAACTTTTTGGAGATGAGTACACCGATTATGGCTTAGTATTCTGTTCTCCGATGGGAACGCCCATTGAAGGGCAGGTTATCAACCGGGCGCTGAATAAGCTGATTGAGGATAACGGGCTTCCGAAGGTAGTATTTCATAGTCTGCGGCACAGCAGCATTACCTACAAACTCAAACTTAACGGCGGAGATATGAAATCCGTACAAGGTGATTCGGGACACGCCCAGCTGAAGATGGTGGCGGATGTGTACTCTCACATCATCGACGAGGACAGACGGCTCAATGCCAAGCGTTTTGAGGATGCCTTCTATTCCGGGCATAAAACAGAGGATGAGCTGGATGGACTTCATGCTTGCTCCATTGAGCAGGCGGCAGCGCCGCAACCAGCAGAACCGGAAACGGATCAGCAGCTCCTTCTCAAACTTCTGAATAATCCTGAGATGGCCGCACTGTTGAAAACGCTGGCAAAATCCTTATAACAGGAGAAGAAAAGCAAGGTTTGGTTCACTTAGCCACCTTGCTTTTTCTTTGTCTTAGCTTTATAATATTTTACAGTGTGACAATCAACTTTTTCAGACTCCTCTGCTAATTCCTTGCCAGTCAGAGGCCGAAAAAAGAGGTTATTTTAGCCGTAAAACCCTTTGGAATGGTTAAGAATAAAACACGCCAAAAGCCCGTAAATGCTTGGGTTTCCTTGTGTTTGGTTACGAAGCGATTAGCAAACTGGGGCGAACTCCTAAGCGAAAGGCCGTGGGTTCGAATCCCGCCAGGGACGCCAGCAAACACGCCGAAAACCTTTGATTTATCAGGGTTTTCGGCTTTTCTTATTTCTGCGGCTTTTGTGGCTTTTTTGCAAAAAACCTTGGTTTGCTAACATTTGCTAACGAGATTTGGCCTTTTGCTAAGAAAGGCGGTAAGTCAGAGGTTCGATTTTTACCAAAGGAACTTGCAAACATTTGTTAGCAGAAATTAGAGGAAGTTGCAAACAAAATCGCGAATTTGCTAACATCGCTCAAAAATGCTTTCAGAACCTTGCTAACAAAAAAAGTGTTTGGTCACTGTGCAAAGTGGTTCAAACGAAGAAAACCTCTCACAAAGTGAGAGGCGTTCTTCTGAGGGAGGGACTTTATAAAGCTTTTGCCAGCTGCTTGAGCAGTGCGGCAGTTTCGGGATTTTTAAGCAGTTCCAGTATCTTTGCTGCATCACTTTCATCACTTTCAGTGACGGCAGTATCCGCAGTTTTAGGCTCTGTATCTTCAACAGGGTCAGGAGTCTTGGATGAGTAAAATGCTTCCTCCAATCGCTGAGCGTTTATGCAGCGATCCTCGTCGATGATGTGAGAGTAGACATCTGCAACCATTTTTACCTGAGCATGACCAGAGTCGCCCTGGACGGATTTCATATCGCCGCCATTGAGTTTCAGCTTGTAGGTGATACTGGAGTGACGGAGAGAATGGAATACAACATGAGGCAGTCCGTTTTCTTTGATAAGTTTATTGAAAG
>UMIC01026393.1_pt1 | contig 49382 bp, 39 predicted proteins | sample 1965681 | NCBI WGS metagenome assembly UMIC01 (sample SAMEA4836114, study PRJEB28245) | human gut metagenome | biome: gut microbiome; material: fecal sample | place: Denmark | collected 2008
AACGGAACAGTACGAGATGGAGACGGCCGCCGTGAAGCTCCAGGTCGCCGAGCCCCTCAAAGCCGTGATGGCCGAGGCGGCGACACAGAACTACCTCGACCGTTTCGGGGCGCCGCTCTCTCCGGCGCCCCTGCGGGCCGTGTCGGTGAATGCCGCCAAGGCCCTGATGGAACTTACCCGATCAAACATGCTCAGGAGAGCCGCCTCCGCATCGAGGGCAGCGACGGCAACATCGTCTTCAACGTTATCGTACCTCAAACCGCACCCGCACATGCCCAGGAAGAAGATCGATAGGCAGGAGGTCGCCTTTTGGGTCTACATGGCACTGCTGGTCGTCATGGCGGCGTATGGCCTTTGGAACAGCGCGGCTGCCGAGCCGCTGATCCGCGTCCTGCGGGATGCTTTCTCGCTGATAATTCAACAATAATGCTATGGAACCTTTCAAAGAATTTATCCTCCGCAACTTCAAGATGCTCTCCGTTATGCTGTCGTTTATCGTGACGATCTACATTCAGCATGTGGGCAACATCGCCCGGATCAACGAGCTGACCGTGCGCTGCGATAATCTCGAACTGCGTATCAAGAACCAATACGAGAAGATTGACGCCATCAAACTCGACAAGGCCGTATTCGAGGCCACGATGACGCAGCTCGCGCTCATGCAGTCCGATCTGAGGGAGATGCGGGGCGACATCCGCGAACTACTGATGATGCAGAAATGATACGTCGTATTATTCTCTGTGCCGCACTCGTCTTATCCGCAGGGGCGCAGGCGCAGGATCGCTTCGAGCAAGCCGTAGCCCTCATCAAACAGGCGGAGGGAATGCACTCGGCACAGCATCACCCTTATGTCGGTTACGGACACCGCCTACGGCCCGGAGAACAGTTTACAGCCGGAATAACCGAAGAGCGGGCCGACTCCCTACTGCGGAGTGACCTACGGCAGAAGTGCCGGGTATTCCGCCGCTTCGGAAGCGATTCGCTCCTGTTGGGCGTGCTGGCCTACAACGTTGGCGAATACCGGCTCTTAGGCTATGGAGAACATCCCAAAAGCCGGCTGATTGAAAAGCTCGAAGCCGGCGACCGGGATATATACGGGGAGTACGTCTCCTTCCGCAAATACAAGGGCAAGGTGCTGCCCAGCCTCGAACGCAGGCGCAAAATGGAATTTTAACTTTTATACGAAAAATAAACATGGACAGACACATCACAATCGTACCCTCGGAAGGGCTTGCACGTATGCGCCTCTCGGGGCTGGCAGGGCGCGAGGCCGTCATCGTCGAAGACCTCACCGCCGAGGATCGCAACGACAAGGGATATATGGTACAACTTTACCATCCCTACATGGACGAAACACTCTGGTACATTCCTGCAGAATCCGCAGGCCGCTATGAGTAGGCTGCTCACACGCTTTGCCTGGTACGCCGTACTGGCGCTCTGTCTGGTCGTATATGTCCAGCACAGGCGCTCGGTACGGCTTAAGGCCGATAGGGATCGCCACCGCAAGAACAGCGAGGCGCTGCTTTCAGACGTGCGGCGATTCCGCATCGACTCGGCGACGACAGCTGTCGATGTAAAGGCCCTGCGGCTCTCGGTTTCCGAGTTCGAACGGTACAGGGCCGAGGATTTGGCGAAGATAAAGGCCATGGGCGTGAAGATCCGTAAGCTCGAAGCGGCGGCAAAGCATCGGATGGAAGTTGCAGCACCCATAGACGCTATTATACGCGATACGATTATTGTCCGTGACACCGTGCCGGTAGCCGTGCAGCGGGTCGAGATGCTTACTCCGCATATTCAGATGCGGGGCGAGATTCGGGTTCCTGTGACGCTCAGCCAGGCCGTGTGGATAGAATACAAACGACGGTGGATATTCTGGAAACGCGTGAAAGCTGTACATCAGACCATATCCAGTGATAATCCCTATGTTCAAATTGAATATTCTGAGTACATTCAAATCGCAGGATAAAAAATAAAATAAGAATTATCATAGGAAATACGACTAAAGTTTATGATTATTTGAGATTGATAGTAACATTCCAATGTTTTCACTCCAGCCACTTACACGTAACTGGGGAAATTGCTTCAGGCTTTTTTATCTATTAAAGAAAAGACGTAAAGAGGTATACATAAATCTTTAGACGTTGTCTATCCTATCTATTTATTTCATACATTTATAAATAAATTCTTCGATCACCTATCTGTATGGATAAATTAATCTATAAGCCATTCCAAAAGTTTGTTCTTCGCAGTCCTCTTTACTCGTTGGAGGCTATGAACTCCAATGCATATAAACATACCGATTCCTTTCGGGAAGCAATTTTCCTTGCATCTCCGGAACTTTTTAATGGCAATAGTTCATCCGACCCCAAAAAACAGGAAAAGTTCGAATTGTCACTACAAAAATATTACAACCGAGCCTCTACACGTTGCACGCCGTTCGGCTTGTTTGCCGGTTGTAGCATAGGACGAATCGGAGAGGAAACTCTCATCGAACTGGAAAGTTTAGAAAATTGCAAGCGTTGCACAAGGCTGGATATGCAGTATCTATGCGCCTTGATTCAAGAAATAGAGCGCACGCCCGAAATACGTGAAATATTGCGCTATTATCCTAACGACAGTTTATATAAATTGGGCAATAAATATCGTTACATCGAATATCATTACAAAAAAACGAAACGGTATCATAATGTAGTTTCCCTGGAAGTAGATGAAGCGTTGGAGCAGGTGTTGTCGCTGGCGGCCGAAGGGGCTACAGTTGAAGAACTGACAAATTCTTTTTTCAATGAGGATATCACACGTGACGAGGCTGAAACGTATGTTCATGAAGTTATCAATTCGCAGGTATTAAAGAGCGAACTTGATCCATGTGTAGTCGGAGGGGATGTTCTACAGACATTGGTAGCGAAACTTTCCCTGTATCAAGACATCCCTTTTCTCGATAAGTTAATACGGATACAAAAACTACTCGAAAAGATTGACACGCAGCCGCCCGGAACTGCGTTGCCAGTTTATACCGAGATAACGAATATTATCCGAGAAATCGGCGTTAATTTTGAGGAAAAGTACCTTTTTCAGACAGACCTTCTTAGACCGGTTAAAACAGCCGTGGTGTCAAAACAGATTACTGATCGTCTTGCAAACCTGATTCATTTCCTCTCGAGAATCACCCCTGCGAAAGCCCCTGCAACTGTAACGGAGTTTACCAGAGCCTTCCATGATCGCTATGAAGAACGGGAAATACCTCTTGCAGAAGCAATGGACCGAGAGTTGGGTTTAGGATATCCACTATCTGAAGGTCGAAGTGGGGATATAAGTCCTTTGGTAGACGATATTATCCTGCCATATCAACAATCCTACATAACAGAGATACATCAGTACCCGGTCGACAGGATTTTACTTCGTAAATATGTTGATTGCATTCGGAACGGACAAAACAAAGTAATACTTTCGGTCGAGGATTTCAAAGATCTTTCCTTTACATATTCTTTCCCGGATACGATTGCCGTCATGTGCAGTCAGATAAATCAGAACAAGCTGTATATCCGATCCATCGGCGGCTCTTCCGGCGCCAACCTTCTGGGTCGATTCTGCCACTTGGATGCGGGTATTGAAAATTTTGTCAAAGAGGTCACGGAATACGAACAGAAAAGCACTCCGGATGTTATATATGCTGAAATTTCCCATCTGCCGGAATCTCGCACCGGCAATATTGCATCCCGTCCTGCTATCAGGGAATATACGCTCCATTATCTTTCCAACTTTGAGCGAAATGAACCAAATATACCCATTTCCGATTTGATGCTATCTGTCCGGGATGGACGATTGTTTTTGCGATCCAAGAAATACGACAAGGAAATCGCTCCTCGCCTAACGTGTGCGCATAATTATTCGTTGAGCCCAATTCCTGTTTACCGATTTCTTTGCGACTTGCAATATCAAGGGAAGACAGGTGGTTTGCGTTGTGGATGGAATGCTCCTCTTTCTGAAATGGATTATCTGCCACGCATCGAATACGAAGAAATAATCCTTTCCCGTGAGCAGTGGAAAGTTAAGCCGGAAGAAGTAAAAGGATTTGAGAAATTGTCCGATGTGGATTTGGACAATAAACTGCGTCGACTCCTGCAAGCAAGAGGCATTCCCGACCTTGTTGTAATACCGGATAATGACAACGAACTATTTTTGAATTTTCAGGATCATAGTTGTCAGCGTATTTTTCTTTCGACTTTGGCCCAACGGAAAGGAATCGTGATAGAAGAGTTTCTATTTGACCCGGCTCAAGCCGTCGTTCGAAGTGAAGGTAGCGGTTACACGAATGAGATGATATTTATTTTTCATAAATAATGACCATGGTTCAGCGAACTTTCATACCGGGCAGCGAATGGCTCTATTTCAAGATATATACCGGCTATAAAACTGCCGACGAGATGCTCATTCGGGTTATTGGTTCTTTTGTGAAAGACCTTTTTACACGACGTTGCATCGATGGTTTTTTCTTCATTCGATACTCCGATCCCGATTTTCATATTCGTTTTCGCTTGCATATTCCCAGTCCGGATAATTATGGTCTCATCATGCATGAATTTCATCAACGATTTTGCTGTGAAATAGAGACGGGGAATGTTGTGAAGATCATGTGCGATACTTACGTGCGTGAAATCGAACGTTATGGTGCGCAGACAATGGAACTGTTGGAAGAATTATTCCGCATAGACAGCATGACCATATTGGATCTTCTATCTCGTTTAGCGAATATCTCGGGCAGTGAACGCGAATCCGCGCATTGGAAAATATCCTTATTGCTGTTGGATGACTCTCTGACTGCCTTTGGATATGATCTTCCGGAAAAAGCACGCATAACAGCCCAAATGGCTGAGAGCTTTAAAAAGGAGTTCGGTTTCACAACGCATGCTTATACGAAACAACTGAATGACAAATACCGTACACAGCGGGATGAAATTGAGCAGGCAGTACATTCTCGAAAAGATTTTTTTGAGTTCGAGTATACTTTGGAAGAAAGACGAAAAGGATTGAGGCAGATAGCTCAAAATATCGCATCAGTATCAAAGTCCGGTGGAGCTGTTGTCATTGATAACCTGTTATCGAGCATACAACATATGACGATGAATAGATGGTTTCGCTCACGTAACCGCCAGCATGAACTTATTATATATGACTTTTTGAGCAAATACTATATTTCTGCATTGGCTCAGAATCGCATGAAATAAATATTTTGAAATCTTATAAATTTCATATGATAAAGAGATCCCCGAAAATCTATAAAAGAGTAGGGAAAACTACAAACTTTTAATGTATGAAAAAACTTCAGTTGAAAAAAGAGGTCGTTGAACGCCTCAAATCAGAAAAGGTTCTCGGCGGTGGTCAGACCACTACTTACGGAGATTCGGGCGGGACGTTGTGCCATTCATGCAACTTTTGCCCGGAGCCTACCGTAATATCCAAAACAATCAAGGAAAGCGATGGGTGTACTACTTCCGTCGTTCTTTGTTGCTAACTTTCAACATCTCACACACTCATTTAAGTGGGTGTGTGAGATTCATCTGAACATACACAATTGAAACATCCTACCTCTATGCGCCGTCAACTCACATTGATCATTTTGATTACAGTCGTATGTTTTGGCTGTAATAATACCAATTCTACAAAGTTCAACCTCGACTTCGAGTATGTCGCAGAAAATAATCAGCCTGCGCAATGGAGTATGCCCGACAAGTCCTATCACGGATATGTTTCTGAATTGGATTCTGGGCAAAAAAAACTCGGCAGGTACAGCCTGCATATGAGCCAAATTGACTCAGAAAAAAGCGGATGGGCAATTTTCTCTCAAGATCTTCCCGCATCAATGGTCCGTGGAAGAACCATTGAATTAAGCGGCTGGATTAAGACAGACCAGGTAACGGAGGGATTTGCCGACTTGTATCTCGAAGAGTATAAGGACGTAAATTTTAATAGTTTTCCCGTTGATACACTGAATCGCGGAGTTCGCAATTCATCCGGGTGGACACAAATTGTCATTAAAAAACATCTCGACAACGATTCTTCGTATGTATTATTCGGCGGCATCCTTAAAGGGAACGGTGAGGCTTGGTTCGACAATCTGGAACTGACAATCGATGGAAAACCCTTCCGGGATGCAATCGTTCCCGCACCGAAAGCTCGGCTGACACGCGAGGACAAACAAGAACTTCGGAAATATATCTATCCTCTTCAGACCGTTGAACCCGGCGAAGAAGGTACGAACGACCTTGACGTGCTGAAAGAATTAATCGGAGAAAGCACGGTCGTAGCACTTGGAGAAAATTCCCACGGTTCGAGTGAAATATACAAAATGAAAGACCGACTTATACGCTACATGGCCAAATATCTGGGATTTGACATTTTTTCAATCGAGGCAGACATGCCCAGTGCATATCAACTGAATATGTTTACCCAGCAAGGCAAAAACTCTTCGAAACAATTGATTTACAACATGGGCATGTGGGTATGGGACACAGAAGAAATGCTATCATTGGTCAATTGGATGAAAGACTTTAACTTGTCGGGGCGTAAAATTACATACACGGGATTCGACATGCAAAATATCAACGGCTCCGTTGAACATCTTACAATAGCGTTTAAAGATGACAAGCAGTCATCTCAGTTGCTGGGCGGTATTCAGGACGCATTGAAGAACGTGTTGAGTTATTCCTCTATTGGAAGTCCACAAATAAACCCTAAAATTGCCGCAGAAATTGAGCGTGGCCTGTCACAAATCAAAGATCGCATCGACACATTACCCTATGATGATAATACGAAAGAATGGTTACGTCAGAACGTAACCCTCATCCATCAATTCCTTGGTCAAGGTCCGGTTATATGGCGTGATCGGTGTATGGCCGATAATATTCTTTGGATAAGGCAGCAAAATCCATCTTCCCGCATCGTAATTTGGGCGCATAACGGTCACATAGAAAAAAATTCAAGCATGATGGGCGATTTTCTGGATGACAACTTGAAATCAGCCTACACGAATTTCGGTTTTACCTTTTATGACGGCACCTATACAGGTATTCGCCGAGATAGCAAAGATTTTGTTCAAAAAGCACAGCGAGCCTATCCCGGAACAGTCGAATACTTACTGGGGAAACTTGATGAGCCGATTTTCATTCTTGATCTGAAAAAAATGCGGAAAGACGGATCGTTGGCACTCGCATGGATCGATGATCTATGGTTTAGGCATGTCGGAGCTGCGAAGCTGGAAAATGAGTTCACAGATAAAAACATCACTGAAAAATTTGACTATTTGGTTTTTATCAGACATACAACCCCCTCCCAATTATTCTCAGGTAACTAAAAATCAGGATCGATGATACAGGGGGCGGAATGTAAGGTGCATGAAATTGCAGATAGCATTTTTCAGGCAATGAAAAATCAGGAGCTGGAATCAACCGGTTTGGGATTATTGTCGGGCAAGATGGGCATAATCTATTTCTCGGCACTATATCTCAAATTATTTCCTAAACCACAGCAAAAAGAGATATTGGATAAGTTTACCGATTCTTTTTTAGATCAATTGACCAATGGAATGGAGTCATATACATTTTGTAATGGTCTTTCCGGAATATTGGAAGGTCTAAAAACTATGAATAAAAACGGTATCATAGATCTGGATTATTCGGATTTGGATAACAATTATGCCCCTATATTAAAAAAATTTGCTCTGTATTCAATCTCGAATTATAATTATGATTTCTTGCATGGTGCTTTGGGAATATTAAAATATTATAATGAGGATGCAGGATTCATTAATGAAGTTCTCTTGCTTCTTGAAAAAACAGCAGAAAAAAAAGATAACACTTATAGGTGGCACTCACTGATTGGCGCAGAAAGGAAGATCGGATGCAATATAGCACTGTCGCATGGAATATCCAGCATAGTAGCAGTGCTAAGCAATTTGAATTGTGCATCCATAAACCAAGAATCTCGTGACCGTATTATCGAAAAGGCTTGCAATTACATAAATTCCCAAGAGATTGATCCTCAAAAGTACGGATGCTTTTTCCCGAACATATCCCTTGAAGACCAGGATGAAATAAAACGCAGTCGCATGGCATGGTGCTATGGGGATTTGGGGGTAGCTACAGCTTTATGGGAAGCGGGCAAAGTCTTGAATAATAAAACATGGAAGTCAAAAGCAATTGAAATATTTACTTTCTCTTCAAAACGTCGTTGTCAAGAAGACACCATGGTTCAGGATGTTGAATTGTGTCATGGCTCAGCCAGTTTGGTGATGATGTTTGATTATATATTCCGAGAAACAGAAAATGATCTGTTCCGTGAAACGAGGGATTTCTGGGTGAATAAATCATTAGAATTGAGCTGTTGCACGGATGGGCTGGCCGGATATAAAACTTGGCTGGGGCCGGATCTGAAATGGAGGACGGAATATGACATTCTGAATGGAATATCGGGGATCGGTTTGATGTTTCTGGGCGTATTGTACAACGAAAAGAAATGGATGGAGTTTTTTATGCTTCATTAAATATATCTGTCAATTAATAATTTATTGAACAATTTTTATCAAAAGACGGAGAACAATATGCGTCTTCTTCGTTTACTTTTGTATTAAATATTATCTTGCATGAAGGGACTGTCCAGAATTTTGTGTAAACGGTAAATTGAGTCGGGGTTTGGTTGATAGCTAAATCCCGATTCTGTATTCGAATATAGCTAAAAATTGGTTCATCACAATACCCCAGTTGCGGACTGGTACCGTCCATCATTTCTCTATCTCACAGATCGCCAGCCAGACGGATTTACGAACGGCATCGTCCGTGGGGAACGAAAGCTTTGATTTAGTGTATTTTCGGATCTTGCCGTTGAGATTTTCGATGATGTTGGTCGTGTAGATGATCTTTCGGATCTCGACAGGGAACTCGAAAAAAGCGGTCAACTCGTCCCAGTTGCGGTGCCAGCTCTGCACGGCGTGGCGATACTTTGAGCCCCACTTCTGCTCGAAGTGAGCCAATGCCGAAGTGGCCTGCTCGCGGTTGACAGCCGTATAAATCTCTTTCATGTCGGCCGTGAACTCCTTCATGTCTTTCCAGACCACATAGCGGCATGAGTTGCGAATCTGGTGCACCACGCAGATCTGGGTCGTGGCCTGAGGAAAAACAGCCCGGATGGTGTCCGTAAAGCCGTTCAAGTTATCCGTCACGGTGATCAGCATATCTTCAACCCCGCGAGCCTTCAGGTCGGTCAGAACAGACATCCAGAACGATGAACTCTCGGTCTTGCCAAGCCACATACCTAAGACTTCCTTGTAGCCGCGGTCGTTGAGCCCCACGCACAGATAAACGGTCTTGTTTATCACCTTGCCCGACTCCCTGACCTTGAACACGATGCCGTCCATCCACACGACCATATAGTGCCGATCCAGCGGGCGGTTCTGCCACTCGGTCGCCACCTGGGTGACTTTGTTGGTGATAATGGAAATGGCCGAGCCCGACAGGCTGATACCGTAAATCTCATTCAGTTCATCCTCGATGTCGGACTCGCTCATTCCTTTGGCATACAACGAGATCACAAGCCGCTCGATAGACAATCCGCGGCTCTGGTGCTTGGGCACGACAACGGGATCGAAATCCCCGTTACGATCCCGCGGAACATGAATGACACTCTCGCCATGTTCGCTCTGGATCGTCTTCGGATAGCTCCCGTTACGAGAGTTGCCCGTGTTGTGACCCGCGGGCGAATGCTTCTCGCAACCCAGATGGGAGTCCATCTCGCCGTCGAGCATCTGCTCAAGAACCTGCGAATGAAGATCTTTCAAAAAACGACTGACATCTTCCTCGGTCTTGAACTGGCTTAAAAACTCTTTACTCAGCAGTTCGCTCGGAACCGCCCTGTTCTTCTTTGACATAACACTGTCCATAATACAACTTCTTAAAATTAGTAAAAAATAATGCGGATCATATCCGACCCGCATTAACGTTTACACAATTTTTTGGACAGTGTCTCTTAAAACAACATAATGTTATTGTTAGCCTTGAACCATATTTTTATATGTAAGATTAATGAAGTAGGAATTTATATTAGTAAATCGATCGAAATTAATTATTTTCTGAGATTGATAATAATTTTTCAATTCCTCAATGATTGCCTTCTCTTTGTCATCGAATAGCATATTCGGGTCTATGTCAAGTAATTGATATACCATCATTTGATGTTCTACTGGAAATAATGTGGCCGCAATGAAAGCCTTATTATGATTAATTTCCTTTATATCTGCCTGATATGGGATTTTTTGCCTAAAAAGATGACCGATTGTGACATCTTTTAATAAACGACATCGTCCACCTTCCATCCATGTTTTTATGCTAATATTTTGTTCGTCACATCCATATAATTTCAGCCCACATTCTCCTTTTAGGAATTGCCAATATTTTCTACTCGCAGCATAACATGCCCCTAATATGCATGGGATATCAACTATTTTTAAATTTTGAAAAAAATCTTGTCGAATCCAATTTACATCTAAAATTCCTTCGCCACAATACTGATTAAGGCCAACATATGCTCCATAAAAAGCGTTTATTTTACTTTCAACTCCCGTTTCATAGCACCAAGCCTTACATCTACAGCAATAAATTGCTCGTTCATCATTATCAATTGCACTGACAATTTTATCGACCCACATGTCGTTATAAAATCTCATGTGTCCATCAATTGTTAGAAAAAAGGGGGTTTTACAATGAAATATACCTATATCTCTTGTTGCTGCGCTTCCTTGACGAGTTCTATTTTGATAATAATTTACATTGTATTTTTTTGCTATACTAACATAGTCGTACCCATCAGTAGAGGCATCGTTGACTAATACAATATCTACGGACTCTCCAGCTGTACGTTTAATTTCAATAATGGTCTGTTCAATTTCAGCTCCTTCGTTTAAAAATGGTATAATTACAGATAGCTTTTTCATATTCTTCAATAAAAAGCACTTAGTGATATACTCACTAAGTGCCAAAATAAGCGATATTTTAATCTGTGCTATCGCGTTCGATAAGTAAATGCTTATTCTGTTTGATCAGATCTTCAAGCTGTTTGCCCCGCATTAATACAAAGGTGGAATCAATGTCATAAAGTTTATTCAGTGCATATTCAGCCATACGTCGAGCCTCTACGGAGTCTTTAGCAGGCATTGTTTTCATAAACGCTTCAACATTTACATCGTAGTATTTTTCGAAGAGCGGCCTACAGTTAACATTGCGGTTTGTATTGCAGGATAAGAATGTCAATGTTAACAGCAGGAAAACAGCGAGCAGGATAAAACTTTTAGAATATCGCATTCCAGTTGCATTTTGGACCATCCGTCCTTGTTAATGCCATTCCAAGGGCAAAGCCAGCCCCCCCATCTTCATATGAGAAGCCCCCACAACCACATCTGCATGAGTCCGGCTGAATACTTGTTTGTATTTTGTCGGGCCAATTTCCGCTTAATACTGTAGAAAAAGAGCATTCCGGTCCAACCCCTCCTCCTAAAACTCGTATTGACTCACTTTCAGAGAGTCCTGCAGAAATCTTTAATTCACTTAATTTTTTAATCTTTGTCATAAGAATAAAATTAAAAGGGTTAATACTCATTTTTATAGATAGCTCCTTCATTAGACAAGAATGATTGTTTACTTAATTTTTCCTTGTAATATTTCCGAGCTAAACTATATACTTTAGGATATTTTTGCAGAATAATATAACTATAAACAACGTCAAAAAGCCAAAATCTCGACATTCTACACATATCTATATCTTTAGTTCTAAACGTTTTATTAACCATGCTCGTTGCAGGACATACTTTGCAAAAATTAAAAGCCCAACATGCTTTGCATTGTTCACAAAAAGCAGCATAATATTTCATGTACAACTCCTTCAGCTCATTTACATCAATTCCCTGTGACACATCTCCTAATGGATATGAATAGTCACTTTTATTACACATATGTAAATGTCCGTCTGCCGCAACAAATATTACATCAATACCAATTGGGCACGAAAAAGTTCTATAAAAATTATTGGACCCGCGAGGACTATCTAATGATATAGCGTTTTCAAATTCGAATATACCTTTGAATAAATCATAATAATTATTGTTGTCTGAAAGCATTCTATAAAATTCATCTGAGGATAAGTTATCAAATGTATGATATAGATTCTCATAAAATATGAAATCAAAGGTTTCTATCGGTTTATTTTTCTTTTTTTGTTCTCCATTCCAATACGATTGGGTTAGGAATTGGCAATTGATCACTTTGTCTTTGAAAGTGTCGTTAATGAATTTAGCTGCTGCAATGGTATCAATATTATCTGCTTGAACTGCTTGTAAACAAACATATTTTTTGCAAAATTCAGGATTATTTCCCAATAATAATTCTAAATTAGATTCGACCACATCATAACTCCCTTTTCCATTTGGAAATATTCGATTAGTATTGTGTTGAATTTTATCACCATCAATGCTTATAAATGTGTACACATTGTTATTAACTAAAAAATCTATGATTTCTGAATTAATAAGCGTTAAATTTGTCACTACAGAATATACTAAGTCATTTAAAGTAATGCCGTAATTCTCCCATGGTAAACTTTCAAAGTATTCTTTTGTCCATTTTATTAGCTCGAAATTAAGAAAGGGCTCGCCTCCCCACCATGACAAAGTAGGAACAGCAATTTTAATTACTCTTGTTCGTTTTTCAGATGATAAGTCTTGAAGGGCATTGGTATACGTTTTAAAATACATATCAATTGCTGCTTTAGCAATCTCATGCGTCATATTTGTTTTGGCATGAACCCTATTTTCATTGTTCTTAGAATAGTAACAATATTTACAACGAAGAGTACACTCTTGTGTAACTTCTATAATAAATTTACGAGGGATTACATTATCAAAGGACATCTATATACTTCAATGTACCAAACTGAAAATAGGATGTCTTATATGCAAATATAGGTTTTTTCTTTGAAAATCCATATTCAAGGCAAAATACAAGTCATTCAAAGTCAGCCACAATGGTTGGCTTTTTTCATTTTCTTTGAAAATTTTTCCCAAAATAGTGCAAAATCGGGGTCGGGTGTAGTAATATATCTACATATAATAGATGTTCTCATGTATTCGAACATAATCCAAATTCATTAGGATTCATTTAATCCAAACCGAAATTGGATTCGATTTACCAAATGCCACAATGATAAGGTCGCTGATAGATTTATTGAGAAACTTGCAATCCGAGGAGGATTGTAGGCTTTTCTTGGAAAATATCAGGTGGCATGGTGTTCCGGTTTGTCCTCATTGTGGCAGTAAGTCGGAAGAACATTACAAACTGACCAATGGCGGTGTATTCCGAGGGCTATACAAATGCAAGGATTGCCGGGAACGATTTACCGTAACGGTAGGAACCATGTTCGAGGGTTCGCATATTCCTTTGCAGAAATGGTTTATAGCGATATACGTATTCTTGGCTCATAAGAAAGGCATAAGCAGTACCCAATTGCATAAAGATATTGCAGTTACGCAGAAAACTGCTTGGTTTATGTTGAGTCGGATACGTTATAGCATCAGATATAATGCGGATATTGACTTTGGCGATATTACGCAGGTCGATGAAACGTATATCGGAGGCAAGAACAAGAATCGGAATGCAGGCAAACGGTTGAAGAATACAAGAGGCCGTAGTCTTAAATTGAAAGCACCTGTAATGGGTCTGTTATCCGATGGAAAAGTCTATGTAGAGCCTATTCCGAAAGCCAGCAAATGGATATTGCATGGTGTGATAAATTCACTTGTGCCGAAAGGAACTACTGTTGTTACCGACGGCTGGTATGGCTACAAGGGTTTGTCGGAAAATTATGTGCATAAAGTAGTAGACCACCATAGAGGAGAATATGTCAAAGGCGGTTATCATACAAATTCGATTGAAGGTTTTTGGAGCCAACTGAAACGTGGCATAATAGGAGTTTATCATTTGGTTACTCGGAAACATTTGGAATTGTACTGCGATGAATTTGCATACCGATATAATACGAGGAATTTGACGGATGGAGAAAGATTCAGCCAATTCCTGTCCATTGCCAAAAAACGATTAAGATACCGGATGTTGATATTGTAATTGTCAATGTGCATATACATATACCAAACAAAAACATAGAAGATATGAATGTAACGACACGTTGGTATTGGGCACAGAATGCAGCCAAGACCAAAAAGGCTGTGGATGTAATTATTGTCGGAGCAAGCGGTACGATTGTAAAAACTACCGTGCAATCGAAATAATTGCAGAAATTCCGATTTTGCAATATCATCTGAAATGACTACTTTTAATGTCGATTTATACAAACTTTAAAAAGCAGAGTTTATGATTAAAAAGATGATTTGCATTGCGGTATGTGCTTGGATGTGTGCATCCTGCGAGAAAAATGACGGGGGGGGGTACTTGAGCCGGTAGAACCACCTATTGAAAAGCCGGAAGAACCGACTACTCCGCCGTTGACCGAAGATTTAAGAACAATCAATATTAACGATGAGATTATGGCAGTAGTTGGTTCAAAAACTTGGAGAAGCATTGCATATGGTAATGGCATATATGTAGTAGTTGGTATAGACGGCTATACTGCATATTCTACAGATGGAGAAAATTGGACAAGAAAAGCTGTTGGAGCAAATTCTTGGTATGCTATTGCATTTGGTAATGGCAAATTTGTTGCCGTAGGTAAATCGAGAACGATTACAACCACTACCGATGGTAAAACATGGACTACTGTTAAACAGGTAGGCACAAGTAACGTTGGAAACTGGCTTGCTATTGTGTATGGTGATGGCAAATTTATCACGTCCAGTTCTAACGGGTATGGCGCAATATCTATTGATGGTGTGAATTGGACAAATATGCAAATAGCTACAGATTATACTTGGTCTTTATCTACTATTGCATATGGAAATGGTAGATTTATTGCATCTGGCATGTCTAATACTTATATATCTACAGATGGTGAAACATGGGTAAAGTGCGCTAATCATGTGGGGTGCAATGCTATGACATATGGGGCTGGCAGATTCGTTTCAGTCCATATTGAGAGCGGTGCTTATTCAACAGATAACGGTGAAACATGGATTAAAGTGCCAATTACCGATGGCTCTTATAATTGGCTCGGAATAACATATGCCAACGGTTTATTTGTGGCTGGTGGCCAAAATGGTTACATAACTACTTCCATAGATGGAGCTACATGGAGTCAGCCAGTACAAGTAATACCGAAAGGAACGGGAACTACTAATGACAATGCGATATATGACATTGTAAAGATGAATTAGGGGAATGTTGTAACAAAACAAGTACATTATATGCTATTATAGCAGTCCAATAATTTCCAAAAATATAAAAACGAAATAATATGAAAAGCAGCATGAAATTCATGCTGCTTTTATTGTATAAATACTTAAAATTCTTATCTTTACATATAGGACATCCTATTTTTAGTTTGGTACATTAAAGTATATAGATGTCTATCAAAGTTGTATTTAATATTTTTTTCAACATCTTTTTTCTCTGGTGTTATAGATCGTAAACTGCCAGGCAAAAATACACCATTTGATAACAAACCGTAAAAATCACCTAACGCATCTTGTCGAAAATCATTATTCTTTGCTATCTTCAATAGCATCTTAATATCTTTAATCGTAATTTGCGTTAAACAACTTGACTTACCATCAAATGCAAAAAACTTTTTTTTATAAAAGAATAATTTCACTAATGGATACGAAGTATTAAATTCCAATAATAATTTTTCATCCATAGTACCTGTAGTTTTAATATTGTAAATATAATAAAAAATGGTATTATTTCATAAATAAGTTATTTATTTTATTGCAATATGATTTTTTTTAGAATCACGATATGATTATATTAAATTCTGATCTTAAATATAGGGAATGTCTTTTTCCTACTTTTCCCAACTCGATGCGATGTACTACTATCCGTTTTGCTTCGGATCGTCTTGGTTTACTAAGGCAAATTCCAATTTTAACACATATAACAGCCATGTTTCAATGTTCTCGCCCCAGCCAAGTACACGTAACAGGAGAAATTACTTCTGACTTCTTGTCTATTTTAAAGAAAAGACCTAAATGTGGACACACCGGTGTAAATTTCGGCCTCAGGGCTTCACGAAATTGCCCCTTTATGCGGGTCAAACTATCTCCCTGTTCGCCGATTGAAGTTGCCCCCACTGACCGGATCAAGTTGCCGCATGGAGTTTGGATAGAAAAATAGTTGTTTATGATGGTTTTATGGATTGGAATTTTGGTTAGCTATATGCGACCAAACTACTCATTCGATGTCCAATAAACCCATTGAGATGCACAAATTGCGACAAATTATTCGTCTTTACCGTCAAGGCACAGGCATCAAGACGACCCATGTTATGATCGGCGTATCGCGCAATACGATCAAGAAATATGTTCGTCGGTGGCATGAATTAGGTCTGAGCTACGATTCTTTCAGTAAGACGAGCGATGCGACCTGCTGATGCTCGACGATTTCGGACTACAGCCTTTCGATTCGCAGTCCGGAATCGCACTGCTCGATATTATCGAGGACCGGCATCAGAAACGATCTACGAACATAACCTCGCAGATACCCGTCAAAGAGTGGAACGACGTGACCGGCGAGAAAACGAGCGCCGATGCCGTCCTGGATCGCATTGTACACCACTCGCTGCGCATCGAGCTATTCGGTGAATCGCTCTGAAGAAGAAAAGAAAAAACAGAAAACGTATACTTGTAGTTATAGTGAGCGGAACTAAAAAACAGAAAAATAAGCCAACTTTTTATTCTTCTGATTATATTTGTAAAACGTAAGTGGGGCTGACGACCGTTTTTAATGCGAGAGCTAAGTAGGGCGCTCGCAGAAAAACAAACAGCCAATCTTACAAAAATTATGTTGTTAACATGCACTCCGAAAGACCAATCTTTTAACCCCGTCCAAACAACAACTTGAACACTTTCTACTACATTAACTCCATGGGGGCATCTTACTCCGGCGAGCGGGGGGGGGCAATTTAATCGGTATGTCCATGTATTTGCCTGAATACCTTTTTTTTTAATTAGTCGATGATCTTTAATAGGAAAAATTAGAATATTAAATAATTTATAGTTACTTTTATACAAATAACTTGCGTCACGAATGTCGAAATTCCCCTCATACACCCAATTGGACACGATGGACTGCGGCCCGACGTCGCTGCGGATCGTCGCGGCCTTTTATGGCAAACAGTATTCGCTTCAAACCCTCCGCGAAAAGTGCCACATCACGCGCGAAGGCGTCTCGTTGCTGGGCATCAGCGATGCTGCGGAGGGCATCGGCTTCCGTACGGCGAGTGTGAAACTCACCTGGATACAGTTGCGAAAAACCGCTCCGCTGCCCTGCATCGTACATTGGTACCAGCGTCATTTCGTGGTCGTTTACAAGATTCGAAAGGAGCACGGAGGTTGGTGGGTGTATGTGTCCGACCCGGCCCAGGGATTGTTGAAATATTCCGAAGCGGATTTTCTGAAAGGGTGGCTTTCGGCAACGGTGCGGATCGACGACGAGCAGGAAAAAGAACTGGCAGAGGACGACAACGAATTCGAGAAACTGAGCATCGAAGAGTTGTGCAGTCCGGAGGGGGAAGTCCCCGATGACGAACCGACATCCGCAGCAGGAAATTCTTACAGTAAAGCAGGCGTCGTCCTGCTTCTGGAACCGACGCCGGCATTTTACAAGGAACGGGGCGACGAGGACAAACGGCTGAAATTCTCCTACCTGATCCAATACCTGCGACCCTATAAAAGCTATTTGGTGCAGCTTGCTCTGGCCATGCTGACAGCCAGCATCCTGAGCCTTATCCTGCCGTTTCTGACGCAATCGGTTGTCGACACGGGTATCGGCACGGGAAATCTTTCGTTCGTTGCGATGATTCTCGTCGCGCAGGTCGTGTTGACGCTGGGACAGATGGCCAACAACCTGATTCGCAACTGGCTGATGCTGCACATGACCACGCGCATCAGCATTTCGCTCATCTCGGACTTCCTCGCCAAATTGATGCGCCTGCCGATCGCTTTTTTCGACTCGAAGATGGTCGGCGACATCATGCAGCGCATCGGCGATTACAGCCGCATCCAGTCGTTTCTGACCGGTTCGCTCTTGAGCATTGCGATGGCCGTCGTTTCGTTCGTGATCTACGGCGCGGTGATGGGTGGTTACGACCTTACGATCCTGGGCGTTTTCCTGCTCGGGAGCGTTCTGTATGTGGGGTGGATCCTGCTATTCCTGAAGCGTCGGCGCAAGTTGGACTACATGCGCTTTCAGGAAGCGTCGGCCAACCAGAACAATATCGTGCAGTTGATCAACGGCATGCAGGATATCAAGCTCAACAACTGCGAAAAGCAGAAACGCTGGGAGTGGGAGCGCATCCAGGCCCGGCTGTTCAACGTGAGCGTCAAGGGACTGACCCTCGGCCAGACGCAGGAGGTGGGCGGCACGTTTATCGACCAGACCAAGAATGTCGTCATTTCGTTCCTGGCCGCATCGGCAGTCATCGAGGGCAATATGACGCTCGGTATGATGGTGGCACTCCAATACATTATCGGCCAGTTGAATGCGCCCCTGTCGCAGTTTATCCAGTTCGTGCAGGCCACGCAGGATGCCAAAATATCATTGGAACGCTTGTCCGAAATCCAGGAAAAGGACGACGAGGAGCCCGCTGACGAAGAGCGCATCCGCGAAATCCCCGAGAAAGCTGACATCGCGTTCCGTCATGTCATCTTCCAGTACGACGGCCCGCACTCGGACAAGGTGCTCAACGACGTCAGCCTGACGATCCCGGCCGACAAGGTGACGGCCATCGTCGGGGCGAGCGGCAGCGGGAAGACCACGATGCTCAAGATGATGCTGGGGTTCTACGTCCCGGTCGAGGGCGAGGTGACGCTCGCCGGGAAGAAGATCGCCCGCTACAGCGCCTCGTGCTGGCGCCGGGAGTGCGGGACGGTGATGCAGGAGGGCTATGTCTTTTCCGATACCATCGCCAACAACATCGGGGTGTCGGATGAAATTCCCGATATGAAGCGTGTCCGCCGCGCGGCGGAGATTGCCAATATCGACACCTTCGTCGAAGAGCTTCCGCTGGGATATAACACCAAGATCGGGGCCGACGGCCACGGCCTGAGTACCGGGCAGAAACAACGGCTGCTGATCGCCCGGGCTGCATATAAGGATGCCAAGTACCTGTTTTTCGACGAGGCGACCAACTCGCTGGATGCCAACAACGAGCGAACGATCATGGAGCGGCTCGACAAACTATTTAAAGGCAAGACGGTTGTAATTGTAGCACATCGGCTTTCAACAGTTAAAAACGCGGATAATATCGTGGTACTCGACCATGGGAAGATCTCCGAACAAGGCACCCATGCCGAACTTACCGCCCTAAGGGGGGAGTACTACGAATTAGTAAAGAACCAACTTGAATTAGGGAATTAACTATGCCGCACCGAGAACATCAATACAGTAGTGAAGCCAAGGAGATATTGGGCCGCATACCGAGTTGGATCGTCCGCTGGGGCGTTACGGTTATCTTCGTGATCTTTGTCGGCATCTTGCTCGGGTGTTACTTTATCAAGTATCCCGACACGGTCGAAGCTCCGGTCGAAATCACGACCGTTAATCCTCCGGCGGATCTTGTGGCGCGTTATGACGGGCTTATCGACTCAATTTATGTTATGGATGGCCAGCCGGTCGTCCGGGGAGAACTTGTCGCCGTGCTGCGCAACGCTGCCGACTGGCAGGATGTAGAGATATTGACGAAAAACCTTGCCGCAGCGGAACCCGGATCTGGCCTGGCCGCCGAAGCGTGGCTCGACGGGGAATACAACCTTGGGGAACTGCAATCATCGTTCGCAGATTTACAGAGTAAATGCCGGGACTACCGGTATTACCTCGAAACAGATATTATCGGTCGTAAGCAGCAGCTCCTGCGCGACCAGATCGCCAAGAACCGGGAATACTATGCCAAGCTCGAATGCCAGCGCGTCCTGCTGGCCAAAGACCTCGACTATCAGCGGGCGCTCCACGACCGCGACTCGCTGCTGTACGCGGAGAGCGTGATATCGGCAGCCGACTTCGAGGGCTCCTCGCAAAACCTGCTGGCGAAACAGAACTCGGCAGCAGGGTTCGACGCCACACTTACCTCGACGGAATTGCAAATTATTCAGAACGAACAGCAGTTGGTCGAATTGACGCTGCAACGCGAGAATGAGATGGCGGAATACGTACGTAGCATTGCCCAAAGCCGCCAGCAACTACTGGCGCAGATTGCGCAATGGAAACAACAGTATGTGCTGGAGGCTCCGGCACCCGGTCGGGTGACATTGGTCAGCTACTGGAGCGAGAACCAGCATGTCGGTGTGGGGGATAAACTCGCCAGTATTGTGCCCGACGGGAAGACGGAGGTGATCGGGCGGATGCAGGTGCCGACCGCAGGCTTCGGCAAGGTGAAGGTCGGGCAGCCGGTGAATGTCAAACTCAACGGCTACCCTTATATGGAGTTCGGGGTACTCAAGGGGCAAATTCGCTCGCTCTCGGCCGTTCCCGAGCAGATGCAGTCCCAAACCGGTACTATGACGGTCTATATCGCGGAGGTTGTTTTTCCGGACGGCATGCGGACGAGCTATAAGAAGGAGCTTCCGATGATCCAGCAGATGGACGGCACGGCCGAGATCATCACCGAAGACATGCGTCTGATCTCGCGTTTCGTGCAACCAATAGTTTCGCTCTTCAAAAACCGGTAGCTATGCGCCCTTTCCTCATCTTCACTGCCGTCTTATTCGGCGTCGTTCCATCCCGGGCGCAGGAACCGAAACGCTGGACGCTGGACGAATGTATCGCCTATGCCTATGAACACAATATCGAAATCAAATCCCAGGAATTGTCCGCTGAGGAAAAACGTATCGCATTATCAGAATCGAAATGGGGCTATGCCCCCGATATTTCGGCGTCTAACAGCTACTCGCTCTCCACGGGACGAGTCTTAGACCCCACAACCTACGACTTTATTGAGAATCAATCGGTACAAGGTAACAACACCTCCGTCGGGGCCAGCGTTTCAATATTCAACGGCTTAAAGAACCTCTATACCCTCAAGCGGGCAAAACTCGACCTGCGTTCATCGCTGCTTGCGGCAGAGAAGACCCGCAACGATATCCGGCTGAATGTTACGGCTTACTACCTGGAAGTGCTGGGTGCCGAGGAGACGATCCGTGACGCCGAGCAGGTCGTCGCAGAGCTGAAAGTGCAAGAGGAGAAGACCGCGAAGAAGGTCGAAGTACGCAAAGTCACGACCGCCGACCTGTTACAAATCCAGTCCCAGTTGGCCGATGCCGAGAACGAGGTGCTTTCCGCCCGCAACACCTATGATATAGCGCGGCTGAACCTCTGTCAACTGCTGGAGATTGAAGATTACACGTCATTTCAGGCGATTGCGCCGGATGCCGAGGAACTTGCCTGCACAGGTATCACCGATGACCCCGCTGCCGTGCTGGAAGCCGTGCAGTCGCTGCCCGAAATAGAATCGGCACATGTAGACATCGACCTTGCCCGCCGCGATTTGCAAATCGCCCGCACGGCTTACTATCCGACTGTATCGCTCTCCGTAGGCTATGGATCGAGTTTTTCGGATGCCCGGCAGAAGATGTTCCAGAATACAGACGGGACGTATCGCTATGAAGCCTATCCATTCTTCGACCAATATAAGGACAACGCCAGTAGCTATGTTTCCGTCTCGTTAAATATCCCGATCTTCGGGAAATTCTCAGCCCGCAAGAGTGTTCAACGGCAGAAATTAGCTATAAAGCGGGCCGAATATGCACTGCTGACGACCCGAAAGCAGGTCACGAAGGAGGTAACACAAGCATTGATTGACGCCCGCACGGCGTGGGCCAAATACCTCGGGGCCCAGAAATACGTTGCCTCTGCTGAAGAAGCTGCACGTCAGGTAGCCCGCAAATACGACTTGGGCGCTGCCTCCGTCACGGATTACAACACAGCCGTCTCAACGCAGGTCAAAGCCCGCTCGCAGCTTATCCGGGCAAAATATGAATACCTGCTCAAAACCAAGATCATCGGGTTTTACATGGGAAACAACTGACAGATACTATCAAATACGTGTTTTACCGTCCTACTGACCACTCGCAGTAAGCCGGCAGCCGGTAAACCCCAATCGTTTCATCAAGCTATTCTTCGGTATATAAAACGATACCGAAGATGAACTTAACACTAAACCGCATTTTCAGAGGCCCCGACTATACCGTCGGCAAACTTTATATCGACGGACACTATTTCTGCGACACGCTCGAAGACCCGGTCCGCACACTCCCCGCATCCTGCCCCGATACATCCCGAGGTACTCCCTGCACCTGCCCGGAGAAAGTCTATGCCTGCACGGCCATCCCCGCCGGAACGTATCAAATAACGCTGCAATATAGCCCGCGCTTCAAACGGCCGTTGCCCCTGCTACACGATGTACCGCATTTTCTGGGCGTGCTCATTCATTCCGGAAATACGGCCGGAGATTCGTCCGGCTGCATCCTTGTTGGACATAACAAGGTCAAAGGCAAAGTCCTCGAATCGCGGGCTGCGTCCGATAGGCTGAATGCACTATTGGGAAAGGTGAGTGAGATAACCATCTCGATCTGCTGATGGCAGCCAATCGTCTGAAAGCGCCCCGGAACCTTAAAATCGACTTCTCACCCTCGCCCCGACAGTTCGAGCTGTGGAAACTCCTCCAGCCCAACTACTGTCCGCACTGCGGCGGTGAGATAGAACAGGTTCTCATCGGGTACGACGCACAACACAATCCCCAATACAATCCCCAATGCAAACAATGCCACACACAGAATCTCCCGCAGTTGATTCTGGGCGGCGGGGCCGCTGGTAAACAACCTCTGCCAGCCTGCACAGTAATGTGCTGAACAAATAGCTCTTTAATTGCTGGGAACTCTGACCGTGTGAAGACGAAGACAATCAGCAGCCAAGCCGGAACTGTCCGGAAGGTTCAACGACTATCCCCTCGGGGAGTACGGCCAAGCGGTCGGAAATGGGAGCCCCCTTCGTCGAAGGGTGAAGATATAGTCTAATCTGTGTGGAAACACGCAGCAGCGTAAGCGGCCATCGCGCAGCGACCGATGGCGAATACAACACAGGGAGGTAAATCCTACATCGGCAGCGTGTGGCTGATAAGCAGTTGCATCCGCTTCGGTAATATCCCGGCCGTGGTGGCGCGTAAGACGCTCAAATCCTTGAAGGAGTCGACATGGAATACCATTAAGTCGATTCTCAAAGAATGGGGTCTGCGGGAGGATGTGAACTACAAGATCAACAACCTCGAAGGGACGCTCACTTTCTGGAATAATTCTGTGATTATCATGAAGGAGATGGCCGACATTCCCAGCGATCCGAACTTCGAGCGCTTCGGCTCTTCGGAATACACCATCGCATTGGTGGACGAGGTATCGGAGATTTCCGAGCGGGCCATCGAGGTGCTGTTCTCGCGTCTGAGGTGGCGCACGCACGAAACTTTCATGGTACCGCGGATGCTTATGACCACGAACCCCACAGTCAACTGGGTGCGCTCGCGTTTCGTGCAGGACGAGAACGGAGACAAAGTCATCTGCCGTGAAAGTGAAGCCTATGTACCGTTCTCAGTCTTCGACAACCCCAATATCGCCTTTCGACAGACCTACGAAGCGGCGCTGAACAAGATTCGCGACCAGGCCACCAAGGAGCGCCTGCTGTACGGCAACTGGGATTTTGTCGAGGCCAACGACATGGCCGTATACCACCGCTTCGACGGGGTGCGCCATTTGGTGACAGGATTGCGGGAGAAGGTTTACGATCCGACCAGGCCGCTCATTACTGTCTGGGACTTCAATGTTGCACCCCGCATGTCGGTGCTTACGGCTCAAATCGACTACGAAGCCAGGAAGGTCTACATCCTGGAAGAGGTGTTGGGCCGCCCCGAGGACAAGGAAAACAACACTCCGGCATTGGCCCGCAAGCTCCGCGCGAAACTATACCGCGACAAGCACATCGGCGGCGTGGACGTGACGGGAGACCCGTCGGGGCTACAACGCTCGACCACCAGCGAGGACGGCGTTAACAACTTCACGGTGATCGTCGATACGTTCGGCGGAGGTGTCTTACGTCCCCGCGTCAAGCTCTTGAAGAAACAGCCTCCGCAGGTAACGCGCTGCGAGTTCGTCAACGAAGTGTTCGACGGCTACAATGGTTGGGAGATCGCTATCGACATCAAATGCCGCAAGCTCACCGAAGACCTTATCTACCAGCTCAAGAACGAGGACGGGAGCAAGTCGAAGCAGAAAACCACCGACCCCAAGACGGGCGTGAAATACGAGCGCTACGGTCATTTGTCAGACTGCCTCGACTACCTCTTGTGCTACTACCTGCGCGAAAGTTGGTATAAATACAAGAGCGGCGACACGGCGGGCTATGTGATCTCGACGGCAACTATTCAGGAAGGTTTCAACTATTAGGAAGTATGTACAGACGTTTTCTCAACAACAACGACTATCTGGGGCTGATCACACCGGAAGCCCTCGCACAACTCACACGCGGCAACGAAGAACGCTTCCTGCAGGCCGAGGAGTCGGCCGAGATGTCTCTCGTGGAGCGGCTTTCCGAGAATTACGAGGTCGAACAGGAGTTGGCCAAGGGGAAATATATCGCCCCATACGACCGGTGCATTACCTATCCCGTGGGTGTGCATATCTATTATGAGGGGCAGATCCACGAAGTGATCCGTTCCGTCAGCGGATACAAGGCGCCGGCGAATGAACCCGTTTGGGTCGAGAATCCGTTCCGCAATCGGGAACAACCGGGATTGAAGCCCTATTCCCAGTTCGGAACCTACTACCCGGGCGACGAGGTGCTGTGCAACAACCTCGTCTACACCTGCCGCCGGGAGCATGGCTGCAAGTTCGGAGAGATTCGCATTCCGGGCGTCGAGGGGTGGAGCAGGATCGAAACTCCTGCATGGCAGCCTGCGGTATATGTGCTATGGGACACGGTAGCCTACAACGGTGCGTACTATACGTTGGTCGATTCGGAGGGCTTCGACAACAACCTGCCGCCGGACGAATCCACCTGTTGGGGCGAGATTGCCGATTACGCGTCGGAGTACAACGCCTACGAGCTGTCGGGGCACGATTATGTGGTCTATGGCGGAGAAGTGTTCCTCCCGGAAATGGACGTGAATGCCGACATTCCGGCGCCGGGCGTGAACCTCGCACTGCACGATCCGCGCAACTACAACCTCAAAAAGCACATGCTCCGGCTGGCGATCTACGAACTGACGAAGCTCATAGCCCCGAACAACGTCTCGGTGGTTCGCATGCGCGATTACGAGGACTCGATGAAATGGTTGAACGATGCTGCCAAGCTGCGGCTCAATCCGCAGATTCCCAGAAAACTCGCCCGGGACAAGCAACCGGTTATGGACTGGCAGATGGCGACTTTCCAGACTGATTACGACCCCTACAAGAATCCGTGGCTGACATAATTTTGTTTGCCATCTTTTTCTCTAAAGAGTTTCAAAAAAGGGAGGAAAAAACAAAGTCGAAAGCAAACGTGAACAAAGGAAAGGGCCAACAATCGGTTGGCTCTTTTCTCATTCTGGCGGATTATTTTACCTTCGCGGCAAAACTTTTTGAAGGCTTGAACGCATGAATGTCGTGCTCCGGAATCACGATAGTCGTGTTCTTCGAAATGTTACGCGCAACTTTCCGCGCCCGTTTCTTAACTACGAAAGTACCGAACTGACGAAGAAAAACATCCTCTTTCTTAATCATCGAGTTTTTCACGCTTTCCATGAATGCTTCAACAACGGTCGACACGACCGCCTTTTCGTAGCCGGTAGATTTTGCGATCTCCGATACAACATCTTGTTTTGTCATAGTATCTTATTTTTTGATTTATTGTCGTAGGAAAGAAGTTAAATATAAATTCTTACTTAACAATAGCCCTTCGATTATCCCTTAAACCGGACATTTTAACCGCCCCCCTGAAAGTATTTGTCAACAATTTTTTCTTTATCCTATATTGACTGACAGTCAATTACAACCTTTTGTAATGTATAACTTTTGTCGCACCCAAGAAATTAAGTGTTATCTTTGATAACAAGGATAACCCTCTCTACGACATGAAAAAACATTGCTCTTCCTGCTTTTCTTTCTTGTCCAGCAATCGACTGTTCAAGCCCAACATCCGGACATCTCCCGCTATGAAACGGCCTACGCCGAAATCGCGGATATGCTCGACGGGAAATCCTCCCTGAGCATAAAACGCGCCGTATTCCTTGCAGAATGGGCGTACCTCGACGGAAATCTCGATTATGACTGGTTTTGTAGTAAAATAGATTCTGCCGTCATTTTCTTACATGGTTTTATGAAAGCAAATGGACTGGATAAGTACAAGACCGGTAAGAATATGGCCATTATCGAATATTTCTTTAATCCCTGGTCGGGTAACGGTCATAAACCGTTCATTTATGACCATAACGACATGGATAGTACGCAGGATTTCACCCAACAATTTGTCAGCAAATTGCTCCGAACACATAAGGGGCAATGCCGTTCCTTGCCTTACTATTATAAGATTCTGTCCGAAGCTATCGGCGCCGAGGCATATATTGCCTATGCGCCGATCCATACCTTTATACGATACCCGAATGCAGACAACCTTTTTCCTGAAGATTGGGTGAATGTGGAGCTGACCACCCATCAATATACACCGGAATTCTACTACGTCGATAAATTCGAGATAAACGAAAAAGCGCTGCACAACAAGGTTTATCTCCATCCGCTGACCGACCGGGAAACGGTTGCCGCGCAACTTTCCGATTTAGCGTTCGCCTATACCGTCAAATATGGGGTGTATGACGACTTCACCCGGGTATGTTCATCCAAGTCGTTTGAATATTATCCACGGCACTACAATACCCTGATAACTATGGTTAAGTCTCTCGACATCGCAATAGGCCGGTATTTGGAAAGCACCGGGGGAAAGGTGGATGAATATGTTCTGTCCCTCGAAAAGAAATCCAAAGAGTTATACGAGCAGTTGCTTGCTATGGGCTGGGAACAATTAGGCGAGGAGTATTTCGAGCGGCTCGACCGGAAAAATGAAGAGGCGAAGAAAATACTCGAAGAAACCGGAGGAATAAAACTTTAACCAGTACATAAACCACTCAAAACATTCATATTATGAAAACAAAGCGATTTCTTATTTTGACTGCGATTATTTGCATTGCATCATTATTTTCTATAGATTTGGCATACGCATACCATCCGGTGAGTCCGTATGCGTACTGCTTGAATAATCCGGTACGATTTATTGACCCTAATGGGGAGGAGGTCTGGATCTACTATCAAGATGACGATGGTAATGACCAAAAAATGCTTTACACTGCCAATATTGAGTACAAAGGAACAAATTCGTTTGTTGCCAATATGGTTGGAAATTTAAATGCTGTTTATGCCTATGGTGGTAATGCAATGATGGACGTACTTATTGGCTCCGAGAATGCTTTTAATGTATTGAATCAAAATTCGAGCATTGATGCTGCTGCGGGTGCATTCAGAAGAAATATGGATGGCGGAGGAACTATTTTCGCTGTGAAGTTCGGAGGTGCTGTAAACTTTGCAAATATTGAAACAGCAGCCCATGAGTTTTTTCACGGGGTGCAACATGAGTTAGGACAAGGAGGCCGATCTGTATTTAATGAAGTTGAAGCAATGGTTTTTGGTAATTCTGTTGCAACAAATTGGAGCTTCGACAATGGTGGCGGAGGTTCTATGACTCCTATGGGACAAGATACTCCAGCTGGACAGGCTTATGAATCTGCATTTCGCAGTTTGCAATGGGACGGATATTCACAACCTTCAATGGTGCAGGCGATTAATAATTTTCAAACTGGTGCTTATGTGAATAGCACAGGAGCCTATAACAATATGCGAACCTTGCCGGTACCATATGGAGGGGGCAAAATAAAATCTATTTTATCAAAATTTCACCCAAATTTTAGACGATGAAAACCAGACTTATTCTTTTTATCCTGTTTACAATATTGATAGCTAAGGTTTGTGGCCAGGAGCAATCGAATTCAGATCAATATCCTTTGCTTATTCCGGTTAATGAGTCTCGGCAACGATTGAAGATAGAAATCCCGTGTAAATGTATTACCGATTCTCTGGAGGTTGTCGTATCAGTTGGTGTGCATTTTGATAACGAAGTGAGTGATACAACGACTACTTTGACTCCAATAAAGATATATATCGGAAGTATTATCTATCACAAAGGAACTCCTAAACAAGTATACTTATCAAATAAACAGAGTTTAAATAATTCTTATGATCGGTGTATTTGGAAAACCTGTTCAGATAAATTCCTCGTATGGATGGAATGTCAGCCGTATAGCAGATTTTTTAATCGAGAGAATCAACCCAAGGGAGGGAAAGGCTTGTCCTTTACTTATAAAGTTATGCTAACTCCAGACATTGAATTGCCCTAATTTATAATTGGAAGTTACATCTTACTAGACAGGCGACATATAAGAAAACGATAATATGAGAAGAAAGCATTGATTTTTCCGCTTTGCTGTACGCTTATCCAAGTGTGTACACCCGGAATGTGGTTTTGAAGCTACTTACTCAAAAACAAAGGCGCAGGAAAATAAATCCTTGCGCCTTGTTTTGTTACATGATGGCAGAGCCTATAATACAGCCCTCGTCCGCTCGGCCAACTTCTCCCGCTCGGTATTTTTGTAGTAGTTCTTCCAGATCGTCATCGGACTGTTCCCGGCCATCTCGGCTACGGCATACGGGGAATTACCGTCATCGACCATTCGTGAGATAAAACTGCCCCGGGCCGAATACCAGGTTACATGCTCTTTGATCTTCAGAATGCGGCAGGCTTTAGTAAGCGTTCGGGTAACCAGGTTTGAAATTTGATGCACTCGCGTATAGCGTTTTACCGAATCGGTGTGTTTGCGCGTGAAAACCGGGAAGACATAATTTCCATAGCCCGTTCCCTTGTATTTTCGGAGCAAGGCCCTCGACTGGGGGGGGTGAGAAGCGGTTTGGCGGTCTTCGGAAATTTAATGCGTTCGTAGACAATCTTATCTTCCTGAACGCAATCCCAGGTCAGGTTACATACATCCACATTAGCCATTCCTCCCGTATAGTAGCTGAACCGGAACAGATCCAGATGCAGTTGCTCCTTTGCGGAAAACAGACTCCGATCGATGTTTTCAAGTAATGCGATCGTTTTTGCCGATACGGCGCGGGAGGTTGTCTCAGGCCATTTGATCATGTCGCCCAATGAATCGAATGCTGTAATGCCTGCTCCCGGCATTCCGAGTTTAGCGGCATAATTGCACAAGGCGCGTAACAGCCGAAGGTGAGAAACTAAGCATCCCTGGTTGCCATTCTCCGCACCTCGGCGCTTCAAATAAAACGCATAGTCGGTGAGAAATTTCGCATCGATATCCTTAAAGAAATAGGATGACAGGCTTTTCCCATAGACTGCAGAAACAAAGGCTTTCAACGAACGATGGAATTTTTCATATTTCCGGGCATTGCTGCTGCTCAAAATAATCTGCCCGTTTTTGATGCGATCCTTGCTGTCGAAATACGTAATTCGTTCATCGATGAGCTGGCTTACCGTCCAGATACGGATATCCTGCCGAACAGCGGATTGCTGACGATCGAAACAGTGGGACAATTCCACCGGAGACCAAAAGAGACCGGATACTGTCCACTCCTCCGCCACACGCTGATAACGCATGCAGACCTCGCTCAGGCTCCTGTTCTTGGAGTAGGCGTCCGGACTGCCGTTGCGAAAGGTTTGTGACCGTTCATCCCAGTCCTTGTACTGTCCTGTGATGTCGAGAACTTTGGTGACACGCGGATAATCTGTCTGGAAAAAGACCAGCTCAAGTTTAACCAGATTCGAATTCTTCGGGTTTGGCTTACCCTTGACTTTGATAGAAAACATATTAGTTGCTTTTGCGCCCAATTTGTCAGTGCTCGGCAGATGCTCATCTGAGAGCATGTAGGACTGCAAAACAGGCTACATGAAATAGCCCCGTCCCCGGCAAATTGTTTGGAATGGACAAATAATCCGTTCGCGCAAAAACAACTAATATGCTGTCAATCAATGAATAGTAGAACTATTCTCTGTCATTACCTAAAAAACGCCGACCCAGTACGAAGCGGGATTTTTCAGTTACCGGGATTCCGGTTATTTCATCTCCACGAGCGCCTTGCCGGTCATTTCGGCGGGCTGCTCCAGCCCCATCAACCTGAGCACCGTCGGGGCCACGTCGGCCAGGATGCCGTCGTGCACCGACTTCACGCGGTCGGAAACGACCACGATGGGCACGGGGTTGAGCGAATGCGCCGTATTGGGCGTACCGTCGGCATTGACGGCGTTGTCGGCATTGCCGTGATCGGCGATCATGACGACCTCGTAACCGTTCTCCTTAGCAGCCTCGACAACTTTGGCGACGCACCCGTCGACGGCCTTCACGGCCTTCACGATGGCATCGTAGACGCCCGTATGGCCGACCATGTCGCCGTTGGCGAAATTCAGGCAGATAAAGTCGAACTTCCGCTCGCCGAGCGCAGCAACCAGTTTATCAGCGACTTCCGGGGCGCTCATCTCGGGTTGCAGGTCATAGGTAGCCACCTTGGGCGACGCGACCAGAATACGGTCTTCGCCCGCGAACTCCGCTTCGCGGCCGCCGTTCAGGAAGAACGTCACGTGGGCATATTTCTCGGTCTCGGCGATGCGCAACTGCCGCAAGCCCTGCTTCGAAACGAACTCGCCGATGGTGTTGGGCACGTTCTCCTTGTCGAAGAGGATGTGCAGCCCCGTGAACTTGGCATCGTAGGGGGTCATGCAGCAATAGTAGAGGGGCAGGGTATGCATCCCCTCGGCGGGCATGTCCTCCTGCGTCAGCACGATGGTCAGCTCCTTGGCGCGGTCGTTGCGGTAGTTGAAAAAGACCACCACGTCGTTGGGGCGGATCATACCGACGGGCTGCCCGTTCTCGTCGATGCGCACGAAAGGCTTGATGAACTCGTCCGTAACGCCCTCGTCATAGGATTTCTGGACGGCCTCGACCATGTCCGACGAACGCTCGCCGATGCCGCTGACCAGCGCGTCGTAGGCTACCTTGACACGTTCCCAGCGCTTGTCGCGATCCATCGCATAGTAACGTCCGATCACCGTGGCGATCTTGCCCGTCGTGGCCGCGAGGTGCTTCTCGAGGTCGGCGACGAACCCCTTGCCGCTGTGCGGGTCGGTGTCGCGGCCGTCCATGAAGCAGTGCACGAAGGTATTTTCGAGGCCGTAGGCCGCCGAGATGTCGCACAGCTTGAAAAGGTGCTCGAGCGACGAGTGCACGCCGCCGTCCGACACGAGGCCCATGAAATGCATGTTCACGCCGTTCTTTTTGGCATGTTCGAACGCTGCCTTGACCTCGGGGTTCTCCAGGATCGAATTGTCGCGGCAGGCGCGGTTGATCTTCACCAGATCCTGGTAGACCACGCGGCCGGCGCCGATATTGAGGTGCCCGACCTCCGAATTGCCCATCTGGCCGTCGGGCAGTCCGACGTTCTCGCCGTCGGTGCGCAGCTCGGCATGGGGATATTTCGCCGTCATGGCCGAGATATATTCGGGATGGACGGTCGAAATGACATCGGCCTTGTCGTGGCGGCCGTTGCCCCAGCCGTCGAGGATCATCAGTAATACCTTGTTATTCATAATTATCCGGTTTTTAACTATTCTTTTACTTTACCTGGGCCATAATCAGCTCCACGGCCTTGTCGATGGCGGCCTGCAGCCCGTCGGGGTTCTTGCCGCCCGCCGTGGCGAAGAACGCCTGTCCGCCGCCGCCGCCCTGCATCAGCTTCGCAGCCTCGCGCACCACGGCACCGGCGTTCACGCCCTGGGCCGTGATCTCGTCGCCGAGCATCACCGTCAGCATGGGTTTGCCGTCGTTGACCGCCCCCTGCACGAACACCAGCTTCGGGGAGCGGGCACGCAGGTTATAGGCCAGGTCTTTGATGAACTCGGGCGTACGGTCGGTCTGCGTGGCGATGAGCTGAACCCCGTGGCGCTCGGGCGTCGAGGAGATGATCTTCTCGGCCCACTGGGCGACCTGCTCGCGGCGCATGGCCTCGACCTCCTTCGAAAGCGTCTCGTTGCTCTCGAACATCTTCTTTACGGCCTGCAACACCTGCGGGTTGTGGAGGTATTCGCTGATGTCGCGCATCGTATCCTCGGCGGCGTAGATGATCTTCTCGGCCTGTTCGCCCGTGACGGCTTCGATGCGGCGCACGCCGGCCGAGATAGCGCTCTCGGTCAGTATCTTGAAGAACCCGATGTTACCCGTGGCGCTGGTGTGCGTACCGCCGCAGAGCTCGACCGACGTACCGAAGCGCACCATGCGCACCCGATCGCCGTACTTCTCGCCGAAGAGCATCATGGCACCGCATTTCTCGGCCTCCTCCTTGGTGGCCTCGCGGTTCTCCTCCAACGGATAGTTGGCGCGGACGGCGCGGTTGACGAGCATCTCGACCTGGCGCAGCTCGGCGGGAGTCATCTTCTGGAAATGCGAAAAGTCGAAGCGCAGGATCTCGGGCGTCACCATCGAACCCTTTTGCTCGACGTGCGATCCCAGCACCTTGCGCAGCGCCTCGTGCATGAGGTGTGTCGCGGTATGGTTGTTGGCCGCGGCCTGGCGTTTGGCAGCGTCCACGACGGCCGTGAACTCGGCCGCAGGGTTTTCGGGAAGCTCCTTGACGATATGGATAATCAGTCCGTTTTCCTTTTCGGTAGCCACGACGGCGATGCGCTCGTTGGCATTCTCGATATAGCCGATGTCGCCGATCTGGCCGCCCGAGTTGCCGTAGAACGGCGTGCGGTCGAAGACCAGCTGGTAGGAGGTCTTGCCTTTGGAGGTCACGCGGCGGTAACGGGCGATCTTCACCCGCTCGGTCAGCGTGTCGTAGCCCGTGAAGACGCTCTCGCGAATGGGGAACAGCTCCACCCAGTCGTCGGTATCGACGGCCGCAGCGTTGCGCGAACGCTCCTTCTGCGCCTGCAACTCGGTTTCAAAGGCTGCCAGGTCGACGCCGACGCCCTGTTCGCGGGCGATGAGCTCCGTCAGGTCGATCGGGAACCCGAACGTATCGTAAAGCTCGAAGGCGTTCTTGCCCGAAATCAGTTCGCGGCCCTCTTTCTTGGTCTTTTCGACCACGCCGTCCAGCAGGCTGATGCCCGTGGCCAGCGTACGCAGGAACGAGGCCTCCTCCTCCTCGATGACCTTTTCGATCAGCGCCTGCTGGGCCTTCAGTTCGGGGAACTGGCCCCCCATCTGCTCCACGAGCCCCGCAACGAGCTTGCAGATCGTAGGTTCCGTGAAGCCGAGGTAGGTATAGCCGTAGCGCACGGCGCGGCGCAGGATGCGGCGGATGACGTAGCCGGCCTTGACGTTCGACGGCAACTGCCCGTCGGCGATCGAGAAGGCGATGGCACGCAGGTGGTCGGCGATGACGCGCATCGCCACGTCGCACTTCGCGTCGGCGCCGTAGGTCTTGCCCGAAAGCTGCGAAATACGCTGGATCGTAGGCTGGAACACGTCGGTGTCGTAGTTCGATTTCTTGCCCTGGAGGATCATGCAGAGGCGCTCGAAGCCCATGCCGGTATCGACGTTGCGCGCAGGAAGCTCCTCCAGCGAGCCGTTGGCCTTGCGGTTGAACTGCATGAACACGAGGTTCCAGATCTCGATCACCTGCGGGTGGCCCTCATTGACCATCCCGCGCCCGGGCTTGGCGGCGATCTCCGCCTCGTCGCGCAGGTCGAAATGAATCTCCGAGCAGGGGCCGCAGGGGCCGGTCTCGCCCATCTCCCAGAAATTGTCGTGCTTGTTGCCGCGGATGATATGGTCTTCGGGCAGGAACTGCTTCCAGTAGTCGTAGGCCTCCTGGTCGAACGGCACGCCGTCCTCCTCGGAGCCTTCGAAAACCGTGGCGTACATGCGGTCGGCGGGAAGTTTGTAGACGCCGTGGAGCAACTCCCACGCCCATTCGATCGCCTCTTTCTTGAAGTAATCGCCATAAGACCAGTTGCCCAGCATCTCGAACATCGTATGGTGGTAGGTGTCATGCCCCACCTCCTCCAGGTCGTTGTGCTTGCCCGAAACGCGCAGGCACTTCTGGGTGTCGGCCGCACGCGGATATTTGCGGGGCGCATTGCCCAGGAAGATATCCTTGAACTGGTTCATGCCCGCGTTGGTAAACATCAGCGTGGGATCCCCCTTGACGACCATCGGTGCCGAGGGCACGATCACATGGCCCTTGCTCTCGAAGAAGTCCAGAAAGGCCCGGCGAATTTTATTCGATTCCATATATAAGATTTTATCCGATTTCCACGTTTGTGATTTCGGGTTGCAAAATTACACAATTAAAGTTAAATTTGCATCCTATTAACCGGAGTTTTTTCCGCAATGAAGCAAAAAGGGCAGAGATTCGACACGCAGGCGCTGACACAGGAAGCGCAGGCGCTGACGCGCGACGTGGTCACGGCACCTTTCCGCCTGCGCACCTACCGCCTGATCCGGAAAATACTCATCGGCTTCATCCTCGTCTCGATCGCCAACGTGCTCTTCTCGTACTTCTTCTACACCCCCAAGATGTACCGCATCATCCGCGACAACCGCGACCTGGTCATCAAGTACCGCATCCTGCAAGACCGCATCCGCACCTCGCAGCGGCGCGTGGACGAAATCCGCCACCGCGACAACTACGTCTACCGCTCGCTCTTCTCGACCGACACGGTGTCGATCGACGGCGTGTGGCAGCCCTACCCCGACACCAAATACGCCCCGATGGCCGGGGACGACTTCGCCCCGCTGATGGTCGGCACCTGGAAGCAGCTCGACGCGCTGGCCCGCATACTCTACCTCGAATCGGTGTCCTTCGACGAATTGCAGGCATTCGCCCGCGACAAGGAGAAGATGTCGGCGGCGATCCCGGCCATCTGGCCCATCGACCGCTCGGCGCTGCACAACGACCATATCGGCGCCTTCAACCTACGCCGGATGCACCCCGTGCTGGGGTATATCCGCCCCCACAAGGGCATCGACCTGGGCTGCGACCGCGGCACGCCGGTCTACGCCACGGGCGACGCCGTGGTGGAGGTCGCCTCCTCGGGGGGCAACGGCGGCTACGGACACATGGTGCTGCTGAACCACGAATTCGGCTACAAGACCCGCTACGCACACCTGAGCAAAGTCCTCGTGCAGCCGGGCGAACGGGTCGCCCGCGGGCAGGTCATCGCCGAAACGGGCAACACGGGCATCTCCTCGGGCCCTCACCTCCACTACGAGGTGATCCACAAGGGCATGCCGGTGAACCCGATTAACTATTTCAACCGCAACATGACCGCCGCGGAATACGACGCACTCATGGAGAACATGCGCGATACGAACTTCGAAAAGCTCTGAGATGGCAGGAAAGAAAGACCTGGAGCGGCTCCGCAGGCGTAAGCGCCGCAAACAGAACATCATACGCGCGACGGTGCACTTTTTCGTGTGGGCCGGGGTCGCCGTGCTCTACTACATCGGGTTCTCGCTTTTCTTCGACACCCCCGTGGAGTACGAGCTCAAACACTCGACCGACCGCCTGCGCCGCGAATACGCCGCCCTCACCCAGCGGTACGACTCGCTGACGACCGTCATGCACAACCTCTCCGAGCGCGACCGCAACGTCTTCCGCATCCTCTTCGAATCGGATCCCTACGACTTCGATTCGGAATACGAACGCCGGCAGGCCGTCACCTACGAAAACATCTTCAACCGTTCGTCGCGGCGGCTCAAGCTCGAACTGCGCGAACGGGTCGCCGACATGGAGAAGCGGCTCGACGAGCTGAACGCCTCGTACCTCGACCTGCAGGCGCTCATCGACTCGGCGGGCAGCGGCTGCAACAACATCCCGGCCATCCAGCCCGTGATAAACAAACAGTTGACGCTGCTCACGGCCTCGTACGGCATGCGCATACACCCCTTCTACAAGACCCTGCAATCGCACCAGGGCGTGGACTACACCATCCCCGAGGGGTCGCGCGTCTTCGCCACGGCCGACGGCGTGGTGCGCGACGTGGCGCTGCGCAACTCCACGTCGGGGCAGACGGTCGTGATCGACCACGGCAACGGCTACGAGACTTCGTACAGCCACCTCTCGAAGATCAACGTCCGCAAGGGCCAGCGCGTGAGCCGCGGCGAGATCATCGCCCTTTCGGGCGACACGGGCCTTTCGCTCTCGCCCCACCTCCACTACGAAGTGCGGCTGAACGGCATGCGCGTCGACCCGATCCACTACTTCTTCATGGAACTCACCCCCACCGAATACCAGCGCCTGATGCGCATCGCACAGTCGGGCATGCAGTCGTTCGACTAAAAACAAAGGAGATGGGAAACGACTGGACAAAGGATTTCGGCTTTGCGCGCGAAGAAATTTTCCGCAGCGAAGAAACGCTCCGCACAATCCGCCATATCCGTGCCTCATGGGGCTGCGAACCGGAGTTCCTCTGGGAGAAATTCCCGGACTACGCCGTTTTCCGGCGGCAGGACAACGCCAAATGGTATGCCGTGATATTGACGGTGCAGGCCGGCAAACTCGGCCTCGCGGACGAGGGGCGGACAGAGATTCTCGACATCCGGGCCGATGCGGAGACCATGGCACGGGCGCTGGACTTCGAACATTATTTCCCTGGTTACCATATGAACAAACGCACGTGGCTCACCGTACGACTGGACGGCAGCGTACCCTTCGGGGAAATCGCCCCGCTGATCGCCCGCAGTTACGAACTGGCTGGGAAAAAGTAACCCGTCATGCAAATCCGACTTATCCTGCTCGACTTCGACGGCACGCTGGCCGACACGCGGCGCGCCAATACGCTGGCCTATGTCGCCACGCTGCGCGAGGCAGGCTATACGCTCACCGAGGAGGAGTATGCGGCAAAGTATTTCGGCATGCGGTGCAACGAGTTCCTGACCCGTTACGGCATCGCCGACCCCGCAGAGCGCGAGCGGCTGCGGCTGCGCAAGATCGCGCTCTACCCCGCGTTCTTCGACACCGTGCGGCTCAACCGCCCGCTGTGGGAGTTTTGCAGGCAGTTCCGGGCGCAGGGCGGCCGCGTATGGATCGTATCAACAGGCAGCCGCGCCAATATCGACAATGCCATGCGCCATTTGGGGATCACGGTCGCGGGACAGCTGACGGGGAGCACGGCTCCGGCAGGCTGCGCCGGCATGGACGAAGCGGGAATGGTCGGAGCTGGCAAGGGTACGACCGCAACGGGCATGGACGGAGCCGGTGTGGAAGGAACGGGCAAAGGTACGGCCGGAGCGGACGTGGATACGACCGGAGCGGGAAATACGGCGCCGGGCGCGGCCGGATCATATACCGCCACGGCCGGAACAGGTGCGGCAACCCCGGGTGCGGCATGGGATCCCGCGCCGGGCGAGGGGCCGAACGGCGCCGTGGACGGCATCCTCTCGGGCGCTGACGTCGAGCACAGCAAACCCGCCCCGGACTGCTTCCTGGAGGCCATGCGCCGCGAGGGCTGCACGCCGCAGGAAACGCTGATCTTCGAAGACTCCGAAATCGGGCTCGAAGCGGCCCGCCGCAGCGGAGCGTCGTATTTTGTCGTGAAGTTGGACACATAAACTTCCGGAAACAAACCGTTTTTTCGGGAAAATTGTTATATTTGTCTCTGAAATTGTTCATTTTTGACAAATACTTTACTAATCCCATGAAACGATTCCTCCCCATCACAGTTTTGGCGGTTTTCGCATATCCCGCCGCAACCATTTCCTGCCAAAGCGGAAAAAAGGCCGCAGATCCCCAAATCTTCTGGGACGGAGGCGCGATTCCCGACCCTGTTTTCAGAACTTACGTACTCGATAATTTCGACACCGACCGCGACGGGAAAATCAGCCGTAAAGAGGCGGACGCCGTACTTGCCATCGACCTCGGCAGGCTCTGCGCAGAACTCGGTCCCGCAACCGAATCCCTCGCAGGCATCGAATATTTCAAAAACCTCAAACAGCTCATATGCAACGGAAATACACTGGCTGAACTCGATTTATCCCAAAATACGAGGTTGACCGAATTGAACTGCTGGGACAATCCGTTACCCGCACTTAATCTTTCAAAAAATACGGAGCTGGTAAAATTGAATTGCAACTACACTGCATTGGCCGAACTCGATTTGACCCAAAATACAGCGTTGACCGAATTGGCGTGCGAGGGCAATCCATTGACATCGCTCGATCTTTCCAAAAACACGAAATTGACGGTATTGTTTTGTCCTGCCAATCAACTGACGGCACTCGATCTCTCCAAGAATACGGCGTTAAAGGAATTACTCTGCTACAGCAACCGATTGACCGGACTCGATCTGACCCAAAATAAGGAGTTGGTTCATTTGCACTGTTACTACAACCAATTAACTTCGCTCGATTTGTCCCAAAATACGGCATTGGAGGAATTGCTCTGCTACGAAAATCAATTGACTGCGCTCGACCTTTCCAAAAATGCGGCCTTGATACAATTGAATTGCTACAACAATCGATTGACGGCGCTCGATCTCTCCGAAAATACGGCATTGACAAAATTATTCTGCGGTTACAATCCATTGACCGAACTCGATGTGTCCCGGAACACGAAATTGACGGAATTGCTCTGCCACGAAAACCAATTGACAGCACTCGACCTGACCCACAACACAGCATTGGCGACAGTGTACTGCCCTAACAACCGGCTGACGGCGCTCGATCTCTCCAAAAACACGGCGTTGGCGACATTGGCATGCTCCAGGAATCAATTGACAGCGCTCGACCTGTCCCAAAACACAGCGATAACGGAACTGTACTGCAACAACAACCAATTGGCTGCGCTCGATCTCTCCAGAAATACAGCGTTGACGGAACTGTACTGCAACGGCAATCGATTGACAACGCTCGACCTGTCCCGGAACACGGAATTGACGAAAATCTACTGCGACGACAATCCATTGACAGAACTCAACATATCCAATCTTTCGAAAATAGAGGAGATCGTATTCGGCGATAATCCTGAAATAAACGTAATTGCCAACAGTCAAACCGTTGTCTCAGACGAAGTGCGACATTACATGGACGGAAAGCGGAAAACACCATGAACCGACTATTGCCGGTCATAGCATTGGCGGTTCTTGCATATCCTGCCGCGCCCGTCTCCGGCCAAAGCGGGGAGGAGAACGCGAAGCCCCCGATCTTTTGGGACGGCGGCATGATTCCCGACCCTGGTTTTCGCGCTTATGTACTCGAAAATTTCGACACCGACCGCGACGGGAAAATCAGCAGTGAGGAAGCGGACGCCGTACTCGTCATCGACTTGGGCAGGGAAGAACCGACCGACACTCCCGGAATCAAATCCCTTGAGGGCGTCGAATATTTCAAAAACCTCAGAGAACTCATAGGTGCCTTCCATCCGCTGACATCGCTCCGCCTCTCCGAAAATACGGCATTGACAAAATTGAACTGCCGCGACAGTCAATTGACCGCCCTCGACCTGAGCAAAAACAAAGCGCTGACCCTTTTGGACTGCGCATACAATCAATTAACAGCGCTCGATCTGGCCGACAATACAGCGTTGATCGGACTGAACTGCAGCGGAAATCAATTAAGCGTTCTCGACCTGACCCAAAATCCGGAATTGACCGGATTGAACTGCTCGCACAACCGATTGACCGCCCTCGATCTGACCGGAAATCCGGCGTTGACCCAATTGGACTGCCGCGACAACCGATTGACCTCCCTCGACCTGGCCCAAAATACGGCATTAATCAGATTGGACTGCCACAACAATCGATTGACCGCCCTCAATCTGACCGGAAATCCGATGCTGACCGAATTGGTTTGCTCATACAATCTATTGCCCACCCTCGATCTCTCCGAAAATACGATGCTGACCGACTTGTGGTGCGAAAGCAATCGATTGACCTCAATCGATCTGTCCCAGAATAAGGCGCTGAGCAGGTTGTACTGCGACAACAATCGACTGACTACGCTCGACCTCTCCGCAAACACCGCATTGACTGGTTTGAGCTGCCACGACAATCGACTGACTGCACTCGCTCTCTCGAAGAATACGAAGCTGGTCGCTTTGGGCTGCTGCGACAATCCATTGATCCGGCTCAATTTATCCAATCTCGCCAAATTAGGAGCAATATCCCTCGATTACGACAACTATAAAATACAGGTAATCACCAACAGCCGGACGGCCATCGTGAGCAGCCTGACACGTTACATCCAATCCATCGAGGCCGAAAAGCAGAAAAAACACCTACAGCAAGAGGAATAACCTGCAATATGAAACTGCATATCTTAGTAATCCCATGAAACGATTCCTACCCATCACAGCTTTGGCGGTTTTCGCATATCCCGCCGCAACCATTTCCTGCCAAAACGGACAAGGGGCCGCGAATCCCCAAATCTTTTGGGACGGAGGCGCGATTCCAGACCCTGTTTTCAGAACTTATGTCCTCGAAAATTTCGACACCGACCGCGACGGAAAAATCAGCCGCAAAGAAGCGGACGCCGTACTTGCCATCGACCTCGGCAGGCTCTGCGGAGAATCGAGCGACACTCCCGCAATCGAATCACTTGCAGGCGTCGAACATTTCAGAAATCTCAAACAGCTCATATGCAACGGACATGCGCTGACCGAACTCGATTTGTCCAAAAATACGGAGTTGAATATACTGAAATGCAAAGATAACCAGCTAACGACACTCGATCTGTCCGAAAATACCGCATTGCTTACATTAAACTGCGGTCGGAATCCGATAAAGACGCTTGACCTGACGGAAAATAGAGCATTGAGCATGCTGGTCTGCGACTACAATCAATTGACCGTATTCGATCTCTCCCAAAATACAGCCCTGACGCAATTGTTCTGCGGGCACAATCAATTGACTGCGCTCGATCTATCCGAAAATACGATGCTTACCGACTTGTGGTGCGATTACAATCGATTGACGGAACTCGATCTTTCCAAAAATACGGAGTTGACCGATTTGTCCTGCGGTTGGAATCCGATAACAGCACTCGATCTCTCCGAAAATACAAAGTTAACTTATTTGAATTGCCTCAACAATCAATTGACCGCGCTCGATCTCTCCGAAAATGCAGCGCTGACCGAATTATACTGCGGCTACAATCGATTGACTGCGCTCGATCTCTCCGAAAATACGGAGTTGATTCGCTTGGGCTGCTCCGACAATCCATTGATCCGGCTCAATTTATCCGATCTCGCCAAATTAGAGGCAGTATCTTTCGATTACGAGAACCATGAAATACAGGTAATTACTAACAGCCAGACGGCCTTCGTGAGCGACCTGACACGTTACATGCAATCCATCGAGGCCGAAAAGCAGAAAAAATACCGACAGCAAGAGGAATAAACTGCAATATGAAGCTGCATATCTTAGTAATCCCATGAAACGGCTATCCCCCATTACAGCATTGATGGTTCTTGCGTATTCCATCACGACCGTTTCCTGCCAAAACGGGCAGGGATCCGCGAATCCCCCGGTTTTTTGGGACGGAGGCACAATTCCGGATCCGGTTTTTCGCGCTTATGTGCTCGGCAGATTCGACACGGATCGGAACGGGAAAATCAGCCGCGAAGAGGCAGATGCCGTATTCGCTATCGACGTCGACGCAGAAACAGCCGACACGCCCCTGATCGAATCGCTCACGGGCGTCGAATACTTCAAAAACCTCGGAAAACTCACATGCAACTGGAATAATCTGGCTGCGCTCGACCTCTCCGAAAATACAGCTTTGGACACATTGGACTGTAGTTGGAACAGGATAAAGGCGCTCGACCTTGCCGGAAACAAGGCATTGGCAAAATTGGACTGTAGCCAAAATCAATTGACAAAACTCGACCTGACCCAAAATACGGAGTTGAACGTATTGTATTGCACATGTAACCGATTGGCAGCACTCGATCTCTCCAAAAACAAAGCATTGACGGAATTGTACTGCAACATAAACGAATTAGCGACACTCGACCTCTTCGAAAATACGGAGCTGAAGGTATTGGATTGCAGCAAAAACAAGTTAATAAGGCTCGACCTCTCCGAAAATAGGGCATTGGACAAATTGGACTGTAGCCGAAATAGCCTGGCGAAGCTCGACCTCTCCGAAAATACGGCATTGCATTTTTTGTCAGCATGGCAAAACCCATTGCTCCTGCTTGACATATCCGGCCTCTCGAAAATACGGCACATGGATTTCGATTTCGAGGACAATGACATACAGGTAATTACAGACCACCGAACCGCCATCGACGACGACCTGCTCCGCTATTATGCAATCCGCCGGAGCCGAAAAGCAGAAAAGGAATAACCGGCAGCGATACCGGCAGTTAAAAGTGACGGGCAGGCCAAAGAGCATTTCTGCCTGGACGGCTCCCCGAAGGAAGCCCCCCCCTTGCTCATCCTCACCGCTTGCAGATCACGTTGAAATCGCAGTACTTGCAGGTATCGGCATCCTCGCACTGGCGGAACGGAACCGAGGTGTCGTAGAGTTCGGCGAGCTGCGCGCGCAGCAGTTCCTCGAAACGCTCACGGTAAAGCGTATAGCGCGCCCCCTTCACCCCCGTTTGCTTGTCATCCAGCTGCGGCGAATAGCCGGGGCGATTCATGTTGCGGACATAATAGAGCGCCGGTTCGACGTCGCAGCCGCGCGACCGGTGCAGCATCATCGCGTAGAGCAGCGTTTGCAGGATGTTCGAAAGGCGTTGTTTGCCCGTGCCCGTGAACAGGCTCTCCACGCCGTCGAATTCGAGATGCGGCGCCCCGGTCTTGTAGTCCACCACCCTCAGCGCCCCGTCGTCGAGCGTGTCGATACGGTCGGCGATGCCGGCGAATTTCATCTCCAGGTCGCGCCCGCCCGCGCGGAAGCGGAACGGATAGGCTACGGGCTCCTCCAGCCCCGACACGGAGAAAGCATCGTGCGCAGCGTCGTAGGGCATCACCCCGCCCCGCAGGTAACGGATCACGATGTCCTTCACCAGCAACAGGTTGCCCGAATAATCCTCGGCCGTGGCATGTTTATCCTGCAAATAGTTCTCGTTGATGGCCGCCTCGACCGCCTGCGCCACTTCGCCCGTACGGATCATCGCACGCAGGGTTTCACCGGGATGCGCCTCCCCCGCGATGCGGGCGTAAAGCGTCTGCACGGCGGCATGGAGGATCGTACCGAACATCGGGGCGTCGACCTCCTCGGAAATTTCGTCATCGGCCTCCAAGCGGGCTATGGAATGGAAATAGAAGCGCAAGGGGCAGGCCACATAGCGGAAAAAAGCCGTCGGCGAGAGCGTCGCCGGGCTTTGGGCGTCGACAAAACGCTCCAGCCGGGCCATCACCCCTTCGTCCTTGGGCACCTCGATCGGCGCCGTTTCGGCCAGGTTGACGTCCACCCCCACTTCGACCTTGCGCACGTCGAAGCCGCTCTCGTAGTCCAACTGGTAGATATAGCGGCTCGGCTCGCCCGTCGACTTGTCGTCGGCGTGCGAGCAATAGAGCATGTGGACGGTCTTGGCGCGCTGGATCAGGCGGTAGAAATAGTAGGCATAGACGCCCTCGTGGTGCTCGGGCGTGGGCAGCTCGTAGGCCGCACGCAGGTTGTAGGGGATGAACGACGCCTGCGCCATATGGTTGCCGGGGAAATTGTCGTCGTTCATCGAAAGGATGATGACGTTTTCGAAATCGAGGTTGCGGGTCTCGAGGATCCCCATGATCTGGATGCCCTCCAGCGGCTCGCCCTCGAAGGGGATGCGCAGCGTCTGCAAGTGCCGGCGCAGCAGCGAGGTGTAGACCTCGGCCGTAAGGTCGATATCGCACTCGTCGAGCGAGTTGCGCAACTTGGTGACCTGCTCGGCGATGACCGCCAGGAATTCGACCCGCTGCCGTGCGTCGTCACCCTCGTAGGGCTGGCGCGCCACGGCGGCGACCACGTCCAGCATGTAGTCGGACAACTCGCGCCACGTCGCGGCGGGCGTAAAGATCCGTTTCAGCAGTTCGTTGCGGCCCAGCCACGCGGCATCGACCGAAATGCGGCGGTCGCGGACGATCTCCTCGTGCATCGTGCGCGTGAGTGCGGCGTCGCACTCGGCCACATAGGGGTGTGCGAGGATGCCGGCGACGTCGGCATGGTAGAACGTGCAGCCGTCGCCCTTGCGGCGGCGGTGGTTCTGCAACTCCACCAGACGCTCGACGAACGTGTAGGCCAGGCTCTGCCGCAGGGGGAAGCCCATCGTCACGTTCACCCGTCCGATGTCGGCGGGCAGGGCGTACAGCAGCGGCAGCAGCAGGTTCTCGTCGGTAAGCACCACGGCGGTCTCCTTGCCCAGCGCGGGCCTGGCGCCCGCGGCGATACCGGGGTCTTCCTCCCTGCGGCGGCGGGCAAGGTCGGCGAGGATCGCCGCGGCATACTTGCACTGCACGGCGTTCGAGACGGCGGCGACCGACACGATCTGCTTCTCCCCCCGCATGTTGTCGTGCCGAAGTTCCGTGCGGGGCGGGAACTGCGCCACGTTCGAACGCACGAACATACCCGCCTCCTGTTCGGGGTCGTCCTTATAATAGGAGTCGTAGTCCCAGTAAAAATCGGTTTCGGCCGCCGTGGCGAGGAACCCGAAAAGGCGCTTCTCGCACTCGGAAAGGGCGTTGAACCCCGCCACGACATAACGCCGGGGCTCGGGGAAGGCGAACCCGCCCCCGCGGATGCGGTCGGCGGCGGCGCGCTGCACCATGCCGTTGTAGGCGATGCCGAGCGACGAGAGACGCTCCCGGAAGCGGCGGTAGATGGGGCCGAGGGTCTTCCAGATCGCCAGGAAACGGCGTTTCTCCTCCGAAAGGTCGGCCTGCTCGCCGAACGAGGACCAGAACGAAAGGATGCGCAGCTGCGCGGGCGTGAGGTAGGAAATATCGGCTTCGATCTCCTTGATCTCCGAGATGTTGCGGAACAGCATCTGCGCGTCGATCAGGTATTTGTCGATCGTATCGAAGTCCGTGAGGAGCATGTCGCCCCAGAAATAGAACTTGTCGAAAGGTTCGTTGTGGTAGGCCGAGTAGACTTTGTAGAGCTCGGTGATGAGCCGCACGCGGTCGCCCGTATGCAGCCCCGATATTTCGCCCGTCAGGTCGTCGATCGTCACCCATTCGGGCTGCCACATCGGACGCCCGGCGATACGCCCCAGGGCATCGACGAAAAACAGCCGCGCACGCCGCGACGGGAAGAGCACCGCCCGTTCGGACAGTCCCTCGCCATAGCGCGCATACAGGTCGGCGGCCACCTCCTCCAGAAATCCCTTCATAGCAGTTCAGACAGCCCCGGCGATTTTCCCGGCGGTATCGTCCGCCCGGGATCCGGAAGCTCCCTTCGCATTATTGTTCCATGAGACTATTCTACGTGGCTGATCTCACCGCCCATGAACTTGGCGCCGCCGCGCACGACGGCAGGCTGCCCCTTATAGGTGATACGGGCGTTAGTCGTGGTCTTGCCGATGAACCGGTCGGTGATCCACAGCGACACGTCGGCCTTGCTCTGGGCATTGACCTCGGCCGACATCACCTCCAGCCCCGAGGCCGCGACCCTGCCCGTCGAGGCGAACAGCGTCAGGTAGCTCGCCTTGCCGGTGAGCGTCGCGCTGCTGCCGCCCGTGAGCTCCATCCTGAGGTCTTTGACATCGAACGCCGCTGTGAGCGACGCCTTGCGCCCCAGCGTCAGGTCGAGCTGCACCGCATCCACCGTCCCCTCGAACACGGCTGCGGCGCCCGACAGCGAAACGGACTGCAACGTATTGTAATAGACCGTCACCTCGGTGCGGTCGGGACGGCGCGAATCGGGCCTCTCGCTGATACGCAGGGTTTTGTCCTTCACCTCGGCGCGGAATTTCGAAGTATAGGAACCTTTCGTGTCGTATACGATCTTGGGGGCCTCGGTGTCGGGGACTTTCACGAATTTGATATCCAGGTCGGCATCCACCGCGACGGCCTCGAACGTGGTCAGCCACTCGTTATGTTCCGTAGGACTTGCGGCACCCGCCTCCTGTGCACGGCCGGAGGCTGCGAAAACCAGCATCACGGCGCTCAGAATCATCTTCTTCATACATTGTAGGTTTAAATACGTCGCTAAAATACAAAATTATTGCGAACCCCGGTTTGCCGTTCGGGATTTGTTTTGTACTTTTACTACCTAAAACGACATTTCGGACAGTGAGGGCGAGAATTCTGAATGCAAGCGCGGGGTCGGGCAAGACCTACCAGTTGGCGTACAAATACGTGCGCGACGTGGTCGAACAGCCCGGCATTTACCGCCACATCCTCGCCGTGACCTTCACCAACAAGGCCACCGAGGAGATGAAATCGCGCATCCTCAAGGAGATCCACCTGCTGGCCTCGGGACAGCCGAGCTCCTACCTCGACAACCTCTGCCGCGAATTGTCGCTCGATGCCGCCACGGTGCGCCGACGCGCCCGGGAGGTGCGGTCGAAGATCCTGCACGACTATTCGCGCTTCACGGTGCTGACGATCGACACCTTCTTCCAGCGCATCCTGCGCGCCTTCATCAAGGAGCTGGGCATCGACCTCAATTACAACGTCGAGATCGAAACGGCCTCGGTGCTGACCAAGAGCGCCGACACGCTCATCGAGCAGATCACCACCGACCGCGACCTGCAGCGCTGGCTCACGGACTTCGTGCAGGAGCGCATTGACGAAGGCAAGAAATGGGACATCCGCGACGGCATCCTCACGCTGGGAGGCGAGCTGTTCAAGGAGAAAAACAAGGACGCACTCTCGGCGGCCCGCCCGCGCGAGGAACTGGCGCGTATCGTGGGCGAAGCCACGGCGCACGCCGCGGCGACCAAAAAACGGATGCAGGACGCTGCGGCCGAAGCCGTGCGGATCATCGGGGACGCAGGCGCCTCGGTCGCCGACTTCCCCTACAAAGGCTCGGGCTTCGCGGCCTATTTCTACGCCGTGGCGGGCGGCAGCTTCGAGCGCTACGGAAGCCGCGCGGAGGCGGCCTGCACCCGGGACGAGGCGTGGGGAAAACCCGGCAGCACGGCACAGGGGCTGCGTCCCCGGCTGCAACCCCTGCTGCGCGAAATGTGCGGCCTCTACGATGAGAACGTCCGCGCGTGGAACACCTGCGACCTGCTGCGCGAGAACTACCGCAGCTTCGCGCTGCTCTCCGACCTCTATGCCAAGGTGCAGCAGATGTGCGACCAGGAAAACATGATGCTCCTCTCGGAGACCAAATACATCCTCTCGGAATTCATCGGCCACAACGACGCGCCGTTCATCTACGAGAAGGTCGGCAACCGCTTCGAACACTTCATGATCGACGAATTCCAGGACACCTCCGTGAAGGAGTGGGAGAATTTCCTGCCCCTGCTGCAAAACGCCATGGCGCAGAGCGGGGCGACCTCGGTGCTGATCGTGGGCGACATCAAGCAGTCGATCTACCGCTGGCGGGGCGGCGACTGGAAAATACTCCACTCGCAGGCGCAGCGGGCGCTGGGCGCGGACAGCACCGAGCTGGTCAACCTCACGGAAAACTACCGCAGCCTGCCCGCCGTGGTGGATTTCAACAACAAGGCCATCGACCGCGTGGTCGAAGCCGACAACCGGGCGCTCAACGCGACGCTGGACGAAGCCGCGGCGCGGGGCGACATGGATGCCCGCACCGCCGCCGGGCTGCGCGACACACTGTGCGACGCCTACCGCGAACATGCGCAGACACCCCGCCGCCTGGGCGGGGTGCCGGGCTATGTTTCGGTGGAGACCTTCGCCGAACGGCCGCCCGTCGTGGAGCGCATCTGCGAGGTGCTGGACAAGGGTTTCCGTCCGTGCGACATCATGATCCTGGTGCGCGGGGCGACCGACGGCGCCAGGGTGGCCGCCGAGCTGCTGGATTTCAAACGCCGCAACGACGACCCGCGCTACCGGTTCGACGTGATGACACAGGAAGCGCTGATCGTGGGCAACGCCCCCGTCAGTTCGTTCATCGCCGCGGCGCTGCGCCTGTCGCTCAACCCCGACGACTCGCTCAGCCGCGCCGTCTACAACCACTACCTGGGGCGCGGGTTCGACCGCCCGCTGCCCGGGGACGAACGCACCTTTTTCCGCTCGATCCGGCTGCTGTCGCCCGAGGAGGCGTTCGAGCGGATCGTCATGCGCCACGCGCTGCACGACGACAGGCAGCAGACGGCCTACCTGCAAGCCATACACGAACAGATCATCGGCTTCTGCGCCAGCAAGATCGCCGACATCGCGCTGTTCCTCGACTGGTGGGAGCAGCAGGGGCAGAACCGGTCGCTGAGCGTCGACGAGAGCGCAACGACCGTCGAGATCACGACCATACACAAGGCCAAGGGGCTCGAAAAGCGCGTGGTGCTGATCCCCTGGTGTTCGTGGCAGCTCGATCCCAAGTCGGGCGGCAACGTGACGAACATCGTCTGGGCCGAGGCACAGGGCGATGCCGGCGCCGTCGGGCGCTTCCCGGTGAAATACAAGAAGGCGATGGCCGAATCGGGCTTCTCGGCGGAGTACTACCGCGAGCTGGTCTATTCGCACGTCGACAACATCAATCTGCTGTACGTGGCCCTGACACGCGCCGCCGAGTCGCTGCACGTCTTCATCCCCCGCAAGGGCGGCAAGAGCGTCGGCGGGCTGCTGCTGCAAAGCATCGGAGCCGACGGCGACAAAGCGCTGCTCGACGGCACCGAAGGGCGCCGCACCGCGACCGAGGAGGGCGAAAGGTTCGAATTCGGACTCTTCACAGGCCCCGTGCCCGGCGGCGGCAAAGCTTCCGACGGCAGGCACGTCGTGCTGGAGAACTACCCCACGGCACGCGCCGACCTGCGGCTGAGGCTCCCCTCGCAACGTTATTTCGAGGAGGAGGACGAGGTGGAACTCTCGCCCCGCAACTTCGGCATCCTGATGCACAAAGCGTTCGAGCAGGCCGACGACCGGCAACAGATCTACGAGGCCGTGCAGCGGATGCGGGACGACGGCACGCTGTCGCCCGGCGAAGCCGAAGCGCTGCGGGGGATGATCGCCCGGGCGCTGGCGCACCCCGTCGCGGGCGAATGGTTC
>UMIC01008577.1_pt1 | contig 45078 bp, 45 predicted proteins | sample 1965681 | NCBI WGS metagenome assembly UMIC01 (sample SAMEA4836114, study PRJEB28245) | human gut metagenome | biome: gut microbiome; material: fecal sample | place: Denmark | collected 2008
ATAAGGTATGCAATATGATATTTGCAATACTCAGAGACAACAAGCCTTTTGAAATCATCACTCCACAGGAGCATATCAAACAATACAATGCTTCCAAATGCGACATGGCTGCATAAAATACTGTACATACATCCAACGAATCAATATCTTTCAAAAGAACGATATTTTCACCAAGGGGGACGTCTACCCTTTTTTAGCTAGAAAATAAGAGCAATTTTTTTCATTTAACTATTGACATTTATTAGCTGGACTTTGCCAAGAAAAGGCAGTCTTCATGACTGCCTTTTCTAAATTCATTATCTATTCAGTAATTTCCTCTTTTGAAATGTCTCTGCCGAAATATTTCTCTGATAACTCTGACATCGTTCCATCGTCCTGCATTTCTTCAATTGCTTTATTCACTGCATTTATCATATCTGGATCAACATCTTTTGCAAATGGAAACGCATTTTTGTCAATTAGAATTGGATCGCCAATTAATTTGAAATCATACTCACCTTTTTCATTAATCTGATCAAAAGATAATACTGTAATCGGGAATGCATCATAATGTCCAACTTTTAACTCATCATAAATATTTCCCTCTGTTGTAACAAGCTCCATTTTCTTATCATCTGGAAAAGTATCATTTATTTTGTTCAATGCTGCTTCAAGAACTGTTCCAAACTCAATACATATCTTTCTTCCCTGCATATCTTCAATAGAAGTTGCCGGATCATCACCTCTAACTGCTAATTTAATTGCATTATATCCATAAACATCACTAAATGTATATTTCTTTTCTCTTTCATCTGTTACAGAAACCTGACCGGCAATTGTATCATATTTTCCAGAATCTAGTCCTTCAAACATTGCTGAATAATCACCCACAACCTCAAATTTGATCTCATAACCAGATCTCTTTCCGATTTCTTCCATAACATCATGTTCAAAACCAGTTAACTCTCCGTTGTCATCCGTGTAAATGATTGGATAAAAAGAACCATTTGCAGCAACTGTTATCACTTTATCTTTTTCATCAGTAGATGAATCGGCCTCCTTATCTGCTTTTTTTGATCCACACGCTGTAACCATCCCCACACACATTGCAGCGCATAGTAAAATACTAATAACTTTTTTCTTCACAACACCTTTCCTCCTGTGTAATTATTACAATAACAATAACATTTACCCCCCCCTGTCCAATTTATATATTTTATATATGCGTTTATTTATTCCTTTTATCTATAATCAATTGATAAGATTCTTAAAATCTCAGGCTCTCTCAATTCTGTCTTAGACAATATATGATTAACCGTGTACTATCTTCTCCTGGATTTTAATTCTTATTAATCAGAAAAGGACACGCAGCTTTTAATAGCTTGCGTGTCCTAAAACTAAACTTACCTAAACTTACTTCTCTTGATTGTTATAATATTTTTTCTTTTAAATTTTCTTTGAACTGTCTCCAGTTCCTTCGCCCTTCCAAAGCCCTGCGAACCAACGTAAGGGCCATGAAATATGTAGATTGCTGTGGAAGAGCGTCTAATTGTTTCAATATTCAGTTGTTATTAAATTTCTAAAGTATTATGATCCAACCTACTAACTTTACCCGAAATTTGTTTTTAATTTGTTTTTCCCATCATTATAATGGCCTTGCCCACTAATCTGATTGTAATTATAAATTTGTTAAATTCTTTTTTTCTTTTCTACAAAATCTTACTTAAGGTTCCTCAATGTAAACTCCATCTGTGAAACTGCTGCTCATATCTTGTCCTGCAGAGTGTGTACAACGAACACGATAATAATAGTCACCTTCTACATCCATGTATTTCTTAGAAGAAACACGATCAGCATTTTCTAGGAACTTATTCCATGAATCATAAAAAGACCATTTTGTATCTTCTTCCTTGGCACGTTCAATAATCACACCTATACCTATTCGTTCTACTACTCGTTCTGCAAGTGTTGTGCCTCCAGCATAGATTTCACCCGGTCCCATTCGAACGATTTTAGAATATCCGGTCAAAAGATCTTCGCCTCTGGCAACTTTTTGATTATAGCCAATGGATTCTGCATCTGTTGTAAGTTTGGATCCGTCAATCACCTTCACGCTAGATGCCGCCTGAGTATCCGTCGATACTCCTAAGCTTAATCCTAAAGCCATGGCGCATACACAACATATGGACATACATCGCTTCATTTATCTACCTCCCATCTTTCTCTATTTAGGGTTCCCTATATAATAGACACATGAGATTAGAAAAACTGACGCATTTTCTTACATAAAATACAAATTTTTTAAAATTTTTTCCATTTCTTCTTTTTGCATTTCTCCAGAAAGACAATAATATACCTTATTATATTCAAATTCTGCTACATACCTGTTTCTTTCTGTTTCCGGCGTCTCATAACCGGTCACTTCAATATTAGCTTCTTTTACCTGATTATAACAATAATATTCTACCTTTTCGTCTTCATTATCTGCTCCCCATGCAACTTTTCCATAAGATGTGCTTACAAAAAATTCAATTCTTTTTTGATTATATCGATAATCTAATTCTGCCACCTGAATGTCTGTGTCTAATTCCATCTTTATAAATTCCATACCGTTGGGACGCCACATTAATTTTACAGGCTCGATTCCGAATTCTTCTGCTATCTTCTCATACGCCTTTTCTTCATCTTCTTCCTCAATAATCTTATTTTTATCGCTGGAATTGACTTTGGATACTTGTCTACCACCTACAGAACTCTTCATAAACTGCAGCATTCTCTCTGGTCCGCCAAAGCTTGTCATTCCAACTGCCATTACGAGGATCAGCACTGCTGCCAGTGCTACAATTCTACGGATATTGCGTTTCTTCCGGCGCATTGTATAGATTTTCTTCTCCTCGCTCTGATTCTTCAACATCTCCCGTCCAAGGCGAAGTGCTTCCCGGTCTTCTTCTGAGAGTTTCGCATACGCATCTGTTCGCTTCGTATCTTCGGAACGCTTTTCACGCTCACGGATTTTTTGATCCAGTGCATTTTTCATGCGGATCTTCAGCTCATTTGGAATCTCTTCATTATCGTTAAGTCCGACTTCTTCTTCTATCTGTTTCGCTTCTCTATTCAATTGATCTTTTAGGATTTCTTTCAACTGATCTTTTTTTTCACTCATAATCTACCTCTTAACGAAATCTATCCTCTCTTTCTCTTGACCAAATCTCCCGGGAACGTATAATATAATTATATGCCAAAGTTGAAAATCTTTCCCTGTTTCGTACAGTATATACGAAGCAGAATAATCCGTACGGCATTCTTATTGTAACATATATTATCGAAAGGAGCTTTTTATGAAACGTATTATCTTAACCGGCGGCGGTACTGCCGGTCATGTTACACCTAACATTGCCCTGTTACCACGTCTTAAAGAATTACAATACGACATCCACTATATCGGCTCATATAACGGAATTGAGAAGGAACTTATCTCTCAATTCGGTATACCATATCATGGCATCTCAACCGGTAAACTCAGACGTTATTTCAGCGTCCAGAACTTCACAGATCCATTCCGTGTTATCAAGGGAATGGGTGAAGCACGTAAACTGATTAAGATTCTGGAGCCTGATGTTATATTTTCCAAGGGAGGTTTTGTCTCTGTACCAGTAGTCCTTGCCGGTAAGGGACAACATGTACCAGTCATTATCCACGAATCTGATATGACTCCGGGTCTTGCCAACAAGATTTCCATTCCTTCTGCAACGAAGGTCTGCTGCAACTTCCCGGAGACATTGTCTTCTCTCCCGGCAGGCAAGGCTGTTCTCACCGGATCTCCGATCCGTCAGGAACTTTTAAGCGGAGATAAGTACCGCGCCAGAGAATTCCTTCACTTTACTTCCGACAAGCCGGTCATTCTGGTTGTCGGCGGAAGCCTCGGTGCCGTTGCCGTGAACAATGCCATCCGTGCGATTCTCCCGGAGCTTCTGAAAAACTTCCAGGTCATTCACTTATGTGGCCGTGGCAAGCTCGATCCTTCTTTGAACGGAACGGAAGGCTACGCACAGTTCGAATATATCAAAGAAGAGTTGCGTGACCTCTTCGCACTGACCGACATTGTAATCTCCAGAGCCGGAGCCAATGCTATCTGCGAGCTTCTTGCCCTGCACAAACCAAATCTTCTGATTCCGCTGTCTGCCAATGCAAGCCGTGGTGATCAGATTCTCAACGCTCGTTCTTTCGAGCGTCAGGGATTCAGTATGGTGCTTGAGGAAGAGGAACTTACGAACGAAACACTTCTCAGTGCAGTTCATGATCTCTATGATAACCGCGAGAAATACATCGATGCAATGAAGCATTCTTCCCAGCAGGATTCTATCGATACCATCATTGATCTGATCGAATCGGTAACTGCTTAGATACTTACAAAACTATCTGATTCTGACGCAGATATCTGATAGAAGAAAACAGGTGTCATATCCGGCACCTGTTTTTTATTTGCCATCCAGTTGGTGAAACTGTTCTTCGTAGTACTTCTTAATCCATTGCTTTGCCCTGTATAATGTACTATACAACGTATCCACAGATATCCCCATTTTGTCTGCAACTTCTTTTTGTGGTTTATCCAAAGTATATGAAACGGTAACTGCCTCATACCATCTTGAATTTTTCTCATATAGATCTGCAAAAATCGTATCGTGTAGCTCGCGGCATTCTTTCTGACGAAGCACTTCTATGAGTTGAGCATCCAGTCCTTCTGACGAATATGGCACCTCCTGCTCCGGAACCTCTTCCATCGGTGTCTCCCATTTACTATCTCTTAGATAGTTCTTTGCCATATTCTTTGCGGTAGTGATCAGCCATGCAGGCCCGGACTCCATACATATATCTCCCAGGTTGTCGTATAATTTCAGGAAAGCTTCCTGCACAATCTCTTCTGCCACATAGTGATCTTCGACGTAGTACAATGCCGTTCGGTACACTTTACTTACATTTTCTTTGTAAAGCCTGTCGATTTCAGCTTTCTTTACATCTTCAGATTCCGCCATTTAATTTCCATCACTTTCAAGTTTATAATTTAGACAGAATATCCTGCTTATCCTCTTCGGTAAGCTCACCCATCTTCCAGCCAAGTCCAACTTTGTCACCTTTATAACGCGGAATCATATGTAAATGGAAATGGAATACAGTCTGTCCTGCTGCCTCGTTATTATTCTGCACGATATTGTACCCGTCACAGTGTAAGATGCCTGTAAGCTTTGTGATCATTTTCTTAGCCAGCACCATAACTTTTGCAGCCTTATCATCGTCCAACTCATACAAATTGGCATAGTGTTCTTTTGGAATAATCAGTGCATGTCCTTTCGAAGCCGGGCTGGCATCCAGAATCACGCGGAAATCTTCATCTTCATACAAGGTTGCTGTAGGAATTTCTCCATTTGCCAGTTTACAAAAAATGCAGTTATCATCTTTCATTTTCATGTCCTTCTTTCCTTTAAAAAATCATTTTTAAAATTGTTGATTATTTTATCCGCCAATGCTACACTATGAAAAAATAAATTCATAAAGGGCGGTAATCATTATGTTCACAGAATCTGATTATGAAAAATTACACCAGATCATGGCAGAAAGTCCTGAGAAAGAAGAGCTTCTCACCAGACTTCTTCACTCCCACCGTATGGATATCAGTACCATCAGCCATGAGATTCGCAACCCGCTGACTCTTATATACAGTACCTTACAGATGATCGAAGCATCCAATCCGGAAGTTCTGAATATCCGGCACTGGTCAGACTTGCATAGCGACATCGAATATATGAAACAACTACTGGAAGAGCTATCAGCATACAACAACGGTCAACGTCTGTCACCTTCTTCGACAGATTTCGACATCTTCCTCAAGGAAATTTCCTTATCCTTTGCTTCCTCCATCATTGAAACCGATATTGAATTTATCTCCCGGATAGAGCCGGAACTTCCTGTTATGCCTGCAGATTCCATCAAACTTCGGGAAGTTCTTCTGAATCTTCTTGGAAATGCGCGCGATGCAGTACTGATTCAACAATCTACATGCTCTAATCATCTTGATTCTGCCTGTCATTGTGAAAGTAACAGATCTTTGGATACCGGCAAAGCACTTACTTATTCTCCGCAAATTCACTTTCACGCATGGAAAGAGCATTCAAATCTGATTATTTCCGTCTCCGATAACGGCTGTGGTATTGCACCAGAACATCTATCTTCAGTCTTCGAACCATTTGTCACGTACAAATCGTCCGGAACAGGCTTAGGCCTGCCACTTTCCCGCCGAATTATCGAAGCACATGGCGGAACACTGACTGTCCACTCAGAACCAGATTTGCCGGACTGCCAGCTAAAAACTACATTCACCCTTACAATTCCAATCCCTTAAAACATTTTTAATAATGTTTCGGCTTATGTTTCCAATATGTGAGTACCGCCAGTAAAAATCCGGATATCAGCCCGCCAATGTGGGCTGCGTTATCCACCCCTTGTGCGGTGAATCCATAATAGAGACTTAAGCCTGCCATCAGAACAAGTCCTCTTGTTGAAATCTCTCCGACTCGTCCATGATTACGGATTGCAACATAAAGAAGTGCTCCCACAATTCCAAAGATTGCTCCGGAAGCACCCGCTGATACCGCATAGCTTCCCTGACTCACATCAAACCATGCCGATACGAGATTTCCCATCAGTCCGCTTCCAAGATAAATGAACAGAAAACGGATTTTTCCAATCTCTGGTTCCAGGCTGTAACCGATGACCAGCAGCATCACCATATTGTTCATCAGATGACTGAATCCAAAATGCAAAAACATACTGGTGATCAGTGTATAATATCGTTCTCCGTTCATGAGATATGGAACATACATTGCTCCATGTTCCATCATAAATGCGGAATCCTCAGTCATACCCATAAAAGACAGTCCGAGGAAGATCAGAACATTCGCTGCTGCGATTGCAATTGTACAAATTGGTAATTTCTTGTAATTTCTCATAGGAAAATTTTCTCATTAATTTTCTGTAATGTCAACGTTATTCTGCAAGATTTTACTCATCAAACTCTACGATCAGATAATATCCTCTGTCCGTATGTTGTATTTCTTTGATTACGCCCTGTCTTGCATGAATACGCTCAGATGTCTTGTAAATTCCGGACATTGCAACTGCCGGTTCCACTACATAAGTAAACAGGTTCGTATTCGGACTTCTCTCTGTTACTTCCACCTGCTGGCCTTCTACCACCAGCCCTTGTCTTTCCATTTTAAACCGTTCCTGTCTCACGACAAACCGCCTCCTGTCTCTGATATTCCAGCCGGGATTTTTTCCGGCATCATTCCTGTCAGTACAGTATAACACTAGAGATCTTCTTCTTCAATATACAGCCCGTCCCAGTCTCCCCACTTTGGTTTTCTGCGTCTGTGAAGAAAACGCTTCATCGGTGTCCACAGGTTTTCTGTCTCACGGAGTATCGTACTTCCCATTTCCTGGCTTGCGATCCAGTCATGTTCTGTCCGGTCAAAATATGTGCTTCCTTCCTTTTCTTCCTCTGTTCCCAAATCTGTATTTTTATCCTCTGCCAAAACATTTTCTTCCTCTTCTTTTACACACTCCTTTATAATCTGTTCCAGACTGTAATTTTCTTTCATAGTCTCTTTATGCAAAAGGAACACGATCTGGACACATTCTTTATCCTGATAATCTGCACATTTCACCAGATATTCGCTCAGATGGTGAAATCCTTCCCACAGACTTTTTTCTTTCGGTGGATAATAACAAAAATAATACTTTTCTTCTGTGTAAAAAATATACTCCGGATCCATCAGAATACAATTCACATTGAGAAGATACCTTTCTACTTCTTTCACGACACGCAAAATAGATTTTAGCAATATTTTTATTTCTTCTCCACTCATCGTATGCTTTTCATAGAGCGCTTTCATGGACACTTTTCCACTCACATCATAATCATAACAGCTTTTGTCATCCATTCCCCGTCCATGCATTTCCAGCAGTCCTTCCACCTGATTTTCTTCCAGCATTTTATTTTGATAGTCCTCTGTATAAGGGACTGACTCTTCTATCGTAATCTTACGTTCCATTGACGAACTCCTTTATTTTCTTAATATCCCGAAGCTTTTTCTCCGGTTCTGTAATTGCCGCACGTTTTTCCACACTGACTTTCATCTTCCTCCATGTTCCCTGTGCCCGGACACAGACTTCATCTCCTTCCACCGTAACCTGTCCCTGGATTGTAGATAATAGGATACACTTTCCATTCACGCGACTTTGAAAAAGTGTTTCCAGTTCCGCCGCATCTGTCCCGCTTTTATCTCCAGTTCCGGTCTGTGAACCCGGTTTTTCTCTCGCCTTATTGCTTCCAACTACCGCTGTCTCATAAGCTGCTCCCGCAATTATATTCTTGTCATGGTAATAAAAAAATGCATAGATACTGCTCATGACCAGCAACATAATGATTGGCATTAAGAATGACATCTCTACTGTATAACCTCTCACGCTGCACCTCCCTGCTCTGCCAGCATCAGAATATATCCAAGAGTCAAAAATGGGAAAAATGGCATTGTCTTCACCCGTCCGCGAAATGCCAATATCACCGAACAGACTCCACTTATAAAAAATGCTGCTGCCAGCACTCCCACAACTTTCCAAAACCCCAGATATCCTCCAAGAATCATAATTGCCACGCTGTCCCCATAACCGATTGCTTCTTCTGTCACTTTACTGACAAGAAGGAACAGCACTCCCACTCCGATTCCTGCACAGATTCCAACAAGATTCTCTACATTTGTCTGTTCCATCTTTTCCAGGAACACTCTGATTCGATAAAAGTCCACTATTTTCCAGATGACTGTCAATATTCCCCACAATGTCAGAACTCTTCTGGAAACTTTTTTATTTCTAATATCTGACACAGACAGCCCAGTTAGAATTAACAGCACAACTATATCTACCATTCTATTTATATTTCCCACATCTTGTACCTCTTCTCATTCTACTTATCATTCCTGGCATTCTACTTTCCACCACATTTTGAGCATGCGCGCTTTCCCGGTACTTCAGAAATTCTCGCTGTATATATGGTACGCTTTAATCCGCTGCATGTCAGTGAATTATGATACCGGTCACCCTGATCCGTAATATACACACTTCCACCCATACTGCTGCCATGAACACATTTCTCACAGGCATGATACTTTCCGCCACTTTCATTGCGAAGGCTATTAAGTTCCGATGACGCCGCCGCATGGATCGACAGGTCCAGATGCGTACAATGTGGATTTTTGTGATAGACAACTCCTGTATCCGTTACATATACAATCTGATCATCTTCTTCACCAAACCCTCCTGCCTCATAGCCGGTCCATGCCTTGATCCTCATAGTTTCCTTATAAGAAATCGGCGCTATAGCAAAGCCCGGAACCGGAATCCGCACCTGATAAGATGCCTGAATTTCTCCAATTCCCGTAAACGGCGACAAATAAGATTGATTGCAATTGATTCCTGAACTGCCACCTTCTACAATGCTTCTCTCTAACCGTTTTGCTCCAATAGAATTTACAACATCACGTTCCAGATTTGACGGAATCACTGCCGGGACTTCTACTGCCTGCACTGCAAGCTTCTTTCCCGCTTCCTGAAGTCCGCTTCGCACAGCCGTCTGCACGGATAACAGCTCCAGCAGTAATACCAATGCCAGCGTCGCAAAAAAGAAGATTGGTACTGCCATGGCAGCCTCCACGGTAATGCTTCCTTTTTTTCGGGTGGATGCAGATGCCCTTCCTGTATACTTGGATTTGTATATGCTGGATAATAAAGGGATATCTTTATCTGAGTTCATCGAATCTTTCTCCTTTCATTTTTTATGTTTTCAGTTAGCAGAAATTTTATAACTCCCGGTAGGGGGAGCGGAAGGACATCTGCACCCACCCGTTATTGATTCATTTCGTTATTGATTCATTTCGTTTTTAATTGTATCCAAAATATGTCGGAAAATCGTACATGATCCCACGACGCAGATTGCATGTGCTGTGAAATTCTACTCTGCTGATGCAGGCATCTGCCCGAAAAAATGTCTTTCCATATCGTATCTTTAAATTTTGTTCCACCATATCTAATGTACGCATCCCAACTTCATCCTGGGATTTCAGGAACAACAGCATGCGAAGGTATTCCCGATAAGCAAGTCCGCTTTCCATATCTTTACCACTATCTGCTGCCACATTTTCTCCTGTACTGCCAAGCTGCATCAGTCCGGAAAGGCTTAGTTTCCAATCCTCTGCGTTCTTTACAAGTGGTACTTTCCCTCCACTTATCAGCGTTCTAATATCCATGATTGCTTCACCATAAGCCCATGCAAGTAAAATTCCCTGCGCGGCACCCTCTGCCAGTTCCGGAAGTCCAATCACCGTACATAATGTAAGCGCTGCCGCCTCGGCTTCTGCCTTCTTTTCTGAATCCGTCTGGATATATGCATAATCTGGCACAAATCGGACCATAAGAAGCTTACTGGCAACTGTCTCCATATTTTCTCTGTCGCTGGCATGGCCTTCCAGAATATATTCCAGTTCATAGTCCAGACTCCCCGCACCTGCCATGTCACCAAGATTCCCATTGCCAAAGTCTTCATTAGCAGAATCTCCTCTGACAAAATCTCCACCGACAGAATCTCCACTATTATAATTTCCATTGCCAGATTGCAGGCTATCTGAAGACATCTTGAAATGTTCCAGCACGTACTCTCCAAACAGTAATTTACTGATTGTACTTCCCGATCCTGCTACATCTGAGAAATCTCCATATCCCTGATTTCGTTTTCTATGAGATACCATTTCCGATAACGTAATGCTTTTCTTTGACATTACACGTCCCTTTGGCATAATCAGATCTACAAGAGGCATGCTTTTTAATTTCGCCACATGCGATAAGGGATTCTCTTCCTCTGGAAGTTCCTCCTTCTGCGACAACAGCTCCTGTAATTCCTGTTCCGTTTTTGCCCCGTCCCTTTCATAATTTTGTAAAGCCTCCTCTCCTGCTTTCCATGTATCTGTCTGTCCAACCAGTTTCTTCACCTTATCCAGTCCGTATTTATTTTCCATATATGCCGTCACCTGCTCGTAAAATGCACTGGCACCTTGGTCCGTCAATAGCTGAATTCTTGTAATTTCCTGATCCATCCCGCTTGCTCCGTAATAGGCCAGCCGTTCCTTTAACAATTCTTCATTGTAACTGCCCGTCTCATAACTTCCTTCCAGCGCAAAAATTCCGTAGACTTCCCAGAGTTCCTTCTGATACTCTGCAAATATACTTTCCACCGCCCGTGTCATATCTGCTCTTCTGTAATTTTTTACATTCTGTAAAGAGGCACTTTCCAGCATTGCTCCGGCAAATGAAATAAGTAAAATAAATACCAGACTTAAATACACTGTGACTTCCCCCTTTAAATACCGCTGCTCTCGCTTGTAATCTTCTCGAAAATCGTCTCGACCAGACTTGTGAGCTGAGATTTGAATATAACGACAAGTGAAATCAGTACAACCAAAATTAAGATAATTTCCACAACTCCGACTCCGTCTTTGTTTTCCAATATTTCTCTCACTCTGTGTTTTAAATACCAGACTCTCCACATAATTAATCCTCCCGCTTTCTCTATTTTTGCTTCTCTACACCCGCTTTTCTATTCCGTCATATCTTCTGTGACATATTTTTATATTTTTACAATGCCTACATTTGTACGGTAAAAAATGCCGGGACTACAACAATCACAAGCACCTCTGCCAGCATCAGAAACATCGGAAGTAACAGCTTTGTTCCTGCTTCTTCCCCGAGCCGTCTTGCTCTTGCTTTTCGCTCTTCAAAAGACTGGATTGCTTCCAGCCGAAGCAGGTTATTTAGACCTTTTGTACCTTTTCTCAGGTTTTGTGACAGCAATGCACCAAATCTCATATATTCCTGTGTCCCGCATCTTCTTCCGAATTTCTCATAACATTCTGCTTCCGGAACACCGCCATCCATCTGTCGGCATGTATACTTCATTTCTTCATAAACTGCACGCTTCCCTTGCTGCTTTATCCGCGAATCGTAATCATTTACAATCTTTCTCCATGCTTTGCGGACCGTCATTCCTGCTCCTAAAAGTAATGTCAGCTTACTGATGACTTCCGGATAATCCAGACACATCTGTTTTTGTCTTGCCTGTTTTTCTTTTATCTCGTTCTGCTTGTCCAGCGCAAAAAACAGCACGGAAATCACAACTGCAGCCGCCATAATTACTGCACCTCTCCAGTTCATTACCGTATAAAAATGTATTTCCTGTCCGTCCACCTGTTTCGGCAATGTTAACGTCCCGGATTCTCTGGTATCCTGATCTTTTTCTGCCACTGTCCGGCGCACCTTTTCTAATAACACTTCATCACTTCCGGTCATTCGTGGATAGACCATTGCCATACATTCATACAGTACCTGTTTTTCTACATCTTCCCGATACGTCAATATGGCTGTCAGCTTCACCGGTGTCCCTTCACTTACAAGCTTATCTTCCTTTAATTTTCCGTAAATATTAATCACATCATAGCGGTCAAGCTTCCATGTAACATCGATCGGCTTTCCTGGAATCTCGGTCAGAAGATTCAAATCCCGGTCCACATGATCCAGACTTATATTCTCCGCCAGAATCAACGAATCTATTTTCTTTACTGCCTGCTTTAATACCTGACTGATTTCCTGTTCTCCATAGACCTGCTCTGTTACTTCGATCGGAATTTTCCCCAATACCCGGTCTTTTCCCTCTACACGCAGTTCTTCCGTCTTCTTCCCTTTGCCATAAGTTTTTCTTGTGATCTCCTCTACATTTTTTCTGTAGGCACCATTGTAATCCCAGATAAAAGCTGCAACGCCCACCGAAAACACCACTAACATGATCCCGATACTCAGACTTCGATCTCGATGATCTTTCGTCCAAGCCCGTATGCGCCCAAATATATGATCAGACATCCTGTCATCACTCCTCTTCCTGCTATATTTCCGTAAAGATTTCCCATAAATTCCGGAAAACTGACAGTCATATAAAGTACAATTCCAAAAGGAATGACCGACATCACCTGAAATTCATATTTTTTCGCCGCCAGCATTGTATCAATTTCCCGTTTTACATCAATTTTGTCTCCAATCTGATCCGCTGTATTGCGGATAATAGACATCAGATTTCCTCCGCTTCTCTTGGCCGTGACAAAGACTCCGGCAAAGCTTTCCACATCTGGAAGCTTTGTTCTCTCGGACAGTTCTTCTACTGCCTGTTCCACCGGTACCTGTACCCGGATCTGCCTGACCATGATTTCCAGCTCACGTAGAATTGCCGCATCATCAGAGTAAAAAACCTGCATCTCTTTCAGGCTCTCTTTCACTGCATTTTCCACAGAATATCCTGTATTCAGTAAAGAGGAAAATGTCTGTATCAGTTCTTTGAACTGTACTAGAAATTCCTGTTCTTTTCGCTTAATGCATTCGTCCAGAAGCTGTATGTAATACCACACGCCTGCCGGAATCAACAATATAACTGCCACCCATGAGCGATAATATATCCATGCCGTTCCTGTCACAATCATGATGACCTTCAAGATCATTTTTACATATTCACACTTCTTTATATCCTGCTGCCAGTAACTTCTGTGTATGAACCAGGTCGTCCATTTTTCTCCAAGTTCCCTGAATTTTCCCATCCTTTTCTCCTGTCTCTTCGAATCTGTACAGTGGACTCACCAGAATCTCACCGTCCTGATAATCCAGGATTTCTGAAACCTCCAGTACTTTACGGCTTTTATCTCTGAGTCTTCCAAGATGCACAATAATGTCGATTCCTGATGCAATCTGTCTCTGAACTGCCCCCAGAGGAAGATCCATTCCCATCAGCACCATGCTCTCCAGCCTAGAAAGCATATCCTTAGGACTATTGGCATGACCGGTACTAAGACTTCCATCATGACCGGTATTAAGTGCCTGCAGCATATCAATTGCTTCGGCTCCGCGAACTTCCCCTACAATGATGCGATTTGGTCTCATCCGAAGCGCCGTCCGAATTAATTCGCGTATAGTAATCTCACCTGTTCCCTCAAGATTGGCGCATCTCGCCTCAAGAGTTACCAGGTTTGGAATATCCAGAATCCGTAGTTCTGCGTTGTCCTCAATTGTAATGATTCTTTCATCCTTTGGTATGTATTGCGATAAAGCATTCAGGAATGTGGTCTTGCCTGATCCGGTTCCTCCACTGATGAATATGTTGTAGCCTGCCCTAACAAGCTTTACCAGAAATTCTTTTACTTCCCGGCAGATAGAACCCCACCGGATCAACTGTTTCATTGTAATTGCTTCTTTTGGAAATTTTCTTATGGTTACTATGGGCCCATTTAAAGCGATGGGCCCCAGTACCACATTTACTCTCGACCCGTCCGGAAGTCTTGCGTCCACGATTGGAGATGCTTCATTTACGATTCGATTGGATCCTGCAACGATCTGTTGAATGACATCTTCCAGCTTCTCCCGCGAAACAAACCTTTTCCCGGATCTGATCAGTTTTCCTTCCTTCTCCAGAAATATATTCTCAGTCCCGTTAATCATAATCTCCGTGATCTTATCATCTTCCAGAAATTCCTGAAGAAGATCAAATTTCCGGAATGCATTAAATAATTCTCTGCCAAGCTCCGCCTTTTTCCCAAGCGGTATATATTCTCTGCCGGATGCCTCGTCCAGCACGCGGTGAATCAACTCCGTCAGCTCCTCATCCGGAATATCTCTGGACAGATCCAGTTCCTCCAGAATCCTCGCATGAAGCTGTTCCGCCTGTATCATGTGCGTTGCTCCTTTCGTATGATCTTACGTCTGACATCCTCGTAGCCCAGAAGTTCCAGTTCTGCCTCGAACTGCTCCACCTTCGCCTCTGCGACCGGCTCATCAATCGTAAGCATGTGAATCTCATTACAGATCCGAAGCACCCGGTAAATGTCCCGAACGCCTTCATCCATATCCAGAATCACGATTTCATAAATACTTTGTTCTATAATTTTCTGTATCAGCCTGATCCACTCTTCCGAGTCAATCTCCTTAATGTCTTCGGATACAGGCATCGGTACTATATAATCCAGATTTTCCGAGTGTCTCACAATAGTTGTAAGTACCGTTCCGATATTGCTCTGTTCCTGCCTTGCATAGTACAGGACATCTGCCAGTGTCTGTGTTCCTTCCGGAAAATGTCCACCTTCTCCACCGTAAGTTTCCATTCCCAGATACAATACATTTGCCTCCTTTGCCAGTTTTCTTCCAAGCCGGATTGCATAGGTTGTCTTTCCAATTCTTCTCACCGGAGAATATACCGCAATTACTCTGCAGTTCTTTTTACCGGTAATCTTTAAAAATATCTGCTTCTCGTCTCCTGACATGCTGCACTGACGAATCATTTCCGCCAGGATCTGATCTCCCGGCTGGTATTTGTAGATCGGCACCTCCCGGTTTTCCAACGCCACCTCTCTTTCTGGTGCGATTACAAATACCATACCGGCTTTTACCTGTTTTCTGGAATCTTCCGGATACTCCGAAGATATGAACAGAAAATCGATCTTCTCTTTCTCCTGTATAGCCAATACATAATAAAGATCACTGCATGTCCTGACACGGACCGCCAATTCTTTCTGTCTTGTAAGATACTGTGCAAACGCGGAAGCAAATTTTGTCTCTGGATCACAGATTACCAGATTTTTGCTCTCCACATATTATCCCTCCTCTTCTTGTGTGTTCTCTCGTTATCTTCTTAGGAATTCATGACCGGAATAAATGGTCGAATAACATTGAATTACTTTGAATAACTTGAATGGTTATGTCTTGCCAACTAGAATATAACAATCAGATGTCTTGGATTATAGACAGGCTTTCCCCTTTTGTCTATCCCTTTTTTAGAAAATGTAAAACTTTGTGCAACATAGATAGATTTGTTTTTATCAATCATTGAAAATCATCTGGAAACAGTTATAATATATCCATAGAATTTTAAAACTTACCGACTTTATCTCACTGGAAAGGAGTCCATATTATGGAGTTCAAATTCTTAAAATTACGCGATTTACAAGGTAAAACTCCTTCATTTCCTGCTGCAGGCGAAGTACACATTATCTATGTGCCGGAACCGGATGACAGCAACTTGCACAAAGCAGGTGCCGGGCGTGCCATGATCAGAGAAATCCTTTCTTATTATCTGTGTATTGACAAAGGTCTGGTATGCCTGCATGAATCCAGGCATGGCAAACCCTATCTTGCCTCTCCAGCAATCGGACGGAATCTTTATTTTAATATTTCTCATACCGAAGGCTACCTTGCATTTGCAATGTCAACCTCTACACCACTAGGTATTGATATTGAAAAAGTTGACAGAAATGTCAGGCTTCAATCGCTGATGGGACGTTTTTTTCACGCGGAGGAAATTAAAAAATTTCTTGATTACTCTGACGAAGAGCGTGTAAAACATTTTATCCATTATTGGACTTTAAAAGAATCCTTCGTAAAGGGACTTGGAACGGGTATGACAACTTCTTTCACTTCTTTTTATCTTACGAAGGAATCCGAACGTACATTTTACATCACTCCGGATAAAAAAGACCTCCAGGACGAATATTCATCCTGGAGAATCACTTCCATTCTTGCTCCCAAAGGGTTTATCTGCAGTGTTGCTTACCGGCTCTCATAAAAGGCCACACCATATAGCAGGGCAACCCCCGGGACTCCTAATGTTCCGGAGGCGGCCATTGTTATTGGATTCAGCCCCACCCTTACCGGAATCTCTTTTGACACGAAGAATCCATTTATCACAAGAATCAACATCACCCCGACTGCCATACGGATCAGAAAATTTATCATAAAATTCGAACATCTCTGTGACATATCCAAGCCTCCTTCTATTTTCATATATATCCTTGTTAAGCTTACCATATGACATATTTTAAAATATCCCTGTCTGATTTTTATTCAGAAATACTGTTTCATTTCATAGGTTTAATCTTAAAAATCAGTATTATTTATATAGCATACTATTTTTATCCCACATATTTTTCTATTTAAAAAAGAGGATCTCCTCCCGGAAATCCTCTCATCTGCTTCTCTACTCTGCCGATTTTTTAAGAATATCTAATTTACAATTCAATCTCTATCTTGCGATCCGATCTCTTGTATTGGTGATAAGCCACTCCTGCTGCATCGAACATACGCATAGATGCCTGTACAGCTGTGCTTCCATCATATTTGTTACAGTCGTAGATAACTTCTTTGATTCCACTTTGAATGATTGCTTTTGCACACTCATTACATGGGAAAAGAGACACATAGAGCTTTGCTCCTTCCAGACTTCCTCCACGGAAATTCAGAATCGCATTCAGTTCACTGTGTACTGTATAGACATATTTTGTCTTTAATGGATTTTCTCCTTCTCTCACCCACGGGAACTCATCATCTGAGCAGCCCTTCGGCAGTCCATTATATCCCATAGATAAAATCTTATTATCCTGACTGACAATACAGCACCCAACCTGAGTATTCGGGTCTTTGGATCTAAGTCCGGATAGCTTTGCTACTCCCATAAAATACTCATCCCAGTTGATATAGTCTTTACGTTTATCACTCACTGCTGCTTCCTCCTATTTCGTTCCGAAAATACGATCTCCAGCATCACCAAGTCCCGGAATAATATACTTATGCTCGTTGAGTTTTTCATCCAGAGCACCGATATAAATATCTACATCCGGATGCTCTTTCTGCATACGTTCTACGCCTTCCGGAGCTGCTATAATGCACATGAAACGAATATGTTTCACACCTTTTTCCTTCAACATCTGAATTGCTGCTACGCTTGAACCTCCTGTTGCCAGCATAGGATCCACAACAAATACTTCCCTCTCATCACAGTCTGCCGGAAGCTTACAATAATATTCCACTGGTTCATACGTTTCCGGATCTCTGTAAAGACCGATATGACCTACTTTTGCAGCCGGAATCATGCTCAGCATTCCATCGACCATTCCCAGTCCTGCACGTAAGATCGGTACAACTGCCAATTTCTTCCCACTTAATTCTTTTCCAACCATCTTACAGATTGGTGTCTCGATCTCTACATCCTGTAATTTCAGATCTCTTGTTGCCTCATAACACATAAGAGCCGCAATCTCCCCAACAATCTCACGGAACTCCTTGGAACCAACTTCTTTTCTGCGGATATAATTCACTTTGTGCTGGATCAGCGGATGATCCATAATCTGTACTTTAGACATGTTTTTCTCCTCCATCTCATGACATGTTTATCAGTTTTTTTAATATCCGGCACACATCTGATTTGATCTGCACCACATAAAGAGCCATCAGGCATCTATCACATGATGTCCTGCTGCCTTTAGCAATCGATTCATAATTGCACTGCCGATTCCTCCGGCTGCAAATGATTCACTATATATATACTCTACTTCAGCATCATCGAACTCGCGCAATACCGCATACAAATGATTGGCGATAGTTGCTTCGTCTGCCCTTGTTCCTATGCTTTTCACTACGTCTGCCTTGTATCGGCCTACAGTCTCTTGTGTTCCGATCACACCGACTCTGTGTCCTTTAGCCATACGCTCTGCAGACATCTGGTTGATCGCATCGATCACAAGTTCCATCGGTCCCTCCACAATACTAAGATCCGCTTTCGGAGCATAATGTCGATACTTCATCCCCGGAGCTTTCGGTTTCACTTTGCTGTCCGGCGTGATCAATGTTCTGTCAATGTCTACTTCACCGATAAGTTCTGTGAGCATCTCCTTTGTAATCGCACCAGGGCGTAAAATCATAGGCGGTGTTACGGTCATATCCAGAATGGTAGATTCAACTCCGATATCTACTGCTCCTCCATCTAAAATCATCTCGATCTTACCGCTTAAATCTTCTTCTACATGCTCAGCTTTCGTCGGGCTCGGACGTCCTGAAGTATTCGCGCTTGGCGCAGCAATATACCCGCCGCCCGCATCGATCAAAGCTCTTGCGATCTCATCACTTGGCATACGTACTGCAACTGTATCCAGGCCTCCTGTTGTCTCATATGGCACTTCCTCTGTCTTCTGGAAAATCATTGTAAGCGGTCCCGGCCAGCAAGCATCAGCCACTTTATAAGCAACTTCCGGAATAATATCTGCAATCTTATCCAGTGCTCCCATATTCGTAATATGCACGATCAGAGGATTATCCGAAGGTCTGCCCTTTGCCGCATAAATCTTGGTTGAAGCGGTCTTATTCAAAGCATCAGCACCGAGACCATATACTGTTTCCGTTGGAAACGCTACCAGTCCACCTTCTTTTAAAAAGTCTCCGGCCTGACCAATAATCTTCTTTCCTTCCTCTGTATTAAGTTGTTCTTTTGTAATTTTTTCTACTATTGTCTTCATGTTTGTTATTATACTACACCTGTTATCACTTTCCAAATATTTTTTCGAACCAAATCACGTCTGTCTGGCGATTTATCGTTCTATGTACCATCGGCAGCATTTTTCAGATACTCGTCAATTCCTGTTGCGATTGCCTTGGCAATTTTTTTCTGATAATCTTTTCCCGCCAGAAGCTCTGCTTCTTGTTGGTTGCTCAGGAAACCACACTCTACGATGATTGTCGGCACCTGAGTCCTCCTGAGCAGATAATATGTATCATTGGCCTTTTCCTGCCTCGTATTCTCACTGTCCGCGCCAAGAAGCGCCTGCTGCATCAGCTTTGCCGCTGTATGCCCTTCTACTGAATGGGAATAATAAAATACCTGTGCACCATGTATTTCCTCTTCGTGATAACTATTCTGATGAATGCTGACCGCAAGCCCCGGAGCCTTTTCATTTATCAGATCAACTCTCGCTTTCATATCCTTTATTTTGGAATTTCCGGAAGTTTCTCCTGCGAGCATCTGATCTTTTTCCCTGGTCATGACAACTTGATAACCTTTATTCTTCAGTTCTTTTTCCACTTGTTTTGAAATCTTAAGGTTGATATCTTTTTCCAGGACTTCATTGATACCAACCTTTCCCGGATCACTTCCCCCGTGACCACTATCTATAACAACAAGATCCATCTTCCGCTCTTGTTCACTTTTCACCTGATCCGATTGTACATATTTTTCCAGATTTCGGCTGACGGTATAGATTCCTGCCAGCGCCAGAAGTAATACTAACAATTCAATTTTCTTGCGCACTTCCTGAAACCTCCAAAACTTCGTATATTTCACCAAAGCACCTGTTTGTTTCAATATATGAATTTTCCCATCTGTTCATTCAAAAAAAAGAAAGACCAGAAAGTAATCTCACTCTCTGATCTTTCATCACTCTAATTTACATACTTCAAAATCAAATTCCAGATATCTGAACTTTCCTGTCCTAATGCCCATGCAGCAGTACCTGCAAGCTTATTCTCCTTCATGAGTTGAAGCTTCGGCTCAATCGAGGTTGCATCCTCCAGCCAGATTTCATATGTTACACCGTCAGCTTCCCAGGTCGCATAATTATTCCCGGTTGTTTCATCTAATGTTGTTTCTGCACCTGCCTGGCTGACCTTATCTCTGGCTGTAGACATTCCCAGTGCTTCACTTGTCACCTTCATCGGATAATCTGCTGCTTCTGTTCCTGCCTCCTGATTCAGTTCTTCCTGTGTTTTCGGCGTTTCCGACCACAGTCTTGTAAAGAACGGAATCCCATTGATCACTTTCTCTGCCGGTACTTCTTTGATCGTCTCCTCAATTCCTTCTTTTACAAATTCATAAGAAGATACTGAACCTGCTTCCAGTGAACTTCCATTATGCTCATCATATCCCATAATAATGACATAGTCTGCCATAACGCCCTGTTCTTTGCGATTGTACTGTTGATTATATCCCTTAGGAACATAATTATCCACCGAAAGTACGATACCATTTTGTCTGCATTTTACAGACAGTTCTCTGATAAATTGTATATAATGAACTCCACAATCTTTTGAAATCTTTTCAAAATCTACATTGATGCCGTCTATTCCGACCTGCATCACCGCTCCTATCAATTGATTGATAAGATTCTCTCTTCTCGAGCTATAGCTGAGTAATTGAAGTGATTCATCATTGGATCCGATTCCCCCATCGAAATCCCTGATAGCGGCCCACACTTCCAGGCCTGCCTGATGTGCATAATTTACATAATCTGTTGAAGCAATTGATTCAAGATTCCCTTCTGTATCTTTCACATGGAACCATGTCGGCACAATTGTCGTTAACCCTTTACTATCTGCAAGTCTCTGCTGCAAACCGCTATTGGCGGTACTGTTGGTTACATTATGCCATGCCATATTAATGGTATAATCTTTCTTGATACTGGTGTATTCCGGTTCCGTAAAATCGCGAGTAACATTCTTAGTTTTTTCATTCTTCAATGCATTTTTCTTCACATATCCGATATACCCGTCTTTTGTAAGAATCTTTTTCCAGTTCTGTTCATTCTCCAGAACAATCACTTCATCTTTTTTCTTCACATCTGTCACGATTGGGCTCTTAACCCCGCCGCGATATCGAACCTGTGTATCTGACTTCACTGTTGCAACCTGTTTCTTTCCCCAGTCACAAGTAATCTTCACCCGGTTCGGACTATCATATACTTCATAATCTATATTCGTATATTGCTGAATAAAATCTAATGCGACATAAGTTGTGTTTCCTTCTGTCTTCAGGATAACATAATCTTCACTTTTCTTTTCTTTGGAAACACTGTAATCTTTGCTTCCGATTTCCACAGTTACAATATCTGTCGGCAGTGTATACAAAAGCTTGTTCTCATTGGCATCCCAGTAAAAACGGCTGTTGATATAATCTCTTACAACTTCATATTGCACATACGCTTTCCCATCCGATATCATTCCGTGAGGTTCCACAATCTGATCATCTACCGTAATAGCCATCTGACTATCGTTTTCAATTCCATAATATTTTTTTACATCCATCCGTTCCTTTGACGGACTGTACTTCTTCCACAGAAATGCTCCTGCAATTGCGGCTATCCCAAGTATGATCAATAATAGGATCATCATTCCTACACGTCTTTTTCGCTTGCGTTTTGTCTGCGCTTTTCTTGCCGCCGGCCGTGCCGCCTGCTTTTTCTGATTCTTAGAGACCTTTTCTGCCTTCTGCAGTCTCTTCTTCGATTTCTCCTGACCATCTTCTGATATCGGACATCTCTTCTTCGGTCTCTCCTGACCATCTTCTGATATCGGACGTCTCTTCTTCGGTCTCTCCTGACCGTCTTCCGATACCGGACGTCTCTTCTTCGGTCTCTCCTGACCATCTTCTGATATCAAACGTCTCTTCCTCGGTCTCTCCTGACCGTCTTCCGATACCGGACGTCTCTTCTTCGGTCTCTCCTGACCGTCTTCCGATACCGCCGGTCTTTTTCTCACCTTAGATTTTCCCGCTGACGATCCTGCATTTCTCGCTCTGCGGCGTTCTCTATCTTCTACGGCTGCCTTTCCTGACAAAGTTTCCGCATTCTCCCGACTTGCTTGTCCTCTCGCTCCGCCCTCAGTCTCCGTGCGGCCGGATGACTCCTGGCGTCGCTGATTCTGCAGATTGCTGGCGCTTTTTGCCCACTCCGCTTTTTTTCGCGGATCTGTGGTTCTCTTGATTTCCTTTTCGTCCATGCTGCACCTCCTACTCGCTATTATAACAAACGAGTGGACATGCGTCATCCTTTTTCGACAAATTCAGGCCTTGCTTATGAGGGTACTTACACACTTTTTTTCAAGAATGCCTCGGCATTCTTGCTGCGAGGTGCGCGTCATGCAATTGCATGACACACTTCTACCGCGCACCTCTGCAATCCAGCTGATATATTTTCATCTATCTTGTTCCTGCATCTCTACATCATCAAAACACAATTCTTTTATATCTCCATTATCATTCAACACATAATCCCGCATATAGACTGCATCCTCCCTCACAATGTGAGCCTGCACAATCTGCATGGGACTTGCCGGCACCCCGTTCATTAACATATATACTCCCTTTTTTTCATAACCTGCCAACTCTGAAAAAAGACTTTGATAATTCCTTTCTCTGGGGTCCCCCATGACTTTACCTCCTCCTCAATAATGCACTTCCCCGGTCGCATTGTCTTCGAAATCTGTATATGACAAACCAGAAGGATAAAATGCCGTGATACATTATCCCACATATCCAGACACGTCCACTTTTCTGCTAGAAAACAGCCGTGCATTACTATTCAACTATCTGTTGCTTTGTTACTTATCTGATTGATTTTTTCATGATCTGTTGTTATTTAATTTTTATTTGATTGTACTCTAATTGTTATCTGATTTTTTCTGATTGTTGTTTTTATCTGATTGTTATTACTCTTGAATCTTTGCGCGGAATTCACGCTATTTCTCGAATTCTTATTCTGATTGGCTAGATACTGTTAAGAATTACTTTTTAAGAAATATGTTCTAAAAATATAGTTACCAGGGAAAACTATTTTCTAGTACGGTCATTATAATGGATACTCTTTTTAAAAGCAAGCACTTTTTTGATTTTATATTTATTTTATTGAACAAAAAACTTTTTCTATGCTATACTATGTGAAAGGAAGTGATAAATATGAAGATTGAAAAATTAAGTGACAATCAGATACGCTGTACATTAACACGCGCAGATCTGGCCGAACGTCAGCTCCAACTCAGCGAACTGGCTTATGGTACAGAAAAAGCGAGATCACTTTTCCACGATATGATGCAACAGGCAGCACAGGAATTTGGTTTTGAAGCAGAGAATATGCCATTGATGATCGAGGCAATCCCTTCTTCCTCAGATTCAATCGTGCTGATCATTACTAAAGTCGAGGATCCAGAGGAACTCGACACGCGTTTTTCTAAATTCGCACCTCTTCCGGGGCAGGATGGAGATTCTTCCCGTCAGGGACTCCCTGACAAACTGGAAGGTGCTGAATCTCTTCTTGATCTGCTTGGCAAAGTCAAAGAGAAGATTAATGCTGCACAAAGTTCTTCCAAACCGGAAAATCCAGTCAGCTCTTCATCAGAATCTCTAGATGATCCTGAAACCGAAGCTTTGGAGAATGAAATACCAAAAGACGCTGCACCTAAGAAACCTGCAATCCGTCTGATTTCATTTGCCTCTATGGATAATGTCCTTGCGGCCTCACGATTACTTGGAAATATGTACTTTGGTGCGAACACTTTGTATAAAGATACTGCCGAAAATATTTATATCCTTGCGATGACTCAGTCAGAACATACACGAAAGGATTTCAGTCGACTCTGTAATATGTTATCTGAATACGGTACATTAGAGAAGACCTCAGGCGCTACAATTGCTTTCCTAGGAGAGCATTGCAAAGTACTACTGGAAAATGATGCAGTACAGCAACTGGCTAATGTTTAAACAAAACTAAGAAAAATCTTTCAGGCTTATGCCTGACAATAAAAAGCGGATTCCAATTGGAGTCCGCTTTTTATTGTTCTATTTTCTGTTGTTCTGCAAATCTAATATTACTCACCAAGTTTTGCATTAATTGTTGCATTCAGTTTCTCAACAAGAAGATCTGAATCAATTCCGTGAACATATGCAGCATCTGCAAGTGATTCTCCGATAGAGCTTGGGCATCCGATGCAATGCATTCCTAATCCTGTAAGAACATCTACAATTTCAGGGCACTGCTCATAATATGTCTGAAGCAGTTCTCCCATAGTCATTTCCTTTGTAACTCGTGCCATGTGTGCACCTCCTTTTCTTTTACGTTTTCTTATTATAATTGCTTTTCACCATTGTGTAAACATTTTATGACAATTTTCCATTAAAATTTGATTTTTTAAAAGTCAATACGTTTGCCGATTTTTTTCGACAAAATACTATTTTTATCATAACTCCACAAAACATTCGTTCTTTTATTTACCTTGAATTATCCCCAGTTTCCACACCTTTTTATGTGGATAATGTGGAAAACTTTTAGAAATCATGTATTTTTCCACCTTTTTTCACGTTTTTAGTGTGGAAAACTTGGATAACTCAATGTGGATAAATTTTTAACTATTTTTCAACAGTCAAATTTTTTATACATTTTTGTCTATTTTGTATATCCGGCAATTTTTCACTTACTTAATCTGTTCTTTTATGCTTCTGTTCAATATGCACCAATTTAAAGTAATCTTCTTACTGTCAGGATTCCTTTATACGTGGCAGGCAATATCCCGATTCCTTTTCGGCTATTAATTGCATTTACAATTTGTCCGTCTCCCATGTAAATACCGACATGTCCATCATAGCAAATGATGTCCCCAGGAAGTGCTTCCGAATAACTGACTCCCCTGCCGGCACTTCGCATTTCTGAAGACGTTCTTGGAAGATTCACTCCAAAATGTGCGTAGACAGACTGCACAAAACCAGAGCAGTCAGCTCCATTTGTCAGGCTTGTGCCTCCCCAGACATATGGATTGCCGATAAACTGACATGCATAATCCACCACTGCCTGACCACTTCCGGCAGCCTCTCTCACAGCCCGAGCCTCTTCCTCTGCTTTCCTGGCCGCTTCTTCTGCCTCCGCAGCCAAACGCGCTTCCTCTTCCTCTTTAGATTCTGCATAAGAAAAAGCTTCTTTTGGATCTGCGCTTGCAGAAGCTTCTACGACTTCCTCTGCCTTCTGCTGAGCATTTCTTCCTGTTATTATATACTGCGAATACACATACCCTGTAACCGAACCAGATTCAATCTTCGTCCATTCTCCAACTGGTCCTACGATTTTTGCTGCATAACCGGGATATAATTTACCCACCCATTCGCTCTGCTTTGTCGGTTCACTTCTTATATATAAAAATGATTCAACATCTGCAAAAGCCATATCTAAATACTCGCCCTTATCTTCTGGTGCCAGATAATCCTCCACCTGAATCTCTTTCTGTGAAGAATAACAATCATTCAGCACCTGCTCAATTCCCACTCCTGGCATAGTGTGATTATCCTCGATATCAGAAGCATATGCCGTAGCTGGGAAAACTCCAATAGCTCCTGTCAAGGTAACTAGGAACAATCCTTTTCTAAGAATCGAATCCATAAACTCCCTCCTTATGTTTTCTTTTCTTATCTTTTGTAAATATTACAGAATTGTTACATATGTTACGTGTTTATTATATCACGCAGCAATCCCATGTCAAGGCTATTATCCCGACTTTTCCTCATCATATTACATCCATTTTTTCACTTTTTTTACAAAATTTTACAATTAATTATTACAAAAGTATTACATTTATAAATTAAAAGTTGACAAATGGAACATTTTCTATTATTCTAATTATAGTAACAATTATCATTATCAAGGAGGTTATCGCATGGCTACATTGAAATACAGCAGACAGCGAGCATCCATTAAAGAATATCTCGATCATACAACTGAGCATCCAACTGCTGATACTGTATATCTTCATGTAAGAGAAGAATTCCCCCGTATCAGTCTTGGAACTGTTTACCGGAATCTGAATCTGCTTGCTGACATGGGCGAAGCAATTAAGATTACCACTCCTGACGGTGGGGACCGATTTGATGGCAATACTCGCCCACACTATCACGTTGTATGCACTTGTTGCAACCGGGTATTTGATCTGCATATCGACGAAGCTCACATCAATACCATGAATAAACTGGCCGAGGAGCATTTTGATGGCACGATTGATTCACATGCAACATTATTCTATGGAACTTGTCAAGACTGTATCACACAGAAAACATCCCGTAAGTCATAACAAACTTGTCAGTCTATTTTATCAAAAAGATAAATTTAATAAAAAATATTATTGACAATGACAAGTAATTATGTTATCTTAATACCAGTAACAATTACTAATATTGTTTTAGAGCTTTAAGAATAAATTCATTTACAAAAAATGCAAACGAAGCTCTGAATCACAAAACTAACTTGAACAACAAAAAATTTTAATAAAAAGAAAAGGAGATCATCATTATGAAAAAATTTGTATGTACAGTATGTGGATATGTTTACGAAGGAGAGGCTGCACCAGCTGAATGTCCAGTCTGTCACGCACCAGCTTCTAAGTTCAAAGAGCAGTCAGCCGAGAGAACATGGGCTGCTGAGCATGTAGTAGGCGTTGCACAGGGCGTAAGCGAGGATATCTTAGAGGATCTTCGTGCAAACTTCGCAGGAGAGTGTTCCGAAGTAGGAATGTACCTGGCAATGGCAAGAGTTGCACACAGAGAAGGATACCCAGAGATTGGTTTATACTGGGAGAAAGCTGCTCATGAAGAAGCTGAGCACGCTGCAAAATTCGCTGAATTACTTGGTGAAGTTGTCACAGACAGCACAAAGAAAAACCTTGAGATGCGTGTAGATGCTGAGCACGGTGCAACAGAAGGTAAATTCGACCTCGCAAGAAGAGCAAAAGCGGCTAACCTTGACGCAATCCATGACACAGTACATGAGATGGCAAGAGACGAGGCACGTCACGGAAAAGCATTCGAAGGCCTGCTTAAGAGATACTTTGGCTAAGCTACAAGCTGAGCAAGGATAAAAAGAAAGCTGACAGGATGGGGAATTTATTCACCAGACTGTCAGCTTTTCTTTTTAGACTTATTGGGCGACAGCCCTACATGAGGAAGTAGCGCCAGCGGATTCCGAATGGCTCGGCGCAACCTTATTAACTTATACGGCGACAGCCGTCCATGAAATAGAACGCAGGCTCTTTCGCTTTGCTTTTTGAATTCCATAATGAAACACTATCGTTCCGGCTCCGGCCATACAAATAAATGTGCCCCACCAGATAATCATTTCAACCGGTCCTCCGCGTCTTCCTCCTTGCCCGTAATAATGACTATGCGATCCACTGCCCGAACTGCTTCCAGATCCGCCCCCGGATCCTCCACTGGAACCTCCGCCACCGGCCCGTGCATATCCTGTAACCGTAAAACACATGCAGCATATAACAATTAACAGTATTCTAAATATAACTTTATGTTTTTTCATTTTCTTCTCCATCAATCCATTCAAAACATTTTATTCTATTGTAACATAGTTATTATTGCTTAATCTCGCCTTTCATATATAGTATTTAATACTATATATGAAAGAATAGATTACTACAAGATATTGACACCGAAAACGTTTTGTTTTATAATTAAATAGTTTGAAATTCAAACTATTTAATTTCAAGCATAAATGATTCTGGAAAGGATAAATATTATGAATACAAAATTAAAACATCTTCAAATTGGTGATCTGACTGCCAGACTCCCAATTATACAAGGTGGCATGGGCGTCGGTGTCAGCCTGAGTAAACTTGCCGGAGCTGTAGCAAAAGAAGGCGGAGTCGGCATCATTTCCACTGCCCAGATTGGTTATGACGAGAAAGGCTTCGAGAAAGATCAGGCAGGATGTAATCGTCTTGCTATACGGAAACATATTCAAAAAGCAAAAGAAATCGCCTGTTGCAACGGACTTATCGGAGTAAATATCATGGTGGCTCTAAAGCATTATGAAGAACACGTAAAAGAGGCCGTTGCCGCTGGTGCCGATGTCATTATCAGTGGTGCCGGACTACCGATGAAACTTCCGGCTCTTGTCAGTGAAACTTGCCGTACAAAGATTGCACCAATTGTATCGTCTAAAAGAGCATTACAGATTATTTTAAAACGCTGGGCACACAGATATGACAGAACCGCTGATTTTATTGTAATTGAAGGTCCAAAAGCAGGTGGACATCTTGGATTTTCTACGGAAGAACTTGTTGATATTAATTCTCTTAATTATGATGAAGAAATCAAAAATATAATTGAATGTAAAAAAGAGTATGAAAAACAATACAACAAAAAAATACCAGTCATTGTTGCCGGTGGTATCTTTGACTCAGCAGACATTGCCCACGCATTGGGACTTGGCGCAGATGGTGTTCAAATTGCAAGCCGTTTTGTTGCAACAGAAGAATGTGACGCATCAGATGCATATAAGCAAGCTTACATACATGCCAGAGAAGAGGATATTCAAATAATCCAAAGCCCTGTCGGAATGCCGGGCAGAGCACTTCGCAATGAGTTCATCAAGAATATAGAACGAGAGCGTCAGCCAATAAAAAAATGCTATAACTGCCTTGCCCAGTGCAATCCTGGCACTGTTCCTTATTGCATTACTCAGGCGCTGATCAATGCTGTAAAAGGTGATATTGAAAATGGGCTTATCTTCTGCGGAAGCAATGTTGGCAGAATTCATCAAATGACTACCGTACATAATTTGATGGAAGAACTTACCGATTTTTCTTCACTTATTGAAAGTTAAGTCTCAAAGCAGGCATCTCCGCCAATGAGCAGAGATACCTGTTTTCATTATTTATTTTCTAACTGTTCAATTTTCTTCATTAATTCTCTAATTACTTGATCCTGCTCTTTGAGCCTATCATCCTGTTCTTTGAGCCTATCATCCTGTTCTTTGAGCCTATCGTCCTGTTCTTTAAGTTTGTTAATTTGATCTTTAATTCTATCATCCTGTCCCTTAAGTATTTCTTCCTTCTGTTTTATATCTTCTTGCATCTCATCAATCATTAACTGTGCCGTGTTCCGATCCATTTCTGCTAATTCTTTCGAGAACATTCCCATCACCTCTTCAATATTCTGACAGATTTCATAGACTTGCTGATACATTCCCTTGAAATCCGGATATTTTTCAATAACCTTCAAAATAATATCCGGATCATCTGAACCCATAAATGCAAGCCATGCATCTCGTCTAGTTTCCAGTTGTATACCTATATTTTGCTGGTATTTTAAAAATATGTCAATAGAAATAAATAAATATTTTTGCAAAAGATTCAGTTGGATTCCTGTATTTGAATGTTGTTCAAAATAATGAATATATGTGTCCGGAAATTCATGAAACTCGGTTGGACTTTTTTCAAACAGAACAATCGTGTATACATCTTTTACATCAGTATAATTAAATTTCTTTCCTTTTTTACTTCGTACTTTTTTGTATTGACGTAACAACAAATCTGCCGAATAACATGCACTTCTTGCTCCTGGAAATTTATATCCGATTTTCTGAACTTCCAGATTTACAATACTTCCATCTTCCAACTCGACTACCATATCCATAATCACAAGCGTAGATTCGTCCGAAATCCGTGTTCCATCGTTCGGAAGCACTTCCTTAATATGTACCTGCTGCCCTATCAATAATGAAAGTAATTCTTCTACTCGTTCCGGCACTGTTTCCGGATTCAAGATTTCTTTACTAATAAAATCATACATAATTTTTACACCTTTTACTCCCGTGCAAAAATCCTGAAATTCCTTTCGGTACTTTTTTTTCCAGCTATAAAATTCTTGTTTTAATTTCGGTTTTGCTTCAATTTCAGCTAATACCTCTTGTCTGGTATGAATCATTGGAAAATACTGTCGTAATTTGTTGGTCATAGGCTATACCCTCCTTCAAAATTTTGTCATCTGTTCTTTCATATCGGGTATTTGTTTCAGAAATTGAAACACCGAGATGAACGCCTAACGGCTTTGGGAATATCTGGAGACTAGATCTTCTCCTAAGATGAACGTAGCATAACATATATTATTCAAAAAATAAAGTATATTTTACATTTAGTAATAATAATTAATAATTCATTAATATATCAGTGATAAGATTCCCTTCCATCTGTTATAGTCTCTAGAGAGCTTTCGTATACGCAGGAAACTACATTTTCTGCGTATACGAAAAACAGCCTGAAAGTTTTCCTCTCAGACTGTTTCTTATTCTCTGCTATTTTTTGCTTTTCTCGCTGTTTTGACATGAAAATGATGTCTGCTGCACGGCTCCTTCATCTTCATCTGCTACAGCACAAATGCGTACATCACTACAAAGTGGCACAGGCTTCCTCCCATCACGAACAGATGAAAAATCTCATGGCTTCCAAAATTTTTATGCTTCCTGTTAAAAATCGGAAGTTTCAGTGCATAGATCACTCCGCCGACTGTATAAATGATTCCGCCTGCTAAAAGCCATCCAAATCCCGCCGGCGACAGGGAATTGAGCAGTTGTGTAAATGCAAGTACACAAGTCCACCCCATTCCGATATAAAGTACGGAAGATACCCACTTCGGGCAAAATACCCAAAACGCCTTTATCAGAATTCCCGCAATTGCGAATCCCCATACAATTGCCAGTAGAATCCATCCCATACGTCCGCCGAGCACTAACAGACAAATTGGTGTATAACTTCCGGCAATCAATACGCTGATCATCATATGGTCAATTTTCTTCAGAATCGTATTTACCTTCTTGGAAATGTTAAATGTATGGTATGTCGTGCTGGCTGCATAAAGCAGGATCAGACTTGCCGCATAAACTGCAATAGATACAAGATAAATCCTGCCAGGCTCATGAGCTGCTTTGATAAGCAACGGAATTGCTGCAAATATTGCCATCAGCATTCCAATAAAATGTGTGATCGCACTTCCCGGATCTTTTACATGTTCTTCTATTACTTTTGCCATAACTTACCCCTCCTGAAAATAATGTTATATTCTTCTTTCGTATTTCCATACGTAGTTTTTATTACTACTTATTCTTATATCAATATTATAACCGTTATTTTCAAAAAAGCAAGTCCTTAAATATTAAATATTTCCGCTCCATTCTCAATCAATTGTAACTTCTCTTTCCTTTTCATATGCTTAATCGCATACTCCCGGCTCATTGCCTCTTCCTTCGTGGCAAATGTTTCCGAATACACCAGTTTCACCGGCAGACGGCTCTTCGTATATTTCGCGCCTTTTCCCGCATTATGAGCCTGTATTCTTTTTTCCAGATTGTTCGTCCAGCCAGTGTAGAGACTACCGTCCCCACACTCCACAATATATGTATAATTCATGATTTCTCCTTTAATTGGGGACGTAGCAAAACTTCATTTTACTACGTCCCCAATTATACACATTCTTTATCTTTTTGTCATATAATCTACGGGGTTTACTGGTGTTCCATCTTTTCGTAATTCCATATATACGTTGCATCCTTCCACGCTGTAATACTTTGTCGGCTGTCCGATATAGCCGAGAATGCTTTTTGCCTCTACCTGGTCGCCGACTTTTACTGGCACTTCTTTTAACTGTCCGTAAAGGACTTCGTAACCATTTCCAAGGTCTACGGTCACGGTTGTTCCTGTCTGTGCGGTCACATCAATGGATTTAATTATTCCCGGTGCACCGCACAGAACCTGGTCTCCTTCTGCTCCGCTGATAACCAATGCCGGATTATACTTGTATTGGTCTAGTGTCGCGAAGTAAACTGTTTTGTCCATGCTGTAATTCATAAGCACCGTGCCGCTTACAGGCCAGATCATCTTGCTGTCGCTTGTAAAGTTTGCGGAAGATGCACTGCCAGCTGTCCTTGCCGCCTGCTGATCTTCGTTAGTCTGACTGTTGCCGTCCTGGTTGCCATTATTTCCGGATCCATCTGTGTTTCCGGCTGTTGCAGCATTTTTGCTTGCAGTCCCTGCCGTTCCTGCACCAGAGCCACTCTTTTCGGCTTTTCCACCGGTTCCGGCTCCATCCGTGCCTGACTCGGAAGCATTGTCTTTCTGTGCATTTCCACTTGCTTCCTGACTGGCTTCCTCCAGTGCTTTCTTCTGTTCCTCCAGTTGTGCTTTTGCGAGCTCCCCTTCTTTTTTCACTGTCTTGTAATCCCGCATTGTGTATGTTCCAACAATTGCTATGGCTGCCACAAAGCACAGAACTGCCGCCAGTGTCGCCTTACGATTTCTCTTTTGCTTCTGCCTTGGCGTCATTTTTTTCGGACCGGCATGTTCTTTGCCGCGATCCATCTTATTATTATCGTTCATTTTCATCACCACCTCTGACTCTATTCTTGCCAGATTGTAGTGGTACTATACAAACTACATATAAAATATTGTCTTTGCCTTTTTCTAGCCTTTCTTATATGGGAATTTCAAGAATGCCTCAGCTTTTTGTACAATACTATTATGACTTTACAAATTTTGCTACTCTCCTGCTCCGCCTTCCACCTGCACGATTTCCACGCCTTCTTTCAGTTCTGTCCCTTCGAAGAAATGTGCCAGTATCTCTTCCATGCTTTTTCCTTCTTTTGCCATTTGATTTGCCGTGTACTGGCTTAAGCCCAGTCCATGCCCGATACCCCGGGTCGTGATCCGCAGCTTTCCGTCATATTTCTGAAAAGAAAAGCAGCTTGATGCGAGATGATAATTGGTTCGGAATTCTTCTCCACTCACGGTGTCATTTCCAACCCGGACGCTAAGTACATATCCTGCAGTGTCTACTCCAGTCACTTCCGCATCCATATCGTCTATAGTAATTGTCTGAATTTGTTCTTTCGACTCAATATCTAGCGGACAGTCCACAATCTTCAGATACGGATAATCTTCGCTCCCCAGCGCCTCCCGTCCATCCCTTGTACTTCCATTACTGAGTCTGCAAAATGGTGTCTTTGCCAGCGCATTTTCATAAGTCAGCACCTGTCCGTTGGTCTCCTCCCATGCATGCTCAAGCCGCTTATAATACTTGGAATATTGATCTGCTCCCCAGGAATCCTGCATATCTTTCTTTGTCCAGTATCTCTCTTCTAATATAGTATCTGCCCCTGCGCCAAGTGCCAGACATACCTGGGTACGCACAAGAACTGCCTGGGTTTTTAAAGCTTCCTCCTCATAAACCGCAGGGATTTCTCTGGCCATAATTCCAATACAGTATTCACTGAGCGGTATCTTAATTTTATCCACATTTTCAGCATTAGAATCTTCCTGTTTTCCACCATCACTGCCGGACTTTTCCCCGTCTGCCTTCACATTTACCATAGTCTCGTCCACTCTGGAAGCTCCATAAGCTCCCGGTCCGCTTAAGAACACGGTGATAATATAAGGCAACAATATAATGATCAGAAGATAGCACCCCAGTTTCTTTAATCTATATTTCAAATATGCAAATCTCATATAAAAAACGCCCTCCCATATAAAATATGAGAAGACGTTCTTTTTTATTCTTCAAGAATGCCTTTGCATTGTTTCTGCATGAACTAAACTTCTACTGTCACTTTATCCAGATGCCAGATATCATCCACATACTCCTGAATCGTTCTGTCAGATGAGAATTTTCCACAGCTTGCAGTATTCAGAAGTGCCATCTTAGCCCATCTGTCTTTGTCGCGGTAAGCTTCTTCAACCTTCTTCTGTGTATCCGCATAAGAACGGAAATCCTTCAGAATGAAATACGTATCGGCTTTGCTTCCACCTTGAGCTGTCAGAAGTGAATTATACAGGTCACGGTACATTTCCTTATCACCTTGTGAATATGTTCCATCAACAAGCTGGTTCACAACACGTCGGATATCGGCATCACTATTGTAGATATCCATCGGATTGTAGCCGCCATTGTTCTCGTAATTGATGACCTCGTCAGAGCTGAGTCCGAAGATAAATGCATTCTCTGCACCAACTTCTTCAACAATCTCCACATTTGCTCCATCCATCGTTCCAAGTGTCGGTGCGCCGTTGAGCATGAACTTCATATTACCGGTTCCTGATGCCTCTTTGGAAGCTGTGGAAATCTGCTCGCTTACGTCAGCTGCTGCGAAGATGATCTCAGCATTTGACACACGATAATCTTCGATGAATACAACTTTCAGTTTGCCATTGATGCTGCGGTCGTTATTGACTACATCCGCAACGGAATTGATCAGTTTGATGATCTGTTTTGCACGGATATATCCTGCGGAAGCTTTTGCTCCGAAGATAAATGTTCTCGGATAGAAGCTTATTTCCGGATGTTCCTTGATCTCGTTGTATAAGTACATCACATGTAAAATGTTAAGAAGCTGTCTCTTGTACTCATGCAGTCTCTTGACCTGTACATCGAAGATAGATCTTGGATCCACTTCAATGCCATTGTGCTCTTTAATGTATTTTGCCAGGCGGACTTTATTCTCATACTTGATGCTCATAAATTCCTTCAGAGCTTCCTCATCGTCCACCCATTTTTTCAATCCTGACATCAGAGACAGATCTGTGATCCAGTCCTTTGTTCCAAGCTTATCTGTTACCCAGTCAGCCAGCAGCGGATTTCCATGCATCAGGAAACGTCTCTGCGTAATTCCGTTTGTCTTATTATTGAATTTCTGCGGCATCATTTCGTAGAAATCACGAAGCTCCTGTTTTTTCAGGATTTCTGTATGAAGTCTTGCAACTCCATTGACAGAGTATCCGGCTACGATTGCAAGATGAGCCATCTTTACCTGACCATCTCTTAAAATCTGCATCTTTGCTACTTTCTCTTCATTTCCCGGATACATCTCACGGATCTTAGCCACAAAGCGGCGGTCAATCTCCTGGATGATCTGGTATACACGAGGAAGCAGCCTGGAGAACAAATCAATTGGCCATTTTTCCAGAGCCTCTGCCATGATGGTGTGGTTCGTGTAAGCACAGGTCTTTGTTGTGATCTCCCATGCCTCATCCCAGCCAAGTCCTTCCTCATCAAGAAGAAGTCTCATAAGCTCGGCAACTGCTACCGTCGGATGTGTATCATTCATCTGAATCGTCATCTTCTCCGGCAGTTTATGGATATCATCGTGGTGCTTTTTATATTTTGCAAGCGCAGCCTGAAGACTGGCAGATACGAAGAAATACTGCTGTTTCAGTCTCAGTTCCTTTCCTGCATAGTGGTTATCGTTCGGGTACAGGACCTCTACGATCGTTTTTGCCAGATTCTGCTGTTCTACCGCTTTGTGATAGTCACCGCGGTCAAATGAATCTAACTGGAAATCTACGATTGGTTCTGCGTCCCAGATACGAAGTGTATTTACAATATGATTATCATATCCTACGATCGGATAATCATACGGAACTGCCAGAACAGACTCATAATTCTCCTGTTTAAAATGGATATCTCCGGTCTTATCATCGTACTCTACACGGATATTTCCACCGAAACGTACTTCCTTTGCATACTCCGGTCTGCGAAGTTCGAATGGATTGCCGTTCTTCAGCCAGTTATCCGGTTTTTCTTCCTGATAGCCATCTTTAATCTTCTGCTTGAACATACCATAACGGTAGCGGATACCACAGCCGTAAGCTGCATAGCCAAGAGATGCCAGTGAATCCAGGAAACATGCAGCGAGACGGCCAAGTCCGCCATTTCCAAGTGCCGGATCCGGCTCCTGATCCTCAAGTTCATTCAGGTTCAGACCCATTTCTTCCAGAGCCTCTTTCACCTCTTTATATGCCGTCATATTGATCAGGTTATTGCCAAGAGCTCTTCCAAGCAGGAACTCCATGGACATGTAATACACGATTTTCGGATCATCTTTCTCGTACTGCTTCTGAGTTGCGATCCAGTCATCGATAATTGCATCTTTTACGACATAGGAAACTGCCTGATAAAGCTCCTGCTGAGATACTTCGTCTACAGTTTTTCGGAACAGTTGCTTAACATTCTGTTCTACTTCTTTCTTAAACGCTTCTTTTTCAAATCTCGGATTAATCATATTGTTTTGATCCTTTCTTACTCTTGTTTCAGGAAATGTAAGATAAAAGAACAGGTCTGCCGGAGCAGACCTGTTCACATCTGTTATTGCTTCTCTACTCCAAGAGTTACTGCCTCACCATTGATCTTCCACTCTTTCACGTAACCTGCAGGTGTCGCTTTTTTCACCTCCAGAGCCAGTGTCTCAGCTCCGATCTCATCAGCATTTTTCGCAAATACAGTTTCTGCCTTCTCACTTCCTTCATATGTGATCACGATCTTATCCATGACCTCGAAATCAGCTTCCTTACGCATCGTCTGTACTTTGCTGATGATCTCACGCACGAATCCCTCTTCCAGAAGTTCCTCGGATAAGTTCGTATCAAGAACAACTGTGATTCCGTTGTCATCCTCAGATACATATCCTTCCATCTGTGCAGTATCGATCAGAAGATCTTCACGGTTCAGGACTACTTCTTCACCATTTACCTCAAATCTCAGGCAACCATTTGCATTCAGCTCATCCATAGCAGCATTTCCATCCAGTCTGCTGAGTACATTTTTGATTCCCCCTAACAGTTTACCATATTTTGGTCCGACTGTCTTTAGCTGAGGTTTAAAAGAATAGGACGTAAAGTCACGTACTTCTTGTGTAAATATTACATTTTTCACATTTAATTCATCGGCAACGATGGCATCAAAGAACTCGGAAAGCTCAAAATCAGCTTTGACATACATCTGTCCGATCGGCTGACGGTTCTTGATATTTGCAGTATTTCTGCAGGCACGTCCCATAACAACCAGTTTCAGAACACGATCCATATTCTCCTCAAGCTCTTTGTCGATGTGTGCTTCATTTACCTTCGGGAAATCACACAGGTGGATACTCTCAGGAGCATTTGCATCAATACTTCTTACGAGGTTCTGGTAAATGTCTTCTGTCATGAACGGAATCATCGGAGCTGCAGTCTTGCAGATCTCTACCAGTGCTGTGTAAAGTGTCATGTAAGCATTGATCTTATCCTGCTCCATGCCCTTTGCCCAGAAACGCTCACGGCTGCGTCTTACATACCAGTTACTCATGTCATCAACAAAACTCTGAAGTGCCTTTGCAGCCTCCGGGATCTTGTAGTTTGCCAGATCCTCATCTACTGCTTTAATCGCAGAGTTGAGCTTTGACAGAAGCCATTTGTCCATGACAGACAGCTTCTCATACTCTAATGTATATTTTGTTGCATCAAATTCATCAATATTCGCATACAGTACAAAGAATGCATAAGTATTCCACAGAGTTCCCATGAACTTACGCTGTCCCTCTGTCACTGCTTTTCCGTGGAAACGGTTCGGCAGCCACGGCGCACTGTTAATGTAGAAATACCAGCGGATCGCATCTGCTCCATATTTCTCCAGTGCATCGAACGGATCGACCGCATTTCCCTTGGACTTACTCATCTTCTGACCATTCTCATCCTGAACATGTCCAAGAACAATAACGTTCTTATAAGGAGCTTTGTTGAAGATCAGAGTTGAAATCGCAAGCAGTGAGTAGAACCATCCACGAGTCTGGTCTACCGCCTCTGAGATGAAGTCTGCCGGGAAATGTTTCTCGAACAGTTCCTGATTCTCAAATGGATAGTGATACTGTGCAAATGGCATGGATCCACTGTCGAACCAGCAGTCGATCACTTCTGGTACACGGTGCATCTCTTTTCCACATTTCGGACACTTGATCGTCACATTATCAATATATGGGCGGTGAAGCTCGATCTCATCCGGGCAGTTATCAGACATAGATTTCAGCTCTTCAATACTTCCGATCGAATGCTGGCATCCACACTCACACTCCCAGATATTCAGAGGAGTTCCCCAGTAACGGTTACGGCTGATGCCCCAGTCCTGAACATTTTCAAGCCAGTCACCAAATCGTCCTTTACCGATACTCTCCGGAATCCAGTTGATTGTATTATTATTCGCGATCAGATCATCCTTTACTGCTGTCATCTTAATGAACCATGACTCACGAGCGTAGTAAATAAGCGGCGTGTCACATCTCCAGCAGTGTGGATAGCTGTGCTCGAACTTCGGTGCATCGAAAAGAAGTCCTCGTCCGTCCAGGTCCTTTAACACTTCCGGGTCTGCCTTCTTCACGAATAATCCGGCGAATGGAGTTGTCTTGCCCATCTCACCTTTTTCATCTACTAACTGAACAAATGGCATGTCATATTTACGTCCGACTTTCGCATCGTCCTCACCAAATGCAGGAGCGATATGAACAACTCCGGTACCATCTGTCAATGTTACATAAGTATCACATGTTACATAAAATGCTTTTTTATTCTGCTTTGCGGCGCAGTCATAAGCGCACTGATAAAGCGGCTCATACTCTTTGTACTCAAGATCCTGACCTTTGTATGTCTCAAGAACTTCATAAGCCTTTACACCATTCTCCTCATCGCCAAGTTTACCAAGAACTGTATCAAGAAGGGCAACAGCCATGTAGTAAGTATATCCGTCAGCTGCTTTTACCTTCGCATAATCCTCTTCCGGATTTACACAAAGTGCAATGTTAGATGGCAGAGTCCATGGAGTTGTTGTCCATGCAAGAATATATGCGTCCTCGTCTTTCACTTTAAAACGAACGATCGCTGAACGCTCTTTTACGTCTTTGTATCCCTGAGCCACTTCCTGTGCAGACAGCGGAGTTCCACAACGCGGACAGTAAGGCACGATCTTAAATCCTTTATAAAGAAGTCCTTTATCCCAGATCTTCTTCAGTGCCCACCACTCAGACTCAATAAATGTGTTGTGATAAGTAACATACGGATCATCCATATCAGCCCAGAAACCTACAGTATTAGAGAAATCCTCCCACATACCTTTGTATTTCCACACACTCTCTTTACACTTTTTGATAAATGGCTCAACACCATATTTTTCAATCTGATCCTTTCCGTCAAGACCAAGAGCCTTCTCGACCTCCAGCTCGACCGGCAGTCCGTGAGTATCCCATCCGGCCTTTCTCGGAACTTCATACCCCTTCATAGTACGGTAACGAGGAATCATATCCTTGATAACACGTGTCAAAACATGGCCGATATGCGGTTTACCATTCGCAGTCGGCGGTCCATCATAAAACATATACTGTGGACAGCCCTCACGGTCCTCCATACTCTTCTCAAAAATGTGATTGTCTTCCCAGAATTTCTCTGTTTCCTTCTCCCGGTCAACAAAATTCATGTCTGTTGAAACCTTCTTATACATAATATCCTCCTTGTTGGGGACGTAGCATTTTGCCAAAGTACTACGTCCCAATCATTGATTAAGGGTGTCCCTTTTTGCATTTTGCGGTGTCCCTTTTTTACCATTAAACATAACTTATTGTAAAGATATTACTTTCTTATACAATAAAACAGGCTCCCGTCCTGATTAGGACGAAAGCCTTATACTTACGTTTATAAACCACCTAAACATACTGACATATGCTTTCCCTGTAACGGTGGAACTCCGTCAGGTCTTACTGAATTCTGTTCCTTATGCCTGTGCAGATGCCCTGGCTCATATCACAGATCGTTCAAACTCTGAAACTCGGAAGTGATCTTCAATTATATCTTACTTGTACCGGATTCCCACCATCGCCGGTTCTCTGTATCGTTGGGATATAACCTACTGTCTTCGTCAACGTCTTTAAAATATCTTATATACTTTTTTATTATACGAGTTTTATCACAGATTCGTCAAGGGGTTAAGCCCCTTTTTACAGGCAAAGTTTCTATGGACCAGAGTATTGTCAGCCAGCGTGAGATTCACGTAGATACAGAAAGTGATGTAACGGCTCTTCGTGCTTCCCTGCGCCAAAGCCCGGATGTTATACTCCTCGGGGAAATGCGTGATTACGAAACTATGCAGGTTGCTATGATCGCCGCTGAGACGGGACATTTGATCTTCTCGACCCTGCATACGATCGGTGCAGCCAGCACGATCGTATGCATTATCGATGTATTTCCTCCAAACCAGCAGCATCAGATAGCTGTCCAGTTATCCATGGTACTGCAGGCAGTCATCTCACAGCAGCTTGTTCCATCTATTGATGAGAAAATGATTCCTGTCTTCGAGATTATGACTGTGACACCGGCAATCCGCAATATGATCCGTGATAATAAGATTCCGCAATTGGAATGCATAATTTCCTCCTCCGCCGGCGGAGAAATCATTTCCATGGATTCCAGTCTTTTAACTCTTTATAAAGAAGGGCAGATTACAGCAGAAACTGCATTGGCATACGCAACTAATCCGGAGCTGCTGAAAAGAAAAATGTAGGTTGTGCACGATCATCACCTGTCCGGGCGGGCTTTGGGAACTATGCTCACCACGGACACACTAAAAAAGGTCCACCGGACCTTTTTGTCGTATGCTTGGCAACAAAAAAATGAGGACATAAGTGATTTTACCGCAAAACTTATATCCTCATTTTTCTATTTTATTTCTGCTATTTTATTTTCTGGTTTTTACTGTCCCTTTTCTTCACATTTCTTGTTGGCTGGATTTCTTACTCAAGTTCCTGGATTGCCTCAATTGTCTTGTGATACTCTGCTGTTACCTTGCTCATATAATCTGAAATGTTCGGATTACCTGGAACTGCAGTGTCTTCATTTCTCAATTCCTCTGTAAGCTGGCTGCTCACCTGATAAAGGCTTGTCAGTGACAGGTTCTGGCAGACACCCTTCAGTGTATGGGCTGCACGGAATGCTTCTTTGTAATCACCCTCGCTTAATGTTCTCTCAAGATCGGCGCAGCTCTTATCATCCAGAAATTTCAGGAGAAACTTTCTCACAAGCTTCTCACCCATCAGACGTCTTACTACATCATCATAATCACCGCCGATTTTCTCGTATACTTCTTTTAACTCCATTTTGACCTTTCCCCCAATTCAAATACTGTACCTTACTATGTGTTCGCAACTGTGTTTTACTGTTTCTTTCTCTTATTACTCTTTTTTCTTATGCGGGACACCGTAGCTATAAATGTTATGATCAATATTACTAAAAGAATGCTCAGCCCCAGAATAATTTTTCCTTTTGTTGTTCCAAGTGACAGGTGTTTCCCGGATTTAGTCTGTTTTTTACTGTTGTCATGTCCACTGGATTTGCTTTCGTCCTGAGTACTGTCTGTATGCGCTTTCAAATAGGATTTGCTAAGCTTCACCTTTGCAGTTCCAAGTTCATGACCATCGTAACTGTATGTCACAATTCCTGTGCTGCTATCTTCTGTATCCTGCGTGATTTTCTGATTCAAAGCTGTAAAATCCACACCATTTGGCAACATCACATAATTCGGTTCACTCTGCCCGTCTTCTGTCAGAAATGTTTCAATATCCTCAGATTTCTCCTGGGTTGTCACATCTACTTTTGTGAAATTATGAAATGCATATTCAAATAAATTCGTGGTATCCGGATATATGTTCTTTCCGTGAGTCCTCAGTACCACACACACCAGCTGAGTCTGCCCATTGTCCGCCATCGTAATCAGCGTTGACAACGCATCTGATGTATAACCAGTCTTTCCACCTATTGTATATGGATAATAATTGGAATTCGACGGCTGAAGCATTTTATGCTTTTGATGGAAAACGTGTTCTTCCGTCGTTTCGCTGGCTGGAATTGTATAATTGAGAGTCTGTACAATCTGGAAAAATTCCGGATGTTTGAACAACTCCCGTCCAATCAGCGCCATATCTCTTGCACATGTGTAATGATTCGGATCATGCAGTCCATTTGTATTAGCAAAATGGGAATTCTCACCGCCCAGTTCCTTGCATCGGCTGTTCATCTGCTCTACGAACCAGTTGTAATCATGACCGGCATTCACTCCGACACTCTCACCTATTGCATATGCTGCTTCATTGGCAGATGCCAGAAGCATCGCATGCATTGCCTGATCCAGTGTGATTACATTTCCCTCTTTTAATCCGACGGAAGAATCTCCTCTCTGTAAAAACGCTACGCTGTCGTGGCTGAATGTCACATTATCCGTCAGTTGTCCATTTTCCAATGCTATAAGCGCCGTCAATACTTTCGTAATACTTGCTGGATATTCATGAGCATCTATATTCTTGGCATACAGAATTGCTCCCGTTCCGACTTCCATAACAATTCCGGCTTCTCCATAAGTCCCAGGTCCCTGCGGCCAGTCCTTATATCCATTCGATTCCACCGGCATATCATAGACCTGCTGCAATTCCTGAGCCTTTTGTTCTTCCGGTGTCAGTGCCTGCGCATCTGTACTCTGTGCGTCTATGGTCTGTGCATTCTCCGTAGCCGTTACCCCTGTCGCATATACACTCACCGCAGTATTAGCTGTAAACGTCACTGCCATAAGTGCCGTAAGCATCGCCGCAATGACTCGTTTGCCTGATATCATTGGCATTTCCTCCAGGTATTCTTCTTACTTAGTCTTTTTATTTTATCACATTTTTCTGCTGGATTCTATAATTATCTCCATAAAAAGACAAGATAAAAAGACAAGATAATGACACGTATTTGCATTTTCCACAAGGATTGCTTATAATGAAAATATTTCATAACCTTGCACTGATAATAGGTAACGTTACATAAGGCGCTTAAATCAAGAATAGGAGCATTTTTATGCATGTAGGAAAAAAATCACAAAAAAGAGAAAAATCTGTAATGTCAGTTTCTTTATATGGTAACGTAGTCTTTGTTGTAATCGAGCTGGTCATGGCAATTGCAACCGGCTCTCAGGCAGTCCTCCTGGACGCAGTCTACGATGGAGTGGAGTTTTTTATGCTGCTTCCGTCCGTGTTCCTGATTCCACTTTTATACCGCCCGTCAAATGAACAGCATCCATTTGGATATATGCAACTGGAAACACTATTTGTTGTAGTAAAAGGCATCACCATGACAGCCGTTACATTTGGACTGATTTTCAATAATATCCATCTGGTGTTGCACGGAGGACACATTGTATCCTTTCATACAATTGCCGGATTTGAAATGTTCGCCTGTATTTTAAGCGTGATTGTCACAATTTATCTGCGAATTAAGAATAAAAACCTTCATTCTCCACTCATTACAATGGAGCTGCAAGGCTGGCAGATCGACTCCGTCATATCCCTCGGCATGGCATTCGCATTTTTACTGCCACTTATGATACCATTCGCATGGTTCGACCGCGTAACACCATATCTGGATCAAATCATTACGATTCTTCTGTCTGTTATTATGATCCAGACACCAGTCCGCACAGTCATCACCGGAATCCGCGATCTCATGCTGATTCCACCAGAGGAAGAAACAATCGAAGACATCAAAAAGACCGTAGAACCAATCATCGGTATCTACGGCCACAAAAATCTATACTACGATATTGTAAGAACCGGAAGAAAACTCTGGATCAGCGTCTACATCACATTCGACAAAGATATCGTATCACTGGCAAAATTCAAACACCTGCAAGATAAGTGCATCAAAGCACTGGCACAGAAATATCCAGATTTCTACTTCGAATTACTGCCGGATATCGAATTCACCGGAATTGTAGAAGAATAAAACACAATTCAAAAAGGGACAGGTTAAAGTGCAGTTGGGGACGGGGTTTTTTTGAAAAACCCCCGTCCCCAACTGGAAAAAGGAGGTTTTGTATACACAACATGTACAATAAGGATTCCAACTATATTAGCATTGGCGAAATGGCAAAGATCAATCGGACTACGGTTCCGACTCTTAAGCTCTACGACTCTATGGGACTTCTCACGCCGTGTTATGTGGACGAACACACATGTGCAACTATCGTAAACCGCATCCCAGCAGTCCTTCGCTTATCGCCTTTCTTATCTCCTTGATTCCGGTCTCTTTATATCCTGCCGTATCTGCCGTTATAACAATTGATAGCAGGTCATACACCGTTCCATTCCAACGCAGTTTCAGGCTGTCTTGCACATATGCCCATATATTACCAGGCATGACCTCTTCACAATTAGCCGGTACATATTCCGGAAATGTAAAATCAGCCGGATTAATATTGTATTTATTCAGGTACTGTTCCGTTACCTTTTCTTTCACCAGATTACAAAGCGTCTCTGTCTGCTCGCCGGTCAGACCGTATTCGTTGATTTCATCTGAAGATTCCCCTTTTTCTGCGGTATCTGCCGACCCCGCTTTCTGCTTGTCATCGCTCTGGGATACATTTGTCTGCGCCTTGTCCTCCGTCTTTGAAGAACATGCAGACATCGGTATCACCATTGCCAATGCTAGAACACCAATTACAATTTTCTCTTCATCTCTTTTCCTCCAATTTGTGTATTTTTCAGGATTACTTTTTCGCACAAGTACAAAAGTTGAAAATGTATCTGTTCTGCAATCCTGACTTCCCACTAAGACTTGCTTTAGAGTCTTGAATATATTTATATTATACCCTCCCCGTGTATTTGAATTGCAACAGAAAACATAGAATTTTTTGCGCCTAATGTCTTTTAACCACTTTCCATATAAAGCAAAAAATCAAAGCGTCTG